>Ga0187778_10003489_pt1 | contig 10534 bp, 8 predicted proteins | sample 1015_Q2_SP5_20_M_FD_132418 | JGI IMG/M metagenome (GOLD analysis project Ga0187778, IMG submission 132418) | Tropical peat soil microbial communities from peatlands in Department of Meta, Colombia - 1015_Q2_SP5_20_MG | ecosystem: Environmental > Terrestrial > Soil > Wetlands > Peat | place...
CAGCACCCTTCGTACGATTCGTTTGCCGCGAGTTTCACCGATCAGTTCTCCAAGCATCGGACCAGTCTCCTTTTCGATGGATTTTCGATTGGTTGTTGACCCGGAGTTTACAAGGGGTCGCCGTCCCAATCGTCATTGGCCGGCAGTCTACAATATAAGGAGGCGCTGTTCCACTCTCCTGTCCGTTCTCCCAGGCGTGGCTGTCTCACCCTGAGCGAACGGTTGGGTGCGGTGGTGCTAAACAGCGCATTCAAGGCGTAGAGCCGCCGTCGCGCTTATTTTGTATCCGAGAATCTCAGCGGCATCGTCACAGGATTGGGGAAGCCCACTTCTCGAATCTCCAGATCGGTCAGGCCGGGAGTCGCCGCCTGATACTCCACGTCATAGGTCTCACCGACCGTGACCGCCATATCCGCCGGAGCCAGTTTCACCTGTGCCGGTGGCAGGTCGGCACCGTCTTTCGCAACCACCTTCCAGTCGACCGGTACGCCTTTGTTCAGAAGACGGACGCGCACATCGGCCTCGTTCTGCGTGATGTTGATCAGCCGCAGGCGGTACCTGGTTGCCGCCTGCAAGTCCAGGGTGTCGGGCTGGGGATGGCCGTTCACCAGCAGCAGAAATCCGAAGGGAACGTAGTGGCCCGCGCTGATCACAAAAATCCGATCATGCTCCGCATCGAATTTCTGTCCCGGCTCCAGAACGATCAGTGGCCCATACATTCCATTTGCGATCTGCTGATCATCGTGCCAGTGGGTGTGATAGATGAACGTGCCGGCGCGCGGAGGAGTCATGCGGGCGACGAACGACGATCCGGGCGCGATGGCCGGACTCCTCTGAGGGCCGGAGCCGGTCCAGCCTGGAACGCCGTCGTAATAGCTTTCCAGTTCGATGCCGTGCCAGTGGATTGCCGTCGGGCTGCTGCTCTGGTTTTTGACCTCGATCTCGGCGGGCTCACCGCGCGTCAGGAAAATCGGAGGACCCAGCAGACTCGGACGCTGGTCTTTTTGCGTTGGCGCCGGTTGCCTAGGATCGTTTACTTGCAGGCTGTACAGCGGAACCTTGCCGGGATTATCGGAGACAACCAGCTGCACCCGGTGCGCACGAGCCGTGCTCGCCGAGGCCTGCCGAGCCTTCGCATCCGCACGCACCGTAATGCCGATAACAAGCCCACCCATTCCCGCGCTATGCTCGTGGTCGGAAGCCGCTGCACTCGGAGTTTCGCCGGGGGGCAGCTCTGGTGGCGACATGTGCGTCACCATGTGGCAGTGGAACAGCCAGTTTCCGGCCCGCTCGGGCGTCCAGGTCATTTCGAATGTGTGTCCCGAGTCGACGTGCTCGGTGACTCCCAGGCGCCGCTGATCTTCGGCATAGCGCTCGTAATGCTCGCCGTCCCCGACGGCGTCCACCTTGAAAAAGAATCCGTGAAGATGGAAAGCGTGGTCGGTCCACGTCGGGTTGACGATGCGCCAGTGCACGGTCTCGCCGAGGCTGAAAGTGAAACGTTCGGTGTAGGGCCAGGACTTGCCGTTGATCGAATGAATGTCCTCTCCGAGTCCCTTGTGACTAGCGAGGACGAAGATGCGGTCATCGGTCTTCGCGCCCGGCGCGTCCACAATGAAGGCTCCCGACAACATCGATTCGGGACCTTCGCGGTCGCCAAGAGAATGGGCCGAGGTCGCAGCCCAGTACAGATAAGTACCGGGCTGGGTGGCAAGGAATTGCACGTCCCGGGCTTCGCCGGGTTGCAATCTCAAGGCTTCGTTCGGATCTCCGGGATGCTGGTGCAGTCCATAGATTCTGGTAGCAAGCGAGAGTGAGTTGTGGATCGTGGCGTGGATCTTCGTCCCCTGCGGCACGCGAATGAGCGGGCCAGGACTCTGCGGGGCTTGGCCGGTCTCGGCGAATGCGTAGATGTCCCGATGGAGGCCGCCTTCATTTTCCGGATACCAGCGGCCCTGGGCCAGTTCAAGATGCAGGTTGAGGACGCCATCGTGCAGCTCTCCCGCGGCAGTGCGGTTGTCATTGGCTGCCACCACGGGGAGTGGCGAATCATTCGCACGGCTCAGCAACGCCATGCAAAGAAAGAGTAGTATTTCTCCTGCGCGAGCCAGATGTCGCACGCCAGTTTCTCCTGGACGACTAGCAGTAAACCGTGGGTAGGGGATTAGTTTGAACCTTCGTGCGTCGGCCCAGTATCCGGTTTCTGGATGTCCATGCGTTCGATCAGGCCGTCCCGGAAGGAATACACATGCTGCACGATCTGGTCTTTAAGGATATTTCCAGACAGATCACGAACGACCTGGTGGACATCCACCACGGTATTGCCGGTCTCATCGTCTTCCATGCGCACGGGTTCAACGTGGGGATCCAAAATGCCCCACTGACGTCTCCAATAGGCGCGCACTTCGTCGCATCCATGCACGCGTCGACCTTCCATCCCGTTCGGCCAGTCCACATCAGGACGCATCAACGCGAGAACCCCGTCAATGTCCCGCTTGTTGAATGCCGCATAAACGGCTATCAGTAGCTCTGGTTTTGACTGCATTTATCTCTACCCTCTCATTAAGTTTAACTCGGCAGTCCCAGATCCCAGCACCAACCGCCAGGTACCCCCATAATGATTATTGCGTTCTCCTCTAAGAATTTGGAGCGAGCAAACTTTGGACAGTGAAAATCACGGTGTAAGGCAATCCCTGCCGATGCCGGATGCCCCAAAGCAAATTCCCAAAGTGGGGTGGGTTCGCACGCTTACGGATCTCGGTGTTGACATCGACGTCGAAGCCCTTTAGCCTGTCTCGGACTTGCCCGGCTAATGAGCGACCAGAGACGAGAAACGGATCGAAGGAATCGCCTCTCCCCTCTTCCCCGAGTCCTGGTTGCGTTGCTATGTGCTCCCTGCCTGTCAGGACTCGCCCAGCCATCCGACAAGAAGCCGGAATCACCAAAGCAAGTTGACCTGATGTGGGCAGTAAAGATCCCGATGCGTGACGGTGTGCGTCTGAATGCGACCGTCTACCGTCCGCATGATCAAAAAGAACCGCTGCCGGTGATCTTCGAACTGACCCCGTACATCAGCGACAGCTATCATGCGCGGGCTTACTACTTTGCCCAGCATGGATACGTTTTCGCGCTGGTGGACGTGCGGGGTCGCGGCAATTCGGAGGGCAACTTCGAACCATTTCTCGAGGAGCCTCACGATGGCCACGATGTGGTGGAATGGCTGGCTCGGCAGCCGTGGTCGAACGGCAAGATCTCGATGTGGGGCGGCTCCTACGCCGGCTTCGATCAATGGATGACCTTGCGAGAAGCACCTGAGCATTTGGCCACGATTGTTCCTGTCGCCTCGGCCCATGCCGGCGTGGACTTCCCGATGTTCAAGAATATTTTCGCTCCCTACGACATGCAGTGGCTTACCTTCACCAGCGGTGTGACGAGCAACGAGAATCTTTTCGGCGAGTCAGCATTCTGGATCTCAAAATTCACGGAGTTGTACCTGCAGCACCGGCCCTTCCAAGAGCTCGACCAGATTGTGGGCAATCCGTCCCCGACATTCCAGATGTGGGTAAGTCATCCCGCGGTCGATTCGGTGTGGCAGAGCCTGGCCATTTCTCCGGAGCAGTACCGCGCCATCCACGTTCCCATTCTCACGATTAGCGGGAGCTACGACGGCGACCAGGCCGGAGCCTTCAACTACTACCGCAATCACATGAAGTACGGAAGTGAGGAAGCGAAGGCGAAGCATTACCTGATCATCGGCCCCTGGGACCACGCGGGAACCCGAACTCCCAAGAAAGACGTCGGTGGCCTAACCTTCGGAGACGCCAGTCTTCTCGATATGAACAAGCTGCACACCGAGTGGTACGACTGGACTTTAAAGAATGGCTCCAAACCTGAGTTTTTGAAAAAGCGCGTGGCCTACTACGTCATGGCGGCGGATGAGTGGAAGTATGCCGATACGCTCGAGAGTATCTCCAACTCCACCCGCACTCTATATCTCGAATCCGACGCCGGCCGCGCCAATGATGTCGTCAACTCCGGGCGATTGAGCGATGCCAGGCCAGTCAGCACGCAGCCCGATCGCTATGTCTACGATCCTCTCGATGTGCGCCCCGGCGCCGAGTTAGAAAGGGAAGACATCAAGAACAATCTAACCGATCAGCGTTACGCTCTGAATCTTTACGGGGAGGGCGTCGTCTATCACAGCGAGCCTTTGGCTGCGGACACGGACATATCAGGTTTCGTGAAGCTTACGGTGTGGATCGCGCTGGATGTTCCGGACACCGATTTTTCGGCGACACTTTACGAGATTCTTTCCGACGGCACCAGCGTGCAGCTCACCGGCGACGTTATGCGGGCGCGCTACCGCGAGTCGTTGACCGAGGGGAAACTGGTGAAGCAGGGGGAGATCAATGAGTACGTGTTCGACGGCTTCACCTTCTTCTCCCGCCGAATTGCAAAGGGAAGCCGCCTTCGACTTGTATTGAATTGTCCGAACACGATTTATCTAGAAAAGAACTACAACAGTGGTGGCGTTGTGGCGGAAGAAACTGCCAAAGACGCGCGAACCGCACACATAACTGTTTATCACGACGCCGCACACGCCAGCCGTCTGGAATTGCCGGTCGTTCGGTAGGAAGACGGTTGGCCGATCCTCAGAGTTGGTGGTCCGTTGGCGGCTGCTTTCCAAGATCCAGACTAGAATAGTTGGCCGGTCCGCTATCGAGCGGTCCGATACACCACTTTCGGACGTTCCTGCGTGTCCCTGAGCCACAAACATTCTGGGCGGATAGAGATGATGTGGGCACGCGGGTCGCCTCGGATTTGGGTGCGTCCTTGGTCGCAGAGATGGATGGTGACCTGGTCGCTTCCAATTTCCTGACCCATTGGGGTAGTTTTGCTTTCTTTGGTCCCCTGACGGTCCATCCGGATTCTTGGGACAAAGGCATTGCTCAGTTGTTGCTTGAGCCGACCATGGAACAGTTCCGACGTTGGAGGGTTCGGCACGCTGGTCTGTTCACTTTCGCGCACAGCGACAAGCACGTTAACCTTTATCAAAGATATGGATTTTGGCCGCGATTCTTGACCGCGGTCATGGCCAAACCGGCACAGGTTAGGAGTGTTGCCTGGACTGCATTCTCCCGCTATAAGGAAAATGACCGCGCGCAGGCCGTGAGCGCCTGCCACGAGCTGACAACCACGATCTTCGAAGGACTTGATGTGACGCGCGAAATCTCTGCCATTCAGCAGTTGAAACTCGGAGACACGGTCCTGCTCTGGAGCGACGATGTCCTAGATGGATTTGCGTGCTGTCATTGTGGCCCTGGAACCGAAGCCGGCGCCGATACCTGCTACGTGAAGTTTGGTGCTGTCCGTCCATCCAACCGTGCGGAAGAACGGTTTGATCATCTCTTGGAGGCGGGTGAGTCGCTGGCGGCTGAGCGTGGTCTGAGCCGGGTCGAAGCCGGTGTAAACCTCGCTCGCGAACGCGCCTATCGCAAGATGCGTGCCAAGGGATACCGTACCGAGACTCAGGGTGTAGCGATGCACAAGCCGAACGAGTGTAGGTTTAGCGACTCCGCAATATTCGTCGTTGACGACTGGCGCTGAGCTCGATCCGCCGCTCACGAATAGTGCCCTGCTCTCCCCGTCTCGCCAGGTAGGGGAACACGATCGATAAAATCGTGGAAAGCACGCTGGGGCGAGCTCAATTGTGTTCCTGAGCGTAGGAGAAGTGCACCCGAAGTTTGAGAGATTGGCCATTGAAGGCAGCTGGCAATGGGGGCAAGGGTCTCGACAGAGTGATGCCGGTTTGGGTGGACTGGTCAACGGCATCGTCGCCGGAACTTGACACTACTTTCATTTCAGAGATGGTTCCATCCTTGAGGATTAGAAGTTCCAGCGTGATGTCTTTGGCACCGCCTAATCGGAGATTGCTAATGGATGACAGGAGGTTCTTGGAAATCGCTGCCATCAAGCTTTTGAAATAAGGACTGAAATCCACTCCTTTCGGATTGCTCATAATACTCAAGCTCGATTGCACGCGAAGAATGCCAGCCAACGGATTGGCTGATGCGCCGGCCGGTGTGGCATGGCCCGACTCGGGAGGCTTGGGCGTGGAAGAGCCATCGGAAGGTACACCGGTCGGAGCAACTGGAGCAGTAAGGATCTGCGGTGGCATGGCTCCGGCGGAGGCCGTCTCCCTCTGAAGTGTCCGGAACGTATCGAGAAACTGCCTAAAGTTATCGGCGTTAACTTGTTCAACAGGATCTCGCGCCCACGCGCTAGCGCGTCGGGACGCCAAATCTGCTTCGTCGACCTTGTTTTGCCGGATCAGCACCTGCGCGAGCGCGAGCTGGTAATTGGAGTTCGCCGGCTCGAACGCCACTGCCTTCTGCGCCAGGGTGAGCGCCTCATCCAGGTTCCGATTGCCAGCTGCAAGATGTACGGCAAGCAAACTGTACGGGGGAGCGAACTCGGGGCGCATGGCAATCGCCCGACGAAGGTCGTCCTCGATTTGAGGATCGGTTGACCCCATGCCTCCGACGCTTGTTTTCAAGTAAGCCCGTAAGTAACGAGTGAACCAATTGTTGGGATCGAGAGCAATGGCTTTCGAGGCGGATTCCACAGCTTGGTCACGCTGACCCTCCAGGAACTCCCCTACCGCAAGATACTGGTGCGCCAAGCCGATATTTGGGTCGCGCTGCAAAGCTTCGTTCAACATTGCCTTTCCTTCCTGATACCGACCGCGAACAACCTCAAAACCGCCCCGATAGGCAAACGCTTCGGCATCGGAAAGAACGCGGAATTTCATCTCATCTTCATTGATTCGTGGTGCGGGATACTTCAGAAAAAAGAACTGCTGGCTTCGAATGTAGTTATCGAGATCGGACTGCAGCTTACGCGGGTCACCGAATGCTGTCTTCGCAGCTCCCTCGGGATCTTGGCCAAGTGCATTCAAATAAGCATCTAGCATGGGTCGATGAGCCATACGATCGCCCAGCAACAAGTAATGTGCAAGCGCCCAAGATTCCGCATAGAAGATGGACGTTTTCTGGGCTTCGTTGTAATAAGGCGACGAATGATCAACTCTGAAGAGGACGTCCAAAGGAATCAGCCTTGTGTTTTTCAGCTCTTGCAGCAAGAGAGCGTCAGCCTGGCCCATTTCGACTGCATTTTCGGTGATCTCTGTGTGCCCATAAAATTCGGCAAGACCTTCGGAAAGCCAGACTGGCAAATCAGGGACGTAAGGCACACTGATGGTGTGGTAGTATTCGTGGTAAATCGTTTCGTATGGGCTGAGTCCGTGCGCGTCCAGCTGCACGGCCGCATAGAAATCGTTCAGCCGCGCGGCAAATAAGCCGGCCGGGTGACTATGCGCCTTGGTCCAGTACTCCGGAAGCAGCTCGCGCATCGAGCTTTCGTCTTTCACCGCTAGAATCGTGACAACGGGGCTAGGATGCTTATTGGCATTTTGGAGCAATTGCCGGAAAACCGTGCGAACCTGCTCAAACTGCACGGCGACCTTGCGGGCTTGCTTCTCTCCCGCATTGCTGACCACGATGAAATTCGGGCTCCGAACCTCAACCCATTCTGGCGGCTTAGCCGGGCATATTGAAGAAAACAGAACAACCGTACTCGAGCAGACGGCAGGAAAGAGGCGGCGCATACAGATCTGGCCGGGTAGCTTAGCGCAGCAGCTTAGCTATATCTACAGGAAAATACCTACGTACGTTCGATTGGGCATTCGGGTGGGTCGAGCAGAGGTGGAGCCCCGGCTACGGAGCGTCCTGTAAACAAACCACTTGCGCCCGGAAGGTGTACAGACGGTCGGAGTTCCGACGGACCTCCCCTCTGTGCTGGCAGGGGTACCTCAAGTGATGACCCGAAGCGTCAAGGAGTGGCGAGTCCGAATTCGCCGACGTTGGGGCTCCCATGCCAGGTGTTGCTGTGCCTCACTATTTATTTGAACTTGATGGTCTGATCGCAGGTTTTGGCCACGGATTTCAGCATATTGCCCTGGCTCGCAATCTCGCAATCATAAAACTGGCCGAGGGAATTCCCCGAGGTAAACCGCTGCGAACTGGCGGCGTTGGTGTTTGCCCCGGTAGCGAAATTCAAGCTGTCCTTGGCATGCACCACGTTGTCGACCGCGCTGGTGAACCTGGGGCCGACAAGGAAGTGCTTGAATTCCTGCAATATCGTGGTCGTCTGAACAGACTGGTCGTTGTTGACCTTGATATCGGCGGTGAGCAGATACAGGAACGACGCCGTGCTGAAGAAGGAACGCCAACCCTGCCGCGTGGCGACAAAAGAATTCACTGGTGTGAGCTGTGAAATATCCCGCACGTCGACACTCGCGTTGATATTGAATTTTGCCGATTGCTGAAGTCAACATTCTGCTCGATGAACGTGTTGACCTTCCCGTGAGAGGTATTGACGAACCCGGCTAACTGGAACCGCAATGCGTGAAACAGCGGAAAAGCTGCCCTCGAGCTTCCCGATCAGGTCTAGAAGAGCCCGCCCCCGATATGGTAACCTCTGGAACACTAAGGGGCGTGTATGTCTGCCGATGGAGGCGAAGCTGCGCCTCGATCAGTCCACGAACTCACCCGCCTGCTGCGAGCCTGGGGTTCAGGGGATGAGACCGCTCTTGCGCCGCTCATGCCCGTGGTTTCTACCGAGCTGCACCGCTTGGCCCATCGCTACATGGCGGTGGAGCCGTCCCGCCAAACCCTGCAGACGACGGCCTTGGTCCACGAGGTTTATCCTCGGCTGGTGGATGTAGAAAACGTCGACTGGCAAAATCGGGCTCATTTCTACGGTATTTGCCCACGCCTGAAGCGCCGCATCCTGATCGACTTTGCCCGCTCTCGAAACTATCAAAAACGAGGTGGGCATTCCCCGCACGTAGAGTTAGAGGAAGTTGCGATGGCTGCGACGGTGGTCGGTTCAGAACTCCTCGCCGTAGATGAGGCGCTGAAAGAACCTGTTAAGCTCGACTTCCGCAAGGCTGAGGTGGTGGCGCCACGCTTTTTCGGGGCTCTCCCGGTAGAAGAAACTGCCGCCGTTCTGCGAGTGTCGTCGGAGGCGGTAATGCGGGACTGGAAAATGGCCAAGGCCTGGCTACTGCGCGAGCCGAGCCACGAGGTTTCTCGATGAAGCCGGAGCAATGGCAAGTTCTCGAGGAACTCTACCACTCTGCTTCCCAGCTGCCGGTTGGTGAGCGCCTAGGGTTCCTGCGAGAAGCATGTGGTCAAGATCAGAGTCTGTTGCAAGAACTCCAATCCCTGCTGAGGTACGGGCCCACGCCGCGAAGTGTCTTAGATACGAATGCCATCGCCATGCTGGCCAAAGCCATGGCAGCCGATCAACGAGATCTTCCAGCTCCCTTGCTCGAGGGACAGAGCATTTCTCATTACCGGATCGTCGAGCGCATCGGCCGGGGCGGCATGGGAGTGGTGTACAAAGCCGAAGACTTGCGACTCCGGCGTTACGTCGCGCTGAAACTCCTGCCTGCGTATCTAGCAGCGGACCGGGAGGCCCTGCAGCGGTTCGAGCGAGAAGCGCAGGCTGCTTCCGCCCTCAATCATCCCAACATCTGCACGGTTTACGAGGTTGACGAAGCCGAGGGCCTGCACTTCATTGCCATCGAACTACTCGATGGAGAGACCCTGAAGGAACGCATTGCCCGGGGTCCTCTCGAGATTCGGGAAATACTCCGCATCAGCATAGAGATTTGTGATGCGCTCGAGGGGGCGCACTCTGCGGGAGTCATTCATCGCGATATAAAACCCTCCAACATTGTCCTGACGCGACGGGGAGCAGTCAAGCTGCTTGACTTCGGGGTGGCCAAGCGTGGGGGGGAACCGGCTCAGGAAGGTGAAACGGCCGCGACGGCGCAGACAGAAAGCCCGGAGCTCCATTTGACCAATCCCGGAACCGTGCTGGGGACGGCGGACTACATGTCTCCAGAGCAAGCCCGAGGCCAAGCGGTGGACGCGCGTTCAGATCTGTTCTCGCTAGGCGCCGTCCTGTACGAAATGACGACGGGAACGGCGCAAACTACACCTGGAGCCATTCGATTGACGACGTCAGCGTCAGTGGCTTGAGCGGATACCTGGGTAACACGTCGAGTACCCACCTGGATGCGTTTCAGACCAATCTTGATCGCGGCGACTCTGACTTCGACGTGCGCCAGCGAGTTGCGGCTCACTGGATCTGGCAGATTCCCCAGAGCACAAACTCGCGAGGGTGGGAGCGCTCCCTGCTTGGAGGTTGGGCAATCAGTGGACTTCTCAGTTATCAAACCGGCCAGCCTTTCAGTATTACCGACTCCGGAGTGCCCGATTTTGACTTCAACGGCATGAACACGCGGCCGCGCCTGACCGGTGTTACTCCTCATCCCGGCGCTTTAGTCCCCGACTCGGCCTCGCCCAATCACTTTCTCTACCTTCCGGTCAATCGGGTCTATGATGCGAGCGGTAGATGCATGGCTCATACCTTTCCCTTTGCTTGTGAAATTTCTGTCAACGGA
>Ga0187778_10003490_pt1 | contig 10529 bp, 7 predicted proteins | sample 1015_Q2_SP5_20_M_FD_132418 | JGI IMG/M metagenome (GOLD analysis project Ga0187778, IMG submission 132418) | Tropical peat soil microbial communities from peatlands in Department of Meta, Colombia - 1015_Q2_SP5_20_MG | ecosystem: Environmental > Terrestrial > Soil > Wetlands > Peat | place...
GATGCAGATCCTGCCGCACCGCCAGCTTCTTCGGCATGAAGCTGATTTCCACGATCGGCCTCACGCCATTGTCCAGCAGGCCGTCGTACACCTGCCCCACGTATGTGAAATTAAATTGTGGTCGCCCCGCCTCGTCTTCGTCGTACACGCCCAACTCATCGTGAAAAATCGCGTCAAACCGCATGTATCGAAAATCCGTCACCTTTTTCACTTCCCGCAAATCGTTGCGATACGATTCCCTCAGCGACAAGATCGCTCGCCCCGACCCGAACGATTGCTCCCAAAAATGCGGAAACGGCTTGGCCTCCGCCGTCGCGTCAATCATCACTCGCTCCGCCGTTTGTCCCCGAGCCCCCACCGCTCCCATCACCGTGGCGCAAGTCACTCCCCACAAAACGAAAACACCAATTCGCATCACCCTTCCTCCGCGTTCGTTTTTATTTTTCTATTTTCTGTTTCTAATTTAAGTCAGCGCGGGCCTACAGGCCGCATCTGCGTGTGGTGTATTGTCTCATCCACCCAGCTTCCTCAGCGTCTTCTCGACGTCGTCTTTCATCTTTTTTTCTCGCGTTTCCAAATCCTTGTCCGGCTTGGCCGCCAGCAGTTTGTCCAAAACGTCCAGGTTACCCTTCACCACCTGGTTCACCGTTCTTAGGTGATCCACTTCATTCAGCCCGCGCACCTCAAAAATTCCGCCCGTCTGCAAAAAGTTATCGCTCAACTCCAGCAAATACACCCGCGGATCAATCTCCACCTTCCCGCTGTTGAACATTTGCTCGCCCTTGTTCACGTCTTGGCCCGCGCCCGCCATCGCTGACAGAACTTTCGCCAGGGAGTTCCGGTCTGCCACCACTTCTGCGCCAACCCGCTCGGGGTCTTCAATCCACTGCCCATTCTTGACCTTCGTCACGGCCGGGTCCGTTCCGCCGGTGAACCCGGGAAACGTCACCTCGATTGGCATCGTGTTGCCGCCCAGCTTGCCTCGCTGATTCATCACCGACTGCATTGCGTCCATCAATCTCGTCCGCGCGATCCCGTAATAGTCGTTGCGCATCCGGCCAAACGCACCGGCGCGCGCCGCCGGCTGCTTCGAACCCGCAGTGTAGGCCTCCGCCATCTGCTTGCTCGCATCGGCCAACGCCGTCACCAGCGCCACACGCAGCACGGCCGCTTGCTGGCCCGCGGGCTCGTCCGGCGCTGCTTTCATCGCGCCTTCCAAGTTCGTCAACGCTGCGCTGAAATCGGAACTCTTCAAATTGTTTCTCGCATCGCTCAGGAACTGCTCGCTCGGCGGTTTTGTCGGCCCGCTCTGACACGCCACGAAAAACAGGGATACTGCCATCGCCACAAAAGGCCAGAAGGGGTGTTTCATCGTCGTTACCTCGGTATGAACTGATTTCCGGTTCCGCGCGAACCTATCTTTGCCCCGCGCAATCCGGCTTTCGTTCTCTGCTTGTGGAACTGCTACCCGGGTGGGAGCGCACCTGTGCGCACTACCCGCATCTTAGTTCCGCGCTTTCCCTGAGTCAACCAACCCACTCTGTCCTTCCGGGGAGCGAAGCGACGAGGAATCCTGACTCGATTTCAGCATGCCCACCCTGATGTGAACATCGCAGCACACAAATCGCGTCCCCTGCATAAAACGCCTGCGCCCTTCCGCAGCCAAAGTAAAATTCCCGCGCATTGTCGGGTAGGAGGCATGTCGGCGCGCAGGTTCGCTGCCTCTCGATCCGCACCAGGCAAATATGTCCGTTGTTAGGGAGCTGAGTTTCCCAAACCCCAAGTGCCGGTCGGAAGTCCTGCTTCACTTCGCTGTTGACTTTAAGTTGTCGACCGTTGACTCTGCGGATCTTTAGAAGGAAAGTCTCGCGCTCAGTTGGATTTCTCGCCCGGGCGTCATGGCCATGGTGATGGTTCCAAACTGTGGAGTATTCACAAACCGGTTGGGCGTTCCCAGATTTGTCTTGTTCAGCGCGTTAAAGGCTTCCCCGCGAAACTGAAAGTGCAGCTTCTCGGTCAATTGGAAGGTTCGCTGCAGCGCCAAATCCATCGTTTGCAGCGGCGGTCCGTAGACGGAGTTGCGTCCCACATTGCCAAACGTGTAGGCCGCCGGTGTCGCAAATGCTGCCGGGTTAAACCATTCCGCTGCGGTTCGCGTTCCCGGACCGAAAATCGGCTGTCCTGTGTAATTGGCGCGGATTGGGTTTTCTCCCAGCACCGTCCCTGCGTTGGCGGTGTCCCCGAACACGGAAATCGTGAATGGCATCCCCGACTCCGCCTGATACACGGTAGAAAAATGCCAGTTCGATGTCAGCAGACTCGTCCATGCCATGCTGCGCACGGCAGGAATGTCATACACGGTGCTCAGCGCAAACCGATGCCGCACGTCGCACCCCGGCCCTTTCTCTGCCGCGAGGTCGCCGTCATTCTGTGGAATCGCTGATTCGTCCATCGGCGACCGGAAATCCGGTGAGTTCGTCAGGTTCTTCGAAAAAGTGTAATTGGCCAGCAGGCTCAGTCCATGCGAGTACCTGCGCCGCACATTGATATAGCCCGCGTCGTACCAGCTCTGCGCGGAGTTCTCCAGCAGATTGATCGTGCTGACCGGGAACGTATTGCTCTGATATACGAATGTCGCCGAGCTTTCACTCGTTGAAATCACGCTATCCGGCACGAAACTCAGCGTCTTGAACGGCCGCCGCGGCCCGAGCGGCCCCGGCCCCGGCGTCGCGTTGTTAATCAGATGCGCGCGCTGCAAGTGGAATCCTCGCGCTCCCACGTAGCCAACTTCCACGGACGTATTCGGCCCCAGGCTTTTCTCCACCGACGTGTTCCATTGCTGGATGTACTGCGCGGCCGCATGCGGATCAAATGCCGTGAAGCTGACGGTCGTTGCAGGCAAAGTTCCTTGGCCCAACACCGGCGTTCCGAAGTTCAAACCCTTTGCAAACAGCGAAGCTGGCGGCGTGAAGTTATCCGCCTGCTGCGTTTCCGGAAACACATACGGCACGTTGTGCCGCTGATTGCACCAGGTGTTGCCATCCACCGGCGTGAAGAAAATTCCATACGCCGCGTGCACCACCAGCCCGAAATGCGGAATCTGTTTTGCCAGCCCGAACCGCGGAGCAAAATTGTGCTTGTTCGAATAGAGCAGTCCTTGCGGATAGCCGTTCTGGCCGCCGACGAATACCGAAGGCACGCCCTTCTGAAAAATCAGGTTCGTGTTGGTGTAATTCGAATCGTACAGCGGGCTGGAATACTCATATCGCACCCCGTAATTAATTGTCAGCGTCGGCGTCATTCGCCACGCATCTTCGGCGTACGCCCCCGCGCCCCAGTTTTTCAGGTTCATCTGCGGGATGCCCGCCTGGCGCTGCTTCACCGTCGGCAGGCTCAGCAGTAAGCTCGCCAGCGCCGATCCCGTTCCATCGTTGAATCCCTCATCCGTCGTATATCCATTCGTGAACTGGTAGTAGCCGCGGTTTTGAAAGAAACCCCACATCGGCCACCAGTAGCGGCTGATATTTCCTCCAACCTTAATCCCGTGCCTCCCATGCTGCCACGCCAGCGCATCGCGCCCTTCCAGGATCGTGTCCCACGCGTGCATCGGCGTTGCCGCAAACGTGTCTCCGATTCCCGTGTATCCCTGTACTGCAAACCACGGCGCGCCCCAGGCCGCTTGGCCCCCAAATCCGACTCCCTGGATTCCCAGTTGCGTCACATAGTCGTTCACATTGTCGTTCTGGCTGGTGTGATCCATCGACAGCCGCGACGCCGCCACCGTCAGCGCGTTCACTTTCCCGCCCGCAAAATCGTGATTCCAGGAGATGACCGTTTGTTGCGAGAGATTGTCGAATGGCGAGCCAAATCCCGGCAGGTTTTCCGTCGTCGCTGTCACGCCGTTTGACGGCGAAAATCCTCTTTCTCCGCTCGCCGAATACCGCCCAAACAAGCGGTCGTTATTCGAAAAAATGTGATCAACGCGAATCGTGCCTTGATCGTTGAAGTGCGTCCCATTCCGTATATCCAGGTAATTGTTCGAGTCCACTCCCGACGTGCCCATCATCGTCATATTGGGTTCCGGCAGGACCGCCAACAGGAAATTCTCCAGGTTCTGGTTGATCCGGTTGGAAGGAATCTTGTTTCCTGGAAATTGGCTCCGCGTATACGGAAAATTCGACGGCCCCGTCGGCAAGCTCGGATTGTAATTAGGATTTGGCACCGCGGTGGTCGGATCGTAGATGTTCACGCCGCTCTTGCTGAAGTCGCCCTGAATTTCCGCCATGGTCGGAACCGTCAGAATCTGCGCGTCCGCTTGCGCCAGCCGCAGCCCCTCGTAGTTCACGAACAGAAACGTCTTCTTCCCGATCAGCGGCCCGCCGAACGACGCCCCATAGTTGTTCTGCACCAAATGATTGTTGCCCATCGAGTCGAACGTGCTCGCGTCCATCCCCCCGTTTCGCAAATACTCGTACACCGTTCCGTGGTATTGGCTCGTGCCGGACAGCGTCACAATGTTGATCTGTCCACCCCCAGCGCCGCCCATGTCCGCCGTGTAGCTGCTCGTCTCCACCTGAAATTCCTGCACCGCGTCCGGCGATGGGCTGAAATTCTGTGTGCTGAATGTCGGGTCCGTATTCGTCGCGCCGTCCAGCAGAAAATAATTGGCGTTTGGCCGCGCCCCTCCAAGCACCACCGCTGACCGTTGCCCCGGCCTCCAATACAGTGGACTGGTCTCGCCCGTCTGCGCGCCGAAGCCCACGTGCGCGCCCGGCACTGTCAGCACCAGGTCGATCAGCATCCGTCCGTTCAGCGGCAGTTCTTGGATGGATTGCGGCTCCACGACTTCGCCCACGCTCGCATCCATCGCCCGCATCACTTCTGCGCTGCTCCCTACTTGCACTGCCTGTTCTGTCGAACTGAGTTTCAGCGAGATTTCGATCGCCAGCTTTTGCCCGACCTCCAGCCGCAGCTTTTGCGTGGTTGGCGCAAAGCCTGCCGCTTCCGTGCGAACTTCATAGTCCCCCGGCAACAGCCCGTCTGCTTCAAACAATCCCTGTTCATTCGTCGTCACGCGCCTGACTTCTCCGGTCGCCAGGGCCTTGAACGACACCGTCGCTCCCGACACCGCCAACCGCTGCGGATCCTTTACCGACCCGGTCACCACCGCGGTATTGCTTTGGCCCAAGCAAATCGCCGCCGCAACAAAATGGAAAAGGATTACCCCTAGGACCTTGCGCATGGACTCCACCCCTTTTGAACTTGCAGCTCCCATTCCTGGCGGAATCTCCGGCTTGGCTGCCTATAGACACAGCTCCGCCACGAGCCCGCGGTTTGCCGCACGACTCTTCCCCTCGACTAACGCGTCACACCAGGAAGTGACCTGGTCACCAAATGCTGTGAGATTTAAACGGCGGGGCTTCCCAAGAACAATACTGCAAAAGTACTACCCGCGTCACGCATGACGCCCTGTCATTTGCGCCGTTTGCCTCCATCTGCTTCACACCGCTGCTCTTGCTGCTGATCGGTTACGACTGGTGGTCCACAGGCAAGGTGCAGCGCCTAACGATCTGGTCGGCGATTTTTCTGGTCGTCGTGCAGCAAATCCGCAATCCGCTCGGCAACACCGCTGCCTGGCAGAGTTTCACGGCCTGGGTCGTAATGCACATGCCCTCGTTTTCCTGATCGGGGATAAACGGCGTTGTCCTACAATCGAAGGCGAATACACGAATCATGATGGCCAATCGGCTCGGCAGACTCGAACTTCTGCTTTGGTACGTCGCGTCAGTTCTTGGCGCTGGAATCATGCTGGTGATTGTGGCTACGGTCACGGGCACAACGGTTGGACCTTACCCACACCCGTTGTCACAAGCCCTCATATTTATAGCTGCATCAATCTTGGCGCTGAAGGCCGTGTTGTCCAGGCTCCATGACATTGGCTGGCCGGGATGGACTCTTATCCTCATGTTTGTTCCATTCATGAACGTCCTAGCATTGTTGTTCTTGGTGATCGTACCCGGTCAAAAAAGAGCAAACCGGTACGGCGAGCCAACGGTTTTTCTCCAACGCCTGCGGAAGATCGGAAGTAGCCAAGTGCCTGATTAACGGGGTTGGCGGAGAAGGGGTTAAATCCTAGAGCCCCGCAGCGGGGCGCGGCAGCGCATATCTGATTGTCAGCCAGCCCTTAGCCCGGCATGTTCGCGTTTCGAGGGGCGTATTCGTCTGAAAACGTGTCCCCACAGAGCCGCCCTGCTGTCACCCCAACTAGTGATGCCACTCACTGACTGCGAGTAGGTTCTTCCGTGCAATGGTTGGGGAGCAGTCAGGAGGTATGTCATGACGAGCTACGATTCCAGTGTTCTCCAGGAAAACGCAGACAAGCTCTATTCGCGGGCCTCGCAACTAATCGCAAGCTACGCAGCGGTCGGAGCCGTGTTCGCGTGGGTTGCCATCTATTTCCTAGAGCCGCTGATCCTAAGCATTCTGCGGCTGCCGGCAACGTACAGTTTGATCCCTCTCCAGCTTTTGGGCGCGGTAATTGCCGCCATCCTCGGTGGAGTGTGGGGATATGGGAAGGGAACTGCCCTAAAGCTTCAAGCACAAGTGGCACTATGTCAGATGAAGATCGAACAAAATACCAGCCACCTGGAAGCCATCGAGCAGAATACTTTCCTGGCGAAGCTCGAGCAGCACCTAAGCCAGTCCGAGGATAAAGCGGCAGTCGCTTCCTTTGCTCGTTGAATCCCTGGCGCCGTGCCTTCGCGCCGCGAAGAATTTGCCTCCCGAAATCACAGCCTTGGAGCGCACGAACCGCTCTCGGCGGGATTAGATGTATTTAGAAGTAGCTTCGTCGAATAAGCCCCCCAAACCGTCATTTCGAGCGAAGCAGGCTGACTCTCTCTTCCGCGTTCGCGAAGGCGAACGCGTCTGCCCTGCGCAGTCGAGAAATCTCTCTTCGCACAGCTTCTAAAAGAGTAGTAGCCGGTCTTCAGACCGGCTCCACGCCCCCATCTCCTCGTCTAACGAACTACAATGAAGGAAATGCCATTCAGAATCCCAAGCGGCTTGGCCGCTAGCTGCCGCAAGTCCGCTGAGCGCATGGCCTGGCTGGAGCGTCTGCCTGCTGTGCTGCGAGAGCTGGAGCTGAGATGGTCACTAAAAATTGGTGCTCCGTTCGATGGCGAAGAGGTGAGTTGTTCGTACGTGGCACCCGCCGCTTGCGCAGATGGGACGCCGGCCGTGCTGAAGGTCGGCATGCCCCACATGGAGGGACAACAAGAAATCCAAGGCCTGCGCTTCTGGCAGGGAGACCCAACTGTCCGCCTACTCGAAGCGGACGACAATCTCTCCGCGATGCTTTTGGAACGGTGTGAGCCGGGGGCAGTTCTTCGGGAACAGGACGAGCGCGAGCAAGACTTGGTCATTTCAGGTCTGTTGCGTCGTCTATGGCGTAAGCCGGCAACACCTCACCCGTTTCGCCCGCTGTCGGCCCTGACCGCGTATTGGAGTGACGAGACTTTGACGCAAGCGGAGAACTGGCCCGACGCCGGTTTGGTCCGCGAAGGACTGCGTCTCTTTGAAGAATTGCCACGCAGCGCGCCTAATGAAGCGCTCTTGGCGACTGACCTGCACGCCGGCAACATCCTCCGGGCGCAACGGGAGCCTTGGCTTGTCATTGACCCGAAGCCGTTTGTGGGAGATCCCGCCTACGACGCCACCCAGCATCTGTTCAATTGCTCCACAAGATTGCAAACCGATCCTCACCGGACAATCCGAAGCTTCGCTGACCTGCTCGGCGTTAATCACGAACGCATCCGCCTATGGATGTTCGCGCGTGCAGCAGCTGCTCCTCGCGACGATTGGAATAACCCCGCTCTGATGGGACTGGCTCGCGCCATTTCCCCGTAATTTGGATTTGCCAGTCTCCAGCATCATTTGCAGTCTTGATAGCGTCGGCCGGGTACCCCATGGCCCGGTCTGTCTTGCGCATGGGGATTCTAACTCCTTGGATCCGAGCCATTTATGTTTCTGCTTGAGAAACACTACTAATATGCTATAAGAGGACTATCTTTTCGCTTGCCCTGAGGGACGAAGGGCGCTCTCTGCCAAGGTTGGAGCTGCAAAGCAGGCCTTGCTCTTCAGCCCTGACTGCCACAACAATCCCACTCAGGCTAAACACGTGTGATTTTCGTCACATTGCCCCGCACTTCCAGGCGCTAGGCTCAGCCCGGGCCGCGCACCAGATCTCTTCTGGGAACAGGGCGCGCCGTCCAAGATGGCTCGCGCGCGGCCCACTAGGTAGCGCACTCTCCGTTTGTGTCTCCCATCCTCTTTACTTTCTGTCACTTAATAAGTGTATTAATAAAGTACTTGACAGCAACCGCTTTTCGTGCTAACGTGTTGTGTGATTCACTTGAAGTCGCTTCGAGCTTTTTGCCTTCTCTCCGCCAAAACATCAAATTTTTTCCTCCATGTTTTCAATGGTTTGCGCACTCTTCCATTTTGCGTAGGATTTACGTCCTTTGTTTGCCGCTCTTACGAAAAATACCGGGGTGTACCTAAATTCTTCCCATTTTGGGACACGCCAACTCACTCCTCACCGGTCTCTGCTCTCGGATCTCTTCCAATCTTTACATCCTTACTTCTTTACGTCCTTACTTCCCAGCCCCATCGGGAACAGCGTCGGTTCCGCGGGCGGCGTATCTGCAATTTCGTCGAGCTGGGGGTAATGCTGCCGGAGCGGCTCCGGCACCTTCACTTTGCTGCCCTTCAAGATGTGGATGAGCTGCAGCGCGTTCACCACGGCTTTGCCTTGAAAATGATTATTCGTCACCACGAACGTGTCCCGCGTGTGTGCGCTCACTTTCCTCACCCGCGCCACCCACGGCTCGAGTTCCTCGGTCGAATAAAGGTAGTTGTACCGTTCATGCGACGGAATGGTTTCGTCATCGCTGAACCACGTGTCGTACCGACGTCCGTGCAGCCGCACATAGCCCACCGGGGAAGTCGCCTGCGCCGAGGGCGCCAGCGATCTTCCAATAATCGGCTGGTCGATGTTGCAGATTCCCGCTCCATGCTCGTGCAGCAGCGCCAGCGTTTCCGGCGAATTCCACGTGGCGTGGCGCACTTCCACGACCAGTGGATAGTCGCGGAAGCGCAGCAACACCGCCGACAAGTAAGCCATCGTTTCTTTTGTCCGATGAAACGAAAAAGGGAATTGCAGCAGCACCGCCCCGAGTTTTCCCGCTTCCCGCAACACGTCGAACCCCGCGCGCACCGCTCGTTCATCCTCTGCCGTTGCGCCTGCCGTTGCCGAAACAATATCGTGCGTGAAGCGCTGCCACAGTTTCGCGGTGAACACGAATCGCGGATTCGCCGCCACCAGCTCGACCCAGTGCTTCGCGTGATCCGGCTGCAACGGCTGATAGAAAGACGTATTGATTTCGATAGTGTCGAAAAACTCGGCGAGATATGCCGCTTCGTGAAACCCTTTGGTCCGTCGCGCTGGATAAACGTATCCCGCCCAGTCCGGATACGACCACCCCGCAGGGCCAATGCGCAGCGTATGCGCCACCGCCGTTTTCGCTTCCGAACGCTCGCCGCTCGTCTGCGGAAAAATCCCTCGCGTCCTGCTTTCCGCGGATGTTTTTCGTTTGCGCTGCGGCATGAATCGATGCGCGCGGAACTTGCGCCGCGAGCAGAGTAGTGGCAAGTCCACAGAAGTGTCAATGCGCCGGTACCAAACGATCGGTACTTGCCTCCAGTTGCCCTCCGCCTTGCAGGCTGCTATGCTTTGGCCGATGTGGAACGAATGCCAGTTCCGCTTCCCGCCGCCCTTCCTTTCGATCCCTTACAGGTGCACACATGAAACTCTCCATCAACTACAAGCATGTCGAGTATCACAAGCCGGTTGAACTTGAAGTTGGTCGTCATGTCGCCAAATTGGAGAGGCTGCTGAAAACGTACTCGCCGGACCTCTTGCAACTGCATGGCGGTTTCACCATAAACCCGCGCACTGCGGAGATCTCATGCACTCTAAATCTCTCCATGCCTACGGGAACTTTGCACGCATCAGGCGAAGGTCCCGCCGTGCGCGCCAGCTGCAAGAAAGCATTCGTGGACCTCGAGACCCAGGTGAAAAAACACCAGGCCAAGCTGCGAAAACATTTTGAATGGAAACGCACGCGCAGCCGCGTCCGCGCCGGGGCCATTTCCTAGCCGCTGCAAAAGGGAAGAGCCCCGCGCGCCAAGAAACTCGCTGAGGTTACATTCGTCATTCCGAGGAGCGAAGCGCGGCTCTTACGCTCTGGTCGCTTCTGCGAGGAATTTCTCTTAAATTGTGGGCAAAGAAAATCGCGCGCGAGCCGCGAAAAACTGCGCACGAAAAATTGCGTACGAGTTGCGATTCTTGGACCGCCCCGCGAGCATGCTACAATAAAAAGTTCACGCCATAGGGGCGTAGCTCAGTGGTAGAGCAGCGGCCTTTTAAGCCGAAGGTCGTGGGTTCGATCCCCACCGCCCCTACCAAA
>Ga0187778_10003492_pt1 | contig 10526 bp, 8 predicted proteins | sample 1015_Q2_SP5_20_M_FD_132418 | JGI IMG/M metagenome (GOLD analysis project Ga0187778, IMG submission 132418) | Tropical peat soil microbial communities from peatlands in Department of Meta, Colombia - 1015_Q2_SP5_20_MG | ecosystem: Environmental > Terrestrial > Soil > Wetlands > Peat | place...
AGCGAGGTCACCACCACCCACGCGATCGGCGCCAGCCAGAGCAGGGCGAGCACGAGGAGGGCCGCGGTGAGCGCCAGCCGTTGCCGGTCGAACGATCGGGTCATGGCGGGGGGGTCGAGGGCCGGGGCATCATGCCAGAGTCGGGGCCTCAGTACTCGGGGTTGCCGCGGAGGAGCCGGAACTGCAGCCCCGAGAAGACCATGATGATCGCGAAGAGCACCCAGGCCATCGCGGAGGCCGCGCCGAACTGGAAGAAGTTCTGGAACGCGGCCTCGTAGAGGTGCTGGACCACGGTGCGGGTCGCGTCGCCCGGGCCGCCGCCGGTCAGCACGAAGACCTGGCCGAAGAGCTGGAACGACCCGATCACGTGAGTGACCACCACGAAGAGCAGCACCGGCCGCAGCAGCGGCAGCGTGATGGCCCAGAAGGCGCGCGCGCTCGACGCGCCGTCCAGCGCGGCCGCCTCGTAGAGATCGCGCGGGATGTCCTGCAGTCCGGCCAGGTAGATGACCAGGTAGTAGCCGGTCACCCACCACACGGTCGTGCCGATGATGGCCCACATCGCGGTGGCCGGATCGGCGAGCCAGGAGCGCGCCGGGATGCCGAGCGCGCGCAGGTAGTAGTTGAACGGGCCCACCACGGGGTCGAGGAGCCAGAGCCAGGTGAGGCCCACCGTGACCACCGAGAGCGTGAATGGGAAGAAGAACAGGCTGCGGAGGAGATTGCGGAGCCGGCCGCGGTTGAGCGCGAGCGCCAGCCCGAGCGGCACCGCGAGGATCGGCAGCGTGCTGGCCACCGTGTAGAAGGCGGTGTTCCAGAGGCTCACGTGGAAGCGGTCGTCCTCGAGGAGCCGCGCGTAGTTGGCGAGGCCGACCCACTGGTGCGCGGCGCGGCCGAGCCGAGCGTTGGTGAAGGACAGGCGCAGCCCCTCGAGGAGGGGATAGAGCCGGTAGACCGCGAAGAGGACGAGCCCGGGCGCCAGGAAGGCGTACGCGGTGCGGGTCTCGCCCGACACGCTAGGCCGGCAGCCCGTTGATCTGGCGGGCCAGATCCTCCATGGCGGCCTTCGCGGGCTTCTGCCCGGTGTAGACCGCCTCGATCACGGGACGCGTCAGGTTCTCGGCCGCGACCCACTTCGGCGTGGGCTGGCCGACCTGCCAGTTCGGCGCCTGCGAGAGCAGGGCGCGCAGCACCGGGTCCGCGGTGACGCGCGGGTCTCCGTGGGCCTTCCGGCTGGCCGAGACCTGGCCGGCCTTGAGCGTCCACTCGGCCACGTGATCGGTCATCCAGCGCACGTGGGCCCACGCCGCCTCGCGGCGGGCCCGATCGGCGGCGGCCTTGGGCTTGGGGAACGTGTACTGGTGCGGCATCGACCAGACCACCGGCTGCTTGAACAGGCGCGGGAGCGGCACCGCGGTGAAGTCGACCTTGGCCTCGCGCAGCCCGGTGAAGTTCCACGAGCCCGCGATCCACATGCCGAGCTTGCCCGCGATGAACGCGTCGCGCGCGTTGGCGTTGGCGGGCGGGGAGATCTTGTGCTGGCCCTCGAGCGCGGCCCAGAACTCCGCGACCTCGATCGCGGCGGGCTCGGCCACCGCGGCGCGTTTGAGGTCGGGCGTGTAGATGTTGGCGCCGTTCTGCCAGAGCAGGTTGTGGAAGCCCCAGGTGTAGCGGCCGGGCGAGACGGTGCCGATCGCGAAGCCGAAGGTGTCGCTCTTGGCGATGCGCTTGGCCATCGTCACCAGCTCGTCGCGGTTCGCCGGGACGCGGGGGCGCCCGTCGCCGCCCACGAGGCCGGCTTCCTTCATGACCTTGAGGTTGAGGTAGAGGATGTGCTGCGGCACGTCCAGCGGCAGCGAGTAGCGCTTGCCCTGGTAGATCCCGCCCTGCCACGTCGCGGGCAGGTAGTCATCGCCGCGGAAGCCCTTGGCCGAGGCGCTGGCGTCGTCGATCGCCTCGAGCACGCCGTCGCTGGCGAAGTGGGGGACCTCCACGGTATGGATCAGGGCAAGATCCGGGCCCTCGCCCGCGGGCACGGCGATCTGCAGCTTCGGGTAGAGGTCGGCCCAGGGCAGGCGCTGCTGCTCGATGTGGATGCCGGTCTCTCGCGTGAACCGATCGATCAGCTCGTCCATCACCTTGCCGTCGGCGCCGGTGAGCCCGTTCCAGTAGGTGATGGTGGCCTTCGGCTGCGCGCCGGCGCGGCGGGCCCAGCTCGCGAGGCCGCCGGTGACGCCCGCCGTCGCGGCCCCCGCGACGAAGGCGCGCCGGCTCACACGCCGGCCGGTCCCGCCATCGACTCCGCGGTCGACTCTCCCGTCGACTCCCCCATCGACTCCCCCGTCGTGTCCGCTCATGGCCGGCTCCTCCGGGCGCGACTGTACGTCCCCGCGCGGCGCAGTGTCAATTGACAGGTGGAGAGGCCACTCCTAGACTCCTCCGCCATGACCACGCGCATCGGCATCGACCTGCGGCGGCGCATCGGCGCCGTCGATCGGCGCATCTTCGGGCAGTTCATCGAGCACCTGGGCCGCTGCATCTACGGCGGCGTCTACGACGAGGGCTCGCCGCTCGCCGACGCGCGCGGCTTCCGGCGTGACGTCCTCGAGGCCGCGCGCCCGCTCCGCTTCCCGGTGCTACGCTGGCCGGGCGGCAACTTCGTGAGCGGCTATCACTGGCTCGACGGGGTCGGGCCCCGCGACGAACGACCGCGCCGCAGCGAGCTCGCGTGGTACGCGGAGGAGTCGAACCGCTTCGGCACCAACGAGTTCGTCGAGTACTGCCGGGAGCTGGGCACCGACCCCGTCATCTGCGTGAACATGGGCTCCGGCACCATGGACGAGGCCCGGGCGTGGGTGGAGTACTGCAACGGCACGGGCAACACCTCGTGGGCGAACCTGCGGCGCGAGCACGGCTACCCGGAACCGCACCGCGTCCGCTACTGGGGCCTCGGCAACGAGATGTACGGGGGCTGGCAGATCGGCAACCTCGAGGCGCAGGACTACGTGAAGAAGGCGCGTGCCTTCGCGATGGTGATGAAGCGCACCGACCCCTCGATCCAGCTGGTGGGCTGCGGGCTGAACGGCTGGAGCGGCTGGGACGAAGTCGTGCTGGACGGCCTGGCCGAGCTGATCGACTTCCACTCGATCCATCTCTACACCGGCAGCCCGGACCACTACACGACCGTGATGCAGTCGCACCAGGCGGAGCGGGCGGTGCGGATCTGCGCGGCGCTGATCGAGCGGGTGCGGCACCGGCGCCAGATCGCCCATCCCATCCACATCGCGTTCGACGAGTGGAACGTGTGGTATCGCACCCGCAGCCACGAGGATCGGGTGGGAGGCGTCGAGGAGCGCTACACCCTCACCGACGCGCTGGCCGTCGCCACCTACCTGAACGGCTTCATGCGCAACTGCCGCACGGTGCGGATGGCCAACTTCGCGCAGCTGGTCAACGCCATCGCCCCCATCTTCACGAGCCCGCGGGGGCTGTTCCTCCAGACGATCTACCACCCACTACGGCTCTACGCCGAGCACACGCTCGCCCAGGCTCTCGATGTCTCCGTCGACGGCCCGACCTACTCGCTGGCGCCGGGCCAGGAGAGCGAGGCGGGCGGCGGGCGCGTGCACCACGTGGCCGATCTGGGGCCGTTTCGGCTGATCGACGCGGCGGCGAGCGTGGACGAGGCCGGGCGGGAGCTGTCGATCGCCCTGGTCAACCGCGACCGCGACCGGGATCAGCCCGCGATCATCGAGGTGGTCGGCGGGACGCTCGCCGCCCCGGCGCGAGTGTGGGAGGTCAATGGTCCCGAGGTGGCCGCGACCAACTCGTTCGAGCACCCGCGACGGGTCGACGTGCGGGAGCGCCAGGCGGCGGCGCGCGGGGGCGGGCTCGAGTACGCCTGCCCCGCCCACTCGATCACGATCCTGCGGCTGGCCGTCGAGCCGGGCGGCCGCTAGCGGCGCCGCTCAGCCCTCCGCGGCGAGGGTGCGGAAGGCGTGCTCGGAGGCCTCGAGCGTTCGCGCGACGTCCTCCTCGGTGTGAGCGGCGGAGACGAACCAGTTGTGCCCCGGGTGGGCGTACGCGCCAGCCGCGGTCATCAGCGAGCAGAGGCGGCGGGTGCGTCGGCGCTCGGGATCGTCGGCGAGGCGGATCACGGGCATCGCCGCCTGGCCCGGCGGCAGGAGCGGGACGCCGTGACGCCGCGCCTGCTCGGCCAGGCAGTCGGCGAGGAGCTGGCCGATGCGCTGGATGCGGGCGATGGCGTCGGTCCGCTCCAGGACCTCGAGCGTGGCCAGCGCGGCGGCGAACGCGCCGCTCGCGAAGAAGAAGGAGCCGGTGAAGTAGACGCGCTCGGCGGCGTCACGCAGGGCCTCGCGCGCGAGCGCCGCGGAGAGCGGGTGACCGTTGGCGATGGCCTTGGAGTAGCAGATAAGATCGGGCGCGGCGCCGAAGTGCTCGCAGGAGCCGCGCAAGTCGAAGCGGAAGCCGGCGCGGACGTCGTCCATCGCGAAGAGCGTGCCGTGGGCGTCGCAGAGGGCGCGAAGGCCGTCGAAGAAGCCGGGCGCCGGCGCAGCCCCGGTCGCATGATCGAAGGGCGTGGTCATCACCACCGCGATCCGGTCGGGATGCGCGGCGAAGAGCGCGCGCAGGCCGTCCAGGTCGTTCCACGCGAACTCGACCATCTCGTCGCGGTGCGAGGCCGGCACGCCGGGCCCTCTCGGAAGCGCCCAGGGGCGGGCCGCGTGATAGGCCCCCGCGACCCGGGCGATGAGCGGCCGGCCGGTGTGGGCGCGCGCCACGTCAACCGCCCAGCTCGTGGCGTCCGCGCCGTTCTTGCCGAAGACGACCAGGTCGGCCCGCGGCGTCAGCCGCACGAGCCGCTCGGCCAGCTCGACCATCCGCGGGCCCGGCAGGGGCAGGCAGTCGCCGGCGGCGAGCTGCTCGGCCACCGCCGCCTCGACCGCAGGATGACCGTAGCCCAGGATCATCGGGCCGTAGGCGCACATCCAGTCGACGTACTCGTTGCCGTCGACGTCCCAGATCCGGGCGCGCTCGGCCCGCGCGAGGAATCGCGGGTGGCCGTCGCCGAGGGCGGCGCCGTTCTGGTGGCCGTACACGCCGCCCGGCATGACGCGCCGGGCGCGCTCCCAGAGCGCGTGGCTGGCCGCGAGCCGGCGGGATTCCGGGGCCATGGCGCGGGCATGATAGCACCCGCGCCCCGGACGGCCCGGCTAGGGCTCGACGCCCAGCGCGGTCATGGTCGCCTCGTCCGGCCGACCCGTGACCGGCAGCCCCTGGCGCTCCTGGAAGGCGCGCAGGGCGTCCGCGGTGCGCGGGCCCATCGCCGCGTCGACCGGGCCGGCATCGTAGCCGCGCTTGCGCAGCGCGATCCGGATCTGGTGCAGCCGCTCCTCGTAGCGCGCAACCAGGACGGTGGCGCGCTGGTTGCGGTACTGCGCCAACCGGTGCGCCAGGGAGGCGTCCCAGCGCGCGGTGGCAGCCAGGCCGAGCTGGAGGATCCCGTAGACCACGAGCAGCGCCAGCACCGCGAGGAGCGGAAGGAGGACGAGCGGCTGGACGAGCCGCGCGCGGAGCGTGTCGAGCATGACGACGAGCTCGTGCAACGCGCGTGCCGCCACGTGGGCGCGATCGATTCGGCCGCGGATCGCGCGCGACGACACCCCCCGCCGTCGCGGCGCGGGAACGAACTACCGGGTACGATGTTCGCGGTCGCGCGGGCGCGGCCGACCGGGCCGCCTCAGAGGTGCGGCAGGACGGTGGCGGCGAAGAGCCACGTGCCCTCGGGCCGGGGCACGTCGGCGAAGTTGACGGTCAGGCGCGCGGCGCCCTGGCGGACGATGCCCTGGAGCGCCTCGGTGTCCTGGCCGGGCGTTCCCACGAGCTGCATGTCGGCGAGCGGGCGAATCCACGGCTCGCGCTTGAGCCGCTCGACCTCGCGCTCGCTCTCGCCGATCAGGATGCCGACGCGGACGACCTGCGTGATCGTGTCGTAGTCCCGGCCCACCTCCCGGCAGTGGGCCTTGAGCACCTCCTGCTTGTGGACGTACGCCTCCGGCGCCTTCCAGACGTAGTTCCACCAGTCGGCGTGGCGCGCGACCACTCTGAGCAGGAACCGCTCACCGGATCCGCCCACCATGACCGGCGGGACGGGGTCCGGGCGCGGCTCGCAGTAGGCGCCCGAGATCGCGTAGTGCTCCCCGCGGTGCGCCGCGGGCGCGCCCGTCCACATGGCCCGGATCAGCTCGATCGCCTCGGCGAGCTGCGCGATGCGGACCTTGTGGGCCGGGTAGGGCCAGCCGTACGCCCGGTACTCCTCCTCGTTCCACCCCGCCCCGATCCCGAGCACGACGCGCCCGCCGGAGAGCGCCTGCGCGGTGGCGGCCATCTTGGCGAGGAGCGCGGGGTTGCGAAAGCTGTTGCAGAGCACCTCGTGGCCACAGAGCTTGTCGGGGTAGCGGGCGAGTGCCCAGGTGAGGAGAGTCCAGCCCTCGGCGACCCGGTTGGGGCCGTACTGCACGTGGTCCGGGAGCCAGATCGAGTCGAAGGGCGCCACGGTCCGGTCGTAGTAGGGAAAGGTGTGCTCGACCATGCGGGACCAGATGTTGAGCCCGACCGGGATGGGCATGGCGGCGGCATTCTAGCAGATGGCGCGTGGGGCCTTTACCGGCGCCCCCGGAAGGCGCTAGCATGGCGCCGCGCCGTGGGCGCGTCCCGGAACCGAAGAGCCCGTTGACCCAAGGGAGGGTCGTATGAAGAAAGCCTCGCAGACGCGGCGGATCATCTGGCCGATCGTCGCGGTGGCCGGCCTCGCGCTCGCCGCGTGGCCCGCGATCGCGCAGCAACCGGCGCCCGAGCCTCCGAAGCAGGAAGAGGTGCCGTTCTGGGCGGTGGGCCGGCCGCTCAGCGGCCCGGGCGCGCAGCTGGCGCCGGTGCCGGCCTTCCCCATCCCGACGCCCGCCGACAAGCTCCCGATCGCGAAGATGAAGGTCCCGCCCGGGTTCAAGGTCGAGATCTACGCGGCCAACGTCTTCGACGCGCGCGGCCTGCGCCAGGGCGAGAAGGGCACGGTGTTCGTCAGCTCGCTCTTCGGGGCCGGGAAGATCTACGCGATCGTCGACAAGGGCGGTACGCGCGAGGTCAAGACGATCGCCGAGAAGCTCGAGCTGCCGAACGGCATCGAGTTCCACAAGGGCTCGCTCTACGTGGCGACCAACAAGGTGATCACCCGCTACGACGACATCGAGAACCGGCTCGACAACCCTCCCGCGCCGGTCACGGTCTACGACCAGCTGCCGGGTGACATCCCCCACGGCTGGAAGTTCATCAAGATCGGGCCCGACGGCAAGCTCTACGTGCCAGTCGGCGCGCCCTGCAACATCTGCGAGCCCGATCCCGAGAAGTACGCGCAGATCCGCCGCATCAACCTGGACGGCAGCGGGATGGAGATCGTGGCGCGCGGCGTGCGGAACACGGTGGGCTTCGACTTCCACCCGAAGACCGGCGAGCTGTACTTCACCGACAACCAGCGCGACTGGCTGTCGGAGGACATGCCCAACGACGAGCTGAACCGCCTGACCAAGGTCGGCCAGCACTTCGGCTATCCCTACTGCCATCAGGGCGACTTCCCGGACCCGCAGTTCGGCTGGGGCAAGGCCTGCGCCGACTTCGTGAAGCCGATCCTGCTGCTCGGGCCCCACTCGGCCCCGCTCGGCATGCGCTTCTACACCGGGAAGATGTTCCCGGCCAAGTACACCAACGCGATCTTCATCGCGCGCCACGGACCGTGGAACCGGACCAAGAAGTACGCGGCCGACGTGGTGGCGGTGTTCCTGAATCCGAACGGCACCGTGAAGTCGATGGAGCCGTTCCTCACCGGGCTGGTCGAGAACAACACCTACCTCGGCCGTCCGGTCGACGTGCTGGTGCTCAAGGACGGCTCGCTGCTCGTCTCGGACGATCACGCCGGCGCGGTCTACCGGGTCAGCTACGAGAAGAAGTGACGTCGGCGCTCGGGCCGGGGGCGCAGTCTCCGCCGCTCCCGGCCCGGGCTGCCTCCGCCGCCGCCCTGACGCTCCCGATCCTGCTGGGGGTCCTGCTGGGCCTGGCGGCCGGGGCCCGCGCGCAGACGGTCGACGAGCGCTTCACGGTCTGCGTGGCCTGCCACGGGGCCGACGGGCAGTCGCGGATTCCCGAGACGCCGTCGCTCGGCGGGCAGCCGGCGTTCTTCGTGATCGCCCAGCTCTTCCTGTTCCGTGAGGGGCGGCGAAACAACCCCGCGATGATCGCGGCGGCCAACGGGCTCACCAACGACGACCTGCTGGCCTTCGCCGACCGCGTGACCAAGCTGCCGCCGCCCCCACCGCCCGGGGATCCGCCCGACCCGGCGCGCTTCGCCCGGGGTCGCACGCTGACCTTTCGCCATCCCTGCGGGGTCTGCCACAACCCCGACTTCTCGGGCCGCGAGCAGATGCCGCGGCTGGCCAATCAGCGCGAGGAGTACCTGCTCAAGGCGATGCGGGAGTACAAGAGCGGCGCGCGGCTCGGCTATGGGGGCGCGATGGCCCAGGAGCTGGCTGGTCTCTCGGACCAGGACCTGATCGACCTCGCCCACTTCCTGTCGCACCAGGATGTAAAGCGCTGAAAGCGGAGGCGCTCTAGCGAGGCTCCGTTGCGGCTTGCCGTTGGAGGGCAGCCCAGACGCGCGGGGCCGACATTGGCAGGTCGAGCTCCCTCACGCCGCGGGTCGAGAGCGCGTCGAGCACCGCGTTCACCGCCGACGGCACCGCCCCGGCCACTCCCGACTCCCCGGCCCCCTTCACGCCGAGCGGGTTCGTGCTGCAGGGGACGCCGTGGTGGCCAACGCGCAGACCCGGGAGGTCGTCGGCCCGCGGCAGCATGTAGTCCATGAACGAGGCGGTGAGGAGCTGGCCGTGCTCGTCGTACGTCACGTGCTCGCCAAGCACCTGGCCCAGGCCCTGCGCGACGCCGCCGTGGATCTGGCCCTCCACGATGGTCTCGTGCACGATGCGACCCACGTCGTCCACCGCGGCGTAGCCGACCACGGCGACCCGGCCGGTGTCGGAGTCGATCTCGACCTCGGTGACGTGGCAGCCGTTGGGGAAGCTCATCTGCGGCGAGACGAACTTGGCGGTGGTGTCGAGGCCCAAGGCCAGCTCCGCGGGCAGCCCGGGGAGCGCGCGGGCGTGGACGGCCAGCTCCAGCAGGCCGATCGTGCGGTCGGTGCCGCGCACGCGGAAGCGCCCGCCGGCGAAGTCGACGTCGGGGACCGCGGCCTCGAAGTAGTGCGCGGCAATGCGCCGGCCCTTGTCGATGGCGCCATCGCAGGCGAGCGCGGCGGCGCTCCCGGCCATCATCATCGAGCGGGACGCCACGCTCGGGGTGCCGGCCGGCACCAGGTCGCTGTCGCCCTGGACCAGGCGTACCGCGCCCGGATCGACGCCCAGGCGAGCGCCGATCAGCGGCGGGAACGTCGAGAGGTGGCCCTGGCCCATGGGCTGGGCGCCGGTGTGGACCGCCACCGTCCCGTCGGCGCCGAAACGCAGCTCCACCGTCTCGTCCAGGATGCCGCCGGCCACCTCGAGGAAGCAGGCGAGGCCGATGCCGCGCAGGCGCCCGCTCCGCTCGGAGGCGGCGCGGCGGGCCGGGAACCCCTTCCAGTCGGCCAGCTCGAGCGTGCGGTCCATCACGGTCTCGAACTCTCCGCTGTCGTAGATCGGACCGTTGGGCGTGCGGTAGGGCATGGCCGCGGCCGGTATCAGGTTGCGGCGCCGCAGCTCGACCCGGTCGATGGAGAGCGCGCCCGCGGCCTGGTCGATCAGCCGCTCGATCACGTAGAGCGCTTCCGGTCGCCCGGCCCCGCGATACGGCCCGAGCGGGGCCGCGTTGGTGAAGGCCAGCGTCACGTCGATGCCGATCACCGGGATGCGGTACACGCTCGAGAGGCAGTTCTTGGTGTTGTTGGTACCGAAGACCGCGGCGAACGCGCTGACGTACGCGCCCAGGCCCACCCGGCTGCGCATGCGCAAGGCCAGGAAGCGCCCCGTGGCGTCGAGGGCGAGCTCGGCCTCGAGCACCCCGTCGCGGCCGGCCGTGTCGGCCAGGAAGCTCTCCACGCGGGTCGCGCACCACTTCACCGGTCGGCCGACGCGCCGGGCCGCGAAGAGCAGCGCCGCGTACTCCGTGTAGGCCTGCACCTTCATGCCGAAGCCGCCGCCCACATCGGGCGTGATCACGCGGAGCTTTTCGGGCGGGATCCGGAAGACGCCCTCCGCGAGCAGGCGGCGGACGACCGCGACGCCCTGGGTGCTCGCGATCAGCGTGTAGCGGCCCTCGGCTCCGTCCCACCGGCCGATGGCCGCGCGGGGCTCCATCGTGGCCGGGGCCAGGCGCGTGTCGCGCAGGCGCACGCGGGCGACGTGCGCGGCGCCGGCGAACGCCGCGTCCACCGCCGCCGCGTCGCCGTCGGTCCAGTCGAAGGCCAC
>Ga0187778_10003493_pt1 | contig 10526 bp, 11 predicted proteins | sample 1015_Q2_SP5_20_M_FD_132418 | JGI IMG/M metagenome (GOLD analysis project Ga0187778, IMG submission 132418) | Tropical peat soil microbial communities from peatlands in Department of Meta, Colombia - 1015_Q2_SP5_20_MG | ecosystem: Environmental > Terrestrial > Soil > Wetlands > Peat | place...
TGTTTTGCTTCCGGACCGCGTCGCGTTTCAGGATCTTGGCGCAATGCTCGCGCGCCAGCCGGGAATCGCCAAGCGTTGGCATCAGCACCTGATAGCTTCTCCCTTCGGCACCATCCATGCGGCTATGTTCAGTTTGCCGCGCCCGGTCGGCACTTCGATTCCGCATCCGCCGATTTATGCGCTGGCGAATTTCGATCCAGGCGACATAACCGGATCGATTGGCAGGCAACCGCTCGGCGATGCCGCAGCGCCGCTGCAATTTCCGAAGCCCAACCGCAAGGCGAAGCGCGACTCGCTGACTGTGCGGCCGCGCGAGCCTTTGCCGCCATTGCCGCCGGCGGCGGAGGCTGAGCCCGCCGCGCCAGCCGAGCTATCGACAAAAAAAGAAGAAAGCGGCGAACGGTTTGATCCTTACACGCAATATGAATTCGTCACCGCTCCCGACGAAAAAACACAAACGCCGGATGTCGAACTGCCTTATGCCGATATCCCGCCTGCCAATCTGACCCCGACCGCGCCGCCTGCCGGCGCTGGCAAGGAAGCGGCGCAGCTTTTTTTCGGAGCCGACTCGATGGCCGGCGTGCGGGAAGCAATCGCGCCATGGGCGCCGGGTGAAGCACCGGTCGTGCTGGCGCGCGGCGATCCCGACATCAAACAGTCGGCGCTCGCTCCATCTTCTTCCGGTAGTGAGGGCAAGGCCGGCGAAAGCATTGCCAGCAAAGGTGAGGTCACCGGCGAAGACCAGCGGCCGCGGTCTCCCGCCGAACGGCTGGCGCTTGTGGGAACGGCGCGCGCTAAAGCGGAGAAATGTCTCGCTAACGCGGTTTACTTTGAAGCACGCGGTGAATCGGTGCGCGGGCAGATCGCGGTGGCGCAGGTTGTCATGAACCGCGTGTTCTCGCCGTTCTATCCCAACGACGTCTGTAGCGTCGTCTATCAAAATGCGCACCGGCATCTGGCTTGCCAGTTCACATTCGCTTGCGACGGGATTCCCGACATCGTCACAGAACCGGACGCCTGGGAACGCGCAAAGCGCATCGCCCGCGACATGCTCGATGGCAAGTTGTGGATGCCGGATGTGGCGAAGTCGACCCACTACCATGCGTATTGGGTGCACCCTGACTGGGTTAACGAGATGAAGAAAATCTACAAGCTCGGGGTGCATACCTTCTATCGCCCCACTGCATGGGGCGATGGCGAAGATGAGCCGACCTGGGGCGACCCGGTGGCAACTGAAAAAGAGGCCGACAAAGAAGAGAAATTGGCTCCGGTAAGCCACAGTCTCGAATGGCTACGGTCGGAAGAAGGCCGAGCGTCGCTTCGCCAGAACGCGCGCAAATAACGGTTCCCGGCAGGTATACGTGTCGCAAATGACCGCGATCACGAATATTCGTTTTGGAATGTTGCGCCGAACCTATATGTTCCCGGCCTGTTTGCGCCAGGCATCGCCCGGCGCCCAATCGCCAGTTTTCAGCCGGAGCAATTTCATGTCGGTGCAATCGGCAGCGGGCAAGACTGTTGAGGTCAGTGCCTGGCGCACGCCGCTCGTCATCATTGCGTGCGGTTGCCTGATCGGCGCGATTGGCTTCGGTCCGCGCGCCGCGCTCGGTCTTTTCCTCACGCCGATGTCGTCGGCGTACAGCTGGAGCCGCGACGTATTCGCTCTCGCTCTCGCCATACAAGTTCTGGTGTGGGGCACCGCCCAGCCGTTTGTCGGCGCGATTGCCGACCGCTTTGGCTCGTTCCTCGTACTATCGGCAGGAGCCGTGCTCTACTGCGCCGGCCTCCTCTTGATGGCCTATTCGACCACGCCCGGCATGCTCGACCTCTCGGCCGGCGTAATGACCGGGCTCGGAATTGCCGGCACGTCATTCACGATCGTCATAGCGGCTTTCAGCAAGTTGATGCCGTCGCACTTGCGCTCGCTGGCCTTCGGCGCCGGCACCGCGGCGGGCTCATTCGGCCAGTTCCTGTTCTCGCCTTTGGCCGTCGGATTCATCGACTGGTTTGGCTGGCAACACGCGCTGGTAGCCTTCGGTTTTATTACCCTCACGATGATTCCGTTAGCGGTGGTCGTGCGTACGCCGCCGATGGATATGAGCGTAAAGCCGGGCGCGGCCAGCCAGCAATCGCTCCTGCAGGCTCTTGCCGAGGCGTTCGGACATCGCTCCTACGTCCTCCTTGTGCTCGGCTTCTTCACGTGCGGCTTCCAGCTCCTCTTCATCACCGTGCATCTGCCGTCCTACCTGATCGATCGTGGACTGTCGGCGGATGCAGGCGCTTGGGCGATCGGTACTATCGGTCTGTTCAACATTATCGGCTCGATCGCTGCCGGCTGGCTCGGCGACCGCATGCCGAAACGCTACCTGCTGTCGATCATCTATCTGCTGCGGTCGCTGGCTGTGATCGTGTTCATCAGCCTGCCGGTGAGCGTAACATCGGCCATAGTTTTTGGCGGATTCATGGGCTTGCTCTGGCTGTCCACGGTGCCGCCCACCTCGGCTCTGGTAGCGATCATGTTCGGGACCCGCTGGATGGCGACACTGTTCGGCTTTGCCTTCTTCAGCCATCAGGTGGGCGGATTCCTTGGTGTCTGGCTCGGCGGAGTTCTGTTCACGAGCACCGGTTCGTACAACGTCATATGGTGGCTGTCGGTCGCCCTCGGCGTCGTCTCCGCGATCATAAACCTGCCCATCATCGAGAAACCGGTTGAGCGGGCGGCACTGGCGGCTGCCTAAGCCGCTTGCGTATGAATCGTAGTCGCGCCAAGAATGCCGAGATTAACCGGCGAGGCGGACGTGGCGACATTCAAGGCGATCGTGATCGAAAAGGCGGACGGCGGCACAAAGGCCGCGCTCGCTGATTTCGATGAAACCAATCTGATGGACGGCGATGTGACCGTCCGCGTCGAATATTCCACGCTCAACTACAAAGACGGCCTCGCCATCACCGGCAAGGCACCCGTGGTTCGCCGCTTTCCGATGATCGCCGGCATCGACTTCGCCGGCACGGTCGAAAGTTCGACACACGCCGACTGGAAACCGGGCGACAAGGTCATTCTCAATGGTTGGGGTTGCGGTGAAACCCATCTTGGCGCTTACGGCGAAAAAGCGCGGGTAAAGGGCGACTGGCTGGTGCCGCTGCCCAAGACCATGAATGCGCGTGAGGCCATGGCGATCGGGACTGCCGGCTACACCGCCATGCTGGCGGTGATGGCGCTCGAACGGCACGGCCTCACGCCCGCGCGTGGTCCCGTCGCAGTGACCGGGGCGGCCGGTGGCGTCGGTTCGGTTGCGATTGCAATCCTCGCCAAGCGCGGATTCGCGGTCCATGCAGTCACCGGCAGGCCGCAGGAGGCCGAATACCTGAAAGGACTGGGCGCAAGCGAGATCGTCGAGCGCAAGGAACTGGCAGGGCCTGCCAAGCCGCTGGCCAAGGAAAGATGGGCAGGCGGCATCGATGCAGTCGGGTCCACCACCCTGGCGAATCTGCTCTCCATGACCCGTTATGACGGCGCGGTAGCCGCTTGTGGGCTGGCTGGAGGTATGGACCTGCCAGGATCAGTCGCCCCGTTCATTCTGCGCGGGGTGTGTCTTTATGGCATCGACTCAGTGATGTGCCCGCTGGAACGTCGGCGGGAGGCCTGGAAACGCCTGGAAACCGACCTGGACCGGCAAAAACTGGCCGCAATGACCCGGGAAATACCCCTTTCCGACGTCATTCGGGTGGCTCCCGAGATCCTCTCCGGCCAGGTGCGGGGGCGAATTGTCGTCAAAGTCCGCTAGCCCGCGTTCAGAATTTGGCGACGAAAGCCGTGCATAATCTGTTAGGCCTAATAAACGGCCAACTTTGTAGTAGTGTTAGTTGCGTTAGTCGGAGTACGGGGAATGTTCCGGGGATTAGCTGTGACGATCGGCCTGTTGGCCGCGCTGCCGGCAGTTGCCGGCGAAATGAACGCCGATGACGCCCGCCGCTTCGTCATTGGCAAGATGTTCACCTACACATGCTTTGAAGGTTCGCGCGGACAAGGCCGCGTGAATGCGGATGGCTCGGTCGCTGGATCGATCCAATTGCAGGGCGCAGGTCCTGTGCGCTACGCGCATCTGCCGGTCAACACAATACAAGTCAGGGGTGAAACGGTGTGCGCCTCGTTGCGGGGTATGCTGTTCCAACCCTGCTTCAATCTTGTCCAGACGAGCGACCGCAGCTTCCGTGGCTCTGTTGCCGGCTTGGGTTTCGCCTATTGCGAATTCACACGCAACAATAGCCGCGCTGCGGTCATCCAAAGTGTGCAGCGATCGGAGGGCTCGCGCCCGCTCGGCTTGCGGCCATCGCTGGCAGCTGACAAGACCGCCGACAGCGACTGATTATCAGGTCTTCGCCGGAAAAATCATGCACGTCGTGGAGGCGTGGGCATAAAGCTTGCCCGCGCGATCCTTGAGATCGCCTTCGGCGGTCGCCACGGTACGGCCGCGATAAATAAGACGGCCTTCCGCGCGCACAACGCCGGTATCCTTTGTGAGGGGGCGCACAAGATTGAGCTTGAACTCAAGCGTCGTCCACGTCTCGCCTTTGGCCATGGTGGAAAACACGGCGCAGCCGACCGCAGAATCCAGAAGTGTCGCTGTGAAGCCGGCATGCACCGTGCCAATCGGATTGTAATGCCGGAATTCCGGAAGGCCCTCGAACACCGCACGACCTTGTTCGATTTTAGTGAGATGAAAACCTATCAGCTCGCTTATCGGCGGGTTGGGCAATTTGCCGCCGATCATCGCCTGCAGGAAGCTGAGGCCGTCGTACGATCTGAGGACTTCCGGTGCGACGACGTCGTAAATCTTGCTGCTCACAACGGCCCCCTTCCTTGTGACGGGCGTTATTCCGGCCTGGCAGCCGGCACGATACTTTGTCAGGGAATATGCATGCGCGGGTCAAGCCCGTGCATGACGGCCAAGCTGGCTACGCGATATCGAGCCGAAAAGGGTCGCCTTCGGTGGCCAATTGACCCGGACCGATCGCCTCGATTGCGTGGACCATGCGGCCATTGCGTTTGAGCAGGCGATCGGCAATGGACACAATGCGCGAATTCGGCTGCGCCGTGCGTGAAGCGCGGCGGATATCCCAGGCGATTTGCATCTCGTCGCGCTGCGGGTTGAGCGCGCAAGCCGCAACGTAGGCGCCTGCGGTCGAACGGCTTATACCTGCAAAGCAGTGCACCACCATGGGTGCGGCGCGATCCCATGCGCCGACAAAATCGATCAGCCGTTGTACGTGCTCGTGCGCAGGCACGGTATAGCCTTCCATCGGACTGGTGATGTCGTCGACGGCGAGCACGAGATGGTTCTCGGGCGCAATATGCGTCGGTCGCTCGACCCGATCGACCAACCGCAGCAAGGTGACGATATGGCGCGCACCTGTCTCATCGACGGTGGCGTGCAGGCGGGCGAGGGAGCAGACGTGAATCATTTTGCGAACAATAAGCGATTCTCTCATCATATCTATGACGTGTACGTTGCGATGAAAAGGCTCACGCCCGCAGAAGTTTTTCAAATCGTTCGCGATAACGCGCCTGGGCCGTTGCAACAGACCAGGGCGTCAGATAGTCGCGCTCGAGGCTGGCGGAGAATCTCGCTGGAGGCCCGAAAAATTTACGCGCTTCATCTTCGGCAAATCCCGCAAGGCGCGTGGCTTCGAGATATGCCGCACTGCGATCGGTTGTTTTGATCAAAGTTTGCAGAGTTTCCGGCAATTTCACCGGAAGACCGAAACGCAGATGAATGGCGGCGAGCAGCCGTTTCTCCACCGCTTTGTAGCTGTCGCCGATAACTGCCTTGAATGGGGAAATCATGTCGCCGATGACGTATTCCGGCGCGTCGTGCAGCAAAACCGCCAAGCGGCCGTTACGGTCGAGCCGCGGCACTTTCGCCCGCGCCAACGCTTCCACCAGCAGCGAATGCTGGGCAACAGAAAAAATATGTCCGCCTTTGGTCTGGCCGTTCCAGCGGGCGACGCGGGCGAGTCCATAAGCGATGTCTTCGATCTCTACGTCGAGCGGGGAGGGATCAAGCAGATCGAGCCGCCGGCCGGAAAGCATGCGTTGCCACGCGCGAGGTGCGGGTGTCGCGCTGCGCGACGCTCTGCGCGGAGTCGTCATCGCGCTCTGCCGCGTTTCATACAGTCGGGATGACGATAGCATGTGACGAGATGGTCATTGACTATTCCAACCGCCTGCATGAACGCATACACGATGGTCGGCCCGACAAATTTGAAACCGCGGGCGACGAGTTCTTTGGACATTTTCTGTGACAGAGCAGTTTCGGCAGGAACCTGTTTCGTCGTGCGGAAGTGATTGAGTTTCGGCGTCCCGTCGAGATAGTCCCACAGGAGCTTTGAAAAGCCCGGCCCGCTTTCCATGATCTCGAGCCAGGCGCGCGCCGATGACACCGCGCCCTCGATCTTGGCACGATTGCGTACAATCCCCGCATCCTTCATCAGCGCCTCGATTTTGCGTTTGGAATAGCGCGCGATTGTTTCCGGCTCGAAGCCATCGAAGGCGCGGCGGAAATTTTCGCGCTTGCGCAGAATGGTGATCCACGACAGGCCGGCCTGGAAGCCGTCGAGAACGAGTTTTTCGTAAAGCGCGCGGTCATCGAATTCCGGTACGCCCCATTCCTTGTCGTGATAAGCGACATAAAGCGGATCTTCCTTCGGCCATGGACAGCGCGTGAGGCCGTCGGGATGCAGCAATGCCTTGGTCATGTTGCCGCTTTCGCTTCGCCCGGCCATTCGAACTTCGCCCAGCCCGGCTTCACGAGGCGGATGGCAATGCCACCAGATTCAAGCGATGCGCCAGCTGCGCGCGCGTCGGCAACGCGATCGAGGCGCAGCATCGCCAGGCCGCGGCCTTTCGCCGTGGAGCCGAGTGTGCCCACCTGCTTGTCGCCAGCCATGACCGGCAGGCCTGAGATCGGCGCGAATTCGTCGTAAGCGATCGGCACCACCCGGCTACGCGCGCTGGCGCGATGCTCAACGCGCGAAACCACCTCCTGACCGACGTAGCAGCCTTTCTCGAAATCGACGCCGTTGAGCTGATCCATGTCGGCTTCATGCGGGAAGGTGTCGCCATAGATAAAGTCAACTCCGCCGCGCGGCACGCCGAGCGCAATACGGTGAATTTCGTAAATCTCCGCGTCGACGAAAGTGGCGCCGATATCGGCGGCAGCTTCGGCTGCAAGATGCGGCGGCAGCATGATGCGCGACCCAAGCGCGGTAAGTCGCGGATCGGGATAACTGAGACCATATTCGCTTGCGCCTGACCCATCCCAGAGCGCCATCACGCCGAGCACTTCCGAGAGGTCCTCGCAAATGACCTTGGCCCGCAATCTGTAGAAATTCAGCTTTTCCACCAGCGTAGGGGCCAGGGCGCGCGCGCAATCGAGGAAGAAGCCGCCGCCGTCCTCCGGCGGCGCCTCGGCAATGATGAAGTCCGCGATGATCTTGCCCTGCGGCGTCAGCAACGCGGCAAAGCGCGGGCTGTCAGGTGTGACCTTGGCCATATCATTGGTGACAAGGCCGGCAAGAAAGCGCCGGGCGTCGTCACCGGCGACCTTGACCGCACCGCGATCGGGGAGGAGGGCTGCCTGCATGCCAATTCTCTGGGGTCTCTTTCTCTAGTCTCTTGCCAGAACTCGCGGCGGAACGTAAGCGCTGAGAGCGGTCTTCCAAGCCCCGCCTCATCCCGAGGAGCGGCCGCCAGGCCGCGCAGGGCAAGCATGGCCGACGGTTACGAACTGATCCTGAAGGGCGGCATTGTGGTCAACCACGATGGCGAAGGTGCGCGCGACCTCGGTATCCGCGCAGGCCGTTTTGCGGCCATCGGCGACCTGTCGCGCGCTTCTGCGGCCGAGATCATCGATTGCCGCGGGCTACATCTGCTGCCGGGCGTAATCGACACCCAGGTGCATTTCCGTGAACCAGGTCTCACGCACAAGGAAGATCTGGAAAGCGGCTCGCGCTCAGCTGTCATGGGCGGCGTCACGGTCGTGTTCGAAATGCCGAATACCGATCCGCTGACGGTGAGCGCCGAAGCCCTGGCCGACAAGGTCAAGCGCGGCCACCATCGCATGCATTGCGACTTTGCATTTTTCGTTGGCGCAACCGCGGACAACACAAAACACCTTGCTGAGCTGGAGCGGTTGCCCGGCTGTGCGGGCATCAAGGTGTTCATGGGTTCATCCACCGGCTCTCTGTTGGTCGCCGACGATGCCGGTCTGCGCGCTGTGCTCAAGACGATACGCCGTCGAGCCTCATTCCATGCCGAAGACGAACCACGATTGAATGAGCGTAAGAACCTGCGCGTCGAGGGCGATCCGCGCTCGCATCCGGTCTGGCGCGACGAGATCGCCGCGCTCAAGGCAACCCAGAGGCTTGTCACAATCGCGCACGAGACCGGCGCTCGGGTGCATGTTCTGCACGTTTCGACCGGCCAGGAAATTGATTACCTCGCGGGTCATAAGGATGTGGCCTCGGTCGAGACGACGCCGCATCACCTGACTCTTGAAGCGCCCGGCTGTTACGAGCGGCTTGGCACCCGCGCGCAGATGAATCCGCCGGTGCGGGACGCGGCGCATCGGGCCGGGATTTGGAACGGCTTGACCAATGGCGTCGTCGACGTGCTCGGTTCCGATCACGCGCCGCACACGCGCGAGGAAAAAGCCAAGACTTATCCCGCGAGTCCATCAGGCATGACCGGGGTGCAGACGTTGGTGCCAATCATGCTCGATCACGTCAATGCCGGTCGTCTCACGCTGTTGCGCTTGGTCGATCTGACCAGTGCCGGACCCGCGCGGCTGTTCGGCATTGCCGCCAAGGGTCGCATTGCCGTCGGCTACGATGCTGACCTGACCGTTGTCGACCTCAAACGGAAACAAACCATCACCGACAAGTGGGTCGCATCGCGTGCCGGATGGACTCCCTATGATGGAATCTCCGTGACCGGATGGCCGGTGGGGACGCTGGTGCGTGGACGCAAAGTCATGTGGGAGGGAAGCCTTGCGACGCCGGCGCAGGGCGAGCGGGTCCGCTTTCTGGAAACGCTGGCGAGCTAGGAAGCTTGCCGCGGACTATTGCCGCTGTTCAATCGTAAATTCGCCGTTGTGAATCCGCTTGCTCAGGCCATCAGTGAATTTGGCCGCGGCATCTTCGCCATAGGTGGTGACGAATTCGGCCAGCGCCGTGAACAGGCAAGCCTGCGCCATGCAATCGCCGTCGACGCCGTCATGACGTGCTTCGGCCCAGGCTTCCTGGAGATAGCCGAGCGCCACGCGTTTTTGTTCGCGGTCGGATATAGGCTCGCGCGCGTGAATCGATGGTCCTGCTGTCGTCATTTTGTTTTACGTCCCCGGCGTCTCTTTGACGGACGCCACACCTGTCCCGAACGGAACCTAGCATGGGAACTTAGGGCCCATAGACCGCACTTAAGAAAAGGTTAATCGCGCTAATTGGCGTATCGCGCCGTGATTTCACGGGCGATTTTCGCGCCTTCATCAAGGTAGCGGCGTATGGCGAGATCGGCCGCGGGAGTGCAGGTCCGATACGTCTGCTGGAAGCCACGGTAACCACGATTGAAGCTCGCGACGATCTTGCGCCGGCGTTCGCCGCTCGGCGCTTCGGCGTCGATGAGGGCCTGCATTTCGTTGCGCCATTTCTGCCCCTCGTTGGGGCCACACACCGCGCGCAAATAGTGCAAGGCGCCCAACACTTCGGCGAGTCGCTGCAGGTCGCCGTCGAATGGAGCGGGCGTATCGCTCGGCTGCTGCGCGCGCACGGGCAGCACGAGACACAATACGATCGACAGAAGGGTGAGAAACCTCTTCACGTGAGCTCTCAAAGCTTGTTTGCGGATTGATATGCGCCGCCTTTGCGGCGTCCGCAAGTCGGTCGTGTCAGTGCGGGCGCAACAGCAGTTTTGCCGCAGCGGCGACAATTTCAGCCAGGCCATCGGTGGTTCGATAGCCGGCCAGCTCCGCAGGATCGACCCAGCGTGCATCGTCGAGCTCTTCGTTGAGGACAGGCTCGCCGCCGCGCCAGCGCGCGGCAAAAGATAAAATGACGAAATGCCGCTCAACGCGTCCCTGGTCATCGCGAACAATTACCTCTCGATGACCGGCAAACGCCACCGGCTCGATGTCGAGCGCCGTTTCCTCATGCACCTCGCGCGTCACCGCATCGGTGAGCGTTTCTCCGGCTTCGACGGTCCCGCCAGGCAATGTGTAGAGATTGAGCGCCGGTTGGCGCGCACGGCGTACCAACAGCACTTTATCATTGCGGATGATTGCGGCGCTCACCGCCAAAAAGGGGCGCTTGGGGTAGGTTCGTTCGTCAGCCACGCGTTCTATCTTTTCAGCAATTGGTCGACGACTTCCTGCGGCGTTGGCCCACGTGCTTCGACCGGTTCGCCATTGATGATTGCGCCGGCTCGCGCGATCATCGGCTTCAACCAGCCGATAGCGTTGCCGGCGAGCGCGGAA
>Ga0187778_10003495_pt1 | contig 10523 bp, 5 predicted proteins | sample 1015_Q2_SP5_20_M_FD_132418 | JGI IMG/M metagenome (GOLD analysis project Ga0187778, IMG submission 132418) | Tropical peat soil microbial communities from peatlands in Department of Meta, Colombia - 1015_Q2_SP5_20_MG | ecosystem: Environmental > Terrestrial > Soil > Wetlands > Peat | place...
AGCTGGCAAATAAAGTGGTGTGCTCTCGGGCGCGCCAGCGCAGCATTGCCAAAACCTCCCGGTAGGTCTCCTGACCGGAGTTGAGCAGTTCGAGTTGGGCGCTCGAGGCTCGTTCGACGGGGTTCACGTAGAACTCGCGGAGTCCCTGGCGGTTCTCGTACCCCAACCGAAGCAGCAACCCGTGGCCCAGATCCCGGTCGAACTGCAGCGTCCAACCCAGGCTGTAGGGAACCTGCAATTGCCCATCGGCGGTCGCAATCACGTGAGGATAGGTAAGCGGACCGGTCAAAACCGTGGTTCCATCGTTGGCGAACGTGGTAATGGTCTGAGCCGGAAAGCCACGAAACACAGCGACGTTCAGAGGAATTTTGTCGAAAAACACGCCCAGGCCGCCGCGAATGGCCGTGCGGTTGTCGTGGGTGGGGGCAAACACGAAGCCAATGCGCGGGGCAGCGCTCCACGGATTCCCCGCAAGGTTGTCGCGATCAAGGCGCACTCCCAGATCGAGCGTAAGCCGCGGACTGATCTGCCAATTGTCCTGCGCGAAGATGGCAACCTCCTTCTCCGAGGCGGCGGGGGGGAGCGCGCTGCCGAAGCTTATCCGGCTGGACAGAGTCTTGTTTTCACGCAGAACGTTCACGGGGAGATTGCTGATGTCGCCTTGATAGCTGGAATCGGTGAAAAAATAGCCGAAGGTCAGCAAATGTCGCCCGGCACCCTCGAGAGGTCGAAGGTGGAGGGCTTGTGCCCACTGGTAGAGGCGGGTCCGGCGCTGCTGCTGTTCGAAATAGCTGCCGGAATTCTCCTCCGGGTAGAGCACCATCACGCCGGCGGTCGAATCGGAGGGAAAAACGTGAACATCCAGCCGCTTGGCGGAAAAAAGCGATTGCACGAATCCGCCATTGGCCAGAATCCAGCGGTCTGTGGCCGAAGTGAAGAATGTCCGTTGGTGGTAGTCGGCCGTCACCGGCTGAGGATTGAAGGTATCAATATTGGCAAAGTTCGTGTCCCGTGGATCGGTCGTCAACACCGCGGTAAGTTGGTGATTGGAAACAGGCCTCCAATCGAATTGGGTATAGGTGGTAACGCTTTCCTCGACGCGAACGTTATCCGGGTTAGGTAGTGAGGTGGTTCGCTCCACGTCATAACCGTAGGCGAGCGACTGAAACAGGTAAAGCTTGTTGCGCTCTAGAGGCCCGGAAAATGTGAAATGGGGCGAAGCGCTCTCGACGCCATGGGTGTGATAGTTGATCCAGCGAAAGCGGGGAACCGGGTCTTCGAACAGACACTTCCACTCATCGGTGCCCCCGCGCGTGGTGACCTCCACGACGCCACTCGAAAATCTGCCGTACTCGGCTGAGAAGGCATTGGAGAGCACGCGCACGGACTCGACGGCGACCGCAGGGATTTTCAACGCGGGTTGGCCGGTAAAGGGGTCGGCCACGCTGGCGGAATTGACCAGCGTGCTCGACTGGTTGGCACGCCCCCCTTTGATGTGAATCTCCCCATCCGGGCCGCGCACCACGCCGGGCAGAAGCGGCAGTGCGTCCTGAAAGTCCTGATTCATCTGGATCAGGGACTTCAGAATATTTGCCGTAAGCGTCGGACTGTCTCCGTTGCTCGATGTGAGATCCACGCCAGCCGGTGCCGAAGAAACATTCACTGTTTCCTCGCGCTTCTTGAGGAGCAGTTGAAAATCCAGCTTGGTTTCGCCGCCGCCCAGGGTGATGGCTCGAGTAATCGGCTCAAATCCCATTAGCGTAACGCGCACTTCGTACGCCCCCGTGAGCACGCCATTAAATACGTAAGCTCCTAGTTCGGAGGAAACCGTGCTGATCTCGCTCCCGCTCGTGGGATTTCGCAGGGTGACACGCGCGTTGGCCCAAAGTGTCTGCCTGCCGTCGCCGCCGACGGTGAAAATGATTCCGCTGAGCTTAGCCGTCTTCGCCTCCACCGTCGGGGCAAATGTGCAGACAGCCAACACCACCGCCAAGAGGGCCAAGGGAAGCGGGAAGCTGGAATCACGTTGATGGGAGCGCATCGACGAACTCCCGGCAGAGTCACACTACTGCGAGGCAATCCTGACATGATAGACGGACCAGGCTCGGGAAAGCGAACCAGGAGGACCCGTGGGTCGTGCGCGGTGTCAGGGAAGACCGAGGGTAAGATCGAAGCGGGGTTTGTACTTACCCTCCGTCAGTTCAGCCGTCTCCAGCCATAGCGCGCTCAGCAATTCAGAAGATCTCCGCAACTCACTGGCGTCGTTGCCCGGACTAGAAAGCACACGCTCCAGGCGTGCGGTGAAGTCGTGGGGTCGCAAGCGAAACTGTTCCAGAAGCCGAGGGGCGTACTTGTCGCTGACGAAATACTCTCGGTTCATCGCGAAGAGGGCTTGCACCAGGAACTGGGCTATGCGAGTCATACAGCCGACTGTGTTGTAAACGTCAGCCGAGTTTGCGACCGTGCGGCAGAACCGCAGACTGAACTCAGCGCCCCAGAGGCTCTCTTGGACAATCCGGTCTCTCAGGAGTTCCGGGTACTCAGCCACCGACCTCTTCAAATGAGCGATTTCCCCTTCCGGGTCGTGGAGCGGCACACAAAACGCCGTCTCACCGAAGTAGACCACGCTGCGGAAGCCGTACGGTGGCTGCTGATCGTAGTCGTGCCGCCACACGCCTTTTCGTCCTTCTGCAATCACGGCTTCGACCTGATCCAGGTTCCTGTAGAGAAGATCCACCTTGCCGGCGGAAGTCTCGATCCAGGCACCGCCGTTCACCCACGGTCCCCAGTCGTACATTTCCGTGACGATCGGGACCGATCCGACCGCGCTGATCTTCTCTGCGATCGATCGCACTTGTTCGACCGAACACGGAGATGCCTGGCGATAATAAATGCCGATATCGATGTCGGAATCGGCTCGCGCGAAACCGCGAGCGTAGGACCCGCCCAAAACCACGGCACGAACGTTGGACAGGTTTTCGAGCGCTTCAACCATGGTCTGGAGCGTTCGAAGCTTGTCCGCAGGCATGTTCAGGGATACATTGCGCACCTGAGGATTATCGCTCCGGGCTTGTTCTGAGGCCAGTTTGGTCTGGTTAGGCAGACAGCACTTCGAGGGAAAGGTCTGCCCATTTTAGCGGGCGGCCGGAGTACCCATGCAAGCTACTTTGCGGCGAGAAAATTTTTCCAGTGGAACTCGATCACCTCATCGAAGTGGCGCAAGAAGTAACTCGCGCTGTGATCTCCGGGATACAGGTGGTATTCGTGCGGGATGGCCTCGGCGTCGAGGATCCGGTGAAGGGCTTCGGCCCCGGTTGCGAACTGGAATTCGTCTTCGCGGCCGCAGTTGAAATAGATTGCCACTCGGCGGATGGCTGCCTGGTTCCTCTTGGCGAGCACCAGAGGATCGTTGTCCTTCCAGTGCGCAACATCGATCGGATTGCCGAACACTGTTCCCAGGAGCCGACCGAGCGGGGTTCCAGAGCGGATGGCCGAATTGAGCTCCTCGGGCGAGGCGGTCATCAAGGCCGCGCTTTCGGCGCTTACCGCAGAAAAGCTCTCCGGGTAGCGAAAGGCAAACCGCAGTGCGCCATAGCCTCCCATCGAAATGCCCGTGATCGCTCGCGACCGGCGCTCGCGGCGGACTCGATATCGGGTCTCAATGGCAGGCAGGAATTCTTCGAGAAAGAAATCGCTGAAACGAAGTTGGGCAGCGTTCACGTAGAAGCTGGCCCAAGCCTCGGGGGTAACGATCAGAAAATCGCCGATCTTGCCTGCCTGCCGCAGGTCTTCCACCAAGTTCCATCCGCCACTCTCGATGAGGGCGCGTTCGTTTTCGCCGAGACCATGCAGGAAATAGAGCACCGGATAGCGGCGCGAGGCCTCGGAGTCGTATCCGGGCGGCAGCAGCACACAGTAGTGGACGGGCCTGGCGAGAATGCGGCTGGACAGGACGTTGCACTCGATCCGGCTCTCGGCTCGCAGGGAGCCGACCAAGCTGAGGAGAAACACCACCAGACCCATTCGGCGCATCTTGTTACTCATAGCGCAGGGCTTCGACGGGATCCAGCCGTGCCGCCCGCCTGGCGGGATACAAACCAGAGACCAGACTTACAATGATGGCAAAGAGAATGGCGCTCGTAATCAGCCACCAGGGGACAAACCAGATCTGGGCCGGGGGGAAGTGCTGTCTCTTCAAGTACAGATTCGTGCCCCCATTGATGGCGTGACCCATAGCCCAGCCGAGAGCCACGCCCAGAGCCCCACCGAACCCGCCCATGGCTCCGGCTTCGGCAAAAAACAGTCCTCTGACGTCTTGGTCTGTGGCGCCAATGGCTTTCATGATGCCGATTTCCCGCCTCCGCTCGAGGATGGCCATCACCAGGGTGTTGATGATTCCAAGCGAGGCCACGGTCAACGCCAGGCTGCCGAAGATTCCGAGAAACAGATCGAGAACGGCAAAAAACTGACGCAGGTTCTTGGTGGCATCGAGCAGGGAGAATGTGTCGAAGCCCATCTGCTTGATGGCCGCTTCGACCGCGGGAATGTGTTGCGGGCTGCCGACGCGTACTTCAAGGGCGGAATAGGTTGGGCTGGCGCCGGGCACGTTCGTGGTATCCCGCAGGTTGGAGGGATCCATCACGTGCAATCCCTCCGTCAGCTTCAAGGGAAGAAAGACTCGGGCCCGGGACTGGCCGCGCATGCTATCGGGATCGAGGTCGCAGATTCCAACGATGGTCAAATTCTCATAGCGCGCGCTCACCGAGTACGCCATGTCAGGCTGATTGGCAGATCCTGCCGATGTGGAGGGGAGCTGCGTACGCTCGCCATAGCGCATGGTTAATTGCTTACCGAGCAAAGCCGTGACTGGACTGGAGGCGTTTGCCGGCTGCGAGGTCCCCAACAACCGCTGAGCAAAGGATCTTTCGAGAATCGCCTCCGGGGCGGTGTCGGAGGAAAAGAAGCGGCCTTCGATTCCTTCAAAGGCATCGGTGGCGCGGGCCGAGGAAGGTAAGGCGGCGACCACGGTCAGGTGGGGCTTGTCTTCGAAGCGGAGTTCGGTGACGAAGCGCATCTCGGGATAGGCTTCGTCTACATTGGACAGTTGGGCGATCCGCTGACGAGCCGACTCATCGAGCGGCGGGCTCTCGGCAGCATCCGGCCCGTTTTCTCCGCCCTCGCGGCTGAGATTGCGCAGGTCGCGCCGGGAAGTGACCCTGACGGTGTCAAACAGTCCCGATTTCGCCAGCCGCCGGTTGGCGAGCTGCTGAAGACCGATGCCGAGCGAGAGCATAGCAACGAGCGAAGCCACACCCACCGAGATGCCTACGGTGGTGAGCGAATTTCTGAGGACCGACTCGCGCAGATTGCGCAGGGCCAGCTCCGCCACGTCGTAAGCCTTCACCGAGCCTCTCCTGGGGCCAGGGATGCGGAGGTCCTGGCCGTGCTTCGGTCGTCGACCAGCCTTCCGTCGGCCAGAAAGATCAGCCGCTCGGTGTAGCGCTCCGCGAGCGAACGCTCATGGGTAACCATGATCAGGGTCATCCCCAGAGACTGATTGCATTCCTCGAGCAAATTCATGATTTCCGCACCCGTCTGGCTGTCGAGATTGCCGGTCGGTTCATCCGCTAAGAGAAGCTGCGGCTGATTGATCAGTGCCCGTGCCAAGGCGGCCCGCTGCTGCTCTCCCCCGGACAGCTCACTGGGACGATGGTGCAACCGGGCACTGAGGCCAACTCGCTCGAGGGCCTTCTCACATACTGGCCTCCGCTCGGCGCGATCGACCTCGGCAAAACGCAACGGCAACTCGACATTTTCGAGCAGGGTCATACTGGGGATCAGATGGAACGACTGAAACACCATTCCCACGGTCCGCAGACGGTATTTGGCAAGATCGTCGCGGCCGAGCCTGGCCAGGTCCCTGCCTTCGACCACCACCGATCCGGAGGTGGGCCGGTCGAGCCCGGCAATGAGATTGAGCAGGGTAGATTTCCCCGAACCCGAAGCGCCGAGGAGGGCAACAAATTCGCCCGCGCGAATTTCCAGGGAAAGGCGATCGACCGCCGGAATCAGCGATTCTCCCATGCGAAAGTGGCGACACAGGTTGTCCGTGCGCACCGCAATGGAGCCATTTCCCTTCCCTTCACCAGCGGCGGTCATAATCGATTAGCGAATCTCATCCCTCACCAGGCGCAAGGCCTCCGAGAGCCCAGCCTGCTCCTCGCTTCTGCTCGACGCTAACTGGTTTTGATCTCCGCTCGACGCCGGATAGGCATCCCCCTCGCCGGGGGCCAGGAACAGATTGCTTTCGAGGCCATATTGCTTGGTGTACAGCTCGTAATAGCGGCCGTGCTGGGCGAAGAGCTCCTGGTGGGTTCCACGTTCCACGATTTGTCCTTGCTCCATCACCAGAATCTGGTCGGCGCGGCGAATGGTGGAGAGGCGGTGGGCGATCACGAACGTTGTCCGCCCCTGCATCAGATAGGAAAGCCCCTCCTGAATCAGGGCCTCGGATTCGGAATCCAGACTGGAGGTGGCTTCGTCGAGGATCAGGATTCGCGGTTCGGCCAGGATCGCGCGCGCAATCGAGATGCGCTGGCGCTGCCCACCCGAAAGCTTGATGCCTCGCTCCCCAACCACCGTGTCATATTGGTCGGGAAAACCTTCGGCAAATTCGTCCACCCTGGCGATGCGGCAAGCTCGCAGGATCTCATCCTCGCTGGCGTTCGGCCGCGAAAACGCGACATTGTCGCGAATGCTGCCGTCAAACAGGAACGATTCCTGGAGCACCAGTCCGAGCTGAGTCCGGTAGGAATCCAGCCGCACGGTGCTCAAGTCGACGTCATCAATCCACACCTTCCCCTGGGTGGGAGCATAAAACGCGGCAATGAGCCCGATCGTTGTCGACTTGCCGGATCCGGAAGGGCCGACCAGGGCGGTCACCGTGCCGGGTTCGGCGTGAAATGAAATATCGTTGAGAACGTTGCGCTTGCCGTCATAGCTGAAGCTGACCTGGGCAAACTGGACGTGTCCCTGAATCGGGCCGAGGATGCGCGTGCGCCGCGGGTCCCGATCTTCGCGGCTCTCGCTCAGAATCTCCTGGGTGCGTTCCAAGCCGGCCAAGGCCTCGGTAAGCTGGGTGCCGATCTGCACGATGGACATGACGGGGGCGATCAGGAAGCCCAGAAAAAGGGTGTAGGTAAAGAACCCACCAAGCGTCAGCGCCCCCGCGGCGATCTGCCGCGCCCCGGTGTACATAATGACGGCGCCCACGACCCCCATGAGAAGGCTGGCCGACAGACTCATGACGGAGTTGGCGGTCAAGCTGCGTAGCACGTTCGCGAGCAGACGTTCGACACCTCGCGTGAACACGCGCTCCTCGCGTTCTTCCGCATGGTAGCCCTTCACCACCCGCACCCCCCCGAGCGATTCGGCCAGGCGTCCGGTCACTTCCGCATGGATTTTGCTGCGCTCACGAAAGATGGGGCGGATGATGCCGAAGGCTCGCTTGAGAGACAGGGCGAAGAAGAGCAGGAAGGTGAAGGCCAGAACGGTCATGCGGGCGCTGATATGAAAAAGCACGACCAGAGCGATGATCGCGGTCATCAGTCCGCCCACGAGATCCACCAGTCCGGTCCCGATCAAATTGCGCACGCCTTCCACGTCACTCATGATGCGCGACACCAGAACTCCACTCTTGGTCGAGTCATGGAAAGTGACCGACAGCCGGCCCACATGCGCCTGTACCTTGCGGCGCAGCTCGGTGATCAGGCGCTGCGCGGCCTTGGAGAGTAATTGCGTGAGCGAGAACGAGGTCACTCCTTGGACGGCCGTGGCTGCAAGTACCAGAAGAACCAGCGGCTTCAAGAGCTCGAAATGCTTCTTTACGATGACGGTATCGATCAGGTATTTGGTCGAGTAAGGAAGCACGAGCCCGGAGACTCGGTTGACGATCATCAACAGCAGCCCGAGGAGAAGAACTCCCCGGCGCGGACGGATGAGCTCTCCCAGAATCGGAAACACCGTGCGCAGTCTTCGCGACGCAGGCAGCGTGGCGCCGGCCGGTTTGCCGTTGGAATTCACTGTTCTAATTAGAGCTTAGTTTACCCGGCGAGGGTTCATTTTGTAGCGCGTTCGGGCCATCGGATCAAGCCAAGGCTGCGGGTTCGTAGCCCGCCCGCACCGGACGCAGGTGAGACAGAGGCTTTTCGTGCAACAGCAGTTCTGTGGCCTGGACCTGGGGATTGCTATGGAACCAGCGCATGACAATGCCCTCGCACAGGAAATTGGCGATGGAGGCCAGGCTCATGCCCTGATGGTGGGCCATCCAACAACGTACCAGCTCGTAGGGTTGCCCCTCGGGACCACCTTTCTCCGGAGTAAAATCAACCGCCTCGTAAAATCCGTAGCGGCTGCACCAGCCTCGCCTAGCCATTTTGCGTATGTTATCGAGCGCGCCGACCGGATCGACGTGCAGCCCCAAGAAGGTGGAGTAGGGGGAAACGACCAGGGCATCCAGTTCTGGCTCCCGTAGCGCCAGGTTCGGCACGCCGAAGGCGCAATAACCATAGCTCCCGTCGGGCTCGCGTTTGGCATAGGACGACTCGGAGATGCCCCAGGGGACGCTTTTCCGGGCGGTGTAGGCCTGCTGGGCGCGCACCGCGCCTACCTGGGCGCGATCGAGAATCGTCTCCGGGTAGGAACGCATCCAGATTGCCGGCATCAAGTATTCGAACATGGTACCGGTCCAGGAAAGCAAAACCGGTCGACCGTGATCCTTGGTGTGGACCCGCCCCAGACGGAACCAGGTGTCCTGGGGAATCTCATTCTTGGCGATGGCCACAAAGGTGGCGATGCGCGCTTCGGAAGCGAGCAGATCGTAACAAGCAGCATGGAGCCGCTCGGCGCCGGCATCGTAGCCGATGGACAAGAGCTTGCGGCGGGGATCGAGAAGGAGATGGAAATCCATCTCGTTCGCCAGTTTCGCCGCGTCGTGCGCGATCGCCTTGAGCTGGTTGATGAGATTCAGAGTTTGCGAACGAGCGGGACCGAGCACAAGCCGCAAACGCTCCCGCAGCTGGCTCAGCTCGTTACCGCCGTTGGTGGTGTGCGCCAACTCGAGCTTGGAGGTAAGCCGGTCGATAAACTCGGGCAGGACCTCGACCGGCACCCGATCGGAGGATTCGAGAGTCAGCTCCCGTCGCAGGGCGCGAAACTCGGGCAACCGCCAGGGACAATAAACGGCCACGGCTTGGCGAATGTGCTCGAGTCGGAGGCGGGCCTCGTGCTCGAACCATCGCACGTCGGACGTCGATTTCACGCCGGGCAGTGGCTCAAGTTCGGAATCCGCCAGCTGGAACAGGCTATCCAGCCAATTCTCTCCTGCCAGCTGGCGTTCGAGGGCGAGCAGCCGCTCCCGAGAAAGCACGCGCAAATCCACGAGCACTCGCAAATGATCCAGGAATCCGTCGGCTACACTGCGCTCGAAGAACGACCGGCATAAGCGGTCCCAACATCCCTGCTCCAAGGTCCAGAGGGAAGCGACCAGATTGCCGTTGTCGACGGTCGAAACAAACTTGGGATTGAGCGGGGCGAGAGTGCGGCCGTCATACCAATTAAAGAGGTGGCCGCGATGGCGCTCGAGACGCCCGAGCGTGGCCAGGGTTTGCTCAGTTTGCTCGGCAAACTCATCGAGCAGCAGATACCCGAACTCGCACGCCACTTGCCGGGTGTTGAGCAGAAGCCCCGCGTTGGTGGTCGAAACGCGTGCCACCACGTAAAAAGGATCGGCCCGTACGTTGTCGGGAATCAGCCAGTGATGCTCGGCGTTGCTGAACTCCCGGAAGTATCGCCAGGTGTGAAGGGCGACGATGCGCAGCAGGAGTTTTTCCTTTTCCCCAGGCGCCTGGTAGCGGGCTCGAGGAGGACGGTTCAGCCACAGCGAAACCATTTTGCTCGAAGCCCACAGCAGGAGAATCGGCAAGGCCGAAAAGATCGCTCTCGGGTTCACAAACCACACGATGAGACCGAGTCCCAAGGCCAGGGCCGGCGTCCATTGCAGGTAAACATCAAGAGGCGTACGCCGGTTCCTGCCCAACTCGGCCTCAGCCGCGGTTTCCCACTGCAGTAACCGTTCCCGGGTAAACAGGCGGCGCACCAGAGTTCTCACCACCGCGTCGAGAGACAGCAACATTTGGTGCGCCATGAAGATCAGAGTCAAGAGCACACTTACGTTGGCGGCGAACAGCGCCTGCACGGCGTCCTTGAAAATCCCGGATTTGCGCTCGATCACGGAACGGACGAGTTCGAATCCGAAACGACACCAGGTGGGGACAAACAGGATCGCGACCGCGGCCACGGTCCAGCCCGCGGGAGGCCCGGGCAGCACCGTCCAGCCCAGCAGGAAAAGCAATAAGGAGGCGGGTTCGACCAGGCTGCGTCGCAGGTTATCGAGAATCTTCCATTGCGAGATCAGCGAGATCGGGTTCGGCACCAGTTGGCCCGATTCGTCGGGCACGCGCGAA
>Ga0187778_10003497_pt1 | contig 10521 bp, 6 predicted proteins | sample 1015_Q2_SP5_20_M_FD_132418 | JGI IMG/M metagenome (GOLD analysis project Ga0187778, IMG submission 132418) | Tropical peat soil microbial communities from peatlands in Department of Meta, Colombia - 1015_Q2_SP5_20_MG | ecosystem: Environmental > Terrestrial > Soil > Wetlands > Peat | place...
CTTCGCCTGCAAATTGTAGACGCCGTAGCCTGAAGCCGTGGATGGATCCGTGACCTTTGACCCGGTGAGGGCGTGGAACAAGAAATCTTTGGCAGAAAGTACACCGTCTGCTTTTTGTCCCGACCGGTGATGAAATCGGAACATAGGCGCAAGGTAGCGACCGTCGATCAAGATGCCAGTCGCTCGATAGATTTGGAGACGAAGGTCAGCATCGACCCGATTCTTGACCCATTCATCGGCGCGGCTGTCCTGCCAGGTAATTGCGGAGCCCACAGGTCTCTGTCTGCGGAGCACGACCAGGGTCGGCATTTGACCAGTGAGGGCTATGCTTTCTACCTGGGCATGCGCTAGCCGCGATCGGATCCGTCTCGCCGCTGTGCGCAGTGCGTTCAGCCAGTCCTGGCAGTTCTGCTCCGCCTGCCCCGCAGTGGTTGCCAACGTAGGATACGGCTGGCGGGCGCTCGCAAGGACGCGACCTTTGAGCGAAACTGCGACCAGCTTAATCGCTGACGTTCCAAGGTCGATGCCTAGCACGCATGAGGTTAGCGGCACTCAGCGGTCCTCACTCAAGAGCGGTTCCTTGTGGGTTGAGAGCGAGAAGTGACAGTTCGGTTCATCGTAATCTGCGTCGCATGGCAGGCAGGGCGGCTTCGACCGCTTGCAGTGTGCACTCGACGTCGTTGTCACTATGGGCGAAAGAGACAAACAGATTCTCAAACGCATCCGGATGGAAGAGGACACCGCGCTGCATCATCTCTTCCCACCACACACGAAAATGGTCCCGGCGCGCGTGCTGAACAGCATCACGGTAGTTGTGGATGGGTTCACGGGTGAACCATACCTGGAACAGAGGACCGAGACCAACCATCCTGGCGTCGAATCCTGCGGATTCCAGGCGTTCCCCTATCCCGCGCATCAGCCTCTCACTCTTCTCGAATAGACTCTTGTAGACGCCGGGTGTCGCCAGGAAATCGAGGGCAGCGTTGGCGGCGCTAACCGCGATACCATTGCCGCTGTATGTCCCCGCCATCGACACCGTCCCATCGGCGACCAGTCGCAGAATCTCGCTCTTACCTCCCAGTGCGGCGACCGGAAATCCTCCGCCAAAACCTTTGGCCATTACCGTCAGATCCGGCACCACACCGTAATATTGCTGCGCGCCTCCTAGGGCAACGCGGAAACCTGTGATTACTTCGTCGAAAATCAGCACGATACCGAACTCGCGGGTTAGCTGGCGCATCAGCTTCAGATAGCCGGGCGCCGGCAAGATGCAGCCGGTGTTACACATGATGGGCTCGGTGATTACCGCGGCAATTTCTTCCCCGTGTTCGCGGATCACCTTCTCGAGCCCTTCTCCGTCATTCCAGGACAGGATGATGAGCGAATCGTCCAGCCCTCTAGGCATACCCGCTCCCTGGGGAACTGGGGTTGGTCGCGATTTCGAACCGGCTTGTTCGAGGGGAGGGTGCTTGCTCCAGTAAACGGCATCGGAAAAGCCGTGATACATGCCCTCGAAGCGGATAAGTTTTGGTCTGCGTGTATAGGCGCGCGCGAGGCGCACCGCATAAAGAACTGCCTCGGTTCCTGTGTTTGTGAGATGTACTTGCTGGACGCTCGGTACCGCGTCAATGATCTTGCGGGCCAGGTCGATTTCCGCGGCTACTGGCAAGGCGAATACGGTGCCCCTCTGGGTTATAAAATCAACGACGGCTGTGGTCACCTGTTCCGGTCGATGGCCGAGAAGCATGGGGCCTAACCCCAGCAAATAGTCGATGAACTCGTTGCCATCCACGTCCACGATTCTGGATCCTTTTCCATGTTCGACAAAAAGAGGGTAAGGAGACCAACCGGAGCGGGGAGCACGCGCAGTGCTGTTTACCCCACTTGCGATTACCTCTTGCGCTTGGGCAAATAGGCGAGCGGATTCGGCAGTTGCCTTCATAAGCGACGGGGCTTTCTCCACCTCACGATAGATCCTCTATTTTGGCCACTGACACCGGCTGTGTGCGTGAGCTGTCAAGGAAAGGTACTTTGCCAACATAGCGAATCCCCAGTGCTATCGGCAACGCTACGGCGCTCGCTCCCAGGCCAGACCACAGCACGGCGGGCGCAACCGCGCCTGTCAAGACCGCCTCAAATACGACGAGTAGCAGAAAGATCGCCCCTAGCGCCGGCCACAAACCTCCGAGAAGGAAATTGCCCAGGTTTTTGAAAAGCACACCACGATACTGCCAAACCGCAGCGATGGCGGTGAGAGCGTAGAACAGAGACGCAATAATGCCGAGAGAGCCGGCGATATTGGACAACATCTCGCGGGTTCCTCCGGCTTCAAAAGCCGTCAGCATAAGGAAAACCAGGTTGATGCCACCCATGAACAATGTCACCGCCCAAGGACTCCCGGTTCTGGGGTGAACGATCCTAAAGAACGCCGGCATTACGCGGTCCTCAGCCATGGCGAATCCCAGCCGGGACGCAGAGACGATCGCTACTTGCAGGCACGCCACCGTCCCCAACAAAACGACCACGCTGAGTAACAGCGAACCTGGACCCAGCAACAGCCGTTGCGCAATGACTGCCAACGCATTCCCAGCGGAGCTTTGTAAGGCCGCCCGGTCCACAATTCCTTGGTACGCGAAGGTAATCAAACCGTAGACAAACAACAGGATGACCACGCTCGACACCGCCGCACGGCCAGGATTCGCCTCTTTATTCTTCGTCTCCTCGTTGACATAGATGGCCGCGTCCCACCCTGAGTACATGAACACTGCAATGAGGATTCCGCCCACGAACTCCTTCATTTTGTTTGCGCCTGAGATGCCGAACCATGCCGGTGTAATGGAGGTGGCTGCATGGCCTGAGATCAGCGCTCTTATGCCGAGTATGGCAAAGAAAAACAACACCGAATATTCAAAAATGGCTAAGGCGCGTTGAAATCGCGCTGCGACTTCGATACCCGCCAGGAGCAGGAAGGTCACCGCCAGATTCCACAGGCTGCCCACAGCGACGGCCGCGATCTTATTGTTCGCTATGCCAGGTGCAATCAATTGAAGCGTATAGGTGCCGGCGGGCAGAGTCATGCCCGTAGTGCCGAGTGTGTAATACATCAAAATCACCCAGCCCGCCACGAACCCTAAATAAGGATGTAACGCCCTTGAGACCCAGGTGTAGGTTGCACCAGCACTCTGATCCCAGCGGTTGAGATGCTGGTAGGCTAGAGCAATGCCCAGCATGGGCACAAAAGCACACGCGATGGGCAACACGCCAGCATAGCCAATAGCCGCCACCAGAGCGGGCAGAGCCACGGCCATGGTCTGAGCGGGAGCGGAACTGGCCAACCCCAGCACGATGGCATCACTCAGCGAGAGGGTATTCTCTTTCAGACGGCTTCCTGACGCCTTCTCCTCCTGCAAACCGTGAGCCTTTCCCCTGCCTGCCAGCCGAAGCCGGTCGTCTCAGGATATCCCATGCGACGCACCGTGCGCTGCATCGCGGCCGTGTCGTTGCCTAGCTTCTCGGCGAGTGCGATCTATCAAGCAGATGGTCACCTCTTTTAAGACCGGTCGCGAGAGCCATGCCATCGCGCATGATCGCGGTTGAAACCTGGCGTCAGTTCGGACATTTAGCTCTTGACACCCTCGGTCGTTGTTCACTATAAGGCAGGTTTACCATCAGGCCGACATCCTTAACTAGCTGCAGTTTCGAAGGACAATCGCATATGGCGGCAGGCAAACGAGCCTATCGACTACTCACTCTCGTTGTGCTCGGAACGGTGACTACGCTGAGCTGGGCACAGTCTTCGACGACTGCACTGCGCGGGACAGTTCTTGATCCGAAGGGAGCCGCCATTCCGAGGGCCGAGGTAACCATCACCAATCCCGCCACCGCTTTCTCGCGGACGACCAAGACCGATGACCAGGGCGCCTACCAGTTCCTCGAAATTCCACCCGCGACCTACACCTTGACGATCAAGGCATCGGGATTTAACACGCTCCGAGTCGACGAGGTCCGTCTCTTGGTCAACACTCCGGCCACGATTAATGAGAGGTTATCGGTTCAGACCGTGGCCGAGACCATCGAAGTGACCGGCCATGCGCCCTTAGTGAACACACAGGACGCCAGCATCGGCCACGCTTTCACCACCGAGCAGATGACCACACTTCCGTTGGAAGGCCGCGATCCAGTGTCGATTTTGAGTCTGCAGCCGGGGGTGTTGTATACCGGCAACAGTACCAGCATTAACCCGGATCAGGATAGTCGCAGCGGAGCGGTGAGTGGCGCCCGCAGCGATCAGACAGATATCACGGTCGATGGCGTAGATAACAATGACCCGGTAAAGGGCTATGCCTTTCAGGGTGCTTTGCGGTCTACTCTGGAGTCGCTGCAAGAGTTTCGCGTTACTACGACCAATTCAGGCGCGGAAGCGGGACGTTCTTCCGGCGCACAAGTGGCCTTGGTCACCAAAAGCGGAACGAACAAGTTCCATGGCTCGCTGTATGAATACAATCGGTCGGGCATCGGCGAGGCGAATGACTGGTTCAATGAGCGTTCGGAGCTTGACGGCGGAAATGCGAACATTCCCTCGCATTTGGTGCGCAATACTTTCGGAGGATCGATTGGTGGGCCGATCCTGAAGAACCGGTTGCTCTTTTTCGCGACCTACGAAGGCCAGCGTACGCATCAGAGCGCGGTTGTGACACGGCTGGTTCCCACCGCTACCATGCGGCAGGGCAATATTACCTATCTGTGCCATGCGGGCTCGCCACACTGCCCGGCGAGTGGAATGTTCACCCTAAATCCGTCCGGCCTCGCGAAGCTTGATCCCCTTTGTAGTGGGCTTGGGACCTGCCCTCTAGGACCCGGAGCCGATCCGGCAGCGGAGCAGGTGTTTCAATCTTATCCTTTGCCGAACAACCCTTCTGGGGGTGGGGACGGATTCAACGTTGGCGCGTTTACCTTTTCTGATCCTACGCCGGCCAAGCTCGACACCTACATCGTCAAGCTGGACTATAACTTGACCTCCAACGGAAGCCAGCAGCTATTTGTTCGCGGCAACCTGCAAAATGATCACAGCACGGGCAGCGATGGTTCACAATTTCCTGGCCTGCCCCCGAATACCATAGATACGAACAACAGCAAGGGGTTGGCAGCGGGACACACCTGGATGATCAGCAACACTTTGGTGAACAATTTTCGCTATGGATACATTCGCCAGGGCATTGGGCAATCGGGATTGCAAACCCAACCCTACATTGGCTTTTACGTTGGCATCGTCCCCCCGACGGGAGAGACACCCACGATCAACGTGCAGGTGCCGGTCAACAATTTTGTAGATGATGTCACCTGGACCAAAAGCAAGCACACTCTGCAATTCGGCACCAACATACGCATCATTAACAACGCGCGTCAATCAAACGCGCAGTCTTTCAATACGGCGAGCACGAACGCTACCTGGCTCGCCGACGGCGCCATTTCCGGCACGGGAACTAGCCTCGATCCCGGAGCGCCGCAATTCTCGTCCCTTGGCTTCCCCGCAGTTTCACAGGCCTTCGGCGTGTCCTACGACTCCGCGGTAAGTGCCCTAACCGGCATGGTTCCGCAGGTGACCGCCTACTATCAGGTGACTAAGGATTTTACCCTTCTTCCCGAAGGTGCTATGGTCGAGCGCCATTTCCGCGCCCATGAATTCGAATGGTTCGCCCAGGATGCATGGCATGTGAAATCGAACCTGATGCTGACTTTCGGTTTGCGCTATACACTGCTGCAGCCACCCTACGAAACCACAGGAACACAGGTTGGGGCCACGCCCGGCCTCAACCAGTGGTTCACGAATCGCTACCTCGGAATGTTGAATGGGCAGAGCGTACAGCCTCTGGTGAGTTTCGATCTCTCTGGCCAGGCCAACGGCAAGCCGCCGATCTGGGCCTGGGACTACGGCAACGTTGCACCGCGTTTTGCGTTTGCCTGGTCTCCGAGTTTCGAAAGCAGCTGGCTGCAAAAAATGTTTGGAGAGTCCGGCAAGAGTTCGATTCGCGGAGGCTATGGCATTTATTACGATCACTTCGGCGAAGGCGTGATCAATAGTTTCGACCGCATGGGTGCTTTCGGATTGACCACCATCATCGGGGACCCGGCGGGTCTTGTGGGTCCCGACCAGTCACCGCGCTTCACGTCGTTGTACGACATCCCGAAGTACTATGCCGGTTGTCCGACTCCACCCTGTCTGCTAGCTCCGCCGCCCCCTACCGGCCCGTTTCCGGTCACTCCTCCGTCCAGCGTCACCAGCGGTGGGGCCGCTATCGCGTGGGGTCTCGACAATATAATGAAGACACCGTACTCCAACGTCGTCGATTTCTCATTTACTCGTGAATTGCCTCGGGGATTTGTTCTCGAAACTTCCTATGTGGGACGCTTTGGCCGACACTTACTGCAGCAAGAGGACTTTGCCGAACCCGTCGACATGCATGATCCCAAGTCCGGGATGACCTTTTTCCAGGCGGGAACGATATTCGCCAAAGATACGCAGGCGGGAGTTCCTGTGCAGAAGGTAGCTCGCATTCCTTTCTGGGAGAACTTCTTTCCCCAGGCTGCCGGCCCGGCCGGTTTAGCCAGCCTGCAGAGTGCCGGCGAAGCCTGTGCCCCGGGCGTCTCGCCATTGAATCCCACTGCAACGCAGAACATGTATCAGCTGATGAGCTGCAATTATGGCGTTGACACACTCACCCAACTCATCCAGGCTGATTGGTTTTGCAATCCCGCGTGCGCCACGGTAAAGGGCGTCACCAGGCCCTTCCAGTTCTGGGACCCCCAATGGTCTTCGCTGTATGCGTGGCGGACGATTGGCAACAGCAGCTACAACGCCTTGCAGGTGAGTCTGCGGCGCAAGATGACTTCCGGATTGCAGTTCGACTTCAACTACACGTATTCCAAGTCGATCGACATAGGATCCGATGCTGAGCGCGTGAATCAGTATGAAGCAGGGAACGCCTTTGGCGGAGGTTTCGCCAGTCCGATTATCAACACCTGGATGCCGAATCAACTTCGCGGACCGTCCGACTTTGATGCCACGCAGCAGTTCAATGCCAACTGGATTTACCAACTTCCCGTGGGGACGGGACAGCATTTCTCCACTCATGGCGTGATGGATGCCGTTTTCGGAAACTGGGAACTCACGGGAATCTTTCGCATGACCAGCGGCTTCCCCACCACTGTGGCGGGTGGAAACTACTGGCCGACAAACTGGGAAAATAGTTCCAATGCGATTCTACTGGGGCCAAAGCCGGAGAGCGGAACCTTCATGGTGAATGGGAATCCTAATCTGTTCAAGGATCCGTCCGCCGCCATCAACGACTTTCGGTTTGCGTACCCCGGCGAATCCGGTGAGCGGAACAATATCCGTGGTGCCGGTTACTTCGGCATTGATCTAGGGTTGGGAAAAACCTGGAAGCTGACGGAATCGTCCGCCCTGCGATTCAGTTGGGAGACCTTTAATATAACCAACTCAGTACGGTTCGATGCAGCCGCGCTGGAGCCGATTGCGGGAAGCAATGGGGAAGGGAATCTGAGCCTCACCAATAGCACGGGCTTCGGCTACTACACCTCTACTTTGACGACCCCGCGGATCATGCAATTTGCGCTTCGTTTCAGTTTCTAGCCGTCACAGCGAAAACACATGGCACGCTCTCTGACTCTAGCTTCTATCGCTTGTTTGTTGCTGGCCGGAAGTTCGTCCTACGCGCTTGCGGATGGGCTCACCGATCAAGTGGATCGAATTTTCGTGGACTGGAATACCACGAACTCCCCCGGCTGCGCTCTGGCTGTGGTGAAGGATGGGCATATCGTCTATGAGCGCGGCTACGGTATGGCCAACCTGGAGTTGGGAGTGGCGATTTCTCCGCAAAGTGTCTTTGACATCGGCTCGGTGTCCAAAGAGATCACCGCGATGGCCATCCTGTTGTTAGTCCAGGACGGAAAACTGATGCTCGACGACGACGTCAGGAAATACCTGCCGGAGATGCCCGACTACGGCGCGACAATCACGCTGCGACATATGCTCCACCACACCAGTGGGCTGCGAAACTACGACGATCTGTTTGACCTCGAGGGAATACCCGAGGCTGACCTGACGACCGATCGCGATGCCATGGATCTGACGATGCGGCAGAAAGGAGTGAATTTCAAGCCGGGAGAAGAGTTTCTGTATAGCGACACCAATTTTTTTCTGATGTCTCTGATCGTGAAGCGCGTCACCGGGCAGACGTTACGGCAGTTCGCGCAGGAGCGGATCTTCGGTCCTCTGGGCATGACCAGCACGCATTTTCACGATGACCACACAATGATTGTGCCCCGCCGGGCCACCGGCTATGCACCGCATAGCGGCGGCGGCTTTGAGATGGACATGAGCAATTTTGAGCAGGTGGGCGACGGCTCGGTCATGACCACGGTAGAGGATCTTTTCAAGTGGGACCAGAACTTCGAGCATCCGGTGGTCGGCGGGCCGGATGCGATTCGTCAGCTCACTACCCCGGGAACGCTGAACAGCGGCCAGCCGATTCCTTATGGCATGGGACTATTCATCGATCATTACCGCGGGCTGAACTGGATTCATCACGCCGGGGAATGGGTGGGCTACCGCGCAGCCTTTAGTCGATTTCCCGACCAGCATTTTTCCACGCTGCTGCTTTGCAATTGCGTGGGTAGCATGAGCCCCACGGCCATGGCCAAACAAGTCGCCGATGTCTACCTGGGGGGTGAATTTGCACGTGCGCCAAAGGCGAATTCTGCAGGGAGCGGTACGAGCACGCCTGCATCCAACCTCAAGCAGTATGCGGGGACGTATTGGAGCGAAAAAAATGGGGCCTTGCGCAAGTTCATGGTCCGCGACGAGAAGCTGATCATGGTGGCGCCCGGAACAACCTACGCTATGGTCCCGCTCGGCGGTGGACAATTCGAAGCGGTGGAGTCGGATTCCGAGCATAAGGATAAGTACGTCTTCAAGCCCGCGGCGACCGCTGGCACCTTTCGGCTGGAAGCCTGGGAAGGAGGCGCCCTGGCGAACTATGAGTCGGTGAAGGCGCCGGCTTCCGGTGGGTCAATTTTCGCAGATTACGCGGGCTCTTACTCAAATGATGAGCTTCATGCCACTTGGACAATGGTCGTTCAAGACGGAAAGCTGATTCGGCAGCAGTGGATGACGGAAGATGAACCCCTCGAACCCGCCTTCTATGATGGCTTTATTGGCGACCTCAGTGAGGGCCAATTCCTCCTGCATTTCAATCGCGACGGCCACGGGCGGGTGATCAGTTTTGATGTGGCCACCGACATGGTGCGTCCCATGAAGTTTGTAAGAGTCGCCAACGGCACCTCGCAATACAAGAAGTAGTTCGGCTCCTTCCTCTTAGCCGGTGATGCCCATTGGTATCCGCTTTCCGACCATCGGTCTTCGGGAGGATTAGTCAGCCACTCGGTAAGAGCTCCTGACAGCTGATCCTTCGCTTGGCGGAGAAGCACGGCGGCTGGTGACCGAGATGGATACGCCCGTAAGCCTCTCCCCGGACGGTCGGCAGTTCGTATGTACACGTGGCCCCCCTACGCAATACGCCACCGCAGTGGGAATCCGACGGCAGTGAGAATTGGGTATTGGCAGCGATGACCGATGCCTTTCCAGTCTGCGACGGGCTGGGGCTGCAACGTGGGAATCGGAGGGGCGAACCAGCCCCTGCCATTCTTTCGGTTCCGATTTATCCACCGAAAAATCTGGTTGTGTTCTTGACAGCCGAGGATAACGAAGCAAGAGTAATTCTGGTAAGCGACCAAAGCCATCAGGCGCGACCTTGAAGGAGAAGAACTCATGCAATCCAATTTCGCCAGTACTAGGATGGCAGGCTTCGCAAATGCCTTGTTGTTGGTTGTTGTTGTAGCCCTGGCGCAGTCCGTTGCCGGCCAAACCGGAGCCAACTACTACGTATCCACCGCCGGCAATGACAGCAATCCCGGCACCTTGTCTTCACCCTGGCAAACCATCCAGCACGCAGCCAACACGGCCACGGCAGGGGCCACGGTTTATGTCAAGGGAGGAACTTATAAGGAATCTGTGAACTTCCCCAATTCTGGAACACCAGGCGAGCCGATCACCTTCGCAAGCTACCCCGGGCAGACCGCGATCATCAGCGGGAGCGGCTTGAGCTGCTGCACATCGAACCCAGCCTCGAGCGGAAACTTGATACAGGGCTTGGTCAACATCGTCAACGGAAGCTACATCATCATCAGCGAATTTGCCATCGGCAATTTCACGACCGGCAAGGCAGCGGACACGCCGGCGGGCATCTGGATCACGGGTTCAGGAACAGGCGTCGAGATTCTCAACAATCAGGTCTACAACATCACGACTACCGCCGGTGCCAGGGGCAACGCTTTCGGCATTGCGGTGTACGGCACATCCCAGACACCCATTACACAGTTGGTGATCAGCGGCAACGAGGTCTACAACCTGAAGACCGGGGAAAGCGAATCGGTAAACACGGA
>Ga0187778_10003498_pt1 | contig 10520 bp, 9 predicted proteins | sample 1015_Q2_SP5_20_M_FD_132418 | JGI IMG/M metagenome (GOLD analysis project Ga0187778, IMG submission 132418) | Tropical peat soil microbial communities from peatlands in Department of Meta, Colombia - 1015_Q2_SP5_20_MG | ecosystem: Environmental > Terrestrial > Soil > Wetlands > Peat | place...
CCGGCTTGAACCCTTTGCCATCGGGTCTCCGCCGGTCTGGCAGAAAGGAAGGCTTATGCATCGCAGCCTATTGCGTATTTCTCTGATTTTGTTGAGCTTGTGCTGGCTTGGCTGCTCCAAACAACCGAACGATGAACAAATCAGGAATGATATCCAAGCCAAAGTTGCGAGTGATCCCGAAACTAAGGATTCCGAGGTTACCATTGCGTCGAAGGACGGCAACGTCGCGATTGAAGGAAAAGTGCGCAATCCGGCAGCGCGGCAAAAGGTAGAAGAGATCGCAAAGGCAGAACCCGGGGTAAGTGAGATAGATGATGAAACTGTGGTGGCGGCTAACTCCGAAGCGGCGAACCAGTCCTCTTCAGAACAAGTCGCTACTGCAGCGAAAGCAATGGAAGTGAAGGAGCCTGCGCCAACGCCACCGCCCCCACCACCTCCGCCCCCGCCGCCTGTCGTAGTACAGGCTGGAACTGTTCTCACGGTCCGGACTGACCAGGCGTTGAGTTCAAAAACCAGCCAGACCGGACAAACCTTTACCGCAACACTTGCGCAACCGATAAGTGTGCGAGGGCGGCCTGCGCTCCCGGCAGGATCAACAGTTAGCGGCACAGTGGTGAACGCCAAGACCAAGGGCAAAATAAAGGGCGAAGGTCAGCTGGATCTCGCTCTCACCAGCATTTCCGTGGGGGCTCATACGTATTCGATCCATACGACGGTTTTAAGCAATACGCAGAAAGGAAAAGGGAAAAGAACAGCTGCCACTACGGGCGGTGGAGCAGCCGGCGGGGCTTTGATTGGAGGCTTGGCAGGGGGAGGCAAGGGAGCAGGGATCGGAGCCTTGGTAGGAGCGGGGGCAGGTTTTGTCGGAGGGACGCTGACTGGCAATAAACAGATTGAGATTCCAGCTGAATCGGCGCTTAGCTTCACATTAAGTGAGCCGCTCACGATCAAACCATAATCGCCGGAAGTAACGGTCCTCGACGCTGGAACTCGGTCGTTTTGAGAGCCTGGGAGCGATACTTCGCGATATCCGCAACCCGTCCGCCTGATGTCAAGCGGTTCCTGAGGGCAATGATCCTGCGAACGCTGACATCAGGCTTCGAGAATTAATTGGCTTAGTTGGGCTTGGTAGAATTTTGTTGCGCAATCCTTCTCTTCAGCTGCTGCTTCTGTTGGTTACGCATATCCTGAAGCTTTACTAGCTGAGCCTGAGACAGGAATGGTTTCATCTTTGCGTCCGTGGAGCGCACGATTTTTTCCCATTGGCTCAGTTGGTCTTTTTGGGAGAGAACGGGATTTCCCAGAACTTGTCCCGCCTCTGCGGCCTCTTGTTCCAACAGCGGCTTAATCTTCGTTCGCTGATCTTCGGTGAGATCCAGTGTCTCGGAAAGATGCTGCTGCTTCATGCTGAAGTATTGACTCGGCAATTTAGACCAGTCCAAGCCACTTTGGGAGGGAAGCGTTTCTCGGCTCAAGATTGGAAGTTCGGTGGTCCCGGAGATCTTGCTGTTAAACGTCAACGTGTCGCGTCCCACCATGACCAGAATCCCGAGTCCAGCAGAATATTCCACGCCGTTTGCACCATTGGGAGGTGTGTACAAAACAACATAAGTTGTATTGCCGACCTTTACCGAGACATCGTATTGGGCAGTATCGCCGTGCTGCTCCGGCCCGTCCTGATGCCGCACAACACGCATAATCGTACCTGGCTGATACTTGGAAGTCGCGGTTTCACTGGAGCAAGGAACTATCGCGACCATAACGACAAAAATAACTATGCACTCGCGCATTTGCCTTCTCTCGTTAGGGATACGCTACAGGTGGGGCGGATCAAAATAACACTGGTAACTATGACAGTGCCAAAAGACAGGTTAACCGTGAGCTATTGAGGCTGCACATTGGCCCACATACTTGATTAAGAGGACCTCATTACCTTTTTCGTTATATATAAGCTCATCGACAAGATGTTGAGTCATCAGCATGCCAAAACCGCCAGGCCGTAGCCCCAGCGCATCGCGATGTGCCTGATGGCGAATAGGGTCCTCGGGCGGATTCGCAATAGCGGCGTGCTGTATTTCCTCCAGCGAGAAGCCTTCACCAGGATCTTTAACGCGACACATGACGACGTGGCGAGCTCTCAGGTATGAGATCTCGATGTATTGACCCGGGTCAAATTGAGCACCATGCTCAATGGCGTTCAGCAACATCTCACGAAATGCAGCCGCGACCTCATCTCTTTCGGCTTCAGGCAAGTCCACCATCTCGTGGAAGAACTGTAAAAGCCGGTCGGCAGTGTTCTTGTCGCAACGGGCAGCCAACCGTATCCAGGCGGGTGTTGCTGAAATGACTTCGATACCGTCATCCCAACATTGCTGCTCGGTCGCAAGTCGAATCATTTCGGTAAAGGCGCCCGATGAAAACGGAGTTGAGAAGTAACTGAATGCTCGCTCTCGCATGGCGCCGATAACGTCGGCCGGCGTACTTTCGTTCGTCAAGATGATGAGGCGAGTATGTGGCCGCACCCTTCGAATCTTGCAAAGTAGTTCAACGTCGACCTTCGCGGAAGTGTTCTCGCCAGTTAGAACCAGATCGAAGGGACGTTGCTCCACTAATTTCAAAGCATCACAATTGTTTGCTGCGCTTTCAATTTGCCAGTCCGGCAGAGTGGCCGAAACCCGGGCTGCAATTTGCGGGTTGGTTCCGACCACAAGAGCGGTCCTTTGTGGTGGCGAGGCATTGAGTTTCGGAACCGAGTTCAATGTAGGCCTTCTTGCGATGTGCGCTTGCAACGGGGTGGCTTCCGAAATGCTACGGCCCAGGACCCTCGAGGAGAATCACTTTCCCAGTGTCGAGTTGGTATTCGGCTTGGAAAACTGATAGCTTGCCTTTCGCCGCAAAATCACGGAGTAATTCGCTACTGGTCAGCACATCCCTGGCGCTCTGGTGCACGTTTTCCTTAATTGCTGTCTCAATAAGATCATCACCAGTTCTGGTGGATCGTGCCCTCGCGGCCGCAGGTTCGATTTTGTCGACAATCGAGCGCACGTTTGGCGAAGCTATCTTTCCTCCAGAGCATGCAGCAGTAACGGCGCCACATTTCGTGTGTCCCAAAACGACAAGCACGGTACTTCCCAAGTGCTCTACCGCATACTCGATGCTACCCACGCCAATTGCGTCCGCGTTATTCCCGGCCGAGCGCACCACAAAAAGGTCGCCAAGAGATTGGTCAAATAGCACCTCCGGCGAAACTCGACTATCGGAACAGGTAAGAACTACGACATCTGGGTGTTGTCCGTTTGCGAGGCTGACGCGGAGGGCCGCCAGATCTCGGGCCTTTGCTCGGTTGGTTACGAAACGCTGATTTCCTTCCATCAGATCTGCCCAAATTTCCCGCGCAGGCCGTGCCGGCTGAGGAGCGTCACTATGCTCGGAAGGTTGCTGCGAGAAAGCCGCGCAGGATAACAGCAGCAGTACTTGAATAGCGCACACATGGCGCATCATTTCGTATCCCATCCAGGCCTCGTGCGTCGTTAAGCCAATTCAAAATACTCGGGCGTGCTCCGGCAATGCCACTGATAAAACTGACAGTCAAGACTTGAGACACGCATCTGTGCCAACTGCTGCCAATCGACCTCGTGTCGGCGTACCGGCCGCTTGCTGCTCCAGTTCTCGAGAGCCTCATAGGCACAGCATCGCCCGTCGTTTTTGACCCTGCAAGTTTTGCCAGTTACCACAAGCTTGCACGAATGCAATGTTCAGTGTCGCAGGTTTAGGAAGTAACCCTGGTCACGGTTGTCGGTCTGAATGTGAGGAGGCGAATGATGCTCATCAAAATGATCTCTGTGGTACTACTGTGCGCTGTTGTGGCGTTCGGTCAAGATGGGCAGCAAACCTCCGATGAAAATAAGGGCGAAGTGACGGTTACCGGATGTGTGAGCAGGTTGAACACGAGCTTTATTCTGATGCAATCAGAACCTAGCCAGAGTTTTAAACTCGAAGAAGGCAAGAAAGTCAAACTGGAGCAGTATTTGGGGAAAGAAGTTGAAGTCACCGGAGAAGAATCCCATTCCTTGAGTAGCAGTTCACCGAGTGCAACCACTGCTAGTCCCCTTACACTGACAATTCACTCCATAAAGGTTGTCCACAAGAGGTGCTCTGCACATTAATTAATCAGTCCGCGTATGGCTTCGTTGGTTTGCCGCAGTCACGGACACTTGCCAATCAGTAACGTCCATGCAGCTTCCGGGCCGGTCGCTTGCGCGCTGTTCGGATTGGGGGATTCAGCAATGCCAAGAGAGATAAACCGCTTCGGATAACGACACAAATCTTCATTTGGCACACTACCGCATGAGCGATGAAGATAGATCTTGTAACGCGTATTCCCAAAGATCGTCCAGCGATATAGGTAGCTTAAAAAATGTTTGCTGCAACCGATCCGTTCCGGTGGCCCAAACAATCTGGTGATCAGTTTTGTCATGCGCCTGGTGTCCTCCATTGCTGAAAGGCGCTCGCGCGCTGCAACCAGTAAGTTTTTTGACTGGACTAGCTGCAGATGGTGGTACACCTTAGTACTCTAAGAATTATCCAGGACAAAAAAATTAGGAGAATTGCCAGGAATCAGCCCGAAATATTCGAGCGAGTAAACAGACGGGTAGAACCGTGTCGGGCAGCGTGAAGGCCGTGAACTCTAACAAATCACCCGAGCTATTAATCACCGGGAGTTGTGCAGAGCGGCTGCGGACGAACACAAGGCAGGTTACGTTCCAGTCATATTGTTCCTGATTGCGTACTTGATCAGATCGGCGCTGCTCTTCGCGCCAAGCACTTCCATGATACGGTATTTGTGAAAAGCCACAGTCCTGGTGGTCATTTTCAGTGTGCTGGCAATTTCCTTCATTACTTTTCCTTCAGCCAGCAACTGCAGAACTTCGCGCTGTCTTTCCGTAAGCCGTTCTGCTTCCTGTACCAATTTCTTGTGCTGCCAACGGAGAAAGTCGACAGTGTCCTTTGACATACGTGAGGACAAGTACCGTTTTCCTCTCAGCACTTCGCGTATGCAAACCACCATATCTGAAGCCGCGGAGGTCTTCAGCAAGTAACCAGATGCTCCACGGCGAAAGGCTTCGGCAGCAAGCTCAGGGTCGGGGTTCATTGTGAGAAAGACGACTTTAACTGCCGGCAGCATTTGCTTAACCCGCCGCGCAGCATCGAGGCCATTCAAAACCGGCATACCGATGTCAACGATAATTACATCGGGCCTGAGATCAGCCGCAGTTTGAGTGAGGGCGTGGCCGTCGGTCACAATGCCTACGACCTCGAACTCTGCTTCTAGCAACTTTTTGCAAAGTTCCGCGACCAGGTTGTGATCGTCAGCGATGAGGATCCGAGAGCGATTCATGTCGCACCTCCTGTGATAAGAACATCATTCTTCAGCATCGGCAACAATCGGTGATTTCAGGTCACAAATGTCGCCGTGGCCATAATCGATCAGGAAGGCTCCTACGTGATGGTCGTCCGATGATACTTCCGCTGCCGCGCAGTATACAGAATGAGCAAGAAGTTGTAAATAAAATTAGAGTTGTAAATAAAATTGACCAACCAACTCGGGGACTCAAGGGACACGTTCTCAGCCACAGCGTACGTCACTCCGAATGAACGGCTGAGTGCTCGGCACAGAGTCTCTGAATGCGATGACGGTCCTCTCCGACGTCAAAGTAGGCAATCGAATAGCCGCATAGAACATCCAGATCATATTCGTACGCTAGCCAGTTGAAGAGTCGTTCGACCTCAAGAGTCGCTCCTTCCCGGCCTTGAGCCCACAAACGATGACCACACTCCTGATAGAGCGCAACACGAGAATGCCGGCTTCTTGCTGCATCGGCAGCTGCTGTGGCGACGCCGCCCAAAAGCTTTACGAATTCAGTGGCATTTGGAGAATTCCCGAGCATGAATTCGGAGACCGTTTCTTCGGCATCCAACGCGAGATAGTTTCCGCGTTGGATCAAGTCGTCGATCTCCGGTTCATGGCCCTGAACGGCCCGAAAGAATTCGGCCCGAATAGGCTCGCTCGCACAAACAATTGCTGAACCACCGGCTTCGAGGGCGGCAACAATGAAGGTTACGGCCCGATTCAGAAGGATTCTCTCGTCAGAATAGAATTGTATTTCGTGATTGGGGGCGACAGCGGTACTTGGAATGCAGGAAAGCCGGAGGCCGTCAAACACCTCCCCAAACCAGACGTCAGTCGGCGCGTTTTCTGAAAGATTGTGATCTGCCAGTTTTGCACTCACGAACTGCCTGTCCATAAGAGCTGCATCCACTGCTGCAATCAATTCATCCGGGGCGTGCTCCTTCTTCACATAGCTTTTTGCCCCCAGTCTGAACGCCTCCCTTACGACTCCGATCGACGCTTCTTGACTGAGTAATACCAGCTTGCAGTCAGGCACAATGCGACGGATTCGCCGAGTAGCCTTTATTCCGTTCATTCTTGGGAGATCCAAGATCGAGAAGAATTAAGTCCGGCTGCAGTTGTTGGGCAAGTCGAACTGCATCAGCTGCATCCACCGCGACGCCAACGACGTGCCAGTTGTTTTTTGGCCGCAATATTGGGGCAATTAGCTGCTGAAACTGAGCGAAGTCCTGGAGCACCAGAATGCGAACTGACGATTTCAACATTGGTATTTGAACTTCCGCGTTCAGTGACGGAAAGGGAACCGAATGGGCGACACAAAATCATCTCAAGAATTACATGTGCATTTATGCCAGTCGTTGCTTTGGAGCAATCCCGCGTTTTGCAGCAATCAAGCCTGCGCTGATCAGTTTCCCCGATGTGAAGCATTTCGTGAGTGAATCCGGGGCGAGTGTGACTGTCAAAATTACCAGTCAACAACTTGTAACCAGTGGCTGGAGACTTAACGCCAAGGGATCGGAAGGATATGAATTCCCTCGTCCGCTACAGCTGGGTGCGATGAGATCCTCTTTTCAGAAGACGATCATGGTTTGTCGCGGTTTTAGCGTATGGATACTTCTGTTTGTCTTTCTATCGTGCCTGGCAGCGTCACCTCAGGTCGTGCTTCCCGGAACTACTCCGGCGCCTGCACAGCCAGAAATTCCGAATGATTCTTTGGGCCGCACAACTCCACGCGGAACTGTCTTGGGATTTCTTGCTGCGTCTCAGAAAAAAGAATACGCGGTTGCTGCTGAATATTTGAACAGCAAAGTCCGAGGTAGAGCCGCTGAGGATCTTGCTCGCCAACTCTCAGTTGTCCTGGATCGGCGGCTGCCACCCCGGCTTAATCAACTCAGCGATAAGCCAGAAGGCTCGCTGTCAGACCCACTCAAACCTGACTGGGATCTGGTAGGGACTATAACGAGCAGCAATGGTGACGTGCAGATAGCACTCGAGCGTGTTGCGCGCGGGAAATCTGTACCCGTTTGGCTATTTTCCAGCAAGACCCTGGACTCTGTACCTAGCTTGTATCAAGAAATCGACGTTGTACCGGTGGATGAGGTATTACCACGGTTCTTGGTCACTCGAATATTCGGAATTCAACTGTTCGAATGGTTTGCTATCTTCCTCGGCCTGCCACTTCTTTATATCGTGACTGCGCTTGTGAACCGGTTGCTTAGCTCTCTGATTGGGCGTGTGCTACGCCGTCTGAAGAACAACCCCGATCTGATCAACCCAGAAATCCTGCACAAACCCACTCGCCTTCTGCTAATCGCAATCACCCTCCGCTGGGTACGATCCAGAGTGGGACTTTCGCTGTTAGCCCGCCAGTTCTGGTCCAGTGTTGCCACAGTTATCGCTATAGCAGCCATCGTCTGGATATTAGTTCTTCTGACCAGCCGCGTTGAAGCATCGCTCCAGCGCCGTTTTCGAAGTCGTAATCTCGCAGGAAGCGCATCCGTGCTGCGGCTTGGGACCAGGGTCCTCGATGTATTGTTTATCTTCGGTGGCTTTCTAGGCATTCTTTACTATTTTGGGTTCAGCCCGACGGCCGCCCTGGCCGGACTCGGCGTCGGTGGGATCGCAGTAGCTCTTGCAGCACAGAAGACACTCGAAAACGTGATCGGTGGCGTTTCCCTCATCGTCGATCAGGCAGTGCGCGTCGGAGACGTTCTGAAGGTGGCGGAGACGGTGGGTCAAGTCGAAGAAGTGGGCCTCCGTTCAACGCGGATCCGTACCGGCGATCGCACAGTTGTCAGCATCCCAAATGGCCAAGTTGCAAACATGAGCCTGGAAACGCTATCCCTTCGTGACAAGTTTTGGTTTCACCCTTCGCTCTCTCTTCATTACCAATCTACACTTGCACAGATACAATCCGTGGTTGATGGCGTTCGAATTCTGCTTACGGAACACCGGTCCCTCGAGCGCAGTTCAGTACGCGTTCGATTTCTCGGTTTCGGTTCCTCCTCGTTTGATATAGATATCTTTGCTTATGTCTACGCCAGCGATTGGGATCACTTTCTGGAAATTCAGGAGGGATTGCTTTTCTCTATTTTCGATATCATTCAAAAAGCGGGAACCCATATTGCGTTGCCATCTCGGGTCGTTTATGTTGGTCAGGCCGCCGGTGATGTCGCATACGTGAACAGGCTTACTCAAGCCTCGCCAACGAACTGCAGATCCAGTGATGAACAAGGTATCGGAAGGTCTGCGTGAGCAGGTCTACTCGGAAATTTCTGCGAACTAAAATCAAAACACCCGCCCGACTCTGTAGAAGAACTTGATGTGCCCGCCGGCGCCGTAGGCCCCCCCGACTACCACTGGTCCGAATATGGTTTTCACGACGAGGGCAGCCGCAACATCGGTAGGAAGCGAAGACACTTTTGTAACATCGTAAACCTTGGCAATCTCGTAGGTGCCCAATCCGTAAATCTTGTCTCCCAATAAAGGTGGCAAGTTCCACAACCTGCGGATGTAGCCGGCTTTGAATAAAAAATATTGATTCACAAGAAATTCATTGGTACCGTAAGCGACCAGATTTTGGCTCCCGCCCAACGAGAATGGTGGGACGCCGGTATGGTGATAGTTGAAGGTAGTTCCACCTGCCGCCGAGAACAACACCGACGACGCGAAGATCAATGGTTTGAACATCGTCATTTTCGTCTCAGTCACAGGAAAACCGGATGGGGCGCCAGGATTGGAGTCGTTCCATTCGCCGCGGAAGTGCAAGTCGAATCCTCGACTCGGTATGACAGGATCATCTCGTCCTATGCGGTTGAATCGAAGTGAAGTAGTTCCGGTCCTGCCCTTCAAGGTGCCGAATATCGCGGCTCCGACGGATGGAGAAAATTTCTGTTCGCCTGCCTGGTAGCCGATCCGTAGTTCACTGCTGCGGCCAAAAAGATGTCCTGCGTCGAATGCGCCTCCGGCCTGACGGTCCCGGTACTCGGCGACCAGGGTTTCACCCGTATAAAAATCCTCTTGATTGTTGTGCGCGAAAGCTCGTGGAGCAACAAACCAGCGAAGCTTCTCGCCAAACGGGTGGTAGAACTCGGATTTCACTTGATACTCAGATCCCAATGTCACGTCGTTTCGCCACTCCGAACCGAAGCTTCCTACATCCAGAAAAGTTATGCGCGCACCAAGAATGAATTGCACTCGGTCATACTCAGAACCGTCAATGACGACTAAGGGATGGACGATGGGCGGACCATACTCTTTCTCATCCGCCACAATCAAAAGCCCCTGTTGGTCATCCCGCTCGATGACGTGATAACCGAGACGAGAGTAACGTCCTACGCCCAGCAATGAGGTAAGTTGGACATCGAGCTTGCCGGGGTCGGCTTTCTGTCCCAAATTGTTGGAGAGAGTTTGTTTGATCTGCCGCGCGAGAGCCGGATTTGTACCCGTCACTTCTATGAAGTGGGGACTAGGAATGTCTTTTCGACGAGCTTCGCGTTCGCGCCGAAACCTAAGCCAGCTTGCATCATCCAGACTAAAACGTGAGAGTATGGCGGCCTTGCCAGCGGCTGCCTGGTAACCGAGGTGAATAATGCTTTCGCTTTTCTTGTAATCACTGGAACCATATCCGGCGAGTGGAACTGAAATCAGAACGTCAGCTTTCTCCATGCTTCGGAGCTCATTAGAAGCAATCACTACAGAGATGGAGTGTCCTAGAACTCCGAAGGATGAAAGCGGTTCATTAGCGTCCAACGGTTTGGTTTGCAGGTGAACTGCGATTACGACATCTGCACCCATCGCTCGGGAAACATCAACGGGAAGATTGTCCAGCAAACCACCATCCACGAAAACGGAACCACCGCTTCTTACCGGGGTAAAGATGCCGGGAAGAGACATAGTTGATCTCAGGGCCTCGGAAAGCGGGCCGCTGCGGAAAACATGCTCTTTGCCTGAGACCAGATCTGTAGCTACGCATGCGAATGGGGTCGGCAGCTCATCAAAATTCGTGATGCCTCCATAAGGAAGCGAGACGCGGTCGAGAATCAGACCGACCTGATGTCCGGAATTGAATCCCTCGGGAAACCGGATACCGTGCTTAATACCGAATTCC
>Ga0187778_10003499_pt1 | contig 10519 bp, 11 predicted proteins | sample 1015_Q2_SP5_20_M_FD_132418 | JGI IMG/M metagenome (GOLD analysis project Ga0187778, IMG submission 132418) | Tropical peat soil microbial communities from peatlands in Department of Meta, Colombia - 1015_Q2_SP5_20_MG | ecosystem: Environmental > Terrestrial > Soil > Wetlands > Peat | place...
CGTATTGCGGACCTGAAGGTCGCAAGTTCGAGTCTTGGTGGGCGCGCCACGAAGCCCCGATGTGGGAGGAGTTGCGGAGTTCCACGACCTACTCGGTGGTGATGACTTTCGCGCATCTCTGGCTCAGCTGACCGACGCGCTCGAGACGAAGAGAAGGGCTGAGGGCACCGGCCACCTTCACCTTGTGACTTTCGGTCCCTTGACTTGAAGCAGCATTCTCTCACAAGCGATGTCCATCCACTTCAACCAGAACGCGCCCTGATTGCTCTTCGGAAACAGACCGTGAACCGCATGGTGGACGCTCTGCGCTTGACTCCCAGCTATACGCTCTGGAGCGTAAGCCTCGTCAACGGGCATTCAATGCGAGCGATTGTTCTCTAGTCCCCCGATCGACCCGGACGCGGACCTGCGTTAGAACGTGCACGCGGAACTCACTGCCCCTCAAGAGTTCAGCACCCGCTATGGCGGCTTGCTAGCTCGGGGCTATTACATCGACCAAGTCGCTCACCTCTTGAAATACTATCCGTCCGCACGGGCCCACGTGATCGTTTTCGAGGACTGGTCGCACGAGCCGAGCAAGCTGGACGACTTGGTAGATTTCCTGGGCCTCGCGAGAACACCTCTCGGGCTCGAGGCTCCTCACCGGCGAAGCTACACTGAGCCGCTCGATCTGGAGATGCGCATCGTTCTGCACGAGCACTTCCGACCTTTATAATCGGCGCCTGTTTGCTTTTCTCCGGAGAGAGATTCCGGAGGAGTCCTAGGCGTCTTGCGTGGATGATCAGAGGTTCGAGCGATGAACGGGACCGCAAAGGGCGGTCTTCAAGTGGGTAGTGCGAACGTCCAAGCGTCACGCATGCGGGCCATCAGCCACCGCTGAGACCCCTTCGGGGGTTTCCGACACTTTTTCGCCCCAAGAGACCATAATGATCCGTTCGATGCGAACTCGGTCGCTGAGGAGCGGATCAGTGCCCCCTAACTGGAAGAGGAGACTCCCATGGCACGGTTCAAGAACCATTTGCTTGTTGTTGTTGGTTGCGCAGTCGCTGGGATGATTGTTGCCGCCCTGAGCACAGGCACGGCTCAAGCTGTAGTTTCGACGCTGGTTTCTGTCGTGAATGCCACCACCAGCCCAGTGCCGACCAGCGTTGTGAACCCAGGCACGAGCCCTGTGCTTGGCAGCAGCGTAGATGAGCCGGGGCGGATCGCATATCAATCAACCGTCAGTATGAGCGGACAGTGTACTGTCGGTAACGCCTGTGGGTTCCAGTTTCCAGTTGTGCCGTCGGGTCATCGCGTCGTGATCCAACACATCAGTGGAGCCGTCACTTTGACTCCTGTGTCGACGGGTGCCGCGCCGACCACCATCTATGTTCAAATTCTAGGCCCGACGAACAACAACCTGGCAGCGTTTTTTGCGCCAATCGGGGTATCGAACTCGTCAGCTCTCTTTGAACCATTTGATGAGCCGATCCTATTGTACGTCGATGGGTCCACTGCAGTCAGTGTGACCGTGGTTATCAACGGAGGTACCGGGGGATTCGAGGGTGGAAGCTCCCCCCAGTTTGTAACTTTTATGGGATACGAGCTGAACTGTACCCAAGTGGCCTGTGCACCGATTGCAACGCAATAGAGTGTGAGCAGAAGAGTTGATTCTGCAGACTTGTCGGTTATCTCCATCCGGCTGGACTCTTTACGACACGCCCTGACCTCGGTCGGGGCGTTGTCGTTTGTCGCTCCCGTCGCAGTTACCCGTAACACTGCACGTGGAGCCCAATGGACATCGCCGTCTTAACGTGGGATAACAACGGCGGGAAGAGCCGGGTCCGTAATGGGCGGACCGTAGTAATCGGCCTGCCCTAGGCGCGGAGAGCGGAGAATCACTTCCACCGTAGCGCTATCGCCCGGGTCGACTTACCTCAGAGACGCTCGGTTACGTCTTCTGGCGGGGCTGACACTTCGCCTGCGCAGCGGCCACTTCTCTGACGGAGGGAGGACGCTCCAGGCCCGGGACTCGCGAACGTGCTCGGGCCTTCGAACGAGCCTTCTAGAAGGAGGACCTCATGCGGGCAACCTTCATTGGTCTCATACTGGCCCTTGCCGCCGCCTCGAGCGCAGCGGACACGCTACCGTTCAACGGGACGCTCTCACTCACCACCGGCAACCTGCTTTCGAACACAGCGGCGCCGCCCGTAACGGTTTCAACCACAGGCTCAGGTACGGGTAGCTCTATCGGGGGCGGTGCTGCGTCCATCCCAACGAATGTGTTCGCGATCAATCAGGGCGTGGTGTTGCCGTCGGACGTGATTGCAGGCTTCGCCGTGTGTGGGTCGGGCATCGCTGACAACACAGTCTTGAACATTCCCTCTGCGACTGCCGCATGCCCGACTCCCCTCACCAACAACTCACTCAGCTTCGATGGAGCGATGGGGACGGGCGGTCTCGCCGGTAGCGCGTACTTTACGGGCACCGCCTTCATCACACGGGGCGACATCCCGCTTACCGTCATCGGTAGCGGTGGGTCGACAACGGGGGTGTTCCTTTCGGGCCTCTTCCCTTTTACGGTCCAGGGCAATCCGTGGACAACTGCTCCGGTGACGAGCTCAGGCGCATTCCAAACGTTCGGGATAACTACGGTCCTCACAGCCGCTGGCTTCGACAACCGCGACGCTTCCGGTCAAGGCACGCTGCAGCTCGTGACACCGGCTCTAATTCACTGGGCGGGCGGGGGTGGCTACGATGGAGATTCCCCGATCATCTCGGTCATGACTCTCGACTTCGTGCCCGAGCCTGGCACCGTGCTCCTCCTGGGCTCTGGGATCGCTGCGCTCGTGGTGCTTGGACGGCGTCGCATGAGCGACAAGTAGGCCTCGTGAAGTCAACACTATTGTTTAGTGTAGACCAGTTGAAAAATCTCTAGCCGTTGGAACCCCTTTCTGCCCCTTGCCGAATCTGTGGGTGGGTCTACCCCCCGTCCCCTCACCGGGGGGACGTATACCCGCTGAAACGCTTGCAACAGTGGAGTACTCCAGCCACGCATAGTCACCGCGGCGAGCTTCATCCTCGCCGTGAGCACAAGACCGCCGCAGCGATTTTCGCCATCTTCGAGTTCCATGGACCTTTCTTTAAGCCCGAGAACCTTCAGCCAACTGCTAGGAGACTTTGATGCCTTCGTACGCTTTCGCCAGGTATGCAAGCGCTCGAGGTTGGTCAGCTCGCTGAGCCGTTCTCGCTACGGGGTGGTGGTCGTGTCCCGGCGGATCCGGTTGTACAGCGTCTGACTTGGGAGAGCCCGTTGAGTACGGAACCCAACCTTGCGCCTCAGTTGCTGGAGCTTGATCCCAGCGGGAGCGTGGACCTCGATGCCGCCGACCGCTCTCCCGCCGTCGGCCTCCACACCAGTGGACGGCGCCTGCCGCTGCTGCTCGTGCATTCCTGGGCTCGCGAGGGTGCGCACCTGCAACAGCTTGCACGCTGTCTCGGATCTGACCAGCCGATCTACGGAATCTCCCCACCGAGTGGGGAGTGGCCGGTGGATTTCCCGCGCACCGTCGAGGATTGGTCCGGTTTCTGCCTGGCGGCGATCCATCGCATGCGCCGGCACGGCCCCTACGTGCTCGGAGGCTGGTCTTTCGGAGGGGTCATCGCCCTCTCGTTGGCGGAGCATCTCGTCGCGAGCGGCGAGGACGTTCGTCGGGTTGTGATGATCGACTCGCGGCTGCCGACGAAGCATCTCCGGAAGCCGCGTACCTTTGTTCGCAAGTGCCTCCATCATCTGGACGAGGCGCTCGGCAAGGAACGGGGGCAGCGCCTCGCCTACGTACGCGCCGAGACCGGTAATCTCTGGGGGCGGGGGGAGGGCGCACGGGCTCCGGTGGCTCGGGGGCGGGGCCGCGGTGGCGCGGGGCGTTCGAGAGCCAGGCAACGCCCGGGACTCACCAGAGCCTCTTTGACCCGCCCCATGTCCAGTACCTGGCGGACATACTGCGCAGCACACTGGACAGGCTCAACCGGCCCGCGACCTACCGGTAGCCTGCCGCCCGGAGGGATACGGTTGGACGTATACGCTCACGCCCGTGCCTGTCCCATTGTCCCTCAACGAGGCGGCCTTCCCGTCGGTCCCTGAGCCCTCGACGGCTCTGCTCCTCACAGCAGGTCTCGCAGGCCTCGCGATTTCGCGACGCAGATGGCTTAGCGTAGACGTTGCTTTCGACCCACCCCGGCTTCGGTCGGACACGTGAGGGTTCGAGAACCGGCATTCGCATTGGAGGCCCGCCAAGATCAACACGGGCTACCCGACCCGCCGCCACACGCCCGCCAGCGCGGGCACTTGAGCCTCGGCTAGGGAACCGCCGTCGCGTGACACGTCGTCTGCGGGGTGGCCACTTCCCATGTAGAGGGGATGTTCGACGCGGCGGTGGCTACCGAGCCGCATCGATCCCGTACCACTAAGCGGCTGCCCGATGCGGTTCCGAACCTCCTCCCGAACGTGCGGACTTCCGTATGCTCCGCTAGGGCTGCCGGAGTCGGACCGGCAGCCGGCTTCCCGTCTCAGAAAGGATTGCAAAGGTTGAAGAATGGATTGCCACAGACTGCAATAGAGGTGACCATGATCGAAGCTTCTGATCTTCGGATGACTAGAATACCGCTCAGGTACGGAACGGGTCATATTCCCGCACTCGGGTTTGGCACCCTTATTCCGGACAGAGCCGCGACGATCACTGCCACTAGAGACGCACTCGAAGCCGGATTTCGACACTTCGATTGCGCGGAACGATACCGGAACGAGCGCGAGGTAGGCGGATCGTTGCAGGCAGGACTTGCCGCTGGGGGAATCGCGCGCGAAGACATTTTTGTTACCACAAAGTTGTGGAACTCCAATCACCGGCCCGAGCGTGTCGAGCCGGCCTTTGAGGCGAGTCTGGACAGACTGGGCCTCAAGTATCTGGATCTCTATCTCATTCACACCCCATTTGCTTTTCAACCCGGGGACGAGCAGGATCCGCGCGATCAAAACGGCAATGTTCTTTACGACCACGGCGTGACTCTGCTCGACACTTGGAGAGCGATGGAAAGTCTCGTGGACCATGGCAAGTGCCGGGCCATCGGACTATCGGACGTCACCCTGAACGAAGTGCTGCCCATCTATGAATCTGCGAGAATCAAGCCAGCCGTGGTCCAAGTCGAAGCGCATCCGTATCTTCCGGAAACGGAGCTTCTTGAATTTTGCAAGCGGAAGGGAATCGTGTTCTTGGCTTTTGCACCATTGGGTCACGGGGTCAGGCCAGGTCCGCTCGAAGATCCAGTCATTTCGGCAGTGGCCGCTCGAGTCAAAAAAACGCCAGCACAGGTGCTGCTGGCTTGGGCGGTCCAGCGCGGCACGGCTTTGCTAACCACGCCGAGGACTGCGGCCCGCGCGCGAGAGAACTTCAACATCTCCGCCCTTCCAGAAGACGCGCTTGGCGAAATCAGTCGAATTCAGACTCGACAGAGGCTCAATGAAGTGGTGAAGACGGGCATTCCGGGTTTCATTCCACAATGAAAACGAAAGTGAAACCGCATCTAGAGCAGGTCCCGCAAGAGGAACAAATCCGTAAAGCCCTGAATTCGCACTGGCACGCGTCGGCAGTCGGCGATGTAAACGCGGAACACGATATTTACGATGACGATGCCATTTGTGACTATCCCCAGTCAGGTGAGCGCATCCTCGGGCGAACCAATTTGCAGGCCTTGCGGAGTCATCATCCCGACAAGCCGTCCGGCTTTAAGGTCAAGCGGATTCTCGGAAGCGGGGAGCTCTGGATCACGGAATACACAATCACGTACCAGGGGCGACTGGCATACACGGTCAGTATTATGGAGTTCCGTAACGGCAAGGTCGTCCACGAAACACAGTACTTCGGGGATCCCTTCGAGGCACCGGCGTGGCGGAGGCAGTGGGTTCAGCAGATCGCGCCCCGCAAACTCTGACCATCATCTCCTATCCGGATATTTCCGTCGATCTGCATCTCACTGACGCTCCGGTCTCGAGGCGGGGGGCTCAGTTGTCGGGCAGTCGCCAGCGCTCGCCGATCGCCATCACGCGTACCCGCTCGGGGTCTCCCTTCTCCTCGGTGACGACCTGGGCCAGCTCTTTCGGGGGCAAGTCGATGGGTTCGTCGCTGAGATCGAATGTGCCCCAGTGCATCGCGACCATGTAGCGCGCGCCCAGATCCCGAAAGGCGCGATAGGCCTCCGCCGGATCCATATGCTGGCAGTGCATGAACCAGCGTGGCTCGTAGGCCCCGATCGGCAGCATGGCGACGTCGATCTTGTAGCGCCGGCCGATCTCGGAAAACCCGGAGAAGTAGCCTGTGTCGCCTGCGAAGAAGTAGCGACGCACGCCCGAGTCGACGAGCCACGCGCACCAGAGCGTCGCGTTGCGGCCCTGCTCGAAGCGGGCCGACGAATGCTGGGCAGGAAGACACGTAATCGTCCAGCGCCCATGTCGCGCGCTCTGCCACCAATCGAGTTCCACCACGTTCTCGCGCCCGCGGCTGCGGAACCACTGTGCGAGGCCGAGCGGCACGAACCAGGCCATCTCGCGCGGCAGACGATCCACGGTGTAGGAATCGAGGTGGTCGTAGTGGTTGTGGGAAACCACCGCGAAAGCGCGTGGAGGGACCGACTCAAGGGGGACGCCGGGCGGAACCTTCCGAGCGGGTAGGAAGGCGCGAGGACCGAAGTGAGGATCGGTCAGAAACACGTCGTCGTCGTCGTGCACAGCGAAGGTGGAGTGCCCCACCCAGGTAAGGGAACCCGAGTGCTCGCGGTCCGAGAGGTTCGATCCATCATTCGGGACCACCGGGACCATCGGTCGCTGGCGCTTGTCGTAGGGATTGCGCGAGAGCTGCCAGCGGAGAAAGTCGAGGAAGCTCGGGTTGGAGGGCGACCACGGGTTGTAGAAGCTTCCGACCTGGCCGTGGGGGGCGAAGAGGGGCGCCGAGTCTTGGGTATTCATCTCGGGGAAGACCTCTTTGGGCGGTGCACACCCGAGGACGAGCGCTGCCAAAATAATGATCCGTCGCACCTCTCAAAAGAAGCTCTCTTCCGGGCGGGCGTCAAACCAGCCCTGGCCCCCAGCCTCCGGGACGAGCTCGAACGCCCAGGATGGTCCCGGGCTCAGGGGGGTTGCGCCTGGCCAGACGACGCTCGGCGCATCCCTACGACCGCCTGCGTCGTGTGGCAATGAGAACGGAGAGGCCGAGGGCCGAGAGCGTCAGAACCGACGGTTCAGGGACTACGTCCCATATCGCAGCGCCGTTGGATAAGGCGAGTTGTTGCGCACTGCTGGATAGGACCTTGTCGAAGCCCGAGCCTGAGACGGACGGGATATTCTGCGACAAGAGGATTGGTCCCGCATTGGAGAAGATCTCCACCTGCCAACCCACGATATTTCCGTTTGCGTCCGTTGCAAAAAGGAGATCCATTGGCGAGCTGTTGCTTAGATCGTACGTCACGACGCCGTCGAAGAAGGAATAGGAGCCTCCACTCGCCACGAACCCGGACGTGAAATCTTGCATCGTAAGGTTGGCGGACAACGGCATCGGAAACGTGATGCTGCCATCGAGCTGCATGGTTCCATCGTATGGGGTCGAAAACTGTGTGTACAGAAGACCCGCTTCCAAATAGGTGGCCGGCAGGGACGATGCTGATGTGGACCACAGAAGCGACGTTGCAACCAGCACCCAGAGCTTCAAACCGACACAGCGTGCCCGATGGGAAGAGTTGCGACGCATCGGTGCCTCCTCGACGTAATCGGCTCGCAGGGTCGCGAAACGTCCCCCCCTCCGAGCGCCGTGCGAGGGTATGGCTGAGCTGCTACTTGACGCTTCGGCTGCGTGATCGGGTGGTCACTGTGACCCCAATCACGGCAACCTCAATCAGGCTCGTGACGACCCGCACCACCCTTGCTCGATTTCCCATCCCGTTTTCCGTACGGTGAGTCACCCAGTGCGGACCAGACGCTCCCGAAACCGCCATAAGATTGGTGCCACCGCGCACCACACGCAGAAGCGACGCACGCTCCGTGCAACTTTGGGGAGCAAGAGATGCGTCTTTTTGGATGCAAGTTCCTGCTCGCAGGGACGCTGGCCCTCTGTGTTGCCACCCCGGCCTACGCTCTCACGCTGGGCCAACTCGTAGGGGGAATGCCGTTCTCGACAGGTTCGCTCACCTTCGACCACTTCCAAGCCACCGCAGCGGGAAGTGCGGATCCAACCTTCGACGACTACGCCGTCCAGGTGCTGGAGGACGGGTTCCGGATCAGTGGACCCGTGAGCGCAATGCGGGGACAGGCAGGCACGCTTTTGCTCTCGTATGATGTCACGAGCACCGGGCCTGGAATCACGGGTGCCTCCCTCTATTCGAGCGGGATCGCGGTCAGAGGTTCGCAGGCACTTGTCGCTGAGAGCTTGTCTGAATCGGAGAACGTGCTCGTCGGCACGCTGGTTGTCTATGACGTGGCGTGCGTGGGGAGGGTTCCGCTTGCGTCGGCGTCCTTTGGTCCGGTCTCAGAGCTTTTGGTCGCAGAGACCTTGCAGGTGAAAAGCGGTGCCTTCGCAGCCGTACCATTCGTCGATCAGCGCTTCGTTCCGGCGCCCGAGCCGATGACGCTCTTCCTGCTCGGCAGCGGAATTCTTGGCCTTTTTTTGACCGGGAGACGCAACCGCGGGTGAGGGCCTCGCGGGGAGCGCGTGCTTGTACCAGACCGACGCCCAATACGTCCCACGAAAGCGGAAGCAAAAATGCGTAGCTGGGGATGGTGGAAGGAGCGCCGACCCCGCGCAGCGATCGGCCCGCGGACTAGCGAAGCTCGAATCCCGAGTAGCCGTTCTCGGCACTCTCCCTGCAGAACGCCAGATACTCCTGCACGCCGAGGTGGTGCAAGAGCTGACGGGGCTTCCCCGGGATGTTGGCACCCATGTACCACGAATCCGCCTGGGGAAGCAGCGTGCCCGCCGCCAGGTCTGCCATGTGTTGCGTCCACGAGGCCGCCGCAGCCGCCTTGGCCTCGATCCGGGTCAGGCTGTGGTCGCGCAGGTAGCACAGGCAGTCGACCACCCAGTCTCCCTGCAGCTCCGCGCAGGTGGGTCCGTTGCAGAAGGCGGTGGGGCTCTGTGGCCCGTACAGCATCAGCAAATTGGGGTAGCTCGGGATGCCCAGGCCCAGGTATGTCTGCACGCCGGTCCTCCACGTGTCTCTTAGCGTGCGGCCCGACAGGCCCCGAATGTCGAACTGGGTCAGTCCTCCAGTGCCGGCATCGAATCCCGTGGCCAAGACAAGAAGATCCAGCTCGTAGTGTCGCGATGCGGTGCGTACGCCTGTCGGGGTGATCTGCTCGATGGGTTCCTCGCGGACGTCCACCAACGTGACGTTGTCCTGATTGAAGACCTCGTAGTACCACTGCTCCAACGACGGCCGCTTCGTACCGAAGGGATGCGGAGGATCGGCAGGGGCCAGTCTGTCGGCGATGACAGGGTCCTTGATCCGGGCTCGGGTCTTCTCCCGCCAGAACTCATAGGCCAGCCGATTGGCCTCCTTGTTCACGAGGATGTCGCTGAAGGTGCCGACCCAGAAGTGGAAGCCTCCCTTCTGCCAGGCCGACTCGAACACCGAAAGCCGCTCCTCGGTCGAGACCTCGAGCGCCGAGCGCTCGTCGGGCTGGACGTCGAACAGCCCGCCTCCGGATTGCGCGCGCTGACGGAACCACGCCGGATACTGGGCCTTCGTCGCACGCTGCGAGGGTTCGTCGAGCGTTCGCTGCTGCATCGGAAGCGCCAGGATCGGCGTGCGCTGGAAGACCGTGAGGTGCGAGGCGATCTTGCCCGCTTCCTGGATCACCTGGACACCGCTGGCGCCCGTGCCGATCACACCAACCCGCCGATCGGTCATATCCAGTCCGCCCTGGGGCCAGTGGCTGGTGTGCACGCACGGGCCGACGAAACTTTCGAGGCCCGGGAAGTCAGGGACGTATGCCTTGGCTGCGAAGCCGGTGCAGGGGATGAAGAAGCGGGCCCGGGCTTGGTGTCCGTCCCCACACTCGACCTGCCACTCGTCCGCGTCGGCATCGAATCTTGCGGCGGTCACTCCGGAGTTGAACCGGATGTCGGGAGACAGCTTGAGCTTCTGGTCGACGTGATGGAAATAGCGCCGCAGCTCGTCCCAGGCGGGGAAGCGCTCGCTCCAGTTCCAGTCGCGCCAGAGCTCTTCCAAGGAAAACTCGTAGTTCGGCACGTGAGAATCAACCCGCGCCCCCGGGTAGCAGTTCCAGTACCAAATTCCGCCGAGGTCAGCGCCGGCCTCGAAGATGCGGACCTTGAACCCTCGCTGACGCAGTCGATAAAGCAGGTAAATCCCGCTGAATCCGGCCCCGACGATCAAGGCATCCAGCGTCTCGGGGGCCGCCCGTGCATCATTCAACCGGATTTCGGTCATTGTTTCTCCAGCCGCTCGCGGGCGTTTGGCATGCTACCCCCCC
>Ga0187778_10003502_pt1 | contig 10508 bp, 6 predicted proteins | sample 1015_Q2_SP5_20_M_FD_132418 | JGI IMG/M metagenome (GOLD analysis project Ga0187778, IMG submission 132418) | Tropical peat soil microbial communities from peatlands in Department of Meta, Colombia - 1015_Q2_SP5_20_MG | ecosystem: Environmental > Terrestrial > Soil > Wetlands > Peat | place...
GATCTTGACGTGCTGGAACGCATTCTGGCCGGTGGCCTCTCAAAGATGGTCGAGGCCGGTTGCACCGTCATCGGCGGCCACTCCATCCGCGACGAGGAGATGAAGTTTGGCTATGCGGTGACAGGCACCATCCACCCGCAGCGCGTGCTAGCCAACCGCGGCGCACAACCTGGTGATGTGCTGCTGCTGACCAAAGCGCTGGGTACCGGGGTGATCTCAACCGCCATCAAGCGCGGCAAGGCCGAGCGGGCGTGGATCGACGCCGCCGTACGCTCCATGACCACGCTCAACAAGGCCGCCGCCGAGGTGATCACGGGGACCAACAAAGAATTGTCATCCCGACCGAGCGCGAGCTCGCGTAGCGAGGGAGCGCGAGCGGAGGGACCCCTACCCACGCCAGGGCCCTTTGCTGTTCACGCTCTCACCGACATCACCGGGTTCGGGCTCATCGTCCACGCACACGAGATGGCGCAGGCCTCCGGCGTCAGTTTCCGCCTGCACGCCTCGGCGGTGCCGCTGCTCGCGGGCGCGCTCGAATGCGTGCATGCTGGATACATCCCCGGAGGTCTGAAGGCGAACCGTGAATTCGGAGAATGCAGGGTGGCATATGACGACGGCATCCCTGACGACGCGAAAACCATGCTTTTCGACCCGCAAACTGCCGGGGGGCTGCTGATCTCGGTCGCGCTCGACGATGCAACCGACCTCCAGCGTGCGCTGGCGGCCGCTGGCGTCGCTGCCCGACGCATCGGCGAAGTTCTGCCTTCGGCCAAGCCGCTGATTCGAGTCAGCCGATAATCGGGTGATTTGGCCATCGGGTGACCGGGTGATCTGAGAGGCTCGGACTCCAATGACGCGATGACCCGATCTCCCGATGACCCGATTCACTGTGTTACCGTAAGCGCGAGGACACATCCATCATGGCTGCCACTGCGCGCTCGCCCATGCTTGCCCACCACATGGTCACTACCGCCTTCGAGCTGGACGGCTACCGCATCGTGCGCAACATGGGCGTGGTGCGCGGGATAGTCGTGCGCTCGCGCTCCATCTTCGGCACCCTGGGCGCGGGCCTGCAGACGCTGGTGGGCGGCAACATCACGTTGTTCAGCAAGCTGTGCGAGCAGACCCGCGGACATGCTTTCGACCTGATGATGGAGCACGCCGCCGAGCTCGGCGCCAATGCCGTAATCGGCATGCGCTACGACGCCACCGAGATCATGAACGGCGTCACCGAAGTGCTGGCGTATGGAACGGCGGTGGTGGTGGAGAAAATTGGGTAATTGGGAAAGTGGGTAATTGGGTAATTGAAGAACCCAAACAAACCGGCCTTTCAATTACCCACTTACCAAATTACCCAATTACCAAATTCTCCTAGCTGCTCTTCGAAACCTTCTCCCCCCTTAGCTGCCGGATCAGAATCCGCACCAGCATGCCGTCGAACTGCACGCCGCTCATGGCTTCCAGTTCGGCGATGGCTTCCTCCTGGGTCTTCAGCGCGGCATAAGCGCGTTCGGTGGTCATATCCACATAGGCTTCGGCGACGGAGATGATGCGTGCTCCCAGCGGGATACCCTCTCCACGCAGCCGGTTGGGATATCCCGAGCCATCGAAACGTTCGTGATGGTGCAGCACCATGAGCCGCGCCCGCTCGCGTCCGGGGATGGCATCGACGATCTGCGCCCCCACCAGCACGTGCTTCTTCATCAGCGTAAACTCGTCGTCACTGAGCGGGCCGGGCTTGTTGAGGATCCTCTCCGGGATGATGATCTTGCCCACGTCGTGCACGCGCGCCGCGAACACCAGGTCGATCATTTCGTCTTCGGCCAGCATGAGCTCGTGTCCGATGGCCTCGGCATAACGCGCCACCGCGTCGCCGTGTCCAGCGGAGTATTCGCGGGTCTCGGCCGCGCGCGTGAGGGTGCGCAGCGCCTGCATCAAGCCCTGGCGATCGCCCCCCTGCTCGACCGCGCTGCCCAGCTTCTTGAGCGTGCCCACCAGTTCGTCCGCCGCTTCCGGCCCGGGGTTCTCCCGGCGCAGGAATCCGTCCACATACGCGGTGACCAGCTCCCGCTGCTCCAGCAGGTGCTCACCGTCGACAAACTCCTCCGCCATGGAGACACGGTTGCCGCCTTCTTTTTTCGAGATGTACATGCCGGCATCGGCCACGCGCAGAATGTCCTCCACCCGCGCCCCGTGCAGGGGATAGGTAGCTACGCCGAAGCTGCCGGTGATGTTCATGCCACTGAGCATGGGATCGGTGGCGATCCACAAACGCAGGCGCTCGGAGAGGACCTGGGCCTGTTCCAGGCCGGTCTCCGGCATGAGGATGACGAACTCGTCACCGCCATAGCGCGCCACCACGTTGGACTGCCGGCTCTTCTGTTCGAGCAGCCGCCCGATGCGCGCCAGCACCAGGTCGCCTTCCAGGTGGCCCAGAGTGTCGTTGATGTCCTTGAAGCGGTCCAGGTCCACCATCACCACGGAGAATGGCCTGCCCGAGCGCGAGGCGCGCTTCCACTCCCCCTGCACCGACTCCAGGAAGAATCGCCGCGTCTTGATGCCGGTCAGCGAATCGGTGATGGCCTGCTGCTGCAGCTTCTGGAATACATACGCATTGTGCAGCGCGGTGGCCAGCAGGTCGGCAAGGGTGCGCAGGATCAGCACTTCCTGCTCGGCAAAGGCGTTCTCCCGGCGGCTCTCCAGGTTCAACACACCCAGCATGGTTTCCGCGTAGGTCAAGGGGAGGGCGAGCACCGAGCGCGCCTCCGGCAGCAAGCCGCGGCCTTCGCCCGCATCCAGAACCAGTTCGTTCGTGCGCGCTGCCCTGCCAATAATGCCGGTGCCCACCGGGACACGGCGTCCCAGAGCGGTGGTGGTCGTCCCCGCTTCGGCTTTGATCTCGACTTCCTTGGTAGCGTAATCGAGGATGCCGATGCCGATGTGGTCGAAATGAAAGTTCTTCTGGATTTCGCCCACGATCTCGGCCAGCATCTGCTCCGCGTCCTGGCTGGAGATCGCCGTCCTGGACACGCTGTTGAGGAACTCCAGGTGGCGGGCGCGGCGCAGCTCTTCGGCGAACAAGCGCGCGTTCTCCATGGCGACGGCGACCTGCCCGGCAGCGGTCTCCATGACCTCGAGGTCGCGGTTCCCGTAGGCGAATTCGCGCTCGTAGTTCATCGCTGCCATAATCCCCGCCGGCTGATTGAAGCGCAGGATGGGAACCGCCATGAAGCATTTTGGAGCCCGGCCTTCAAAGACCAACCCCAGCCGGGAGCGGATGGGTTCCATGTCGGAGCGGATCAACAGCGGCCGCGCACTGCGGATCACGTACTCTGCGATTCCGTTTGCCGCCTTGCGGGAGCGCTTGGACAGCACTTTGCCTTCCTCCACCTCAAGTTCGAACCGTATCTCCCCGGCTTCCAGGAAAGCGACACAAAAATTCTGAATGTCGAACAGGTGCCCCAGCTCGCGGTGGATGGTGCGCAGGACGTCGTCCGGGTCGAGGTGAGCGCTCACCGCCTGTCCCACCTGGGTCAGCAGCTCGAATTCCTTGGTGCGGCGCTGCGCCTTGTGCATGAGCACGTAGTTCTCCAGCGTCAGTCCGATCTGCCGCGCCAGCCCGCCGAGCAGGCGCAGATGGGACGAGGCGAACCCTTGCGCGCTCGGGTGCGGGAACATCAAAACGCCAAAGTGGCGCTCGCGGGTATGCAGGCTGACCGCGGTCATGGCCGCCACCTGTTCGCGCTCGAAGAGGTTGCGCAGACGCAGCACCAGCTCCTCCTGGCCGGGCGGGAGCTGCGCTAGATCCTCGTAGAGATGCCCGGCAACAGCGATTCCCTGGCGGCGAAACACCCAACTGCTCAAGGCATCTCCGGCGCCGCCGGCGTTCAGCGAAGGCAGAAACTTCAGGGTGAAGCCGCGTTGCACCGCCGGCAGCATCTCCCGCCAGCGTTCGTTGATGAAGAGGGCGGCGCGCTCCGCTTTAAGCACCTGCATCAGCCGCTCCACCATGCGCTCCAGCCGCGGTGCCATCTCTTCCAGTTCCGGGGTGCTCGGCGCGCTGGGGTGGAGTTCCAGCGGGCGGTTCGAATCGATCTCCAGCGTAGAGAAGGCGAGCAGGTTTTCCTCTACCATCCGGCGCTCGTTCTCATAGAACACCATCACCATGGCGATGCCCAGCAGCATCTGCGGCAAGGGATCGAGGAAGTGGCCGACCCGGCCGAAGATGTGCGGCAGGGCCGCGCGGAACTGCGCCGGGAGCAACAGGAAGGCCCATAACAGCAGCGAGAGCGCCAGCAGGCGGAAGGCCAGCGATCCGGTGGCGCGCGCATGCCGCACGAAGCGGTAGGCGCACAACACCAGCAGTGCGGCCACGCCGACTTCGATTTCCAGATGCCAGCTTATGCCGGGCCACACCGCGGCTGCCGCCCAGATGGCCGCGATCACCGCCAGCACCGTGTCCCATACGCTCACCCGGTAGGCGGACTTCAAGAGGCGCGTGGAAACGAAGATGCACAGCGCGGTCGCCGCCAGCAGCACCCGCGACAGCCAGGCCGTGGGTAGCGCCCATCCTTCGAAATAGTTCCACAGCGCCAGTGCCCAATAGCCGCAGTACGCAGCCCACGCGAATTGCCAGGCCCGGAAGTAGGGCTCACGGCTCTGCAGATAAAGGTAGGAGAACACCGCAAACAGCAGCAGTGCGGCAATGCTGGGCACTACCAGGATTCCGATGGGAATGCTTTCCATCCGCGCCTCGGCCACCATCTCTGGCATGCCTCAGGCTAACGCGGAGCCCGGCCCAGCGGCGCCAGAGATCCGCCAGGTACCACATGGAACGCGGGAGTTGCCTTCAGTGTACTGCAACCACAGCCCCGGCTCAACGCGCACGCGGCCTTGTGGAACAATGAGTTACGGTGCTCGCCGGTGCCCTACCCCTTGCCGGGTTTTTGGCCAGGGTGGGGGTTTTCGCGTGGTAAATTGAATAATTGTCCCTATGGCAGCGTCCTCGCCCGTCCGCGTCCGCTTTGCCCCGTCGCCCACCGGATACCTGCACGTCGGCGGGGCGCGCACTGCGCTGTTCAACTGGCTCTACGCTCGCCACACCGGCGGCACGTTCATCCTGCGCATCGAGGACACCGACTTCGAGCGCTCCACCCAGGAGATGGTCGAGGGCATCCTCGTCGGGATGCGCTGGCTGGGGCTCAATTGGGACGAGGGACCGTTTTTCCAATCGCAGCGCCTGGAGCTGTATCGCTCAACCGCCAAGCGGCTCGTGGAATCCGGCCACGCCTATTACTGCTTTTGTAGGAAGGATCAAGAGGGTGCCCCACCTTTGCCCGGTGCTGGCAAAGGTGGGGATTTTTCGGAGGATCGCGCGGGTGGGGATTTTTCTAAAGATCGCGACGCCTGCCGCCGCATTCCTCGCGCCGAAGCCGAGCGCCGCCGCGCAGCCGGAGAACTTGGCGCCGTGAGGTTTTGCGTTCCCGAAACGGGCTCGACCCGTTTCGACGACGCTGTCTTCGGGCCCATCGAGATCTCGAACGCCGAGATCGAGGATTTCGTCTTGCTGCGCTCCGACGGCGTGCCGACGTACCACCTGAGCGTGGTGGCCGACGACCTCGACATGCGCATCACCCACATCATCCGCGGCGCCGACCACGTCTCCAACACGCCCAAGCAGAAGCTGATCTACGAAGCCCTGGGCGCGCCGCTGCCCGTGTTCGCGCACGTGCCGCTCATCCTCGGCACGGACAAGACGCGCCTCTCCAAGCGCCACGGCGCAACGTCAGTGATCGCGTATAAAGACGAAGGCTTCCTGCCTGAGGCCTTCCGCAATTACCTGGCGCTGCTCGGATGGTCCCCGCCCGATGCGACCAAAGAGATCATGAGCGACCAGGAGTTGATCTCGCTCTTTTCGCTCGAGGGCATCTCGAAGTCGAATGCTGTATTTGACCGCACTAAGCTGGAATGGATGAATGCCGAGTACATCCGCGCTCTACCTGTGGATCGATTGACCGAGCGGGTGCTGCCCATCGTGCATGCCGCCGGATTGGAAATTGACCCATGCAAGATGCTGCGGATCACACCGTTGATCCGGGAGCGCATCAAGCTGCTACGCGACGTGCTTACCGCGGCCGACTTCTTCTTCGTCGAGGAACTGCCGCCCTACGATACGGCCCTGCTCATCCCGCAGAAAGGCGACATGGCGATGGCGAAGAAGGCTCTGGCGCGCGCTTGCGAGGTACTGGCGCACGTGGATTTCAACCACCAGGCGCTCGACCAGGCCCTTCGCACCGCGGCCAAAGAGATGGGCCTTAAGCCCGGCCAGATGTTCCAGCCCATCCGCGTAGCCGTGACTGGCCGTACCGCCTCGCCGCCGCTGTTTGAGACGCTGGAGGTGCTGGGAAGGGAGACGGCGCTGAGACGGATTGAGCAGGCGATCCACCGAATAGAGCAACATGCCGGCCGGATTGGTTCATAATCAGGGCTCATCAGTTATCGGCGGACGCCATGACCCCTGTGGTCTTTACACCGTCGGACGAGCCGTATCTGGGGCGCGAACTTCTGTGCGCGTTCGATAACCTTATCTGTTCGTGTTTAGAACTGAACGCGAAGTGCGCCCCGCTGTCGCACGGGGACGAACTCACAGACCTCCAGCGCGCAGCGTGCATCTTAGTGCCCCAGACAATCACTCTTGCGCTTTCGATTCGTGAACTCATACGGCAGGGGTATCTGTTTGGTGCGAAGGTCTTGATGCGCCCTTTCGTTGAACGTGCGGTGACGTTGATGTACGTGTTTCACAATAGTGAAGGGTTGGAGCTGTGGAATCAGGGATGGGACTACCGGAAGCGCCCCACACTCCAAAAAATGGCTGACTACCTTAACGAGAAGCTGCTCCATGGGCAGTCCCCGATGAAGGGGTTTAGCCAGGCTTTCAACAGCGCAACACACGGCGACCCATTCAGCGCCCAGTGGAACGTAGTGTTTCACGAGGGAGTGCCTGTTTTTCCGGTTTCGAAGAACCTGTGCTCGCCGGGACTCGCCGATGAGATATGCGCAGAAGCAATACCGTGGCTGGCGTCCGCTATGGGGATGATGAGCGCAGCGTTCAATCAGCGAGAGGTCGGCCCAGGAAGCAAGACCAACTAGTAGGCTGAAGTAAATGTTGGAGCCCTTCTGGGGCGACACGGACGCGCAAATTCTTCAGCCGTCCCTCCGGGACTGGCTACGTCCTCCCGCATCCTTCCCGGCACTTCGTGCCGGGCTACTTTCATTCGTCGCTGCGCGACTCCCGGCGGCCTTGACCTGAAAATACCAATCGATTACCGCCTAGCCGCCCTCTTCGGCCTTCCGCCCAGCCGTCCATCGACTTAGGGTGGAGCAGGCCTTCAGGCCTGCATAAATGGCAGCGTCAATATAAGTTCGGCTTTAGCCGCTGAGGTCCTCTTTCTGCTTGCAGGCTGAGTGAGACCGTCTGCCACCTCTGGGGCTGAAGCCCATAATTTAAGAATGTGCCTGAAATGCAGGCCTAAAGGCCTGCTCCACCCTCGCGGTGAAGGCCGGTCTCCTCTGGTGAACAACCTGCAAACGTGCATTTCTGCTGCCCAGCAAGAGACTCGCCTTTGGCCGCTGAGGGACTTTCTTCTCCTAGCCAGAACCGCGAGATCATGCTAAGTCACTCCCCATGGCTATCCCCTTCCGAGGTCGCACCGGCCAAGGGACTTATTTCATCACTGCATCGACTTACCTCAAGCAGCACTTGCTTCAATCTGAGCGGACTGCGTTGCTTTTTATCGACGTGCTCTACCACTATCGCGCCCAGGGCAAGTACCTGCTGCATGAATTCGTGGTGATGCCCGACCACTTTCACCTGCTGATTACGCCCGGGCTGCAGGTTACCCTCGAGCGCGCCATGCAGTTCATCAAAGGCGGGTACTCCTATCGTGTGAAAAAGGAGTTGGGCCTGGCCGGTGAAAGATGGCAGACCAGCTTCCACGATCACCGGGTGCGAGATGCAGACGAGTATCAGAGGTTCCGCACTTACATTCATCAGAACCCTGTGCGGCGCGGACTAGCCGAGAGTGCCGAGCGGTATCCCTACAGTTCGGCCAATCCTAATTTTGCTTTGGATGCAGTCCCGCAGCGGCTGAAGCCGGTCGCTTAATAGCGCCTTAATGCAGGCCTGAAGGCCTGCTCCACCCGTCCTGAAACAACCAGCATGGCGGCACGGGGCGTTCCACGGCCCTATAGTTATAGAATAGCGCGAGCATGAAGACTTCCAATCCCCCGGCCGCCGCGAGCCTGCCCGCCGAAGTTCGCCCCTCGAACTTTCTGCGCGACATCATCGCCGAGGACGTGAAGAACAAAAAGTACGGCGATGCCGTCGTGCAGACGCGCTTTCCTCCCGAGCCCAACGGGTATCTGCACATCGGGCATGCCAAGGCCATCTGCCTCGACTTCGGGCTGGCCGACGAGTTCGGCGGCAAGACCAACCTGCGCTTCGACGACACCAACCCGGAGAAAGAAGAGACCGAGTATGTCGAATCCATCAAGGACGACGTGCGCTGGCTGGGCTTCGAGTGGGACGGCCTCTACTACGCCTCCGACTACTTCGATCAGCTCTACGAGTGGGCGCTCAAGCTCATCCGCGAGGGCAAGGCCTATGTGGACGATCTCTCGGCCGAACTGATACGCGATTATCGCGGCACGCTCACCGAGCCCGGCAGGAACAGTCCATATCGCGAGCGCTCGGCTGAAGAAAATCTCGATCTTTTTCAGCGCATGCGCGCCGGCGAGTTTCCCGACGGCTCACGAGTGCTGCGGGCGAAGATCGACATGGCTTCACCTAACATGAACATGCGCGACCCGGTGATGTATCGCATTCTGCACGCCGAGCACCATCGCACCGGCGCCAAGTGGTGCATCTACCCAATGTACGACTACGCGCACGGGCAGTCGGATTCGATCGAGCGCGTCACCCACTCCATGTGCACGCTGGAGTTCGCCGACCATCAGCCGCTCTACCGCTGGTTCATCGAGCAGTTGGGCATCTTCCCCTCGCAGCAGATCGAATTCGACCGCCTGAACCTCACCTACACGCTGCTGAGCAAGCGCAAGCTGCTGCAGCTTGTGCGTGACGGGCACGTGCGCGGCTGGGACGATCCCCGCATGCCAACGCTCTCGGGTATCCGGCGGCGCGGCTATCCGCCCGAGGCCATCCGCAATTTCGTTACACAGGCCGGCGTTTCCCGCACCAATGGCAACACCGATTTCGAGATGCTGGAACACTTTGTGCGCGAGGACCTGAACCGGCGCGCACCCCGCGTGATGGCCGTGCTGCGGCCACTGAAGCTAGTAATCGACAACTATCCCGAAGGCCAGAGCGAAGAGTGCGAAGCGATCAACAATCCCGAGGATCCCGCTGCAGGCACGCGCAAGGTGCCGTTCTCGCGCGTTCTATACATCGAGCGGGATGACTTCCGCGAGGAGCCACCCAAGGGCTACTTCCGCTTGTCGCCGGGGCGGGAGGTGCGTTTGCGATATGCGTATTTCGTCACCTGCACGAAGGTGGTGAAGGATGGCAGCGGCCGGGTGACTGAGATCCACTGCGCCTATGACCCCGCCACGCGCGGCGGCAACACTCCTCCAAACGGCCGCAAGGTGAAAGCCACCATCCACTGGGTCTCAGCCGCGCACGCCATTGATGCCGAAGTGCGGCTCTACGACAAGCTGTTCACAAAGCCGTATCCCGGCCAGGGTGAGGAAGGTGCGGACTTCACCGCGAACCTCAATCCGCTTTCCCTCGAAGTGGTGACCGACGCAAAGCTCGAGCCTTCGCTGGCCGCGGCCGTGGCGGGCGCGCGCTACCAGTTCGAGCGTCTGGGATACTTCTGTGTCGATCCTGACTCCGCACCGGGGAAGCCGGTATTCAACCGCACCGTGGCGCTCAAGGACACCTGGGCGAAGATCGAGAAGAAAGCTGGATAGGAGGAGCAAGGGGCTCGTATCAGGGCACGGCTTCAGCCGTGCCGACACGTGACTAGAAGAATTCGGCTTTAGCCGCTGGGGAAACCTCAGGGGCTAAAGCCCATGTCTTAGTGCAACGCCGTATCGTTACGGCTGAAGCCGTACCCTGATACAAACCAATATCCTGCAGGGCCCGAAACGCGCAGGAAGAATGATTTTTCCAGCCGCAACTACTCAATTCTCTTCTTTACTTCGATCCCCAGCTCGCGCAACTGGGCGTTGCTCACGGGCGTGGGGGCGTCCACCATCAGGTCCACGGCTTTCGCGGTCTTGGGGAAGGGGATGACCTCGCGCAGGCTGTCGGCGCCGGCCAGCAACATCACGATGCGGTCGAGGCCGAGGGCGATGCCACCGTGCGGAGGCGTGCCGTACTCGAGCGCCTCGAGGAAGAAGCCGAAGCGGGCGCGGGCTTCGTCGTCGCTCATACCCAGGGCGCGAAAGATCTTCTTCTGGATGTCCTGGCGATGGATGCGGATCGAGCC
>Ga0187778_10003505_pt1 | contig 10501 bp, 9 predicted proteins | sample 1015_Q2_SP5_20_M_FD_132418 | JGI IMG/M metagenome (GOLD analysis project Ga0187778, IMG submission 132418) | Tropical peat soil microbial communities from peatlands in Department of Meta, Colombia - 1015_Q2_SP5_20_MG | ecosystem: Environmental > Terrestrial > Soil > Wetlands > Peat | place...
CGCCTTGGCGCGCATGGCGCGGGTCCTGGGCGCGATCAGCGAGCCGAACCCGAACAGGTCGCCCGGCTCGCCGGTGAGGAACCACACCTCGGTGCCCGGCGAGACCTCGAAGCCCTGGCGCACCCGCCCCTTGAGGATGATGTAGGCGGTGTGCCCCTCCTCGTCGCGGTCGAACAGCACCCGCCCGGCCTCGAACGTCTCCTTGCGCGCGAAGGTCGCGATGTCGGCCAGCGCCTGGTCGTCGAAGCCGACGAAGAAGTCGGACCGCTTGAGATCCTCGATCACGCTGAGCCCCCTTTCAGTGCACCGAGCACGAGACGCACGGGTCGTACGCGCGGACCAGCATCTCGAGCCCGTGGGCGATCTCGGGCGACGGCCGGCCCACCAGCGACGGCAGGAACGCGCGCATGTCGGCCTCGATGGACGCGAGGTTCTGGCTGGTGGGGATGACGCAGTTGGCGGCGGCGATGCGGCCGTCCGCGGCGATCGTGTAATCGTGCACCAGGGTGCCGCGCGGCACCTCGACCATCCCGACCCCGCGCCCCCCGTGCGGGCGCGCGGCCTTGGCCGGCTCCTCCGGCGTCGGGTCCGCGAGCAGCGCGGTGACGCCGTCCACCGCCTCCTGGTGGGCCTGCACCGACTCGACCAGCTGGGCGGCGACGAAGTCGAACGGGTTGGCGGTGTCGGGGCGGAGGTGCAGCCGCGCCGCCGCGTCCTTCGCCCTCGGGTGCAGCCGCTCGTGCGCCAGCACCCACCGCGCCAGCGCCCCCACCCGCACGGTGCCGTCCGTCCCGCGGACGTGCTTCGCGGCCGAGTGGTCGACCAGGTACTCGTGGAGCACGTCGCCGTAGGCTTCGGGCGCGGTGACGGCGCCGCTGCTGGAGTGCAGCGGGCCGCCCATCATCGGATAGGCCGCGCCCGGCTCGAGCGCCGCCAGCAGCTCGGTGCCGCGCTCCACCTTCGGCCACGGCAGCCCGGCGAACAGCTCGACCAGGGCGTCGAGATCCTCCGCGGCGCCGATCAGCTGCTCCTGCAGCGCCCGCAGCTCGGCCCGGTCGGGCCAGTGCCCCATCCATCCGGCGTGGTAGGAGATCGGCATCACGTGCCGCCCGCTCACCGTGCAGCAGATGTCGTTGGCGAGGCGCTTGAGACGCAGCGCGCGCTTCACCACGTCCGGGTGGCTGCCCACCAGCGGGACGATCGACGGCGCCCCGAGCGCGTCGGGCGCCACCAGGAAGCAGACGTGCAGGACGTGCGACTGCAGCCACTCGCCCGCCATGTTCAGCCGCCGCAGCAGGCGCAGCCGGGGACCCGGCGCGATGCCGAGGGCCGCCTCGACCGCCTGCACGGACGCCGTCGCGTGGCCCACCGAGCAGATCCCGCAGATCCGGCAGGCGATGCGCGGCGCCTCGTCGTACGGGCGGCCCTTGAGCAGCGCCTCGAAGAACCGCGGCGCCTCCACGATCTCCAGGTCGCACCGCAGGATCCGGTCCCCCTCGAGGTCCACCACGATGTTGCCGTGGCCCTCGATGCGGGTTACGTGGCGGACGACGATGGCACGGCTGGCTCCCATGCCTGGCGCACCTCGCGGTAGTTGTTGAACAGCTGGAGCTTCTCGGCCGCCATCGTGCGGCTCATCCCGTGGCGGAAGAACGCCTCGCCCAGCGCCTCGAAGTTGGGCGCGTCGTGGAAGCCGCGGCACGCCTCGCACGGCGCGCCGTAGGCCGGGCACGGGGCGTCGCAGCCGGCGCGCGCCACCGAGCCCAGGCACGGGACGCCGGCCTCGAGCAGGCACGGGGTGCCCCGCAGCGTGCACTCCACGCACACCGCGTGGGGCGGCACCGCCGGCACCGTCCCGGCCAGGAGCGAGCGCACCGCCTCGAGGAACTCGGTCCGGTCGATCGGGCAGCCGCGGATCTCGTAGTTCACCTGCACCACGGCCGACAGCGGGCTCGCGTCCGGCAGCGCCGCGAACACGCCGTCCTGCCGTCCCTCGTACACCTCGCGCGCCAGTTCCGTCACCGGGCGCCGGTTGCGGATGGCGTTGACGCCGCCCAGGCAGGCGCAGGCGCCGATGGCGACGAGGATCCGGGCGTGCGCCCGGATCGCCTGCAGCTCCGCGATGTCCTCCGGCCGGATCAGCGACCCCTCGACGAACGCGATGTCGTAGTCGTCGCGCCGCTCGTCGATGGCCTCGCGGAAGTTCACGATCTCGACCGCCTCGAGCAGCTCGGGGAGCACGTCCTCGACCGAGAGCACCTGGAGCTGGCACCCCTCGCACGAGCCGAACGAGAAGAAGGCGACCCGCGGGCGCATCACACCACCTCCCGCAGGCCGCGCACCTCGCGCCAGCTCACCAGCGGCCCCTCGCAGCACAGGTAGTGCCCGTCCATCTGGCAGTTGCCGCACAGGCCCAGCCCGCACTTCATCCGCCGCTCCAGCGTCAGCCACACGTTGTGCTCGTACAGCCCCATCGCGAGCAGCCGGCGCAGGCAGTGGCGGTACATCACCGGCGGCCCGCACAGGAACGCGACCGTGCGGGCGCTGTCGAGCGCGAGGCCGTCCAGCAGCGAGGTGATGACCCCGATCCGCCCGTCCCAGCCCTCGCGCGCCGCGTCCACCGTCAGGTGCACGTGCACGTCGTCGCCCCGCGCCGCCCACGCCAGCAGGTCGGTGCGGAACAGCAGCTCGTCGGGGCTGCGCGCGCCCACCAGGAGGTCGATGCGCCCGAACCGGTCCCGCCGGCCGAGCGCGCGGCGCACGAACGAGCGCAGCGGCGCCAGCCCGAGGCCGCCCGCCAGCAGGACCAGGTTCTGCTCCTCGAACTGGTCCCACTCCACCCGGCGCCCGTAGGGGCCGCGCACGTACAGCACGTCGTTCGCCTTGAGCTGCGTGATGAGGTTGGTCAGCCGCCCGATGCGGCGGATCAGCATCTCGAACGAGCCGCCGCCCGTGCCTTCGCCCGGCAGCGCGGCCAGCGAGAACGGGGCCTCGCCGATGCCCGGCAGCGACACCATCACGAACTGGCCGGGCTCGGGCGCGAAGTTCTTCGGCGCCTCCACGACGAAGTGCACGTCCCGGCTGGTGTGCGCCGTCGCCGACAGGATGCGGACCGGCTGCGGGATCATCGAGGCCTGCGGCATCAGGGCGCCTTCCCCACCTGCACGAAGACGTCGCGGATCGAGATGTGCGTCGGGCAGTGCGTGGCACAGCGCCCGCAGCCCGTGCAGCCCACGATGCCGTACCGCTCCGGCATGTACTTCCCCTTGCGGAAGATCCGGTAGCGCAGCTGCTGCGCCCGGGTCGGCCGGAAGTCGTGGCCGCCGGCCACCCGCGAGAAGCCGGGCACCTGGCACCCGGTCCACGCGCGCGTCCGCGTCCCGTCCCCGCCGTCGAGCCTCGCCCGGTCGCACACGTCGAAGCAGGTGCAGGTCGGGCACACCAGGTTGCAGCGCCCGCAGGAGAGGCAGCGGTCGGCCGTCGCCTCCCACAGGATGTCGGTCTCCGCCGCCTTCAGCGAGGTGGCGAGCCGCTCCGGCGCGAAGTGCAGCTGCGCCGGGAACGCCTCGGGCCGTGCGCGCAGCCGCTTCCGCAGGGCCACCAGCTCGTCCGGCGTCGCGGCTTCGAGCGCCGTCACGTCCTTGAGAACCTCCCGGCCGCGCGCCGACTGGATGCGCGCCAGGAACACGCTCCCGACGTCCCACAGGTACAGCGACGCCGGGCTCTCGTTCTCCAGGCTCCCCATGTCGCGGCAGAACGACTCCGGCAGGCACGGCGTCCAGCACGCGAGCCCCACGACGAACGAGCGGTCCAGCCGGCCGGGCACCAGCCGGTCGCGGCAGCTCGACTCGTGGAACGCGCGGAGCACCCGCAGGGCGGTGAGGTCGCAGCCGTGCACGCCCACGAGCGCGACCGGCCGCTCGGCCGGCGGCTCGTCGAACGTGAAGCGCCCGTCTCCGTCCCTGCGGTAGCGGAACAGCGTCTCGCGCGGCGGGGCGAAGAACTGCCGCGGCGGGAGCATGCTGGTCGGATAGTCGAGCGCGAGCGGGACGCCGGGTCGAACGTCCGTCCAGGCCCACGTGGCCCCGTGCTTCACCGGCCCCACGACCCGGTAGTCGCGCCCGAGGCGCTCGATCAGCGCGTCCAGCCGCTCCCGGGGCAGCCGGTAGATCTCGTTGTCCATGCCAGTTGGAAAGAGAGCAATCGGCGTGCCGGGAGCGTGCGGCTGGAAAGGTGTCCGTAGCAATGCGGAGGGAATTGCGGACCCTTGGATCGAGATTGTGAAAACGGTTGGCAGGTTGTGGCTTGTGGGTTGCGGCTCGGCGGGGCCCCGCCATCACGTCACTACAACCCACAACCTACAACCCACCAACGGCCGGTCGCCTGCTCAGTGCCCTAACGTCTCCCTCAAGAACGCCACCGTCGCGGGCCACGCCTGCTGCGCCGCCTTCAGGTTCGCCCCGTTCCGGCCCGCCTGGTCCCGCAGGAACCCGTGGCCGGCCCCCTCGTAGACGTGCGGCTCGTAGCGCTTGCCGAGCCTCTGCATCGAGGTGCGCGCAGGCTCCACGGTGCTCGTCACGCGGGCGTCGTCGCCGCCGTAGAAGCCGGACACCGGCGCGCGGATCCGCGCCATCGCGTCCTCCGCCGGCGGCGTCCCGTAGTAGACCGCGGCCGCCCTGAGATCCGGCCAGCTCGTGGCGAAGGCGAAGCTGGTCGAGCCGCCCCAGCAGAAGCCGACGCTGCCCGCGACCTTGAGCGCCGCGGGCTGCGCCATCGCGTACTCGGCCGCCGCGCGGAGCCGCCGCTGCACCTCGTCGGGCTTGAGGCCCTGGATCAAGGCGATCGCGCCCTGCCGGTCCACCGACGCCGTGCCGCCGCCGTTCGGCCCCTTGCCCGTGAGCAGGTCCGGCGCGATGGCCATGAATCCCTCGGCGGCGAGCCGGTCGGTGACCGAGCGGATCCAGTCGGTGAGGCCGAAGATCTCGTGGATCACCACCACGACCGGCGCCTTGTCGCTCCGCTCCGGGTAGACGATCCACGCCCTCACGCTGTCGCCGCCGCCCGCGTCGTAGGTGACCCACTCGCCGTGGCGGGGCGAGGCGTCGAGCCGCGCCACCGCGCTGTCCTCGCCCGGCGGCAGCGCCTGCGCCGCCGCGGCGCCGGCCGGAACGGCGAGGAGCGAGAGGACCGCCTTGAGGATTCCCAGCTTCGCCATAGACTACCTCCGCTTCCCGGGCCATCGAGGTTCCAGATGCGCATCGCCGTCGGCACCAGCGGCTATGCCTACAAGGAATGGAAGGGCAGCTTCTACCCCGCCGACCTGCCGGCCGCCGGGATGCTGCGGTACTACGGAGAGCGGTTCGGAACGGTGGAAATCAACAACACGTTCTACCGGATGCCCTCCGAGAAGGTCCTGCTGGCCTGGGCCGCGGACGTCCCGGACGGCTTCACCTTCGTGCTCAAGGCCTCGCAGAAGATCACCCACTTCAAGCGTCTCAAGGACACGGGCAGCGAGGTCGAGTACTTCCTCCGCGTCGCCAACGTGCTCGGTCCCAAGCTCGGCCCCACGCTCTTCCAGCTGCCACCGAACCTCAAGAAGGACCTGCCGCGGCTGGTGGACTTCCTCGCGCTGGTGCCGCGGACCTGGCGCGCGGCGTTCGAGTTCCGGCACGCCTCGTGGTTCGAGGACGACGTGTACGCCGCGCTGAAGGACCACGACGCCGCGATGTGCGTCGCCGACACCGACCCCGCCGAGGAGGGCAAGGACGCGCTCGAGGTCCCGTTCGTCGCCACCGCCGATTGGGGCTACCTCCGCCTGCGCCGGGCCGGCTACGCCAGGCCGGACCTCGCCGCCTGGGCCGGCAAGGTGACCTCGCAGGCGTGGCGCGACGCGTTCGTCTTCTTCAAGCACGAGGATGCGGGCGCCGGGCCCAGGCTCGCCGCCGAGTTCACAGCGCTGCTGCCCAGGAGCTGAGCGCGTCCGCCAGCTCGTCCAGCACCGCGGCACCGGTGCGGCCCGAGCTCTTCAGAACCCCGAACGAGTGGTCCGCCCCGTCCACCAGGCGGAGCGTGGCCCGCTCGCCCAGGTCCCGCACCACCGGCTGCAGGAGCGACAACTCGGCGAACTCGTCGCGCGTTCCCTGGAGGAACAGCATCGGCACGCTCACCCGGCTCAGGTGCTCGGCGCGCCTGGTGCCCAGCCTGCCGGGCGGGTGGAGCGGGAAGCCGAAGAACGCGAGGCCGCGCACGCCCGGCAGCGGCTGCTCGGCGGCCGCGGTCGACGTCATGCGCCCGCCGAACGACTTGCCGCCCGCGACGAGGGGAAGGCCCGCGAGGAGCCCTCCCGCCTCGAGCACCGCAGCCCGCACCGCGGCCGCCGCCACGCCGGGCGGATCGGGCCGCCGCTTCCTGGCCTCCATGTACGGGAACTGGTAGCGCAGGGTCGCCACGCCGCGCTCGGCGAGACGCGCCGCCATCGCCTCGAGGAACGCCTGCCGCATCCCGGCCCCGGCGCCGTGCGCGAACACGTACCCGAGCCGGGCCCCGTCGGGCCGCAGGAGCAGCGAGGACACGGCGCCCGACCCGGGCACCTCGAAGCTGCCGGGCGTCGCGGCCGCGCCCGACCCGCCCGCCGCGCGCGCCGCCGTCACGTGCGCGCCGCCTTCGGCGCCGGTCGCTTCGCGCGCGCGGCGTCGAGCCGCTCCTTGAGGCGGCCGAGCGCCGCCACGAGGTCGGGCGCGAGCTCGAGGACCGGCAGCAGCGGATCGTCGCCCAGCCGCTCCATCCGGGCGGGCATCGTCTTGATCGTGTACGTGGCCAGGCTGAGCTTCGGCCCGACCTCGGACCAGTCGAGCGGCGCCGAGACCAGCGCGCCCGGCACCGGCCGGACGCTGTAGGGCGCGGCGAGCAGCCTCCCGTGGCCGTTCTGCACGTAGTCGATGTACACCCGTCCGTCGCGCTTGCTCACCTGCCGGGTGATGGTCGCGATCTCCGGCAGCTCCGCGGCGACGACCCGGGCGAGCAGGCCGCCCAGGGTGCGGGCCTGCTCGAACGTGCACTGGCGGCCGAGCGGCACGAGCACGTGCAGCCCGGTCGAGCCGCTGGTCTTCACGAAGCAGGGCAGCTCGATCCCGTCGCACATCGCGCGGATGGCGCGCGCCACGGTCACCACGTGCTCGAACGGCGCGTCCTTCGGGTCGAGGTCGAGGATGCACCAGTCGGGCGTCTCGAGCGTCGCGACCCGGCTGCCCCAGATGTGCAGCGGGATCGCCGCCATGTTCGCGATGTACAGGAGCGGCGCCTCGCCGTCGCACACGAAGTAGTTCAGCTCCCGCTGCGACTCCGCGCTCCACATCCGCACGGTGCGCACGAAGTCGTGGGCGTACGCCGGCGCGTCCTTCTGGAAGAACGACTTGCCCTCGATGCCGTCGGGATAGCGCGTGAGCACCAGCGGGCGGTCCTCGAGGAACGGCAGCAGCCACGGGGAGATCGCCTTGTAGAACGCGATCAGGTCGCCCTTGGTGTAGCCCTCGGCCGGCCAGAAGACCTTGTCGAGGTTGGTGAAGGTGACGGGAGTTGGTGGGTGGTAGGTTGTGGGTTGTGGCGGGGTCGCCTCCTCCACGACCTGCAACCCACCACCCACCACCCGCTTCACGCACTCCTCCGGCCGCTTGTCCGTCCTGAACCGCAGGAACGCCGGCTGCCGGAGCAGGCCGTCGGGCGACCACTCGAGGAACCGCACCTCCGCCACCAGACGGGGCTCGACCCACACGTGCTCCCTGCCCGCGGGCACGGCGCCGCCGCACGGCGGGTCCGGCCGCCGCGAGCCCTCGAGCGCCGCCGCGTACTCCTGCAGCTGCTCGGTGTCGAATCCCGTCCCGACGCGCCCGGCGTACGCCAGCGCGCCGCCCGGCCGCTCGAACATCGCCAGGTGGAGCGCCCCGAAGCCGACGCGCGAGCCCTTGGGCCGCGTGAAGCCCACCACCACGAAGTCGTCGCTGCGCTCCGCCCGCACCTTGATCCAGGACGGCGAGCGGCCCGCGCGATACGGCGCGTCCGCCTTCTTCGCCACGATGCCCTCGAGCCCCAGCTTCGTGACCTGCGCGTAGACGGCCACGCCGTCGCCCTCGAAGTGGTCGAGGTAGCGGAGCGGGCCGACCTCCGGCACCACGGAGCGCAGCAGCTTCTTGCGCTCGAGCAGCGGGAGGCCCCGCGCGTCGAAGCCCTCGGCCGCGACCAGGTCGAACAGGAACAGCGACGCCGGCTGCTCGACCGAGAACCGGCGCACGTCGGTCGCGCGCGACAGCCGTGCCCGCTCGCCGAGCCGGTGGAAGCTCGGCCGGCCCGCGTCGTCGTTGACGACCAGCTCGCCGTCCAGGACCAGCCCGTCGAACGGCAGCGCGGCGAGCGAGCGCACCACCTCCGGGAAGGCGGCCGACAGGTCGTTCCCGTTGCGGGTCGTGAGCCTGCCTTCCCCGCCCTCGCGCGAGGCCAGCATCCGGTAGCCGTCGAGCTTCAGCTCGAAGATCCAGCCCGGCTTGCTGAACGGCGCGTCCCGCGGCTCGGCGAGCATCAGCTCCACGTCCTTCGCGTGGAGCTTCCCGCGCGGCGCGCCCAGCGTCTCCAGCGCCGCGCGCAGCGGCGCCGCGACGTCGGTGCGCGCCTTGAGCACCTCCACCGGCAGGCCCGACAGCACCGAGCCGGGCGGAAAGTCGGCGCCGTCGCCGGTGGTCGCCTGCGCGTCGCGCTCCTTGATCAGGAGCCAGTCCTTCCGGCTCTTCTTGATCTTCACCAGCGTCCAGCGGCCCTTGAGCTTGTAGCCGCGCAGGTCGAACAGCAGCTTGCCCTTCTCCAGTCCCGCGTGCGGATCCTCGACCGCCACCCACATCCCGCGATCCCAGACGATCACCGCCCCCGCGCCGTAGTTGCCCTCGGGGATGATCCCCTCGAAGTCGCCGTACTCGAGCGGGTGGTCCTCGACCATCACCGCGAGGCGCTTGTCGGCCTGGTTGCGCGAGGGACCCTTCGGCACGGCCCACGAGCGCAGCACGCCGTCCATCTCCAGCCGCAGGTCGAAGTGGAGCTGCCGCGCCGCATGCTGGTGCACCACGAACAGCCGGCCGGCGCCCACCGCGCCCGGCGCCGCCGCGATGATGCCCGACGGCTCGGGCGTGGCGTCAGCGGAACGCTTTGCCCGGTAGGCGCTTAGCGCGTCGGCGGCCGGCTTCTTGGTTGCGCCCATGGTTGAGAATCCTTATCATACCGCCCCCTATGCCAGCGCGTCCAATCGGTTCGGCCACGCTCTCCTTCGGCCTGGTCTCGGTGCCGGTCCAGCTGTTCTCGACCGCCGAGTCCTCGGCGGGCGTCACGTTCAACTGGCTGCACAAGGCCTGCGGCTCGCGCCTCAAGCAGCAGTACATGTGTCCCAAGGACAACGTGAAGGTCGAGCGCGACGAGATGGTGAAGGGCTACGAGTTCTCGAAGGGCCAGTACGTGCTGTTCACGCCCGACGAGCTGAAGGCCCTTGGCATGGAGCGCACCGAATCGGTGGAGATCGCGCAGTTCGTGCCGGCCGAGCAGGTGGACCGGCTGTGGCTCGACCACGCGTACTTCCTCGGCCCCGACAAGGGCGGCGAGCGGGCGTACAAGCTGCTCACGGAGGCGCTCAAGAAGACCAGGCGCGCCGCGCTCGGCCAGTACGCGGCACGCGGCAAGCAGTACCTGGTGATGGTGCGGCCGCTGGGACCGGGGCTGGTGATGGAGCAGCTGCACTACGCGGACGAGATCCGCGACATCGCCGACGTGCCGATCCCCGAGGGCGACGTGAAGGAGGCGGAGCTGGCGCTCGCGGTGCAGATCGTCGAGCAGGGCGCGTCCGAGAAGTTCGAGCCCAAGAACTACGAGGACACGGTCAAGAAGCGGATGCTGGAGAGCATCCAGAAGAAGGTCGAGGGCCAGGAGATCACCTCCGAGCCGGCCGCGGCGCCGGAGACCCAGATCATCGACCTGATGGAGGCGCTCAAGGCGAGCCTCGCCAAGGGCGTGGGCGGCGGCGCCAAGGACGAGGCCGGCGAAGCGGAGGAGCGCAAGCCGGCCAAGCGGTCGCCGCGCCTGAAGCTGGAGAAACCCGCCGAGACGGTGAAGCGGAAGAGGAAGGTCTCGTAGCACCCCGATGAAGGGCTACGCGACGCGCGACGTCGCCAGGCTCCTCGGTCTCACCATCCCCCAGGTGCGGGCGTTCGCCCGCGGCGGCTTTCTCGCTCCCGGCCGCGGTCCCCGCGGCGAGCTGCGGTTCTCGTTCCCCGACCTCGTGCTGCTCCGCACCGCCAAGGGACTCGCGGCCGCGCGCGTCCCGGCGCGCCGCATCCGGCGCGTGCTGCGCATCCTGAGGCGGCAGCTGCCCGCGGGGCGGCCGCTGTCGGCCGTGCGCATCTCGGCGGACGGCGACCGCGTGGTGGTGCGCGACGGCGCCGCGGCCTGGAACCCCGAGTCCGGACAGTTC
>Ga0187778_10003506_pt1 | contig 10501 bp, 10 predicted proteins | sample 1015_Q2_SP5_20_M_FD_132418 | JGI IMG/M metagenome (GOLD analysis project Ga0187778, IMG submission 132418) | Tropical peat soil microbial communities from peatlands in Department of Meta, Colombia - 1015_Q2_SP5_20_MG | ecosystem: Environmental > Terrestrial > Soil > Wetlands > Peat | place...
GAGTCGGGCTGCCCGATCAAGAGCAATCAACAGATTATCAACCAGGCAATCCGAGGCGTGCTCGAGAAAGTGGCCCTTTCCGATCTGGCGCACCCGCTGCAATTGACGCCCATCCGGGACGCGCGGGGGAGGATCGTGCCGACCATCGCCTCCGGGAGAATTCAATGAGTTCGAACACAGACGCGATTCGCGAGTTGGCTCAGCAGGAATACAAGTGGGGATTCGTCACCAATATCGGCGAGGACCGCGCTCCCAAGGGCCTGAACGAAGACATTATCCGGTTCATCTCCGCGAAGAAAAACGAGCCCGAATACATGCTCGAATGGCGGCTGAAAGCCTATCGCCACTGGGAGACGCTCGAAAAGGCGCAGGCGGAGCCGAAGTGGGCGAATATCCACTATCCGCCGATCAACTATCAGGATATTTCGTATTATTCCGCACCGAAGCAGAAACCGAGCCTCAAGAGTCTCGATGAGCTCGATCCTGAAATCCTGCGGACGTACGAGAAGCTTGGTATTCCACTCGCCGAGCAGAAAATGCTTGCCGGTGTCGCGGTGGATGCGGTGTTCGATAGCGTATCGGTCGCCACGACGTTCAAGGAAAAACTCGCCGAGGCTGGCGTCATCTTCTGTTCGTTTTCAGAAGCGATTCAGAAGCATCCGGACCTGGTGAAGAAATATCTCGGAACCGTAGTTCCCTACACCGACAACTTTTTCGCGACGCTGAATTCAGCGGTCTTTAGCGATGGCTCATTCGTCTACGTGCCCAAGGGTGTGCGTTGCCCGATGGAGCTATCGACCTATTTCCGTATCAACGCGGCGGAGACCGGTCAATTCGAGCGGACGCTGATTGTGGCGGACGAAGGCGCTTCCGTGAGCTATCTCGAAGGCTGCACCGCGCCGATTCGTGACGAAAACCAGCTTCACGCCGCCGTGGTCGAGTTGATCGCGCTCGACGACGCGCAGATCAAGTATTCCACGGTGCAGAACTGGTATCCCGGCGACAAGAACGGCAAGGGCGGAATCTACAACTTCGTCACCAAGCGCGGCGCGTGCCGGGGCAAGAACTCGAAGATCTCCTGGACGCAGGTCGAAACGGGCTCCGCGATCACCTGGAAATATCCGAGTTGCATTCTGCAGGGCGAAAATTCCGTGGGCGAGTTCTACTCCGTCGCGCTCACCAACAACTATCAGCAGGCCGACACCGGCACGAAGATGATTCACATCGGCAAGAACACGCGCAGCACGATCGTTTCGAAGGGCATTTCCGCCGGCCACGGACAGAACACCTATCGCGGCCAAGTGGCGATCATGAAGGGCGCGACCGGCGCGCGAAACTACACGCAGTGCGATTCCCTTCTGATCGGCGACAAATGCGGCGCGCACACGTTTCCGTATATCGAAGTCAAGAATTCCACGGCGCGGATGGAGCATGAGGCCTCGACTTCAAAGATTGGCGAGGACCAGCTTTTCTATCTGCGCCAGCGCGGCCTGAAGGCGGAGGACGCCGTCTCGATGATCGTCAGCGGATTTTGCAAGCGCGTCTTCCGGGAACTACCGATGGAATTCGCGGTCGAGGCGCAAAAGCTGCTCAGTGTCAGCCTCGAAGGGAGCGTCGGCTAATGGCTAGCAGCGTCCTCCCTAATCGCCAAAACTCGAGCCTGACAAAACGAGCCCAGAGGTGAAGATGAGTTTGCTTGAAATCAAGAACTTGCACGCGGCGGTGGACGGCCACGAGATTCTGAAGGGCGTCAACCTTGCGCTGAACGCCGGAGAAGTGCATTCGATCATGGGGCCGAATGGTTCGGGCAAGAGCACGCTCGCGCAGGTGCTGGCCCGCCGCGAGACGTACGAAATCACGGCAGGAGAAGTGTTGTTCAATGGCAAGAATTTGCTCGCGATGAAACCGGAAGAGGCTGCTTGCGAAGGCGTCTTCTTGGCGTTTCAGTACCCGGTCGAAATTCCAGGGATCAGCAACGCGTACTTTCTGCGCTCGGCTGTGAACGCGATCCGCAAGCATCGTGGGGAAGACGAAATGGACGCGATGGATTTTCTGCCGAAGCTTCGCGAAAAGATGAAACTGCTCGACATGGACGAGAAATTCTTGAATCGCTCCGTGAACGAAGCTTTTTCCGGCGGAGAAAAGAAGCGCAACGAAATTCTGCAGATGGCGGTGCTCGAACCCAGGCTCGCGATCCTCGACGAAACCGATTCGGGCCTCGATATCGACGCGCTGAAAATCGTCGCGCAGGGCGTCAACGCGATGCGCAGCCCTGAGCGCGCCATCCTCGTCGTGACGCACTATCAGCGGCTGCTGAACCATATCGTGCCTGATCGCGTTCACGTTCTCGTCGATGGGCGAATCGTCCGCTCGGGCGGGCCGGAATTAGCGCTGCAGCTTGAGGATCAGGGTTACGCCACGCTCGAATCGGCGGCCCGCAGCGGAAGCGCGGCATAAGAGGAAAAGGGACCGAACTTGGCGACAGCAACACAGGCAATTCGACACTACGAAGAAAGCTTCGGCGGGCTCGAGAAGTCCGCTGCAAGCCACGAGCCGTCGTGGCTGAGGAAGCTTCGCCAGACCGGCTTCGCGCGTTTCGGTGAAACCGGCTTCCCTACCGCACGCGACGAGGATTGGCGGTTCACCAATCCTTCGGCGATCGCACAAACTCCGTTTCAGCTTGTCCGCAATGGGCACCACTTGCCTTCACCGGCCGAGGTAGCACCGCATCGAATCGCGGGCGCTGGCTGCGAGCTGGTGTTCGTCGATGGTCGCTTCGCGGAGACACTTTCATCTGTGGGCAAACTGCCGAAGGGCGTGAGAGTCGCGAGCCTTGCAGCTGAAATCGCAGTAGATCCCGGAGCGATCGAGCCGCACCTTGGGCGATATCTCAATATCCAACGCGACGCGTTCGCGGCGCTCAATTCGGCGTTTATCGAAGACGGCGCCTACGTGCACGTGCCGAAAGGCGTCGTTCTCGAAGCGCCGGTTCATCTGCTCTTCATCTCGACCGGCCACGATACGCCGACCGTGAATTACCCGCGCAATCTGATTATCGCGGACGAAAACAGCCAAGCCACAATCGTCGAAAACTACGTCTCGCTCGATAGCAGCGAAAAGGCGCTGTGCAATACGGTGACCGAGCTGGTCGCCAGCGACCATACCGTGGTCTCGCACTACATGATCGAGCGCGAAGACGACCAGGCTTTCAACGTTTCCACGCTTCGCATTCAGCAGGCCCGCTCGGCCGACGTCGCGTCGCACTCGGTGCTCGTCGGCGGCGCGCTTATACGAAACAACGTCCATCCAGTGCTCGCGGGCGAGGGCGGCGAATGCCTGATCAACGGGCTTTTTGTCGGACGCAACCGGCAGCACCTCGACAATTACATGCTGGTCGAGCACGCCAGCCCGCACTGCGGCAGCCGCCAGTTCTACAACGGCATTCTCGACGGTCACGCGCACGGAGTTTTTCACGGCCGCATCATCGTTCACAAGGACGCGCAGAAAACCGACGCGAAGCAGACCAATCGCAACTTGCTGCTTTCCGATACGGCGCAGATTGACACCAAGCCGCAGCTTGAAATTTACGCGGACGACGTAAAGTGCACGCATGGCGCGACAATCGGCCAGATCGAAGAGAATTCCCTCTTCTATATCCGGTCGCGGGGAATCGACGAGGCATCTGCGCGGCGCCTCCTGCTTTTTGCGTTCGCGAGCGAGTGCCTCGACCGGATGCGAACCGGTCCGGCGCGCACGTACGTCGAAAACTTGATTCACCAGAACTTGGGATTTATCGCCGATGCCTCGCGGCATCAGGAGTAAGAGTCATGAGCGTTGCGGCCAAGGGAGTTTCAGGGGCGGGATTTGACGTCGAGCGCGTCCGCGCGGACTTTCCGATTCTTCAGCAAAAGGTCCACGGCAAGCCGCTGGTTTATCTCGATAACGCCGCAACGTCCCAGAAGCCGCGAGCGGTCCTTGATGCGATCAACCGCTACTACGAGGGAGCGAACTCGAACGTTCACCGCGGAGTTCACTACCTTTCGGAGCTTGCGACGGCGGAATACGAATCGGTGCGCGAGACGGCGCGAAGTTTCCTGAACGCGGCTGATCACAAGGAAATCATTTTCGTACGCGGAACGACGGAAGCGATCAATCTCGTGGCGCAGAGCTACGGGCGCGCGAATGTCGGCGCCGGCGATGAGATTCTCATCACGGAAATGGAGCACCACTCGAACATCGTCCCGTGGCAGATTCTGTGCAGAGAGCGCGGAGCGACTCTCCGAGTCGCACCCATCAACGATGCCGGAGAACTCGATCTCGACGCATTTTCGAAGCTGCTCGGGCCGAAGACGAAGCTGGTTTCCGTCACGCACGTGTCAAACGCCCTCGGCACGGTCAATCCGATTCGCCGCATCGTCGAGATGGCGCATAGCGCAGGCGCGCCTGTGCTGGTAGACGGCGCACAAGCTGTGCCGCACATGAAGGCGGACGTACAGGCGCTGGGCTGCGATTTCTATGCGTTTTCAGGCCACAAGGTTTACGGGCCGACGGGTATCGGCATTCTCTACGGCAAGACTGCGCTGCTCGAAAAAATGCCGCCGTATCAGGGCGGCGGCGACATGATAATGTCGGTCACATTCGAAAAGACGGTTTACAACCGTCTGCCCTACAAATTCGAAGCGGGCACGCCCGACATCGCTGGCGTCATCGGCCTCGGCGCGGCGCTCAACTACGTGGCCCGCCTCGGCATCGAGCACATCGGCGCGCACGAGCATGAAGTTGTCCGCTACGCAACCGAGGCTGTTTCCGCGATTTCTGACGTGCGCGTGATCGGAACGGCAAAAGATAAGGCCAGTGTGCTTTCATTCACGCTGGGTGACGTTCATCCGCACGATATCGGCACGATTCTCGATCGCGAAGGCGTGGCAATTCGCACGGGGCATCACTGTTCGCAGCCGGTGATGCAGCATTTCGGAATCGAAGCTACGGCGCGGGCTTCCTTCGCGCTCTACAACTCGAAGGAAGAGGCGGACGCGCTGGTCCGCGCGATCGAAAAAGTGCGCGAGGTGTTCGCCTGATGTCGGAACTGCGAGATCTGTATCAGGACGTGATCCTCGAGCACAGCAAGGCTCCTCGCAACTACCGCGAGATGCCTGCCGCGAATCACAAGGCTGAGGGTTTCAATCCGCTTTGCGGGGATCGCTTCACGGTTTACATCACAATGGACGGCGATTCGATTCGCGACATCAGCTTTCAGGGCTCCGGCTGCGCGATTTCGAAAGCCTCAGCCTCGATGATGACGCAAGTCGTGAAAGGGAAATCCGCGGCGGAGGCCGAAAGGCTTTTTGAGACATTTCACAATCTCGTTACCGGCCACGCCGACTCGAACGGCAGCGCGGATTTGGGAAAACTGGCGGTGTTCTCAGGAGTATCGGAGTATCCCGCGCGAGTGAAGTGCGCGACGCTTGCCTGGCACACGCTGCAGGCCGCCCTCGAAGGCAAACAGGAGACGACGACGGAGTAAGGTCGTGAATCTGAACTCATGACAATCGGCGGACACATCACGCTCTCGCGCGAATGCGAAGCGATTGAAATTCCGAGCGGCGCACCAGCCAAGCTGCCCGCAGGCGCGGGTGTGCGCGTGATGCAGTACCTCGGCAGTAGCTACACGGTCGCGAGCGAATACGGAATGTTTCGCATCGACGTGAAAGACGCCGATGCGCTCGGCCTCACGCCGCCAGCCCCTGCGCAGACTCCCGCCAACGGCAAAAGCGAATTCAGCGAACAACTCGTTTGGGACCAGCTCAAGACTGTCTACGACCCCGAGATCCCGGTGAACATCGCCGATCTGGGACTCATCTATTCGTGCGTCACGCAGCCGCTCGAACAGGGCGGCCGCCGCATCGAGATCAAGATGTCGATGACGGCGCCAGGCTGCGGAATGGGAAATGTCCTGAAGGCCGACGTGGAAAAGAAACTCGCGAGCTTACCGGAAGTGAAGGAGGTAAACGTCGAAATCGTTTTCGACCCGCCGTGGAATCCCAGCCGCATGTCCGAAGCTGCCAGGCTACAGTTGGGCTTCGACATTTAGATCGAGCCGTTCGTCACATCCTTCGCTAATTCCGAATCGAATCGAGAAAGCGAGCGCGGCATGAAGCTGGTCTTTTTAGTCGGCTTCGATAGCAGCGAGCGGCCGCCGCTCCAAACGAGCTGTAATCCCGCAAAAATCGCGATCGTGGCGATAACGAGCTTCAGCCTTCGTGCAGGTACGCGCCGCGCGAATATGCAGCCGACGATCACAGCCGGAATTCCACCTTCGAGCAGCTGCAGCAGGACGTGACGATCGATCGCTCCGAACTTCCAGTGGAATGCGCTGCCAAGAACCGCGAGCACGAGGCCGAAGAAGATGTCTGTGCCGACGACTTCGGGCGGTGTCATTTCGGAGTAGTTGAGCAGCAGCACGGTTCCGAGCGCGCCCGCGCCAGCGGATGAGAATCCGGCCTCGACTCCAATTGGCAGCGCGAGCCAAGGCAGCCAGCGCGGGTTCTTCTTGGCGAAATCGCGATTCTGCGCGCGAGGGATGAACGTGATGCTCGAGGACGCCGTCAGAAACAGACCCAGGATGATCACGACGGCGTAGGTTCCAACGCTACTGCTGACAAGCTTTAGCGCAAACGTACCGATGAGAAGCCCAGGAACTGCTCCCCGGACCAAGAACCAGAGATATCGCCAGTGCACGTGGCGGCCCGCGAGGTAGAACGGAGCTGCGATCAGGCGCAGCACCCCCGCGAAAACGAAGGCGGTGCCGACCGAGGCCTCGGCGGGCAAGCCGACGAGCAGGACGAGCGCGGGCACCGTGAAGCTGCCACCGCCGATGCCGGTCAGCCCAACGGCCAACGCAATGGCCAAGCCGATGAGAACGTTCACTCGTTCTCTCGTCTGGATTCGGTGTGAATGCCGCACTCGAGCTTGCGGCCACCCCAGCGGCCCGAGCGCGGATCGGCAGCATCGGCGGGAATTGCCGTGCAAGGTTCGCAACCAATGCTGCGGTAACCGAAATCGTAGACCGGCAGGTAATCGATCTTGTTTTCCGCGGTGTATTGCCAGACCTGCCCCCAGGTCCACGCGGCGAGCGGGCTGACTTTCAGCAATTTTTTGCCGCTCGGAAGCTCGTGGTGCTCGAGCACTTTCAGATTTTTCCGCGTGGGCGATTGCTCGCGGCGCAGCCCTGTGAACCACACGTCGAATTTTTCAAGCGCTGAAAAAAGCGGCTCGACTTTGCGCAGGTGGCAGCAGCGACCCGGATCGGTCTGATTGAGGATGCCGAACTGCGCCTCCTGCTCGGCGACGGATTGTTTCGCGGCGAGATTCTGCACGTTCAAATTCCACGCCTTCGCCATCTGATCGCGATAGGCGTAGGTCTCGGCGAAGTGGTAGCCGGTGTCGAGAAACAGCACGGGGATGTTCGGCAAACGCTTGCGGAGAAAGTCGAGGACGATCATGTCCTCGGCCTGAAAGCTGCACGTAATGCAAAAAGCGCCTCGCGCGGCTTCGGCGGCATGCTCCGCTAGCAGCCGGTCGATGGTTGCATCGACCGAAAGCGCTTCAAACTCTTCTGCGAGAACCGGCGGCGTCATGACTTGCCCTTTTCTGTATCCGGATGCTTATCGCGCCATTTGCGCAGGATGCCGACGATCTTCTGCGCGGCTTCTTCATCCGTATTGTCATCGATGCGGACAGCAAAGAAGGAATCCGGCCCATAAATGGCGCGGACGATCTGCTTCTGGTCGGTGCCGTCGTCGAGCGGCGAGAAAATCGTGATGTGACCGGAAGCGCGGTAGGCCTTGGCGACGGTTGCAAGCTCGTGCGCGAGAAAGTCACTGGGTCCGGCGAGCTGAACGTGCCAGCCTTCGTCGAACAACATGCGCTCAACGAGCTCGGCCACGTGCGGCCGGCCGCGCAGCCAGATGGCCGCAGCAGGATGGCCGTAGCGAAGCAGTCGCTCATCCTTGGTCGTGCGCTTACGATGCCCCCCTGCGGCGTGGCGGCTACCGTGCTCGATCGCCTTCTCGATGATTCCGGCGCCGACCGTGGCATTGGTGAGCGGATCGATCAAAATGAAACTGCCCGTGGTTCGATTGGCGCGATAGGGATCGAGGAAGAGCGGCAGGGTGGTTTTGACGTCGACGGCAGCCATTTCATTCAGATCGAGCTTGGCGGCAGGCACATGTTCGAGCGTGTTGATGTCCACGCGATAGCGAATGTGGCTGACACGCCCGCGCACGGTGCGCGTGGTGTGCTTGAGAACGTAGATTTTGTGCGGGTCGAGCGGCTCGGGATGCATCCAGACGAGCGTGGCCTGGAATTCCGTGCCCGCGGATGCAGGCTGGTTTTCGGCGACAAGCATGTCGCCGCGGCTCAGATCGATTTCGTCAGCCAGCGTGATCGTGATCGAATCGCCTGGGCCGGCTGACGGAGTTTCGCTCTCGAAAGCAACGAGCGACTGAACTTTCGTCTTCACACGCGAAGGCAACGCCATCACCGACATCCCTGCGTGGAGTTGTCCCGAAGCGACCTGGCCGGCAAATCCGCGGAACGTCGCGTCGGGGCGAATGACGTACTGCACCGGGAACCGAAGCGGAGCGTCGATCGATGCGCTTCCAATTGGAATCTGTTCCAGATATTCGAGCAGCGCGGGACCCTCGAACCAGGGCATGCGCTTACTGCGCCGCACGACGTTGTCGCCTTCGAGCGCGCTGACAGGAACGGCGTAGACATTGGTGATGCCAAGTTGATCGGCGAATTCACGGAAGTCGGCGGAGATGCGATCGAATACTTCCTGCGAAAATGCGACCAGGTCCATTTTGTTCACGGCAGCGATGATGTGCCGCACGCCAAGCAGATGCGCGATGTAAGCGTGACGCCGCGACTGCTTGAGCACGCCTTTGGTCGCGTCCATCAGGACCACGGCGGCTTCGGCCGTGGAAGCGCCGGTGGCCATGTTGCGCGTGTACTGCTCGTGGCCGGGCGTGTCGGCGATGATGAACTTGCGGCGCGGAGTGGAAAAGTAGCGATAGGCGACGTCGATGGTAATGCCCTGCTCGCGCTCGGCGCGAAGACCATCGGTCAGGAGCGAGAAATCGATGGGACCAGACGCGCGATTGATCTTGCTCTTCTGAACGGAGGCAAGCTGATCCTCGAAGACCGATTTGCTGTCGTAGAGCAGGCGGCCGATGAGGGTCGACTTGCCATCGTCCACGCTGCCCGCCGTGGAAAAGCGCAGCAGGCCGGTATTGCGCTTGAGCGAGCCAGTGATGCCGGTCGTCGCGGCTTCAGGTGAAGCAGGCGTCTGCATCTTCGCTGCGTTCTCTGGCGTGGCCGTAGACACTAGAAGTACCCCTCGCGCTTCTTGATCTCCATCGAGCCTTCTTCGTCGTGGTCGATGACGCGGTTTTCACGCTCCGAGCGCCGGAACGAAATCATCTCTTCGATAATTTTCGGAACCGTGTCGGCGTCAGAGCGGATGCCACCCGTGCATGGGACGCAGCCGAGCGAACGCATGCGGCACTTCACCATTTGCGTCTTCTCGCCGGGCAGCACACGCACACCCGTTTGGGTCAAGATAATTTGATCGCCGCGGACGATCGCTTCGCGTTCCTTGGCGAAATAAAGCGGAACGATCGGAATTTTTTCCTCGTGGATGTAGAGCCAGACGTCGAGCTCGGTCCAGTTCGAAAGTGGAAACACGCGGATGCTTTCGCCCTTGTGATGACGGCCGTTGTAGAGGCTCCAAAGCTCGGGGCGCTGATTTTTGGGGTCCCATTGGCCAAGCGCGTCGCGGAACGAGTAGACGCGTTCCTTGGCGCGTGACTTTTCTTCATCGCGGCGTGCGCCACCAAAGGCAGCATCGAACCCGCCTTCAGCGAGGGCGTCCAGTAGCGAACGGGTCTTTAGAAGGCCGCAGCATTTCTGAGTGCCGAGCGTGTAGGGATTGGCGCCTTCCGCCAGCGCCTTTTCGTTCCGGTGAACAATCAGCTCGGCGCCGACGTGCTTGGCATACCAGTCGCGGAATTCGATCATTTCAGGGAATTTGTAGCTCGTGTCGATGTGCAGCAACGGGAACGGAATCTTGCCCGGATAGAAAGCCTTTTGCGCCAGCCGGAGCATGCAAGACGAGTCCTTGCCTATCGAATAAAGCATCACCGGATGCGCGAACTCGGCTGCGGCTTCGCGGAGGATGAAAATGCTCTCGGCCTCGAGCATTTTCAGATGGTGGAGCCTGTCTGGTGTGCTCAGCCCTGTCTCTTTGCCTTCGAGTTCGATCACAAATTTCATCCTGCCCATAAAAAAACCCGCCTCCCGGATTCACTCCGAGGGCGGGCTAGATTCAGGCCTAACTTATGCTGAATTTATTTCCTGAATCCCTGCGCCCCCGGCAACTTACACATCCGCGCGCGACTACAACAGGTACAACACGCGCTCTGGGGCAGCAGGTTCATAA
>Ga0187778_10003507_pt1 | contig 10501 bp, 14 predicted proteins | sample 1015_Q2_SP5_20_M_FD_132418 | JGI IMG/M metagenome (GOLD analysis project Ga0187778, IMG submission 132418) | Tropical peat soil microbial communities from peatlands in Department of Meta, Colombia - 1015_Q2_SP5_20_MG | ecosystem: Environmental > Terrestrial > Soil > Wetlands > Peat | place...
CGGCCATCGGCGGGTTATCGATGCAGCATTTGGGCCTTAACGTCATGATCTACGATCCGCAGGTCCACTACCAGCAAGTGCGCGATGCATGGATCGGCGTGCGCACCCCGGATGGCCGATAGCAGGGGAGCGGCCGACCACGCGGCGTCGGAAAGTCTAGAACGCGGGTTTGTCTTTTGCTTGCAGGGTGACAGGGCGACCGGCAAGCTTGCATAGTGTGCATGCCGTGATTCGGCGCTGGGAGGCACAGCGGCGCCGTATCTACGGGACGCCGGGAAACAGAGCCCGGCCGAGCGAGGATGTGCGCATGGCACAATCGGCGAAAGCGCAAGAATCGAAAGCGGAAGGGAAGACGCTGGAACCGTCGATGGAGGAAATTCTTGCCTCCATTCGCCGTATCATCGCCGACGAAGACGTCAACGCTTCGGCGCCGGAACCGGCCGACCTGACGAAGGCAGAGTCGAAGCCCGTGGCGGCGGTATCTTCTCCCACAGGGATTTCGCAATTGCCGGATTCCGCGCCGCCGACCACCACGCGGCGGTTTGGCTACGAGTCGCTTGCGATTTCGGAGGCCTTCGGAGCGCAGAAGGCGGACGACACGGCAAAAACATCCGCAGCCATTCTCGATCTCACCGAATCGATGGCATCGCCCGTGGCTCAGCCGTCCGAGCCCGCGACCGTTTTGAAACCAAAAACCAGCGCTGCGCCGCAGCCGCAGGCTCCCGATCGCCAAACCGGCGCTAATGCCGACAAAACAAACGATCGACTGCCGATGCCGTCGTTCGGGGAGGGCGCGTCTGGCGGGGAGGAGCCCAAACGGCTTATGTCGCCGGAAACCAGCGCCGCCGTCGATTCGGCGTTCAACGCGCTCGCCAAAACCGTTCTGGTTCATAACGCCCGCACACTGGAAGATCTAGTTCGAGAAATGCTCCGGCCACTGCTGAAGTCTTGGCTTGACGACAATCTGCCGAGGATGGTCGAGCGCTTGATCCGCGCCGAAATCGAACGAGTTTCGCGCGGCCGGTCGGACTAAAGAGCAGCTCAGCTTCTCAGCGCGGCCGCAAGCCGCAAGGCGTGGTCGGAGAGCACCGCGGGATCTTCCTTGAAGCTTGCCGGTGGTTTTAATGCCACGCCGTTTTTGCGCGGAATCACGTGGACGTGGAGGTGAAATACAACCTGGCCACCAGCCGGCTCGTTGAATTGCTGGATGGTGAGGCCGTCGGCCGCAAAAACCGTGACGGCGGCGTGCGCAACCTTCTGGGTCGCCTTCATCAGATAGGCGAGATCATCCGGCGCAATGTCGAGAATGGTACGCACGGGGCTTTTGGGAACGACCAGCGTATGCCCGGGGGCGCGCGGCATGATGTCGAGAAAAGCGAAGACCTTGTCGTCCTCGAACACCTTGTGCGCCGGCAGCTCGCCCCGCAGAATCTTGGCGAATATATTGTTTGGATCGTAGCTCGGCATTGCGATCTCCACCTCTGAACTATTCCGGTTCGGCGGTGAAATTCTTGCGGAACGGCGCCAGAGTGGCAAGCTCGGCGCCCGCGGCGGCTATGTAGGCGCGTTCGCGCTGCAGATATTCGGCGATGGCTCGCCGCAAGGCAGGGTCGGCAATGTAATGCGCCGAATAGGTTGTCGCCGGCATATAGCCGCGCGCGATTTTGTGCTCGCCCTGCGCACCGGCCTCGACGCGCGGCACTTTGTGGGCGATCGCGTAATCGATCGCCTGGTAGTAGCAGAGCTCGAAATGCAGAAACGGATGGTGCTCGATCGCGCCCCAATGCCGGCCGAACAGGGTCCGTGAGCCGAGAAAGTTGATGGCGCCAGCGATCCAGCGTCCGGCGCGCTTGGCCATGATCAGCACAATGCGCTCGCGCATGGTCTGGCCGACGAGGGAGTAGAACGGACGGGTCAGATAGGGGCGGCCCCATTTGCGCGAACCGGTCTCCATGTAGAATTGAAAAAACGCATCCCAGACCTCCTCGGTGAGGTCGCTGCCGGTGAGCCAATGCACGCTGATGCCGTTTGCCAGAGCGTCATGGCGCTCGCGGCGAATGGTCTTGCGCTTGCGTGCGGTGAGGGCCGCAAGAAAATCGTCGAAGCTTTCGAAGCCGCGATTTTCCCAATGAAACTGCTGGTCGGTGCGTTGCAGATAGCCGAGTTCGCCGAGCAAGCGGAATTCCGCTTCGGTGGCGAAAGTCACATGAACGCCGGACGCGCCGCAAATCTTGCAAATCTCGATCAAGCCCGTCGCGAGCGCACGCGCCACGGCCGGTGACTGCGCGCCGGGGCGAAGCAAGAGGCGCCGGCCAGTTGCCGGAGTAAACGGCACGGCGATCTGCAGCTTGGGATAGTAACTTCCTCCGGCGCGTTCATAAGCCTCGGCCCAGCCGTGATCGAAGACGTATTCGCCGCGCGAGTGGCTTTTGAAATAGCAAGGGGCGGCGGCGAGCAAGAGGCCTTCGGGTGTCCGCGCCAGAATATGCCGCGGTTGCCAGCCGGTGCGCGGGCCGACCGATTTCGATTCCTCTAACGCCGATAAAAACCCATGCGAGGTGAAAGGGCTATAGCTGAGATCTTCATTTTCGGCGCGATCGAGAGCGACGGCGGCTTGCGGCGTTTGCAATGGATCGCGCGCCGCTTTTGCCCTTGGATTGGCGCACGAATCCCAATCGATCGCGTCGACGGCCCCGATCGACTCCACCACGGTCAAACGCAATTCTCGGTTTGCCGAAGTCGGTAAATGCTGCCCGTCGTTCACGGCCGAAATCCCTCGAAAATCATCTGGTCGGCGAAGCGCGCCGCGCGTTGCCGTTCGGCTTCGGTCCGAACGGTCCATGCCAGCACCGGCAAGCCCAATACGCGCCGCGCGAAGGAGGGCGCAAGCGCCGGCAGATCAGCCACTGCATAGGCCACAAATTGCGGGCGCGCGATGAGGCCCGTCAGTAGATAACCCATTCCATAGCGCATCCAAAATGGCATCAAATCCCAATATGGATGCGGCCGGTATCTGGCTGCAACGATTCCGCAGGGCAGGTGGGGCGCTTTCTTCCGCAGTACCAGGATTTGGCGAGGATCGAACGACATGGGCGCCGCCGGACCTCGGTAACCCGCGAGCACCTTCGCCACGCGGCTCGCAAGCCGCTCATCGCCGTCGAACCGGCTTTTCAACTCGATGACCATCGTAGTGCGCCCGGCGACGAGATCGCACAAATCCGGCAGCGTCATCATGTGCTCGGAGCTGCCCCGGAAAACGACCCGCCTCAGTACCGTTGCAGCGAGACGATCGAGTCTGTCGTTACCCTCGGTCAGGCGGCCCAGAGCGTCGTCGTGATAGACCATGGCTTCGCCGTCGCCGCTGACTTGTACGTCGACCTCAATGCCGTAGCCGGCCGCTATCGCGCCGCGCACCGCGCCTGCGGTGTTTTCGACGAGACCGCTTGAGGCATCGTGCAGCCCACGATGCGCAATCGGTTGTGCCGTAAGCCAGCCCAAATGGATCGACACGGCTTGGCGCGCCAGATCAGGAAACTTCGAAAAGACCCTCAACCTCGACAGCGGCATCCGCCGGCAAAGCGGCGACCCCAACGGTGGAACGGGCATGTTTGCCCTTGTCGCCGAGCACGGCCACCATGAGATCGGAAGCGCCGTTCATCACCTTCGGTCCGTCGCCGAAGCCGGCCGCCGAATTGATAAAACCGCCGAGCCGCACCACGCGCACCACTCTGTCGAGATCGCCGATCGCCACTTTGACCTGGGCCAGCAGGTTGATGGCGCAGGCGCGCGCTGCCTTTTGTCCGTCTTCGATTGAGACCGAACCGCCGAGTTGGCCCTTGGCGACAAGCTTGCCCTCCGCATCGAAGCAAACTTGACCGGAAACGGTCAAAAAGTTGCCGGTGCGAACGAACGGAACGTAGTTTGCAATCGGCGCCGGCGGCTTGGGCAAAGCGATGCCGAGCTCTTGCAACTTCTTTTCCGCCGATCCGGCCATAGTTCCCTCCACAATGGTTTCCCGCACAATGGCAGCTTTCGCAATGAACCCACAGCGTGCCTTCTTGGCGGATCGTTGTCGCGTGTGCAAGCGGTGCGTTCGCGGTGTTGCGAGCCAAGCGCGAGCTGCCTATTCTCATCGACTTCTTAACGACGACACCGAAAAAGCTGGCGCAACCAGACGGAATGGGGGAGAACGGCGAGGGGGCCATCGCGGAAACGAACGGCATGAGATGGGTGACGGTCGTGGATGAACTATCGGCATCACGCGCCGCAATGTTTGGCTTCGGCTTGGTCTTCCTCGCGGCCGTCTCGGTAGCCCATTCGGTGGCCCATGGGGACGACGCATCCGATGCGCCGGTGACGCTCGTTCCGCATCGCGCCGTCTACGATCTGTCGCTCGGCGACACGCGCAGCGATTCGCAAGTAGCCGGAGTGCGCGGCCGAATCCTATACGACTTCGACGGCAATACATGCCAAGGCTACTCGCTGGACTTCCGCCAAGTCTCGGAACTCGATACCGGCGAAGGCAAGATTTCCACGAGCGATCTGCGCTCGACGACGTGGGAAGGGGCCGACGCCAAAAGCTTTAAATTCACGTCGCAGAATTTTGTCGACGAGAACCTCGTCGACTCGGTGGACGGACATGCCGAACACGACGCGACCAAGACCGCCGTGGCACTCGAAAAACCGGCGCGGAAAAGCCTCAACTTCCAGGCCGGGGTTGTGTTTCCGACGGAGCATATGGTGCGCGTCATCAATGCCGCACGGTTGGGGCAGAGCATTCTTAATTTTCCGGTCTATGACGGTTCCGAAACTGGCGACAAGGTTTTCGACACGCTGACAGTGATCGGGCACAAGATTGCGTCCGGCGAGCGCGATCACGATGATGCGGCCAGCACGGAGCCAAAGCTTGCGTCGGTGCCGCGCTGGCCCGTCACCATCAGTTATTTCGAGCGAGGCAAGGGGCAAGACGGGGCGGAGAAAACGCCGGACTACGCTATCGGGTTCGAACTTTACGCCAATGGAATTTCCCGCAATTTGTCGCTCGACTACAACGATTTCGTCGTGACTGGAAAGCTAACTTCGCTACAAATTAAAGACGCCAAGCCTTGCCGCTAGCCGGTTGAGCGGGGCTGCTATTTCTCGGCTGGATCGAAGGCAAGACCGCGGACCATGACGCCATCGCCAAACCGCGCGCGAAGTCTATCGACCGCATGTTCGGCGAGTGCGGCCCGGCCGTCGACGAAATCGGCAGGATCGGCTTCCGTCGCCGCGGCAAGCGCGCTTATCCCGACGCCGAGAAGGCGAAAGCGCGTCCCGTCGGTTTCGCGTTCGAGAAGGACGCGCGCCGCGGCAAAGATGCGGCCGGCCAATTGGGTAGGAGATTCGAGCGATCGCGCGCGCGTGCGGATTTTAAAATCCGCCGTTTTGAGCTTTAACGTCACCGTCGCGCCGGCCAATTCCTTGTGCTTCAATCGCGCCGAAACTTCCTCGGCCAGGCTCCACAGCACGCGTTCGAGCGTCCGCGGGTCGGAAATGTCCTGCTCGAACGTGGTCTCGGACGAAACGCTTTTGGTTTCGCGCGCGGCGTTGACCTTGCGCTCGTCGATGCCGCGCGCCAGCCGCGACAGACGGCGACCTTCTTCGCCATAGCGTCGCATCAGCTCGATTTCGCCGAGCCGCTGCAGGTCGGCGATACGATGAAGTCCGTCGCGCGCATAGCGCGCCGCGCCGACGGCGCCGACGCCGAAGATGAAGCCGATCGGCTTGGGCGCTAAAAATTCCGCCGCTTCGCTTGCGCTGAGCACGGCAAAGCCGCGCGGCTTGTCGAGATCGGAAGCGATCTTCGCCAGGAATTTGTTGCAGGAAAGCCCGATGGAAACGGTGATGCGCAGCTTGTTTTCCACGTCGGCGGCAAAGCGCGCCAGCGCTTTGGCGGGCGACATGCCGTGGATCCGCGTCGTGCCGGAAAGATCGAGAAAGGCCTCATCGATCGATAGCGGCTCGACCAGGGGCGTAAGCGCGAGCATCATTCGGCGCACCTCGCGCCCAGCTTTGGCATATTTTTCCATATTGGGCCGAATGACTTTGGCGTGCGGACACAGCCGCAAGGCTTCGAACATCGGCATCGCCGATTTGACGCCGTAAGTACGGGCGACATAGCAGGCGGCGGCAACGACCCCTCGCTTGCCGCCTCCCACGATGAGCGGTTCGGCCGCAAGTGATGGATCGTCGCGCTTCTCGATCGTGGCGTAGAAGGCGTCACAATCGATGTGAGCGACGGCGAGTGCCGCAAGCTCTTTGTGGCGCGTCAATTGCGGTGAGCCGCAGGCGCCGCAGCGCCGACTTTCGGGCGCGGCATCGGCGAGGCAGTCGCGGCAGAAGCTCGTGCTCACGGCAACCCCTTAAGGCGGATCGCGCTCCCATGCTTTGCCAAGCACGTCGCGCGCCCGGGCGATTTCGGCCGGATCGACTCCAGCGCTCCCGGCAAATGCTACCAGGAGATTCTCGTCGCCGAGCATATGCTCGAGCACGCCCAGGAGAAAGTCCGGCTCACGCGCGGCATCGCGAATTTGCTCCGGTGCGATACCGGTGGCCGAGACGAATAGACCGAGCCGCTCGGGCTCCTCGGCGATAAAGGCAAGGGCCTGAACGGCCAGTATTTCGGCTGTTTTTCGGGACGGTTGCGGGGACTTTTTCATCGGTTCGATTTGCGTTTCCGTAAGAATCGCAGATCGCGCGATCAATCAAGCACTTGTGCTGGCAAACCTCAATCAAATCCTTAATGGGAGCACACAGCTTTTTGGCCAAACTGGCAAACCGGAAACAATCCTTCGGCGCGGTGTGTTCGACGCACGTTCTCTACTCCTCTCATCGACAGCTCTCACTCACCCAGGTGGTGCCGCATCAACTCACCACGAAATTTTGGTTCCACTGAAAACGACAATCGCGAACCCCTTAGTGGCGACAGAACAAAGATTTAGTCGTTTAGAACGGCAACCTGCCAGCGATATGGCTTCATTAGCAGTTGATAGACTGAAACGAACCGCAGCAACACACGGCATCACAGGACCGGAACTCACTCGTCTCAACAATGCAGTCCGCTTCATGGAGCTGCACTGTCAGCGTCGTCGTTGCGGTCTCTGGCTGGTGACCACAGCTAAGTCTACCTCTCAACTACTCATCGCCGACATCTGGAAGCGGATCACTCGATTACAAACCGCGTCTCGTTTGCCGCCATACAGCGTGATTACCTTCGAGAGCCGAAACGGCCTTCACGCCCACATCGTCTTTATTGGCACGCGTGAAATCTGGCACCGATTAAAGGGCTCTAAACAATTTGGCGAGCTTATCGACGTTCGCCCCGTCACCGACAGGGCCGTCCTCGTACGTGGATATCTCGCTAAGGAGCGCACGCCGCAGGCCGGCTATAGGCGCCCTCACATGCTCGGGGGGCGCGTTCGCGGATCACACCGTCTTCCGGATGGTGGCGACCGTGTACGTCTCTCTCGCCTGCTGGAGCGTGACGCCATCGAAGCGGAATTCGTCCAGCCATGGCGGCACACGAACGCTAAGCGATCAGCGGCACGAAAGCCGTACCGACCGCGAGCCTGCCCGCACAGTTCGCTGCCCGAGGGGCAGGCCCCTGGCCGGGGGCACCAATGAACGCACCCCTGCGGCCTCTAGGCCGGTTTCTTCGCCCTTCAAACTCCGGCCATTGCTTCGGCAGGGATGATCTAGCCTGGGACGGTCACGAGCTTCGCCTTGGCTCAAAGAGTGGGCCCGTGCTGGCTACCATCGAGCCAGATGCTAACTGGCCGGGAATGTGGCGGGTTCGGTTCGATGGAAAGTTGAGCGATTTGACAAACCTCTCGCGCGCCAAGAACACAGCTATCTCTCTCGTTCTGCGCGAGCTGAATGCAGACAGGCACGCTACGCCCCCACCTGGTAACAGGCATTTCGCGAATTAATTGCAGGCAAAAAGGTACGTATGGGTAAACCTGGCGATAAGGCTCGGATGGCTAAGATGCGCGCCCGCCGAGCGCCCTTCACTGCCCCCCGTAATGGTCGGCTTAAAAGTCAAATCCGTTTTGCGTTCTGGTGGTCCAGTGGCAAGCCACTAACAACTACCGACCTAATGAAGCAGTGCTATGTCCCCCTGTACCTATGGGGCGAGAAATTCAAAAGTTGGCATCGCACCAATGTAATCCGAGTTGCTGATCAGGTTGCCATTCGGATCGGACGCGCAACGAGCAAGGGACGGCCTATTATGTGGTCGCCACGAAAAGGCGCGTGACAGGCCGCTTCCCATTTGGGGACAAGAAAAAGGCCCCCTATTGGGGGCGATTGGTTTTATGTGCGTTGATTGTGCTCGGGGCCGCCGTATTGAGTGAATGCGTATTTAACCGGATGCCATTCCCAGCAGGCGGTTGTTGTGTGTCCGGTGGTGACAGGACCATCATATTCAATGGAAATTTTTGCGATAACGCGCTCAAACATGAATGCGCTAGCGGGAATGATTGCTATCCCGCCTCTAATTTCGCATTCGCGACCGGGCTCACCACTCTCGTCACCGGCCTCCTGAATAATCTCTCGTTTTTCTCCGCTTCCAACAAGTGGCGCAGTCAGCAGCTCATTGATTGGCGGCATGTCTTCCATAGAAGGGATCGATTGGCCGAATCGAAGTCCAAATTTGACGTTCCTGACGAAGGCCGGGAGTTTTCCCCCATTCATCACGGAATAAATCAATCCAGATTTAATCCCATTGGCCTCAGCCCTCTTTTTGAGAAGCCAATTATAGTCCAAAATGAACAAGTAGGGACGTTCCAATTCGGTGAGGGATCGTTCAGAAATATCGACAGACTTTTTGGTTACTTCCCACATTTTTTCGCTGGAGAGCCAAAGGGTGCGCGTGAATATTGCGACGGCAATAGTAGCGATGGCACCAAGAGCGGGAGCTATCCAATTAAGTCCTTTTCCGATTTGCCAGAACGCGACCAAGGCTATGTTGTAGGCGGCGCATTCTTTGTGGCCAGCCTCGTTTTCATAGCAATAATTTACGTGTGTCGGAAAAATACCTAATGCGAACGCAATTATCAGAACAATTGCTGCGCCTATTAAAAACGAGACGCCTTGTTGTCAGTTTATGCGCATCAGCATCCGGTTATCGCCGCAACATGGAGCGGCATTTACCCGCTCGATGGTGGAATTGGGCGAAAAACATTTTCGAGATGCGGCCCCTCAGGCCGAGCATATAACAATAGCAATCCTATGCTTGCCCGCACAGCAATCGGGGGGTTTGCGTACCCTCACGCCGTCAAGTTGCATCCCGAATTGAAACGATTCGGGCCAATAGCCTGCTAACAGGGGAGTTATCAGGGACTAAAGGTTGTGTAACCGAGGCCCGCGATTGGCGCGCCCACTTTTGCCGATATCAATGCCGATCACGGCAACTGCGCTGTTGAGGTTCTGGGACATGGCGTGCTCCTTTGTCTTTGGAGCCCCTTGCCAGATTCGTCTCCGGCGGGGCAGGAGCACGGCCGGACCATCCCATTAGCGGACAGCCTGGCTTCTGTTTCGCTGCACTGCACAACCTGCACAGCAGGGGATAACCACGATGCATGTCCGTTCAGGACACGGCTGCAAGCGGCGGTGGTATCTCCGGCCGATGATCGATTACCTTGTCGACTAAGCCGAAATCCTTGGCCGTCTCTGCCGTCATAAAAAAATCACGCTCCAGCACCTCTTCGATCTTCTGCAGCTGCTGGCCAGTATGCTTCATGTAGATCTCGTTGAGCCGTTTCTTGAGATTTAGAATCTCCTGGGCGTGCAGCATGATGTCTGTCACTTGGCCCTCGAAGCCGCCCTTGGGCTGATGCACCAAGATGCGCGCATTTGGCAACGCGAAACGCAGGCCCTTCTGCCCCGCAGCGAGCAACAGCGATCCCATTGAGGCCGCCTGCCCGAGACACATCGTCGACACCTGCGGACGCACGAACTGCATGGTGTCATAGATTGCGAGCCCCGAGGTCACCAGCCCGCCCGGGGAGTTGATGTACATCGAGATTTCCTTCTTCGGATTCTCAGCTTCGAGGAACAGTAGCTGCGCGACAACCAGTGTAGCCATGTCGTCGTTGATCGGGCCGGTGATGAAGATGATGCGCTCCTTCAAAAGCCGCGAATAGATGTCGTAGGCGCGCTCGCCACGATTGGTCTGCTCGACCACCATCGGGACGAGCTGGTTCTGGTAGGTATCGCGCGGATCTCTCATGTCGCCTCCTTTGGACATGCCGATCAGCATCAGCCCAAATTTCTCGCGGTTTGAACTCGTCATCAACGGCAAAGGATGTTGGACACGAAGTCCCGAAGGGTCTTCTCCTACGCGCGGACGAGGTGATCGAAAAGGCTAATCAATGTCGCAGTTTGGCACATAGCGGACGTGGAGAGTGATGTCCGCTTTGGGGGGCAAAGCGGACATTGATTGGACGTGTCGCGATGTCCGCTA
>Ga0187778_10003510_pt1 | contig 10499 bp, 10 predicted proteins | sample 1015_Q2_SP5_20_M_FD_132418 | JGI IMG/M metagenome (GOLD analysis project Ga0187778, IMG submission 132418) | Tropical peat soil microbial communities from peatlands in Department of Meta, Colombia - 1015_Q2_SP5_20_MG | ecosystem: Environmental > Terrestrial > Soil > Wetlands > Peat | place...
CGGTCTCAGTTTCAGTTCCTTCGAATACTCGAGCAAGTCCGTTATGATATTGTTGGAATATTCGATCCCTGATTTTATCACGTCCAGCATATCTCGCTCCTTACTATCCATCTTTGGTGCCCATTTCTTCTCAAGAAAGTAAGTGGCACCAGCAATACTCTGGAGAGGATTGCGAAGATCATGACCTACCATTGCAGCTAATTCTCCGATTGTGGCAAGTCTCTCGCTCTTCAACAATTTTTCCTCAAGTTTCTTTCGTTCAGTTATATCACTCAAATAGCCGATCACTTCGATATCATTGCCTTTGCGAATTACGTTCGCTTCTTCGCGAATCCAATGGTATGTTTCGTCTGGGTGGAGAAATCTGTATTCGAAGGTGAAATGGTTATTTTGCCACAGCTTCATGACGTCCTTCGAATATGCACGTAAATCGTCAGGGTGTACTCGACTCATCCAAAACTTTGTCTCACCTATGAACTTGTCACTACCGAAACCTAGTGCGGAAACTACGTTCGCACTGATGTAATCGCAGACGAAATCTGAATAGTCAGGCAAGGGCTTTCCAAGATAGATCGCGGCCGGGTTCATACCGACTATGTAATCTAAGCGGTCTCGAGCTTCTCGAAGTTGTTGCTCGATGCGTCTGCGTTGCGTGATGTCGGAGATGAACCCAAAATATGATTTGAAGTTACCGTCGCTATCATATTTCGGTTGAACAACCAACTCAACCGGAACTCTCGATCCATCTTTTCTAATGTACTCTTTCTCATACCGCACGGCCTTCCCGGTCCGCCTGGCCTCTTCCAGCTTCTTCTCTTCAAACGCACGGTACTCTGGTGGAGTCATTTTAATCCAATTGATGGATGGCAGATCCTTTACAGTGTAGCCTGTCAAATCGAACAACGCAGGGTTGCAGTGACTGACGTGTCCATCTGGATAGGCAATGTCGATTGCTAACGAGGCTGATCGTATCATATCTGCCAGAATCTTTTCACGCTCAAGGATGTGAAGTTTCTTGGCCTTATCAGGCCCTTCTGTCTCCTGCCTTCTATTGCTGGAAGAGATTCGTCGAGTAGTTCGGTCGTTTCGTCCGAATTTTCGCGTTTTCTTTTTGGAATCTCTACGTACGATTCTACTTATCCGTTGACCAGAAGTCAACTGTCAGGATCATGTACCCCTGTAGTGTTCAGATAAACATAGATTGCGTATAGACCTCAATTACAAATTTCGTATGAAAGACAGCGAAGCCTCAGCTAGCGTCTTGCGTTCTTTTTACTGAGAATAGTGAATATCGTTGCGTTTGGCGTAGCTTCATACTTAGAATCCAACCCTAACTGTTGGACGTATCTTTTCATTGTCTCCCCTGTAAGTTCTGACCATTCTCGGGAAACCCCATGCCAGACGAGAAAATGTTCCCCTGCCTCATCTTCGAAGTGCGTGACTGATACTGGCCAGGAATGGATGTATCTAGCGAGCGAATCTACAATCAATCCCAAGGCGTTTATGTTGGCTGACGAGTAATTTGCGATGGCAGCTTCCCTTAGCAGCGGAAATAGTGCCTCGTCAGCGATTGCTCGAATCTGCTTGGTAGTGAGCGGTTTGAGGATTGAAACGATCAGAGGCCTGAAGATCCGTACAAAATCGAACGGCTCAAATTTTGGTCCCAGTTCGACTCCTCCTGGCAGACCAACCGATAGGGCCCTTATGATGAAACTACTTACCGTCATCTTCTTCCTCGCTGCTTCGTTCCTAACTGCCGCTTCCAAATCTTCAGGAATTCTGAGTGAAATTGTCTTCAATCTCATCTTTCGAGGCTGTCCCGCTTTAGTCGTCAAGCAGTATTCCTCCCGTTCAAATCACTAGTCAACTCTTTCTTCCCCTGTGTTCTGCCTTTCGAGGTCGATGGCTCTTGACGGTGACTTCTGCTTTTCTCTGCTTCAAATAATAGGCGATGGTCTCAAGTAGTCTGTCCATGTCAACCGGTTTCGTGATATAGCCATCCGCGCCCTTCTTGACTGCTTGAACAGCATTCTGCAAAGTTGGGTAGCCTGTAACCACAATTTTGACAATTCTTGGGTTCGACTCGTCGATCTTTGTGAGAAGTTTCGTCCCATCCATGTCAGGCAGTCTAATATCAATAAGGGCTAGGTCGTACATGGTCGTCGCTGCCCTTTGAATCGCGTCTCCCCCATCCTTTGCTGTATCTACAAGATGCCCCGCGTCTTCGAGGACAGTAGACAGGACTCTCCGAATACCTTCATCATCATCTATTACGAGAATCCTCGCCTTCTTACCCGTCAGAATCACCTAGGCTGGGCCCTATCTTGCTTGATCTCAATATAAGATGCCGGTTTGCAATGTAATACGGCAGATTCGGGTTTCGCGCGCATGCTGGTTCAGCTGGCTTATGACTTGCCGTACGGTTTAATGCAGGCAAGGTCGAAGATAGCTTATGGAAAGATCAGAAAAGGTCGCTCCAGATCAACTTTCGGAAGGATTCGCACGTCTTGGTCTTGGCAAGGGTCAGGATGTAATGTTCTACGCTTCTCTTGAGGCAATGGGCGAAGTAGATGGTGGGGCTGCAATGGTTCTACACCGGTTGACCCGTACTATTGGAAATCAGGGATCACTACTGATGCCTACGTTTACTTCAATCGCTCGTCACGCAGTTTTCCACGCTAACTACACCAAGGAAGGTTGTTGGTGTGAGGGGATTGAGAGCAGGCATATTCCCTTCATTTCCGATCTGCAGCCTGACAAAGAGATAGGACCGATAGCGCATCGATTGTGTTCGTATCCAAGTTCGCAGCGTAGCAATCATCCGGCTTTTTCTTACGTTGCAGTCGGAAGACGCGTAGATGAGCTAGTTCGAGAGGTCAAGTTGGATGACCCACTACTCCCCGTCAGGAAATTTTTGGAGAGTAACCCGCGAGTGATAACAATTGGAGTGGGGTTGCCTTCAGTAACTGCCATTCAATTAGCAGAGGAGAAAGTCTTGCCAGCGAAGTTCGTTAAAGAACGCGCGCTTACCATGTCGACGAAAGGAACAGTATGGGTTGATATTCGATCAACTGGCTGTAGTAATGGTTTCATAAAGCTCTCTTCGACACTTGAAGCGGCCGATGATTTCCACCAAACTACGATCGGAATGGCTCAGGCGGAGTCTCACTCTATGAAACATCTGATCAATTCAGCCCTGTCAATGTTGAGGGAGAATCCGCATGCATTAGACTGTGGGAGTTCTTCTTGTTTGAGTTGTCTTCAGTGATCATTTCCACCAACCGTAATCCTTTGGCAGACTCTGAGTCATGACGGTATGTCCGCTTCGTGTCGTCAGTAAATTATCTTCGATTCTAATCCCCATTCTTGTCGGAATGTAGATGCCTGGTTCGATCGTGAATGCCATGTTGGGTTGAAGAGTTTGAGTTCCGTTCTCGACGATGTACGGGGCTTCATGAACTTCAAGGCCCAGTCCATGGCCGGTTCTGTGAACGAAAAATCTGTCAAGGTCGTACTTTCGTAACGTCTGCCTAGCTGCATGATCTACTGTTCCGGTTGTTGTTCCCGTGTTTGATTCCGTGATGGCAGCGTTGTTTGCCTCGAGGACTTTCACATACATATCTTCAAATTTGTTGTCACTACCAATCATGAACGTCCTCGTAATGTCTGCATAGTAACCTGAAAACGTGCAACCTGCATCTATCACAATGGGTTTTTTGCGTCGTATTCTTCTTGACGAAGCTATGTGATGAGGGTCAGCGGCGGATTCGCCAGACTGAACCAGTATTTCGTCTACGCCTTCAGCTCCGTTTGCTCTGATCGACTGCGCGAGTTGACTCGCCAATTCTATCTCTTTCAATCCAGATTTAATCAACGAAGGAATGGAAAGGAAGGATTTGCAAAGGATAGCTGCTGAACGTTTCAAACAGCGAATCTCCTCTTCATCTTTACCTTGTCTCAGCTCCTGAAGACAAGATTCGGATTCCTCAAATTCGACCCGCGTGAATTTACCGAGAAGCGCTGCAAATCTGAATGGGACTCTTCCTTCCATTCCCCATTTCCCCGATATATTGAGCTGCGCAAGTGCAGCTTGAAGAGCTACTCGTGGTCCCTCGTTGTCAGTCCAACTGTGGATCTCAATCTTGACCGGTGCTGTCCTGTACGGCCCCGATTCAAGGGTTGGAGCAACCAAATGGGGGATTCCATCCTTAGGCACGAAAAGAAGGAAGGGTCTTTCCATTAGAAGCGAGTTTACCCCCGTGTAGTACCGGAGATTAGGTCCTGGAACCAGGATTACACCGTTGAAATCCTGAGCCTGCATAGCCCTTTGTACATTTCCGATCCTACGGTTGAACTGTTCTGTCAAGATCTTCACACCGTGAATTATGCCCACTCACGATAAGTCTCTTCTGTTATAGTGAAACGGACTCAACGTTCACAATACCTACCCTTTATCCCCTGTGACAGAAATTGTCTAATCAAAACGAAGAGACGAAACTTCGCGCAACGCGACGAGAATTCATCCGTATCCCGCTTGGAGAGCCGTTCCTGTTAACGGTGGAAGATCAGCCTATCGAGTTGCAAATCAACGCGTGCCTTACTAAGGCACATTATTTCGATTATGGCCTAAGGAATGCTGACGATCGCTACCGATTCCTAGTGTTCAAAGTCCGTGGACGTAACTTAGGATGTCGGTTGGCTTCGGTGGTCCTTATGGATCGATCTGAAGTACTCGTGGATAAAGGGTACATCTACGAAAGAATAACACATCCCACGTTCGGTCTTCGTCCTGAAGAAGTGGCAGTGGACTATGCGGTCTACGAAATTCTGGCTACAGTTAAGCCAGTCGAAGTGACGTGGAGTGACGCGATGAGAGACTTCTTACTCGATCTGCGTTCGGCAGAACTCGGAGAGTTCTACGAAAACCTGTCTTGATTGCTCAAGCTTACGGAAGGGGGGACCGGAATGGTTTTCTCTTCTCTCTCTGCAAATCCGCATCAGGGATTCAGGGATAATAATGGGTTCGGGTGTTCCCAAATGCTCGACTTGCAACAGGAAACTTACTTATCAGACGGATTTCCAACGATGGTATTGTAATCACTGCAAACGTTATGAGGTATAATTCGGCATATTGGGTGATTTCTTGAAGTTTGGTATCTGTCTACCTAACTACGGCGCAACCGGTTCAGCTGAAGGCTTGCGGAAAGTGGCGTTGGCTGCCGAGGAATTGGGATATGATTCGGTTTGGACCACTGACCATATTCTTCTGTCCACACAAAGCGGGACACCATACGAGAGAATACTAGAGAGCGTGACCACGCTAAGCTACTTGGCCGGCATTACAAGCAAGGTCAAACTCGGCGTATCTTCTCTGATCATCGCAATGCGCAATCCAGTCGTCGCAGCGAAGCAGTTAGCCACCGTTGATAATCTCAGCTCAGGCAGAATAATGATTGCAACAAGTGCAGGCTGGAACGAACCTGAATTCAACCATTTAGGGTCCAACTTCCACAACCGAGGAAAACGCCTCGATGAGAACATTAGGCTGTTGAGAGAGTTGTGGAATGGCAGTGTGGTAAATTTTGAAGGAAAACGAACCGGCATAACTTTCAAAGACGCCGTCTTCGATCCCCGACCAATACAAAAGAACTTGACCCTATGGATCGCGGGCAACAGCACGGCCGCAATGACCCGTGCGATGTCTAGGGGACGCATGGCATCCAAACGTCTACCCGATCGACACTTTCAGGAAACTTATTGCCGAGTTTCGTGACATACCGGGTGGTGAAAAGAAGCCCGTCTGTGTACGGATAGGTCTGAACATGAAGTCAAAAAGTCGAGAGGTTATCAGCCCGTTAGGGGAGAAGCGGCTTATCTTTACCGGAGACATGGATCTAAATGAGAAGACCATCTCAGAACTCGCTGAAATGGGAGTCAAGTACTTCGTAGTGTCGCCGAGTCCAGATGGAAAGGTTCCAGTGAAGGACCAATTGGTCGCCCTAAAGACATTTCACCGTCATATAATCTCCTAGGTCGGTCAAGCGTAGCAGTTGGCTGACCAACAGTTACATTGCAAAAGCCGATATTGCCCAAGCCTAACTATCAAGCATGGACAATGGGACCGAATACAGAATCCGCGAGATAGGAATAGTTCATACCAATCTAACTCAAGATACAATACGATCCGACGCTAGAGATCTGCATGCAATAGTTGAAATTCATCCGCAGTACCAGGAAGCACTTGACGGAATCGACGGCTTTTCACACATATTCATCTTAAGCTACTTCAACAAATTACGTCCAGAGCAGATCGGACCACTGAAGGTGAAACCCCGGAGGCTGCTACACTATGGTCTTAAGCTTGACGAACTGCCGTTACTAGGCGTGTTTGCTCTTGACTCGCCAACAAGGCCAAACCCTATCGGGTTAACCTTGGTTAAGCTAATTCGCAGGGAGAAGAATCAGCTTCATGTTGAGGGGCTGGACCTCTTCGACGGCACCACGGTCTTGGATGTCAAACCGTACAGGGAGAACTACCATGCGGAGAACTTTGAGATACCCGAATGGGATAAACGACTGCGAGAGTTGACCGGTCGAACCTGATGGGACGAGTTATCATACAGGTTAGGTGTTGTTTAACCGGCTAGAGCGACGGCAAATACTCACGCATAAGCAAGCCGCAGCTTTGGCATCGTACGAGTCTCAAGAGTCGACCATCCCTGTCGAAATCCTGACCAATCTCTCGTCGCCGCTCATGCTTGCACGTGCTTGCACTATGTTTTCTTTCCATTGTGAGAGATTGCATTTTCCACCTCTCCTATGCCATACGTAATGAGCCGGGCTCATAAACTGATCGTCAAAATTATCAAAAAGACCACTATTACCTCGTAAAATGAGAGTAATTGTGATAGGTCACCGACGAAAGCTCACCGTCCTCCCCTTACTAGCAATCAGTTATCAGTTAGCCTCGAGACGAGTGAAGTAGGCTACAAAGGATTGAAGACGCTCGCTGTCATAAAATTCGGTGGGAGTCTTATAGACTTCAACGGAACAAACATCCCAGTTATAATCGAACGTATCAAGGATCTGAAACGAACCAAAGACCTCGGTCCACTTGCAGTATTCTCTGCGCCAAAGGGCGTAACCGACAGACTTCAAGCATTAGGCGAAGCCAAAGCACTCAACAAAGATTACGACTTGGGATCAATATTCTCATCCTATTCCAAACTCGCCTCTCCACTACTTAACAAAACTCACTACGACAAATTACAAGAGACCCTCAACGACTACAGAACCGATGTCGAAGAAAGCCTGTCAAGAATTGATAAGCGCTTCACTCGAATGCTACGGGCACGCGTCCTCACTTCCGGTGGCGAGTTACCCACAGCGGCGCTCATGAGTCACATCCTCGAGTCTGCCGGTGTGAAGTCATCCTCCCTGGAGAAGACACATTGGCCGATCTTAACGGACGACAACTTCGAAAACGCTTCACCGAATCTCGAGCTGAGTTCTCAAAATCTACGACCGCTCATCAATTTCCTGAATGACGGAGTCGCCGTCTCAATCGGAGGTTTCATGGGGATGACTCCTGACGGCCTTACTACATTACTCGGAAGAGGCGGGTCCGACCAGACAGCAATTCTCCTATCCATCCTCCTTAGAAAACACTTCAACGTCGAAACCATTCTACTTAAGGAAACACCCGTACAAAGCGCGGATCCCAAAATTGTTAGAGAGCAAGAGCTCGGCCGCGTCTCTGCAATGAGTTATAACGAGGCACAGAAAGCAACCGTATCGGGCATGACCATAGTTCAGAACGCAGCAATCCGACTAGCCAGAGCAAACAAACAACCAATCACAGTCGCACCAATCTCCGATTTACAGCTCGGAACATCTATACATGAACTGGACCCGAACCCGCAAGCCGTCAAATGCATCACTGGCCTTACAGACTGCGCCATCGTAACCATGAACAACGAGAGAAGCAAATCACTCGAGGACTGCCTCGTACTATGGGAGGACTACGACGGGTTCCTAGACCTAGGGTCAGAAGTGATGGACACTGGACTGGTGCTTCGAGACTTCCTTGTTTACGACGCAGACTTCGTCAGGAAGAACGAGGAGCGTCTCAGATCGTTCGATAAGGAAATGAAATTCGAATACGGAGTAGGGATAGTGACCTTAGTGGGTGACAAAATGAAAGACACTCCTGGGGTCGCATCCATCGCCATAAACTCAATTCCTCGTATTAACATCAAAAGAGGAGTCTTCGCCCCCCACACGTCTCAAATAATACTAGTAGTGGACTCCGCAGATGTCCACGAAGCGATACGGGAGATTCATCAACAACTCAACAATAAAGGGTTCATAACGCAACGAGCAAGGTAGAACACACGAGCCGAACCCCTAGCTGGTTCACTTGTGACGATATTACGTGTCAATAACAATGCTAAATATGGCATATGACATAATCCAACCGACGATAGAACTTGGTCGACTACAACCAGTTACTTCTGCTTGGCGGAATCGCGGGCTTCACTATCTTCCTCGGTCTACCCGTCGCTGCCGTTCGAAGCGTTAGTTCGAGCAAGAAGGGATTTCTTAACGCTATTGCGATCGGGATCTTGACTTTCCTCATAGTCGACGTGTTTAGTCACGCTTGGGAAACTGTTGGCGCCGATGTAACTCGTGCTTATGCGGGAACTGCATCCGTCAGCGACGCATTACTAGGTGTCGTTACAATGTTTGCTGGGATAGGGTTTGGGCTTCTTGGATTAGCATGGTACGGGACCCGATTCATGAGCGGTGCGTCTCTGCGTAACTCGATGTCTATCACCGCGATAACTACTCAGACTGGTTACGGGCAGGAATTGCAGGTTGTCCAGCGAGTGGAGGCTTACAGGTTGTCCTCGATGATTGCAATCGGAATTGGTGCGCACAATTTCAGCGAAGGGCTCGCGATCGGCCAGTCGTACGCGTCAGGAGCTATCGGATTGGCGTTGATGCTGATAATTGGTTTCGCGGCACACAACGCCACTGAAGGATTCGGAATAGCCGGTCCATTAGCCAATCTTAGCGAGAAACCGCGAATTCGATTCCTTCTTCTCGCAGGCCTAGTCGGGGGAGGACCAACGTTCATTGGAACAATCCTTGGCAGCCTATGGACATCGAATTTCGTATACATTCTATTCCTTGCCTTGGCCGGTGGCGCGCTAGTTTACGTCTCAATGCTAATGTATAATGTTGCAAGAGGACAACTGTCGAACAACCTTCTGATGATCGGCGTTTTCCTTGGCCTCCTAGCCGGTTTCGTTACCGACTTAGTAGTGACTCTTGGCGGAGCCTAGCTGTCTATTCCTGCTTTTTTGAACTTCCAGACCTCGAGAAAACTATGAGGATGGCAGCTAGAACGACAACGCCGACAGCTACCAACCCGTAAGTCTCTAACCCGCCGGATGGCGTGGAACTCTCGTTCGTAGGTCCAATTACGGTGACACTTCCGTGCATCCAATGATGATACACGCAGATGTACGCGAAAGTCCCCGTTTGATTAAATGTGTGTACGAACGAGTCTCCTGCATTCATCTTCCCCGAATCAAAGGTACCATCGATTGCGGTCACCGTGTGAGGCATGTTGTCATTATTCGTCCATCTGACCGTATTGTTCACTCCGATCATTACAGTGACATCGGCGGGAGTGTAACCGGGCAAGTTTACGTTCGTACCTGCGCCCTGGTCAATACTAACTTGTACCACACTAGAGCCCAGCGTCATCATCTGGCTAGTTGTGCTAGTCTGAGAAACACCAACTGATGATGAAGAATTAGAAAGCACTACGAGGTAACCGATCATTCCAACCTGGGTGTGGTAAGAACAGACGTATTCGAAGATGCCCGCGAATTTGGCGACGAACGAGTATGTCGCTGAAACATTTCCAGGCGTACCGAAGACCATAACACCGGGCGAATTCCCAGTAGCCGGGGTAGTGAACTTCGCCCCCGTAACGTCGTTATACAGCCCCGGAACCGTAGCGTTCACGGCGATGTTGTAGGGAGCACCGATTATCAAGTCATGCGCTACCGTGTCGTTGTTTATGAACGTGAGATTGACAATGTCCCATTGATTCACGATTATGAAGTCCGGGTAGAACCTGTCCTGTCCTGATTGGGTCTTCATCCATTCAACGATAATATTTCGCGTCATACCCGTTTCGTTTTGAGTTAATGCGTAACCGGCGCCATTCGAATACCCAAGGGACGATGGAAGCAGAGCATGGACCGGTAGTCCCGCAATAACTGAAGAATTAGCGCCGAAGGTCACAAACGTCAGTGCAAGAATGAGAGTAATCTTGACTATCGTACGCAAACGTAATCAACGGGGCTGAAGCATCAACAATGCACAGTTATCACTTCCTATAGCATACGTAATGAAGTTGAATGAAGAACTAACTAGTCGACGGACTTACCATATTGGTCCCGTAAGGATTGTAAATCACAATA
>Ga0187778_10003511_pt1 | contig 10495 bp, 7 predicted proteins | sample 1015_Q2_SP5_20_M_FD_132418 | JGI IMG/M metagenome (GOLD analysis project Ga0187778, IMG submission 132418) | Tropical peat soil microbial communities from peatlands in Department of Meta, Colombia - 1015_Q2_SP5_20_MG | ecosystem: Environmental > Terrestrial > Soil > Wetlands > Peat | place...
GCTTTTATGTTGTCATGCGCAACGGATACCACCGTGATTTACGTCAAGCCGGCAGGGGTGAACAAACGGCCCGGGAGATCAAAAGCAAGCCACACCGGTTCGGGCTCGTCAAATAGCCTTCGGGTTCCATTTTGGTCGACGCCAGCCTCGCGCCTTGACAAGACAGGGCGGCGCCTACTCCATAAGGGCCACGGTTTTGACTTGTGCCCATACTTTGCTGCCGACACCAATTTGCAGCTGCTCGAGCGATCGCTGGGTAACCCGCGCAAGAAGCACCGTTCCGCCCGCGTCCAGGCGCACCATCGCATGGGCCGGATTCGGCGCACTGGCCAGTTCGACGACGGTTGCCCGAAAGCGATTAAGAATGCTGCTGTCATGGTGCTCCGAGAGGGCGAGGCTTACATCCCTTGCCTGAATTCGCAGTCGCACCGGCTGACCGGGTGCCAGGGCAGGGCGCGCGACATAAACCTGTCCGCCGGAAAAATCCAGACGCAGCAGGTGGTGACGCTCATCATATGCCGCGGCCCGGGTATCAAGGACGACGCCGGCATCCTCATCCTGGGCGATCGGCAAGTCAAGGCGGGCGAACATCTGCGTCAAGGGGCCGCTGGCAACAACCCGTCCGTCGCGAAGCAGAACAAGCTGCTCGGCTAATTGTGCAACCTCCTCGACATGGTGGCTTACGTACAGGATGGGGATCGACAGTTCGCGCTGCACGCGCACCAAAAAAGGCAAGATCTCGCGTTTGCGCTGCACATCCAGGGCCGCAAGCGGTTCGTCCATCAACAAGAGTCTGGGAGCGGCCAGGATGGCGCGGGCGATAGCCACGCGCTGCTTCTCGCCACCCGACAGGCCGGCGGGCATGCGGTGCAGCAGCGGTCCGACGTCGAGCAGATCGACCGTGCGCTCCCAAGAGATCTTGCGTTGGCTCGGGGGTGTTCGGACGTACCCAAATTCCAGATTGCGTCGTACATCGATGTGCGGAAAAAGGCTTGGCTCCTGGAATACAAATCCCAGCAAGCGTCGATGCGTCGGCAGGAAAATCCCCCGCGCATCGTCCTGCCATGTTTCCGCATTCACGTGGAGGTAGCCGCTCGCACTGTGCTCCAGGCCTGCCATGCAGCGCAGTAAGGTGCTTTTTCCGCACCCGGACGGCCCAAAGATGGCCGTGACTCCCTGCGCCGCAACGTCCATCTGCGCTTGCAAGGTAAAACCCGAAAACGCAAGGTCAAATTTGGCGCGGATCATCTCAGAACATTCTGCGCTTGGGGTCGTATAGGTAGATGGACACCAATACAACGAAGGAAACGACCAGAAGACCGCCGGCCAGCCAATGCGCTTGCGCGTATTCGAGCGCCTCGACATGGTTGTAGATCTGCATCGATAGCACTCGGGTCTGGCCGGGAATGTTGCCGCCGATCATCAGCACGACGCCGAACTCGCCCATGGTGTGCGCAAAACCCAAAATCGCGCCGATCAGAAGGCCCGGGCGCGCCAGCGGAAGCGCGACGCTGAAAAAAGCGTCCACCGGCCGCGCGTGTAGACACGCGGCAACCTCCAACGGCCGCCTGCCGCTGGCCTGAAAGGCGTTGCGAATGGGCTGCACCACGAACGGCATGGAGTACAGCACCGAAGCGACGACCAGACCGGAAAATCGAAACGCCAGCACACCCAGACCCAGGGCTTGCGTCAAACGACCAATCGGTCCGTCCGAGCCCATGGCCACGAGCAGGTAAAACCCGAGCACGGTGGGCGGAAGTACGAGCGGTAACGTGATAACCGCGGAGACCGGACCTCGCCATGCGGACTTGGTGTGCGACAGCCACCAGGCGATGGGAATTGCAATCAGCAGCAGCAAGACGGTAACGACGGTTGCTAGCGCCAGCGTGAGTCGGACCGCGCTCCAATCATCCGGGCTGATAACCATTTTGGGAACGCGTCTTGGTGTCGTTTTTTCACCCGAATCCGGGCGTCGCGGCTGCCCGCACGTCGAATCCTGCTCGCCGTCCGAGCTCGTCGACCGTTTGCCATTCTATTATCCGCAGGAATGCCCCCGCGTGTCAGGACGACTCGCCGCGGCGCCGAACCGGGGTGGGCAATGCGCTGCCGCTTCCATGACGGGTCTACCGCCGATTGTCGGCAAGCAATTTTCCGACGCCAAGGGCACGGCAACCGGCTGGGTTGCATGGCATGGAAAGAAGATTCTCGGATCGCGGGAGGCCACGAATGCGTTTGTTGTCGGAACAGGGCCGATGCCGAACCGACTAGGGACGGAGTCCTCTACGTATTTGCAGCAACACGCCCAAAACCCGGTGGACTGGTATCCCTGGGGCGAGGCAGCCTTTGCGCGAGCGCAGGCGGAAAACAAACCGATTCACCTGTCGGTCGGATACTTTGCTTGCCATTGGTGCCACGTGATGGCTCATGAGTGTTTCGAAAACCCGCAGATCGCGAAGCTACTCAACGAGAACTTCGTGAATATCAAGGTTGACCGGCAAGAGCGGCCGGATGTTGACGATTTGTACCAGCGTGTGGTGCAGATGATGGGGCAGTCGGGCGGTTGGCCGCTCACTGTTTTCCTAACACCGGCACAAGAGCCGTTTTTTGCGGGTACGTACTTTGCCCCGGAGGACCGGTACGGGAGACCGGGGTTTCCACGGATGTTGCGAGGGCTGATCGATGCTTGGCGCAATCGGCAAGACGAGGTGCGGGAAAATTGCCGGCAATTTTTGCGCGGCCTGCGGTCCCACGACGAACAGCTCTTCAGCTCAATTGGTATAGCGGTGTCGGATCTGCCGGCGCAGGCCGCACGGGCGTTTGCACAAAATACCGATCCCGTACACGGCGGTCTGGGCCGAACGCCGCCGAAGTTCCCGAATGTCAGTTGCCTCGACTTGATGTTGCGCGTGTACGCGCGCACGCGAGAGCCGCCGTTGCTCGCGGCGCTGGAGCGCACGCTCGAAAACATGGCCAGCGGGGGAATCTACGACCAGTTGGGCGGTGGCTTTGCGCGCTACAGCGTCGACGAGCGCTGGACCGTTCCGCATTTTGAAAAAATGCTCTATGACAATGGCCTGCTCGTCAAGCTCTATGCCGACGCCTATCGCCTCACGCAGCGCCCCGCGTGGCGACGTGTGTTCGAGCAATGCGTCGCGTACGTCGTGCGCGATTTGCGGCATCCGGACGGCGGTTTTTTTGCAAGCGAAGATGCCGACAGCGAAGGGCAAGAGGGCCGGTTTTATGTCTGGAGCCCGCAGGAGCTGCAGAGCGCTTTGGGCCGCGAGGATGCCGCGTTTGCGGCTCGGGCCTACGGCGTCGAGGAAAAGGGAAACTTCGAGCACGGCCGATCCGTGCTGCAACGGCGCGTGCCCTTGGATGAACAAGACCAAGAGCGGTTGGAAGCGATTCGGGAGCGCCTCCTCACGGCCCGGGCGGTTCGGGTGCGACCGGGTCGCGACGAAAATATTCTGACCGCGTGGAATGCACTGATGATTCAGGGGCTTTGCGCCGCCTATCAAGCAACGGGTGCCGCGTGGCAACTGCAAACTGCCCGGCAAGCCGTAGATTTTCTTGCCTCGCACCTCGTGATGCCGCAAGGCGGCGTCTTTCGGACGTGGCGCGACGGAGTCGCCAAAGTTCCGGGGTTTCTTGACGATCATGCCTTTTTGGCCAATGCGTTGATCGACGTGTACGAGTCCGATTTTGAGAAACGCAACCTTGACTTTGCGCTGGATCTGGTGGACAAAATTCTGGAAAAATTTTGGCAGGAGAATCTGTTCTTCACGGCCCGCGACGGTGCTGCTTTGATCCATCGTCCCTTGGCGCCCTTTGACAGCGCGTGGCCCTCTGGCACGTCGGAGAGCGTGCTTGCGCTGTTGCGGGCTTACGAATTGAGCGGACGTGATCGCTACCGGGATCGTGCGCAAGATGTTCTCGCTCGATATCAAGGCGCGAGCGCGGCCAATGCGTTTGGTTTTGCCCACCTTCTCGCTGCGCAGCAGTTTGATGCCGAGGGGGGCATCAGCATTGTATTTGCTGGCTCACCACAAGATGCGGCCAAGCTCATCGAAGTGGCGCACCGGAAGTACCTCCCGTCGCGGGTGCTTGCGCTGGCGGCCCATATTCCGATGGGTGAGGGTCGCGGTCCGGTCGACGGTTTGTCCGCGGCGTACGTTTGCCGAAACCGTTCTTGTTTGCCGCCAGTAACTTCCGCGGAAAAGTTGCGGGAATGCTTGGAGTAGGCGTTGCCTTCGAGGCCGGCCGCGTCCTGCCGTGACACATCGGACAAGAGAAAGGGGGCGACACATCGCGCCGTGATATTCGTTGCGATCTGGCGAACCCGAATTCGAGAAGAAAGTCTCCGGAATTCCGGGATGATTCGGCCGATGCCGTCGGGAAGACTTGACCCGCTCGCTTGCAAAAACGCAGCCTTGTCATTGCACCGACAGCATCGTGCCTTCACCGGCCCGTTCGTGGCGGCGGCAATCGGGGATTAAAGGAACACGACACAATGTTGCCGGGGTTGGTTCGTTCGCATATCGGAAAGGTAACTGGGGCGGCATGGTCAAGGGATCGGTACGCGAAGTTTTTTTTGCCTTTTTGTACCTTGGCTTGACCTGTTTCGGCGGTCCGATCGCGCATTTCGCGTACTTCCGGCAACAGTTCGTCGAGCGGCGCGGATGGGTCACGGAGCGTCAGTTTGGACAGCTGCTCACTCTTTGCCAGTTTCTACCCGGCCCGGGCAGTAGCAAACTGGGATTTGCTCTCGGATTGTTGCGCGCTGGCTGGCCCGGCGCCATCGCCGCGTTCGTTGCCTTTACCACGCCATCGGCGCTGCTGCTCTTTTCCTTTGCCGCGTTGCTTCCGATGCTCTCCGGCGCAATCGGCCAAGCGGCACTGCATGGTTTGAAGATCGTTGCCGTCAGCGTGGTTGCCTACGGTCTGATCGGGATGGCACGTACGTTGTGCCCGGACTTCGTTCGTCGGGTGATTGCGATTGCGGCAGCGGCCTCGATGCTGAGCTTGGGACAGTCATGGGCCCAGCCGCTTGTTGTTGTTCTGGCTGCGGCGTTCGGTGCCTTAGCGTGTCGCGGGGTCCACCCCGATTTTGAAGGCGAATTCGCCGTGCCCTATGGGCCGTCGACGGCTTGGCTACTGCTTGCCGCCTTTACGCTGTTGCTGGTGTGTCTGCCGTTGGCGGCGCATGGGCACCCGGGGCTCCTGCGTTATGCCGAGGCGTTCTTTCGTACGGGTGCTCTGGCCTTCGGGGGCGGCCACGTCGTACTTCCCCTGCTGCAGGATGCCGTCGTCAAACCCGGATGGGTTTCCTCGGCCGACTTTTTGGCGGGGTACGGGGCCGCACAAGCCGTTCCGGGCCCGATGTTTGCGCTTTCGGCATATCTTGGTGCCCGACTGCCGGGCAGCGACGGTGGCTTGCTGGGTGCGTCGGTAGCCCTGGTTGCGACCTTTCTTCCCGGTTTCTTGCTCGCGGCGGGCATGTTGCCACTTTGGCGTGCTCTGGCGCTGCATCCCGTCGCCGCGCGCTCGGTCGCGGGGGTCTGCGCCGCGTTGGTCGGTATGTTGGCAGCCGCGCTCTACGACCCGCTATGGGTGGGGGCCATACGTGCGCCCCGCGACGTTTTCGTCGCGGCGGTGGGATTTTTGATGTTGGTCCGTTGGCGCGCGTCCGCACTTCTGGTTGTTTTTCTCTGTGTCGCCCTAAGTATTTTGCTTACCCTGATATAAGGGATCGGTGGCCGCGGCGCACGGCACCAAGGAATTGTGCGCCGTCCGTATCCGGCCGGATCTGTTGCATCGCTTGGACAAAGCGTTTGCCGATTGCTTGCCCCTTCTGCGCACGATGGTTGCGCGTGACCCAGCGTCCTGCAATCAAAATATCCCGGAACGGACGAACTGGGCTGCTAAAAACCAGCGCATCGAGCGTATGCGCGATCGGGATCCCCAGCAATGCGGATGTCGCGCAATCGACCACGAGCAAGTCGGCGCGCGCCCCGACCTGTAGTCCCCAAAGTGCAAAGCCTGCGGCTCGGCCGCCACCGTCGAGCACCTGGGACCACAGTCGCTCGGCCGCGGAGGGTTGCTGCTGCTGCGGTGCCGCGGCCACGCAACGCACGCGCTTGGTGAGTCGCTGCGCGTATTCGAGCAAACGTAGCTCTTCCACGGCCGATCGCGTCACCTGGCTGTCAGAACCTAGCGACAGGGGAACGCCGCGCTTGAGCCACCCGGTCAGGTCGGTCACGCCGTCGCCCAGATTGGCTTCGGTGCTGGGGCAAAGCACGACACCGGTGCCACATCGGGCAATGGCATCGGCTTCCGCAGGCGAGCTGTCGATCGCGTGGACAAGTTGCCAGCGACGGTCCAGCGTCGCGTTTCGGTGCAACCACTCGATGGGTCGCAGCCCTGTCGCGGACAAGCAATCTTCGACCTCCTGCGGTTGCTCGGCAATATGAATGTGAATCGGCGCGTCGGTGGTTTGCGTAGTTAACCTCTCAATGCCCTTTGCGGTGACTGCTCGCAGAGAATGAAGTGCCAGTCCGATCTGCAGCAAGCGAGCGGCCGAAGTCCGATTGGTCTCATCGGCCAGCGCCTGAAGGCTGTCGCGCATCTCGAGAATCGCTTCGGCATTGGCTCGAAAGCGTCGCTGTTCCTCGCGCAAGGCGGCTTGCGAGAATCCCGCACGCTCATACAGGGTCGGAAGCAGCGTCAGACCCATGCCGACTTCTTGCGCGGCCGCGACAAGCGCTCGGGCCATGCAAATTGGATCGTGACGGTAAACGCTCCCATCCATGGCGTTGTGCAGGTAGTGAAATTCGCAAACCTGCGTGAAACCTCCGCGCACAAGTTCGAGAAAAAGCTGCGCGGCGATCGCCTGCTGCTGCTCCGGGTCGATGCGCAGCGCGACCCGATACATGCGGTCGCGCCAGCCCCAAAAGTCGTCTTGTTCCAGGCTGCGGCGCTCGGCCAGGCCGGCGAAAGCGCGCTGAAAAGCGTGACTGTGGGCATTTACCAACCCCGGCAGCGCCGGACCGTCGAGCACCGTTGCATCGGGCGAGGCCGCGACGCCCGTCTGGACATGCGCCCAGTTTCCGTCCGCGCCAATTCGCAACAGCACCGCCTCCTGCCAGCGATTTCCTACCCAGGCATGCGGCGCCCACACGGCCGTAACGCGCAACGGCGCGGTTTCGTCGGCAGGAGAAGGTACGCGGGCCGATTTGCCCTTAGCCATGCTGGGCGGCCCAATACAACATCGAGGCGGCGAACTCGCGCAACAGCGGGCGCAAGTAAACGGCGCGCGCCTCGTCCAACTCGTAAGGGGGAAACTCCTCCATGTAGCAGCTCCAGCACAGCTCCAACTGCACCGCGTGGATGCCGGTTTCGGGCCGACCGTAGTGGCGGGTTATATAGCCGCCGCGGAAGCGTCCGTCGACCGCATAGGAATAGCGCGGCACGTTGGCCAGCACTTGTGCCAGCGCATCGCGAAGCGTGGCAGCACAGCTTTTCCCATTGGCCGTGCCCAGATTCAGGTCGGGCAACGTGCCGTCGAAGAGCCACGGCAGTCGAGATCGTATGCTGTGCGCATCGAGCAAAAGCGCGTGGCCATGGGTTGCATGCAATCGGCGCAGTTCCTCATCCAGCGCGTCGTGGTAGGGCTGCCAGTATTGTTTGCGCCGAAGTTCGATTTCGTGCACGTCGGGCTCCCGGCCAGCACGGTACAGGGGCTCGCCGGTGAAAAAGCGTGTGGGACAAAGTTCCGTATTGTTGGCTCCGTCGTACAGCGGCGCATCCTGCGGCGGACGATTTAGGTCGATCACGTAGCGGCTTACAAACGGACGAATGAGCGTGGCACCAAGCTCGTCGACGAAGTCGTACAGCGACTCCAGGTGCCAATCGGTGTCCTCCAGCCACAAGGCGCGTTCCACGTACGCCGCTCGCAGCGGATCGGGGATCTGGGTGCCTACATGCGGCAAGCTGACAAGAAGCGGCGTGTTGCCGCGACGCAGTTCGAAGGTCTCCGGGCTCATAGCGAAATCGTCCTGCGCGTTTACTGGCTGCGTTGGGTGCCACCATACACGCGATGCCGGCAGGCATTGCGTCCGACGTAATACGCTAGTTCGGTGGGATGGGCGGCGTCCCACACGACGAAATCGGCGCGCTTGCCGGCGGTCAGCTCTCCGTGCGTGGAACTCAATCCGAGCGCATGGGCCGCATTGATCGTGGCGCCGCGCAGGGCTTCCCACGGCGTCAGTCCGAACAAAACGCAAACCATATTGAGCACAAGCAGGGGCGAGAGTACGGGCGAGCTGCCGGGATTGTGGTCCGTCGCAACCGCCATGCGCACGCCAGCGGCGCGCAACTGGCGCACGGGCGGCAAGCGCGTTTCACGCAAAAAGTAATAAGCCCCGGGCAACAAAACGGCGACCGTGCCATGCATGGCCATCGCCTGTACGCCGGCTTCGTCCAGGTGTTCCAAATGGTCGCAAGAAAGCGCTCCGAGCTGCGCGGCAAGGGCCGCTCCCCGCTGATTGCTGAACTGCTCCGCGTGCAAATGAAGCGGCAGGCGCAGGGCGCGCGCCGCATCGAAGACGCGACGCGTTTGCTCCAGAGAAAATCCGATCCGATCGCAGAACACATCGACGGCATCGACCAATCCTTGGGCATGCAGCTGCGGCAGCCATTGACATACCGCATCAATATAAGCGTCGGCGCGTTCCTCGAACTCGGGTGCCAGCGCGTGCGCGCCCAGAAAGCTCGTGCGCACGCCCACCGCATGCGACTGGCCAAGGCGTCGCGCCACGCGCAGCATGCGCTCTTCGTGTTCACGACTCAGACCGTAGCCGGATTTGATCTCGATGGTCGTCATTCCGTGAGTCATCAAGGTCTGCAGGCGCGCCGAGGACTGGGCGAAGAGCTGTTGGTCATCGGCTCCACGCGTTGCGGCGACCGTTGCGCGAATGCCCCCGCCGCCGCGAGCAATCTCTTCGTAGCTCGAGCCTTCCAGTCGCAAAACGAATTCCTGCGCGCGCTGACCCGCGTAGACAAGGTGCGAATGACAATCGATCAAGCCGGGCGTGACCAACGCACCCTCTACATCGATCTCACTCGTGGCCGCTTCTCGTAGATTGTGCGGGAGCTTTTCGGTTTCGCCTACCCAGGCTAGGCGATCCTGGTCCACCACCAGGGCCCCCCGGTCGATGAGACGCTCCGGCGCATCGTCCGTCATCCTCGCCAATGTTGCGTTGTGCCAAATCGTGGTCATCGTTTGCTCCGTAGTACAGTGTGCCCGTTCCGCAAATTTGGCGCTACCTGTGGAGCGATTCCGACGATGCAGGACACGAACATAAAGGCAATGGGCGGGCCCAGGCGAGTGCGGGCGCCGCGGGGAACTGCGCTGAACTGCCGCAATTGGCAGATCGAGGCAGCCTACCGGATGATCCAGAACAACCTGGACCCAGAAGTGGCCGAGAACCCCGACGCGCTCGTCGTTTACGGAGGCATTGGCAAAGCGGCGCGAAATTGGGACTGCTTTGATGCGATTTTGCGGACGTTGCGCCGGCTCGAGCCGGATGAGAGTTTGCTAATTCAATCGGGTAAGCCGGTTGGTGTTTTTCGTACGCACGAAGACGCGCCGCGAGTTTTGATCGCCAATTCCAATCTGGTTCCGCACTGGGCGACTTGGGAGCATTTTCACGAGCTCGACCGCAAGGGCTTGATGATGTTTGGCCAAATGACGGCGGGCTCCTGGATCTACATCGGCAGCCAGGGCATCGTGCAAGGCACGTACGAAACGTTTGCCGAGGCCGGCAGACGCCACTATGGTGGCACTCTCGCCGGTCGCTGGATCCTGACTGCCGGGCTCGGCGGAATGGGAGGGGCGCAACCGCTGGCCGCGGCGTTTGCCGGTGCCAGTTCGCTGATCATCGAATGCCGGCAGAACCGGATCGATTTTCGATTGGCTACGCGGTATCTGGATGAACAGGCGCGCGATCTGGACGACGCACTGCTGCGGATGCAGAAGTACACGGGCGAGCGACGGGCGGTATCGGTCGCGCTGTTGGGCAACGCCGCCGAAATCCTGCCCGAACTGGTTCGGCGCGCGCAGTCGGGCGGTGCACGCCCCGATCTTCTGACGGACCAGACGTCGGCGCACGACTTGGTTAACGGGTATCTACCCGCGGGCTGGAGCGTGGAGCGCTGGCAGGCGGCACAGACGAACCCTGCCGAGCACCCGCAGCTCGCGCAGGCGGCAGGGCAGAGCTGCGCGACACACGTGCGCGCAATGCTCGCCTTGCAGGCAATGGGCGTGCCGACGTTCGATTACGGCAACAATATTCGCCAGGTCGCCAAGGACCAAGGCGTTGCCGACGCCTTCTCCGTTCCCGGGTTCGTTCCGGCGTATATCCGACCCTTGTTTTGCCGCGGCAAAGGTCCGTTTCGCTGGGTGGCGCTGTCGGGAGATCCGGAGGACATTCGGACC
>Ga0187778_10003512_pt1 | contig 10495 bp, 6 predicted proteins | sample 1015_Q2_SP5_20_M_FD_132418 | JGI IMG/M metagenome (GOLD analysis project Ga0187778, IMG submission 132418) | Tropical peat soil microbial communities from peatlands in Department of Meta, Colombia - 1015_Q2_SP5_20_MG | ecosystem: Environmental > Terrestrial > Soil > Wetlands > Peat | place...
GCGGCCGCCGCGGCCGCGGCCTGGGGCGTGCCGCTGCTGGCGAGCGCCGGCACCCTGGCCGCGCTCGCCCCCAGGCTCAAGCCGGGCACCGAGACCCGCCCGCTCGCGGCGGGCGCCCGGCAGCGGTGTGGCGGCTTCGCGCTGAGCGCGTTCCCCACGGCGCATGACGCGACCGACGCCGTGATGCTGGTGGCGGAGGACGGCGAGGGCCGGCGGGTGGGCGTCGCCTACGACGTCGGCTCGCCGACCGCGGCGCTGCGGCACGCCTGCCGGGAGCTCGACGCCCTGGTCCTCGAGACCAACCACGACGAGGTGATGCTGCGCGCGAGCGGCTACCCGCCGGCCGTCCGCGCGCGGATCGCCGGCCACGGCGGACACCTGTCCAACGGCCAGGCGGCGCTGCTGGCGGCCGAGGTGGCGCACGCCGGCCTCGCGGTGGTGGTGCTGGCGCACCTGTCCGACCGCTGCAACACGCCGCAGCTGGCCCTGGCCGCGATGGCCCGCGCGCTCAAGGGCACGGCGTTCCGCGGGAAGCTGCTGGTGGCGAAGCAGGATGCTCCGCTCCCGACCCTGGAGGTCGGCGCGGAGCTGGAGCAGCTCGCCCTACCCCTGGGCGGCGGGCGCTGAGCCGGGGCCCGCGGCCGCGGGCGTCGAGGGCGCCAGCGGCAGCGCGTGCATGTCCACGACCGGCTCGGCGTCGAGCGCCGCCTGCCGCGGCTCCCACTCCGACATCATCTTGACGAAGCGGCGCGCGATGTCCGGCTCGAACTCGGTCCCCGCCCGCTCCTCCACGTAGTCGAGCACCTTGCCGGCCGGCCAGGCGGCGCGGTAGGGCCGGTTGGTGCGCAGCGCGTCGTACACGTCGCACACGTGCACCAGCTTCGAGGCCTGGTGGCACTCCCGCGGGTAGTCCAGCCGGGGGTAGCCGCCGCCGTTCTGCATGATGTGGTGCTCGTACGCCACGACGGCGGCGAGGTCGAGGTTCTCCTGCGACTCCATGATGATCCGCGCGCCCTCGACCGGATGGCGGTTCATCACCTCGCGCTCCTCCGGCGTCAGCCGCCCGGCCTTGTTCAGGATCTCGCCCGGGATCTTCACCTTCCCGATGTCGTGCAGCAGGCCGGCGACGCCGAACGCGCGCACGTCGCGCGCCCCCAGGCCGACCCACTCCGCGAGGCCCATCGCCAGCACGCACACGTTGAGCGAGTGCGTCGTGGTGTACTCGTCGTAGCGGCGCAGCTCGAGCAGCGGCAGCACCACCGCCTGGTCGCCGTGCATCGCCGCCGCCAGCGAGCGCACCACCGCCTCCGCCTCGGCCAGCGGGAGCCCGCTGCCGCCCTGGGTCTCCTCGTGGAGCCACTGGATCGTCTCGGCTTCCTCGTGCAGCGACAGGGCGATGGTGGCGGTCTGCAGCTCGGGCGCCGACTCGAGCTCCTTGATGCCCACGGCCCCGAACTTGATGGGGCCGCCGCCGCGCGGCGCGGCCCCCGCCTGCTGCACCGCGAACAGCGTCAGCTTCGCCATCAGCTGGGTGAGGAAGCTCTCGAACTCCTCGCGGGTGACCTCGGTCTCGAACTCGACCCGCTGCACGCCGGCCCCGGCGAGCCGGTTGCTCCAGTCCCAGCCCCGCAGCTCGCGCAGCGGCCGGTCCCCGAACACCACGTCGTCGCCCAGGAACGAGAACGACACCCGGCGGTCGGCCTTCTGGAGGACCTGCAGGTTGGCGTACGCGACGTCGACGATGCCTTCCCGGGCCGGATGTCCCTCGGGATACAGCGACATCGTCGACAGGGCCTGGGCCAGCGACGTCAGGAACCGGGACGGATCGCTCACGTGTCTCCCTTGAGAGCCTCGTTGGTCACGCGGGTGACGGCCGGGTCCCTCAGCAGGGCTGCCTGCTCCAGGCGCTCGCGGGCCCGGTGGTCGGGCAGGAACTCGCCCAGGGCCGCCAGCGCCGCGAGGAACTCCGGCTCGTCGAAGCCGCGGCGCATCCCGCCGAGCAGGCTCCGGCGCAGCTGGGTGATGCGGAGCAGCGCGTCGAGCGACAGGCGGCCGCCCTCCGCGCCGAGCGCGCGGATCGCCGCGACGCGGAGCTCGCTCTCCTCGTCGCCGGTGGCCAGCGCCACCACCAGCGGCACCGCGGCCTCGGGGCAGCCGCCGTCGGCGACCGCCGCCAGGGCGAGCCGCTTGACGCGGGCGTCGGCGTCGGCCAGCGCGGTGCAGATGGCGCGGGTCCGCACCGCGGGCTCCCGGAACAGGACGCGCAGCGCCTCGCGGCGCACCCGGAAGTCCGCGTGCTGGGCGTACTGGGCGGCGTTGAGGCCGGCGGGCGCCGCGGGCAGCTCCGCCGCGAGGTACAGCAGGTTGCGCACCACGTACCAGCGCTCGTCGCCGAGCCGCGGCAGGAGGTGGGGCCCGAGCGTCGGCCCGATCCTGACCAGCCGGTCGATCAGCGCCCGTCGCACCTGCCGCGACTCGGACTCGGCGAGCAGGTCCAGCATCGGGTCGGCCGCCGCGTCGCCGATCCGCGGCAGCACCCGGTCCAGGAGCGCGAAGTCCGGCGGCTGGGAGGCGAGCATCATGCGCACCGAGTCCGGCGTGACCAGCTTCGAGCTCACGGCCTGGGTGGCGGGCGACGCGCGCGGGGCCTGCTGCAGCACGTCCAGCGCGTCGGCCATCCGGTTCGCCTTGACCATGCTGTCCACCGCCCGCGCGAGCGCGTTGCCGGCGGCGCCGGTCTCGCACGCCATCTGGAGCAGTCGCTCCGGCTCCGGCGCGAACTGCGCTTCACCGGGGGCGACCAGCGCCGGCGACGTCTGCGACATCTTCTCCAGCGCCGCCGCGTACCCGTCCGGGTTGGGGTCCGCCAGCGCCCACCCGTGCACCAGCTCCGCCACCTGCTCGCGCAGGTTCACCTCGGCGACCGTGCGCGAGGCCGCCGGCCCGCGATCCGCGTGGTGGCCGAGCTTGGTCAGCATCCGCAGCATCGACCGCGACACCGGGGCGCCCGACCCCGACGCCGCACGGACCAGGTCTACCACCGCGTCCACGGCCATGCCCTGCGACGCGTCGAGGATGAACTGGCGGCGCTGGGTGCGGTCGCCGCCCATCTCGAGCAGCCGGTGCAGCGTGTCCTGGTCGAGGGCGCTGATCAGCTTGCTCATCCGCTTCTTCAGCGCCACCGCGCCCGACCCGCCGGCCACCTTCAGCTCGTCGGCGATCTGGAGCATGTAGCCGACGATCACCTGGTCGTACGCGGTGCCGCGCTCGTGCCCCTCGATCGCCCGCGCCACCTGCGCGGGCTCGGCGGCCGCCGCCTCGATCGCCGCCGCGGGCTGCACCTCGTCGAGGGCGGCCTCGATCTCCGCGTCGGTCAGCGGCGCCTTGGCGCCTTCCGGCTTCACGCCGGCCGACCTGGTCGCCCCCTTCGCCCCGGCCGGGCCCCTCTCCACCTCCTCCGACGCGAGCGCCGCGCGCGCGAGCCCGACCCACAGCTGCGCCGCCTTGGTGGCCGCCGGCGAGGCCGAGGGCTCCTCCTCCCCCTGCTCGCCATCGAGCAGCTGGAGCCGGTCGAAGGTGAGCGGGTACAGCCGGACGTGCGGCCAGGACGCGATCTTGTTGAGCGGCTGCAGGCCCAGCGGCTCGCCCCCGCCCCGTCCCGCATCGATCGCCAGCAGCTTCAGCGATTCGTCGATCTCCGAGCCCACCACGCCGCGGGCGAAGCTGATCGCGCCGAGGTGGTGCCGGTGCAGCCGGTCGGCGAGGTCCTTCAGCACCGGGTGCCTCGGATCGGTGGCCACGCCCTCGATCACCAGCTGCTCCCGGGCCACGCCGAGCGACAGCGTGCCGCGCTCGGCCAGCAGCGTGTCCAGCCGCCGAGCCACGCCGTCGGAGGCGGGGCCGAGCGTGGGATGCCCGTCCGGGTACATGGAGTGCTTGTGCAGCGCGATGGAGAACTCGATGAGGAAGTCCGAGAGCTCGCGCGGGAGCGCGGCGCGCTGGACCATCGACTGCCGCGGAGCGGCAGGCTGGGAAGGGGCGCCCGGCTCGGTCATGCCGGTTGGGAAAATAGGCGAAAAGGCGTTGCGGCGCATCGGGATGCGGTGCGGCCGGGGAGCGGGCCGGGGCGGCGCAAGCGGAGGCCCCCAGGCCCGGGTGAGGCGGGGTCCCCCCGCGCAGCAGGGGATGGCCCCTCGGGCCTGGGGGCCTCCGCGCGCGGCAGCCCCGGGCGGTTCCCAGAAACGGCGACGGCCCCGGTTTCCCGGGGCCGTGCCTGTCCTGACCTGCCGTCTACCGACAACCGGTAACCACTGGCAACTTGCCGTCCGGCAACTTGCCTCCTGCGCTCAGTACATCCCGCCCATGCCACCACCCGGCGGCATCGCGGGCGCGGGCTTCTCCTCCTTCTTCTCCACCACGACCGCCTCGGTCGTCAGCAGGAGGCCCGCGATCGACGCCGCGTTCTGCAGCGCCGTGCGCGTCACCTTGGTCGGGTCGATGACGCCGGCCGCGACCAGGTCTTCGTACTCGTCGGTCTGGGCGTTGTAGCCGAAGTTCTTCTCCTTCGACTCGCGCACCTTCTCGACCACGATCGAGCCCTCGGCGCCGGCGTTCTGCGCGATCATCCGGATCGGCTCCTCGAGCGAGCGCCGCACGATGTCGGCGCCGACCTTCTCGTCCTCGGTGAGCTTCATCCGGCCGACCGCCGCCTGCGCCCGGAGCAGCGCGACGCCGCCGCCCGGCACGATGCCTTCCTCGACCGCGGCGCGGGTGGCGTGCAGCGCGTCCTCGACCCGGGCCTTCTTCTCCTTCATCTCGGTCTCGGTCGCGGCGCCCACGTTGATCACCGCCACGCCGCCCGCCAGCTTCGCCAGCCGCTCCTGCAGCTTCTCCTTGTCGTAGTCCGACGTGGACTTGTCGATCGCGGCGCGGATCTCGTTGATCCGGCCCTCGATGTCGGACCGCTTGCCGGCGCCGTCGACGATCGTGGTGTTGTCCTTGTCGATCACGATCCGCTTGGCCTTGCCGAGGTCGCCCAGCACGGTGTTCTCGAGCTTGAAGCCCAGCTCCTCGCTCACCACCTTGCCGCCGGTCAGGATGCTGATGTCGCGCAGCATCTCCTTGCGGCGGTCGCCGAAGCCCGGCGCCTTCACGCCACACACCTTCAGCGTGCCGCGCAGCTTGTTCACCACCAGCGTGGCCAGCGCCTCGCCCTCGATGTCCTCGGCGATGATCAGCAGCGGCTTCCCCATCTGCGCGACCTTCTCGAGGACCGGGAGCAGGTCCTTCATCGAGCTGATCTTCTTGTCGTGGATCAGCACCACGCCGTCCTCGATGACCGCCTCCATCTTCTCGGCGTCGGTCACGAAGTAGGGCGACAGGTAGCCGCGGTCGAACTGCATCCCGTCCACGGTCTCCAGCGTGGTCTCGAGGCCCTTCGCCTCCTCGACCGTGATCACGCCGTCCTTGCCCACCTTCTCCATCGCCTCGGCGATGATGTCGCCGATGGTGGCGTCGTTGTTCGCCGAGATGGCGCCGACCTGGGCGATCTCCTTCTTGCCGGCCGTCGGCACCGACATCTTCTTCAGCTCCTCGAACACCACCTCGACGGCCTTGTCGATGCCGCGCTTCAGCGCCATCGGATTCAGGCCGCTGGTGACGTTCTTGAGGCCCTCGCGGAAGATCGCCTGCGCCAGCACCGTCGCCGTCGTCGTGCCGTCGCCCGCGATGTCCGAGGTCTTGGTCGCGACCTCCTTCACCATCTGCGCGCCCATGTTCTCGATCGGGTCGGGCAGCTCCACTTCCTTCGCCACCGTGACGCCGTCCTTGGTCACGGTCGGATTGCCGAACTTCTTGTCGAGGACGACGTTCCGGCCCTTCGGCCCGAGCGTCGCCTTGACCGCCTCCGCCAGCTGATCCACGCCCCGCTTCAGCTTGGCGCGCGCATCGACGCTGAAAATCAGCTCCTTCGCTGCCATGTCGTGCTCCTCCTCTTGCGGACGCTCAGCCGATCTTGGCGAGGACGTCCGACTCCTTGATGATCAGGATGGTGTCGTCCTCGATGGTCACCTCGGTGCCGCTGTACTTCCCGTACAGCACCTTGTCGCCGACCTTCAACTCCATCGGGACATGCTGCCCCTTCTCGATCCGGCCGGGTCCGACCGCGATGATCTCCCCCTGCTGCGGCTTCTCCTTGGCGGTGTCCGGGATGTACAACCCACCGCGCATCTGCTCGGTCTCCTCGAGCGGACGGATAGCCACACGATCAGCCAGGGGGTGCACCTTCCCCTTCGCCTTGGATGCCGTGGCCATGTGTCTCCTGCCTCCTTGCGCAAACGGATGCGAATGATGTTAGCAGTCATCTGCACTGAGTGCTAATCGCCGGGCGCGAACTCTAGCCGGGTTCTGGCCCGCTGTCAAGGCTCACCATCGATGGAGCTTAACTTGTTGCGATCTTGTTACTTACGGACTTGCTGGCGCCGAGGCTTGAGGAAGGCGCGACTCGCCGGCCCGCCGGTCGACGACGTGGTGTCGATCCACAGGCTGTCGGGCACGCCGGGGGGCGCCGCGCCGGCGGCGTGGCAGGCGTCGCAAGGCAGAAACGCCTTGAACAGATGGTCGGCGTGGGTCGTGACGCGGCCCGTGGCGGAGTCCCGGCCGGTCGGCGCCTCCTCGATGCCGTAGTGGCACGCGATGCACGCGCCGGGACGCACCGCCGGCCCCAGCTCGGGCGGCGGCGGCGCGGCACGGCCGGCCAGCCGGTACGCGTCGCCGGCCAGCTGCACGGCGCGGCGCATGATGCCGTCGGCGGCCGAGAGGTTGTGGGCTGGACGGGCGCGGTCCACGAACGCCATCAGTCCCTTGGCTTCCGCCAGCCGGGCCAGCGCCGCCCCTCCCGCCCCGTTCCCGAGTCCGGCCTCGGCGCTCCTCAGGTACGCGTCGATCCAGCCGCGGCGCCGCTGGTAGCCACGGTCCCACCGCGCCAGCACGCCCTTCCACGCGTCGCCGTGGCAGCCGACGCATACCGACGCCGTCGGCCTGAGGCTCGCGCCGGCCGCCGGGCGCGGCGCGTCGGGCGAGACGTGGCACGAGCGGCAGGTCACGCCGCCCATGAACATCAGGCTCGGCCGCAGCTCCTCGCCCGGCATCAGGCCGAGCATCAGGCGCTGCTGCTCGGCGTGCACGCCGGCGTGGCAGTCGGCGCACCTGGCCGTGGTGGACGTGTCCGCCGGGATGGGCCGGCGGTGGTGCATCGAGTGACAGTCGGCGCACTGCAGGTCGATCGAGCCGCTCATCGCCACCACGCGGTGCAGGACCGGCGCGTGGCACGAGCGGCACGCCAGCTCCGGGTGGCTGGCGTGGACCGAGTCGGCCGGCGGCAGCTTCGCTGGCGGCCTGGACTTGTGGCACGAGGCGCAGCGGGCGACGGCCACGGTCGTGTCGCCTTCGACCACGCGGTAGTGGCAGCGGGTGCACGGCACGCGCGCCTGCTCGAGCATCGCGTGCGACAGCGGCACGCCCTGGCTGGTCGTCCGGGTGTGCTGGGGATTGCGGTGGCAGGTGGCGCAGCCGGCGTCGCGCGGGCCCGCGATCTCGGGGAAGTGGCACAGGGCGCAGGTCGAGCTGTCGGCGCCGAGCCGCGTGCTGCCGGCCTCGTGGGTGTGGCAGGCGGCGCACGGCACCGAGCGCTTCTCGCTCATCGGGTGCGCGCTGTGGCGGAACGTGACCATCGCGATCCGCGCGCTGTCGGGGCCGCCGTTCGGGTGGCAGGCGCGCGCCGAGCAGGCGGCGTCGGGCACGCCCGCGCGGCCCGACGGCGTGGGGCCGCCGCGGTGACAGCCCACGCACGCGACCTTGTCGTGCGGGCTGCCGGCCGGCTTCCCGCCCCCGCCTCCCCCGCAGCCCGCCAGCGCCGCGAGCGCGAGCGGCAGTAGCCGGCGCGCCGGGCCCGCGCCGCGCCTCCGCGGGCGTCCGGCCGCGGCCGCGGCGCGGCGCCCGCCTAGCACAGCGAGCCCCACAGGATCAGGCCGATCAGCACCAGCCCGATGCCGAGCAGCACCAGCCCGCCCGCCGCGCCGGCCACGTTCATCCACTTCGCCGGCGGCGGCGCCGGCTCGTCGACCACGGCGGCGGCGCTCGGCGCCGCGGCGCCGATGCGCTCGCGCAGCCGCTCGCCGACCAGCGGGTGCTCCTCCTCCATGTAGTGGAGCGTGGCCCGGCCCGTGAACATCACCGCGTCCACCGGCCACTTGTCCGGCCGGAGGTGCACGTTGAAGAAGTGGATGGTGAAGATGAAGGCGGTCGCGATCATCGCCTCGTAGGAGTGCACGATGATGGCGACGTTGAACAGGATGCCGGGGAAGAAGCGGCCGAAGAACTCGGGCTGCCACAGCATCAGGCCGGTGAAGCCGATCGCGCCGACGCCCCACAGCTCGGCGAAGTAGTCGAACTTCTCCATGTAGCTGTAGCGCCCGAACCGCGGCTGCGGCCCGCGGCCGAGGAACCACCTGACCATGGCGAGCGCGTCGCGCAGGTCCTGCGGGCGGAACACGATCGAGTCCGGGCCGGTGAACCAGTCGCGCACGCGCCCGCGGCGCCGCCACCCGCGCCAGCTCACGTACGCCGCGTACAGCGCGAAGTACCCGAACACGAACATGCCCGCGGTGCGGTGCGCCACGCCCGCCCGCGTCGCACCGCCCAGCAGCCGCATCAGGCCCGGGGCCCACGCGGCGCAGCTGAACCGCAACGGCAGCCCGGTCACGACCAGCACGAAGAAGGTCGCGACGATCAGCGCGTGCACCACGCGGAACAGCAGGTTGAAGCGCCATACGAACGGGCCGCCGCCGCGCAGCGCCGAGTCCATCGGCGTCGGGCCGGCCGGCGCATGGCGCGCCGCCTCGGCCCCGCGGGCCCGCCGGTCGAGCAGGGTGCGCCGGTACCACAGCAGCGTGTGCGCGCCCCACACCAGCATGGTGCCGCTGAGCACCGCGTTCATGAACAGCCAGACCGCGAACAGCACCGGGTACCGGCGGCGGTCGCGCGGGTTCGCGTGGGGCTGGTAGCCGGCGAACTTCCCGCGCGCCGCCGAGTGGCAGCCGCGGCAGGTCGTGAGCTCGTTGCCCGGGGAGACCGACGAGGCCGGATCGGACGCGGGCCGCACGTTGTGCGGCGTGTGGCAGTCGGCGCACTTGGCCGCCCGGGTCGAGCCGACGCCCGACGCCTGGCCGTGATAGCTGTCGCGGTAGGTGCGCCCGTACGCGGCGTGGCAGCGGGTGCAGGCGCCGGCGACCGCGAAGCGCCAGGTCGGGTCGTCGGCGCGCCGGATCCCGTGCTCGCCGTGGCAGGAGATGCAGGTGGCCGCGGTGTCGGCGCCGAGCACGGCGGCGCTCGCGGCCTGGCGCGCGGCCGTCGTGCCGTGGACGTCCCGCCAGTAGCTCGCGGCCTCCGCCGGGTGGCACTGGCTGCAGGCGCGGGCCAGGCCGACGTCGATGCGATGGGTCGCCTCGTCGGGGACCGGTCGCATCGCGTGGCTGCCGTGGCAGCGCGTGCACGCGATGGTGTCGGCGTGCACGTCGCGCTGGGAGGTGGCCACCTGCGCGGCGTGGCACTTCCCGCACGCCCTCCGCATCTCGGCGCGCCCGGCGGCCGTCGGCAGGAAGCCGGCGCGCGCCACCTCGTGGCCGCCGTGGCAGGCCACGCAGTCGGCCCGCGGCGCCGCCGAAGGGCCGTGCGGTCCGTGGACGCCGCGCCGCCACGCGGAGTCCTGCGCGGCGTGGCAGCGCCCGCACACCACGCGCCGCGCGGCCTCGGGCTCGTGCGGGAAGAACGTGACGCCGGTGTGGCAGTCGCTGCAGGCCACGTGCGCGTGCGGCCCGCCGCTCAGCGTGGCGCGGGTCACCACCAGGCCCGCCCCCACGTTGCGGTCCGACGCCGCGCTCAGCAGGAACTCGCGGCTCCCGTGGCAGCGCTCGCAGTCTGCGCCCGACGGAAACTGCCTTGCCACGCCGGTGTTCTTCGCGCCGCGCGCACTCCCGCTGTCCTGCCCGGGAGCCACCTCCCCCCTGCGCTGGGCTCGGGCGGTGCGCGGCGCCACCAGCAGCGCCGCCAGCGCGGCCGCCGGCACCAGCCGTCTCAGCACAGCTGCGCCCACATGATGAGGCCGACGATCAGCAGGCCCACGCCGAGCGCCAGCAGGCCGAAGGAAGCGGCGACGGCGGTCATCCAGCCGGGGGGCGGCGGCGCCGGCAGGTCCGGAACGGCCGCGGCGCTCACCGGCTGCGTCCGGAGGGCGTCCCACCGCTCCATCGTCAGCGGATGGTCCTCCTCCAGCACCTGCGCGGTGGCGCGGCCGGTGAACATCACGCCGTCCATCGGCCACTTCCCGGGCCGCAGGTGCACGTTGAAGAAGTGGATGATGAACATGAAGCCGGCCGCGAGCAGCGCCTCCTCGGAGTGGAACACCGCGGCCACGTTGAACGCCCAGCCGGGCAGCACC
>Ga0187778_10003513_pt1 | contig 10495 bp, 9 predicted proteins | sample 1015_Q2_SP5_20_M_FD_132418 | JGI IMG/M metagenome (GOLD analysis project Ga0187778, IMG submission 132418) | Tropical peat soil microbial communities from peatlands in Department of Meta, Colombia - 1015_Q2_SP5_20_MG | ecosystem: Environmental > Terrestrial > Soil > Wetlands > Peat | place...
AATCTTGTCGGCAGCCCCGTGCTTGTCGTCGTTCTGTTCGAGCGGCATGTGCCTCGTATGGATCTGGAGGATCTCCAGCCTTCCGCGCTTGTCTGGGACCTTGATTTCGATTTCTCTGTCGAACCTCCCAGGCCTTCTGAGAGCCGGGTCGATGGCGTTGGGCCTGTTGGTGGCGGCGATCACTATGACCTTGCCCCTGGCCTCCAGCCCGTCCATAAGAGAAAGGAGCTGGCTGACGACTCTGCGCTCGACCTCGCCGGTCACCTCTTCCCTCTTCGGCGCGATTGAGTCGATTTCGTCGATGAATATGATGGTCGGTGCCTTTTCCTTAGCTTCCTTGAATATCTCCCTTAGCCTCGCCTCGCTCTCCCCGTAGAACTTGCTCATGATTTCTGGACCGCTTATCGGTATGAAGTGTGCGTTGCTTTCTGTTGCAACAGCCTTCGCGAGCAGCGTCTTTCCTGTTCCCGGGGGACCGTACAGGAGGATTCCCTTGGGGGCCTCGACGCCCAGTTTCTCGAAGATCTCTGGGTGCCTCAGCGGGAGCTCTATCATCTCCCTAACTTTCTGGATCTCGTCCTTCAGGCCCCCGATGTCTTCGTAGGTCACCTGAGGGACTCCGCGGAGGGCCTCTCCCTTCTCGGAGATTACGAAAACGGTCCTCTGCGTAATCAGGGCAGCGTCCGCAACCGGGCTGACACCCACGACCTGGAAGGTGAGCCTTCCGCCGAAGTACGGGATCATGATGTTGTCGCCCTTGGTCACTGGGACGCTTTCAAGCGCGTCTGCCAGGTACCGCTCGTCAATCGGTGGGACAGCTTCCAGGGGCGCGACGACGACCTTTTCTGCTGGAGGAGCTTTGACCTTCTTGACCACGACGACGTCTCCGATGGCCACCCCCGCGTTGTTTCTGATAAGACCGTCAATACGTACTATCCCTCTCCCCTCGTCGGAAGGATAGAGCGGCAGGCACTTCGCGACTGTCCGTCTTTTTCCCTTGATCTCGATCACATCACCGGTAGAGGCATCGAGAGCGTCCATTGCGTCGTAGTCGATCCTTGCGACCCCGCGACCAACGTCCCTGGTGTACGCTTCAAGGACCTTCAGTTGGACCTGCTGCTGACTCACGCCACTCTCAGACAACGTTTACCCTCTTGAAGCCCTTATTAGCCTTGTCCTTCAATGAGAACGAAATTTCCAACATTCCGTTTTTGTACTCGGCCTTGCCGCTGTCCGGCTTGACGGGCGCGTTCAAAGTAAGTTCTGCTCGGTACTTCTTCTGCTCGTTTTCAGCCGTTATCACCGCGTTGTCCTCGGTCGCTTCGACTTTGATGTCCTGCTTTTCCACGCCGGGCATCTCGAGGAGCAACCTCAGGTTCCCGTTCTTTTCGTCTACCACTTGCTCGTTTATGGGAGACCTGGACCCGTTCCCGGTCATTGGATTGTTGCCGAACAGTTGGACAGAAGGTTTCCCCTCAGGGCCCATATTGAAGGAGAATCCCGCGATGAAGGGGCCTGCGAACCTGTCGTCCCCGAATATGCTGTTCTTCATTGCATCCTCTATCTCCTTCTGGACACCCTCCATGTACCGGTTCATCTCGTCTATCATGTCTCTCAGGTCTTTCCGCTTGTCTTCGCTCATCTAATTCACGATTTGTTAATTAGCCTTGCGTTAAACCCTTTTATAAATCATTCCCCAGAGCAAATGCATGAACCCTGAGGTCTTGAGCGAAGTTCTCTCATCTAGGGCCAAGTTGAGGATAGCTGCTGCCGTCTCCCTTAGGCCAAGGACTCTGGGGGAATTATCTGCGCTCACAGGAATCTCTGTCCAGGGCGTAATCAGACATCTTAGGATGCTTGGTCAGCTGGGGCTGGTCGAAGAACGAAAGGTTACCGCGAGCGCACCGAAGGCCAGGAGAGTGTACGCGGCCAAAGCCACCAACCTTGCCGACTACTCTATTCCTGGTCTCACTGTGGTGAAGGCAACCGAGCGGATACCCCCGCGCCAAGACTTCCAGCTTCCGAAGAACCTTGAGATGATGTCGGGAGAGCTGCTGATCCAGCGCAGGCGAATTGCAGAAGAGGCGAAGAAGCTCGGCAGGATGATTGACGAACTCTCGGACGAACAGGAGACCCTCACTGCCTTTCTTGGGGCCTTGGACCTCAGCAACATGCAAAGGCTCATTCTGCAAGTGCTGCTTACTGAGGAAACAAGGGCGGAGGGAGAAAGGGTGCTTTCGCGATACTACGGCATAGAGGACAGAAGGTCTATAGACGAAGCCCTGGCGCGGGCGAAGTGACATGTCCGCGAACACGAAGCTCGTGATGGTCACCAATGACGACAGCGTCCAGAGTAATGGGATAATCGAACTGGCAAGGGCTGCCGCGAAGCACGCCGAGGCTATCATAGTCGCACCTGAGCAGCCCCAGAGCGCCACGGCTCTGAGCATGACCTTCCATAAGCCCCTGAGGGTGAACAGGGTCCGGAGGGACAAGTTCGAGTGCTACGCGGTGTCAGGCTCTCCAGGCGACTGCGTGATGATAGGCGTGAACAAGATCCTGCCCAGGCGACCAGACCTCGTGGTCTCTGGCATAAACATCGGGGACAACAACACGTTCCAAGACATACTTGCCTCCGGGACCGTCGCCGCCGCCCTCGAATCTGCGATAACCGGGATCCCAGCGATAGCCTTCTCGATGGAAGTGAGCGGGGAAACCATGTTCGCCCTGGAGTATGACCAACCTAACTTTGCGAACGCAGCGAGGATTGCAGGCGAAATAATCGGGGACGTGCTTGAGAACGGTATGCCGAAGGGTGCGGACATACTCAATGTGAACTTCCCGCTCAAGGTGGAACCCACGACGCCCATCAGACTCACCGAAGTCGGGCGGAGGAAGTACCAGGACAAGGTCATCGTACGGATGGACCCGCGGGGAAGGGCGTACTACTGGCTCTTCGGGGAGCGGCTTTCCAAGTTCCCGTCAAACACAGACATCGAAGCGGTCGTTACAAAGAAGAACGTGTCGATAACACCGATGGTCCTCGGAATGTCTGGGCCGATAACAGACGACCTGGAGCATCTCCGGGACAGGGTCGAGATGAATCTCGGCAGGTCGAAGGGGAGCCGCGGCAAAGGAGACGTATGAGGGCGCAGACTGCCAGGGACCAGTCGAAACTGGCCTGGGAGGCCGTCAGCGGCAGGATGAAGGTGGTCCGGCTGACTACTCTGGTCCAGATTCTGATTCCAGCACTTGCTTTCCCGTCGCTATCCGCTAGCACCAGGGGCATCACCTTCCCAGCCGGGAGGCCCGGTCTGGCCATCGGAGTCACGCTCACACTCGCCGGACTCCTCCTCGGCGCCCTGCTTATGGGGCTCGGCGGGGTTGTGGGGATAATCGGAGGGTTGGTTTCGATCTGGTTCCTGGGGACCGCGGGAGTGGCGACTCTGGTCGGGGCCTTCAGGCCGATAGCATACGTAAAGTCGATATGCGTCCAGTGCAGGTTGCTTCCAGTCATCAAGGAACATGAAGCTATCCACCTGACAGGAGTCGGAAGTGAGGACGATGTGTGGTCATCGATGAGGACGAGGCACAGCGTCCAGAGTCTGGCACTAGAAGGGGACCCGGCCATATGCTCGTTCTGCCCCATACCGAAGAGACTCGCGGAGCGCTAGGAGTCAGAATTGGTACACCGTATCGCAGTCGTTGATTCCGACCTCTGCCAGAGCAAGAAGTGCGGCCTCGAGTGCATCAAGGAGTGCCCGGTCAACATAAACGGCCAGGAGTGCATCGTCCTAGGCGAGAACAAGCTCTCCGTCATATCGGAGGCGCTCTGCATCGGTTGTGGCATCTGCGTCAAGGTCTGCCCTTTCGACGCCATCGACATCCTGAACCTCAGCGAGGAGCTGAAGAGCGACAAGATACACCAGTATGGCATCAACTCGTTCAGGCTGTTTCGCATCCCCACTGTGCGGAAGGGGCAGGTGGTGGGGCTAGTCGGCCGGAACGGCATCGGCAAGTCGACGGCGCTGAAGGTCCTCGCCGGGCAACTGGTACCCAACCTCGGGGACTACGAGAGTGATGCGAGCTGGGACAGGTTCATCAGATATCTGAGCGGCCGGGAGATGAAGGAGCACTTCGAAAGGATAGCGCGAGGGGAGCTGAGGGTCTCCCTGAAACCCCAGGCCCTTTACAAGCTCCCGGAAGCCTGGAAGAAGGAGACGGAGCTACTGCTCAAGAAGATGGACGAAAGGCAGAGGATGGACGAAGTAGTCGAGACACTGAATCTCAGGGAAACGATGAAGAAGAAGGTGCCAGACCTGAGCGGGGGAGAACTCCAGAGGGTGGCCGTCGCCGTCGCGGCATTGAAGGATGCCGACCTCTATCTCTTTGACGAGCCGTCTTCATACAACGACGTCTACCAGAGGCTGGCGGTGTCGAAGCTGATCACTTCCATAGCTGAGTCGGGGAAGTCGGTTCTAGTGGTCGAACACGACATTGCCTTCCTCGACTACGTCGCGAATTATGTGCAGGTGATCTACGGGGAGCCGGGCGCGTACGGGATCGTTTCGGGGCTGTACGCTTCCCGCACAGGGATCAACGCGCTCCTCGACGGGTACCTCCCCCAGGAGAACATCCGCTTTCGCGACCATGCAGTGTCCTTCGGCCAGAGGGCGGCCGGCGAGACGGTTGAGAGCGAGGAGGTGGTGGCGAGCTATACGAAGCTGAACAAGGCGTACCCTGCGTTCAGTCTTGCCGTCGGTGAGGGCATGATAAACCGCGGCACCATCCTCGGCGTGGTGGGGGCCAACGCCCTGGGGAAGACTACCTTCCTCAAGATGCTGGCCGGGGAGGAGGAGCCGACGAAGGGGACAGTGCATGTGGATGCCAAGGTGGCCTACAAGCCTCAGTACCTCAGTTCTGAATTCGACGGGACGGTAGACGAGTTCTTCATGTCGACCCTGGGCACGAAATACAGCGACCCCATCCTGCAAGACAACCTCGTGGCCCCGCTTCGGCTGGAGAAGCTTCTGGCGAGGAAGATGGAGGAGCTCAGCGGCGGGGAACTTCAGAAGGTAGCGATAGTAGCCACCATGGCCCAGGAGACGGAAGTGTACGCCCTGGACGAGCCGTCGGCTTTCCTCGACGTCGAAGACAGGTTCGTGGTGGCCAGGGCCATCAACAGGATGGTGAAGGCCAGGGGCAAAGCCGCGGTCATAATCGACCACGACCTGCAGGTCGTGGACATAGTCTCGGACAGGCTCTTGGTTTTCACCGGGGAGCCGGGAGTGTCGGGAGAAGCGACTTCGCCACTGACCAAGGAAGATGGAATGAACGAGTTCCTGAAGAAAGTGGGCCTTACCTACAGGCGGGACGTCAGCACGGGGAGGCCCCGGGTGAACAAACCAGGTAGCAAGCTGGACAGGGACCAGAAGGAGAAGGGGACGTACTACTACGTCTCCGCTCAGAAGGAAGAAGTTGCCGCGCCTGATTAGGGCAGCCCTCGAAGCGTCGGGAGTCCGGAATCCTGAACGCGCGTCATCAGGGGTGGACGTGATTGGCGACATCGCGATTGTAAGGCTGGCTGAGTTCAGCCATAGGGAGAAGCGGAAGGTAGCGGGAGCGCTTCTGGACGAGTTGAAGAACGTACGGGTCATCATGGAGCAGGAGGGAGGGATCGCGGGAGAGTTCAGACTCAGGAAACTCAGGCACCTCGCGGGGGAGAAACGCACCCTGACGATCCACAAGGAGAACGGCTGCTCGTTCAAGGTGGACGTGGCAAAGTGCTACTTTTCGCCAAGGCTCTCGACGGAAAGGCTGAGGGTCGCTCAGGAGGTGAGGAAGAGGGAGAAGGTCCTCAACATGTTCGCCGGCGTCGGCCCGTTTTCCATAACGATAGCGAGGGCTGCGGGTGCCCATGTCACGAGCTGCGAAATCAACGGCTTTGCCGCGAAGCTCCACCGGGAGAACAACAAGCTCAACAAGGTGGAGGCCCTTGTTGAAGTGCTGGCCGTAGACGCGGGCGAACTCCCTTCCATGTCGAAGGAGAAGTTCGACAGGGTACTGATGCCCCTCCCAGAGAAGGCGGACGCCTTCCTGCCAGCAGCCCTCAGCATGGCGAAGAAGGGTGCCCTGCTACACTACTACAGGCACATGCTCGGAGAAGACGAAGCAGAGGCTTCCGACTCGCTCGGGGTCGAACTCGACGGGATGCTGCCCAAAGGTGTACGGTATCAGGTCAGAAGGGTCAGGGAGGTCGGGCCGCGCTGGCTCGAAATGGCGGCGGACATCCGTCTGCCTCGCTAGAAGGGAAGGCTCTGGCTGTATCTGTACAGGTGCACTACGACCCCGAAGGTGACGAGGATCGCGCCCGTGTCGAAGAGGGTCATGCTCTTCAACCCACCTGCGATGTCGATGGTCACGTTGCCCACAACCTGGTGGAAGCCGAAGATCGAAAGCAGCGCGAGACCGGCCAGGGCGACCTGGGCGAGTATCAGCAGAGTGAATGTGATGTAGACCCACTTCTTGGTGAGCAGGGGCCCCAGGGGAGAGGTGGCTCTCCTGACCCGCTCCTTGGCCTTCAGGTATCGGAGGAAGGCGTATGTCCCCACAAAGGAAAGGAGAGTGACTCCAAGCATTGAGGAGAAGTAAAGGACCGGGTCGACGAAGAGCCTGCACAATGTGCCGGACGTCGCAGCTCCGTTGACCACGCAGGTGGGATTGGGGTTGGGGTTCACGTAGAAGCCCCAGGCTGTGGTAATAACAATCTGAGCGATGGACGTGATGCCTATGGCCGTGAAGAAGGGCCTGTCCTTCCAATTCAGCTTCTTCGAGGTGTCCACGAAGGGGACGACCAGAGCCATAAGAAAGAGCAGGGCAGGCATCAGACCCCCCATCACGAACTTGTCGAACTCGGTCCTGATCAGGGCATAGATCCCGGTGATGTACCATTCGGGGATGGTTATCTGACCGTTGCCGGGGTTGTAAGGCCCGGGCTGATAGGCGACCGGGAAGATGGCAGCGATGACGAAGAGCCCCCCCACAACTGTGGAGATGACCGGGAGGTCAAAGACCAGATACCGCGGGAAGTGCCAAAACACGAGGATGAGCATGATCATAGGCAGGATGAACACGTGGCCGGCGTAGAGGCGCAGCACGAAGTCGCTGAAGCCGGCACCGAACACGGAGAGACGGAGCGTACCGCCGATTATCGGGGAGGCGTTGGCCAGGGATGATCCGATCTCGATGGCGAGCCCAGCCCTCTGGTTGAAAAGCAGGTCATAGCCGCTGTAGGCCTCGACCCCGGTGATTATCCCGAGGATGACGCCGGTCACCCAGAGGACTTCGTTCTTGATCTTGAACCTGCCGCTGAAGTACTGATAGTACATGTGGAGGACAGCGAGGAGCACCATGGCGTTGGACGCCGTGTAGTGGATGTTCCTGATGAGCCACCCGAAGGGCACTGAGTCGTTTATCCTCTCGATGCTGGCGAAGGCGCAGGTGAGGCTTCCGCACCCTGTCAGGGTAGGCTGGTAATAGATCATCAGGAGCCCGCCAGTTATCCCTAGGACCAGGAAAGTGATCCCTGTCAGGACGCCGAGGTATCCAAGAGGAGTGACAAAGCGCCTGGGATAGGTGTACTGGACACCCATGTACACAGTCCTTTCTAGACCCTTGTAGAGCCAGCGATAGAGCCTGACGATTGCGTCGACGAGCCCCTGGACGAGCCCAGTAAGGCCTCCAGCTCCAGATTCTCCCTGATCGCTCATGTGGCTATCCCGTCCCCTTGGCCGCCGGCAGGATCTGCGTGTCGTAGCTCTGGTAGTTCCTGCCAAAGCCCAGGACGCCGTTGTGGTCCACGTCCCAGACGGGCGGAAGGATGACCAGGTCCCCGTTTGAATCTGCGGTAAGGGTCAGCATAGGGATCGCGTTCGTGGGCGCAGGCTGGAAGTGGGCAGGGCCTGCTATCGCAAGGCCGTCGGGCACCTCGTAGATGCTTCCGTGGCAAGGGCACTGGTAGGTTTCGTCGTTGGGGTTCGTAGAGCGCTGCTTGGTCGTGGGGTCGATTATCGGGTCATAGTTCGGGCTGCACCAAAGATGGACGCAGACCTTGCTGAACGCGACGAAGGCGGCCGCGCTCTTGTCGGACCCTCCCAGCTGCTCAGGGAGCCTGATGAGCTGGTACTTCTGAAATGAGTCGGGGTTCTCGGAGTCGACGGTCAGGTCGCCAGATGTAGGATAAGTGATCAGCCAGCTTCCGTTGGGCGGGAATGACGTGAGGTCGTTCACGTTTACAGTCTTGCCTGCGACCGCTCCGTTGGCGTTCCGGTTAGTGGGGGTGTTCATGTCTAGGACGACCGTCTGCTTCTGGTCAGCGCCCGTGCTGGAAACAGTGGAAAGCAGGAAGTTCCCCCATGGGACGAACGGAACAAGGGAAAGGATGGCACCTGCCACGGCGATGATCTTGATGAAAGTCCTCCTTCCGACAGGCTTCGGCTGTGGAGCCGGCTGAGGAGCAGCAGCTGGGGCAGGCGCCCTAGGCGGGACAGTCGCTGGCCTTGGAGGAGAGGGAGCGGCACCTGCCGGTCGAGCAGCAGGAGCGGCGGCGGGGACTGGTGTTTTCTCCGCATCAGAAGGAGACTTTTGGGAGGGTGCCTTCTCCTGGGTGTCCTCCACCATCTATTTCGACCGCTAGGCTCTCGACAGCGGTTTTTAACCTTCGTTTCTCTGGCCCAATATTGAGCCAATTCGAAAAACGCTTAAAGCCATTCAGCGTCGAGCAGGCCGAATAATCCATGAGCGCTCAGGGCTCTGCCCAAGGCTCAGCTTTAGTCGGCGTGGTTGTGGCGGTTCTCATCATTGGTGCCGTAGGCACCCTGGGATACTACCAGTTTGAGGTTGCAGGACAGCAGACATCGACCACAAGCACCTCCACCGGACCCGCTGTGACCTGCCCGTCCAGCGCCTGCAAGGAAGTCAACATGACCAGTGGAGCAGCAACGCCGCCATCAGGCTGGACAGGCTCGGGGAAGACGACCTACGGGTTCACACCCGATACAATCACCTTGGTAATCGGCGTGAACAACACCATCCTCTGGACCAACAACGACGCATCGGTACACACAGCAACCTCTGACACGGCGGGAGCCTTTGACACGGGGCCGCTGAACCAGGGGCAGACGTTTCAGTTCACCTTCACTTCGGCTGGGACCTACACCTACCACTGCACCTATCATGCCTGGATGCAGGGAACCATCATAGTCAAGAGCGCCTAGTTCAGATAACGCGCATATAGCGCAACAACGGGACTGAGGATGTTGCGTCCCATCTCCAGCGAAACAGAGCTGGACCAACTTTCTGTTGATGCAGGGATAATCAGGATCAGACCAAGGGCAGCCTTGCTCGCCCAGAGCGAGGCGGACGTATCGGAGGTCCTGATTCGAGAAGCCGCAATGGGAGAGAGCGTGACCGCAAGGGGGGGTGGAACCTCGATTCCGAGCCAGTCCGTGGGGAGGGGGACTATCCTGTTGCAGGAAGGGGGTCGAGATATTTTTCTGGGCGAAGATGTGGTGCACTGCCCTCCGGCCACGATCAAGGCCGACCTGAACAGGTCGCTCGCTGAAGTGGGAATGTGGATGCCAGTCGACCCCTCCAGCTACGCCAGTTGCACCGTTGGCGGGATGGTTGCGAACAACTCGTCGGGCATCCGGAGGCCGAAGTACGGCTCCACCATCGACTACGTCAGAGACATCAGGGTGGTCGTCCCCGGAGACGAAGCCACCATGGTGACCTCGATGACGGTCGAAGAGGCTCTTGCAGGGGACCGCAGGACTAAGAAAGTCGCCTCGCTGATCCTCGAGAACCAGGAGTCGATCAGGGCGGAGGTTCCCAAGGTGACAAAGAACTCGTCGGGATATCGGCTCGAGCGGGTGATCCACGACGGGCAGTTCGACTATCCGAGGCTGCTCGTGGGCTCCGAGGGGACCCTGGGGGTCTTCACGCGGGTCGGGTTCTCTGTTCTGCCAAGGCCGAAGTGGAAGGCCCTTTTCATTGTCGAGTCCAGTCTGGAGGAGCTCGACGAGGTGGCCGGCGCATTCAGGGTGCACTCTCCCGCTGCCCTGGAGCTTGTGGACAAGTCAGTCTTCCGCACCATGAACAGGTGGGACAGAATCTCCAGGTTCTCGCGCTCCGAGAGCCCCTTCATGGTGTTCTGCGAGCTAGACGGGGCGGAGGGGGACGGTTCGGCTCAGGTGGCGGAGGTCGCCCGGTCAGAGGCCGGAGCGTACGACCCGCTTGTGATATCCAGCGCCTCAGAAATCGCCCTGGCGTGGGAAGCCCGGAATGAAACGCTGACGCTTGCCCAGGAGATCAGAAAAGAGACGAAGACTCTGGTCCCAGGGGTCGAGGACCTCGTGGCTCCCCCAGATAGGCTCGGGGACCTGGTCAGGCTGCTCATGGACCAGTTCGAGAGGAGGGGGCTGGAGTACATTTCATA
>Ga0187778_10003514_pt1 | contig 10494 bp, 13 predicted proteins | sample 1015_Q2_SP5_20_M_FD_132418 | JGI IMG/M metagenome (GOLD analysis project Ga0187778, IMG submission 132418) | Tropical peat soil microbial communities from peatlands in Department of Meta, Colombia - 1015_Q2_SP5_20_MG | ecosystem: Environmental > Terrestrial > Soil > Wetlands > Peat | place...
CAGGTCGAAAAGCAAAACTTCATGCATCTAGCCCAACTCCCGATCCTACTAGGACTCGACGTATGGGAGCACGCATACTATCTCGTCTACAAAAACGACCGCGCCAAGTACGTCGATGAATGGTGGAAAGTCGTCAATTTCGATGACGTAGCCGCCAGATTCGACAAGGCCAAGAAGTAAATTCTTCCCTCCCTCCTTTTCTTTTCTCCCCTTCTGTTATCCGCACAGAATTTGTCCTACGCCGTTCCCGTACCGGCCCTAGGGACCGATTGCTAGTTCATCGATTGCGTTCGAGAAAATTCTGTAATTCGCTGAACCATCCCGAAGGGACTGGAAGGTCTTTCATTGTCATTAGACCCGGCTTGGAGTTCAGGACGCGTGGTATGCTGTTGACGATCACGGCGGCTGTCGCTATGTCGCCGTGCACTCCACCCTTGATTGTAAGGTCAATCTTGGGTTGCCCGTCGATTAGAATTGACTCCTTCGGGTCGGGACAGCCTAGGTATGCCTGAAGATTGAGCACGATCAGAGGTTCTCCTCCAATTATGCCTTTGGCGGTTTGATTTACTCCCGCCACTTGGCCGGCTTCAACTCTCAGGAATTCGCTGGCTACCGGTTTGTCCGCTAGCTGTGGTTCTATTGTTTCGTCGACTCTATCCAACGTCCAGCCTAAGCCGGAGGCGATCATGGCGATTGATTCTTGGAAGCCCACATGCTTAATCGTTCCTTCGGCGACTTTCGATCTGAACCCCTCCATGCTCAGGCCTGCGCCTATCTTCTTTTGGAAGGGAAGTCTACGGTAGGATGCATCCTGGATTCTGCTGCACTTCACGTTCTTCACATCTTGACAGACTCCCGTGGCGGTGAGGGCCAAAGCATCCATCACGAACCCTGGGTTGACTCCAGTTCCCAGAATTGTGGCATCGTTTCTACGGGCGGCTGCGTTCAGTTCTTTCGCTATAACCGGGTTCTTTAGAAATGGGTACGCCAACTCTTCACAGGTTGAGACAATGTCGGCGCCACACTTCATGATTTCGAGGAGTTGTGGTTTGACGTCTTTCAGATAGGAGCCAGTGGAATGTAGAACGACGTCAGGCTTAGTCTTTGCCAATAGCCTCTTCGGATGGTCGGTTATGGGAACGCCGATATTTTCTCCGCCAATCAATTCTCCCAAGTCTTTATCTACTTTACTTGGGTCAATGTCGACGGCTCCGACAAATTGTAGCCCACGCTTCCTCAAAGCGTATTTGACGACTTCCGCACCAATAGGGCCCACGCCATATTGAACAACCTTGACCGCTTTCAAACTCTATCTCCGAAGACCAGCCGACCTTCTGCTCTTCATGTATCTTTACTTCGATTATCACCAGATGGACCTATCCAGACCACCTTCCCCGCCCTGTCCTTGAACCGTGACCGAGAAATTGCAGTTCCGTAATTTCATTTAGTTGAGGCATATGGACAGGGTTGCGTTGGTGACGGGCGCGAACAGAGGCATTGGTCTTGAGATAGCCCGACAGCTTTCGGAGAAAGGAAACCGGGTAATCATGAGTGCAAGGAACCTAGCTCAAGGCGAGGCGGCGGCTAAGACATTGAGTTCGAAGCATGCGAGTGTGTTCCCAGTCGAGTTGGACGTGACTCGCGAGGCCACCGTCAAAAAACTTGCCAGCAAGGTTGGGTCGGATTTTGGAAGATTAGACATTCTAGTGAACAACGCAGGCATCCTCATAGACGAGAGCGACCGGCCCACCGAAACGAAATTGGAAACGATTCGGAGCACATTGGAAACGAACCTGCTGGGCTCGTGGCGCCTCTGCCAAGCCTTCGCCCCATTCATGAAGCGGAATAATTATGGTAGAATTGTGAACGTTTCCAGCAGCGCCGGATCGCTGACCGAAATGCCGGACAGCCTCTACGCCCCGGCCTATAGCATTTCAAAAGCGGCCTTGAATGCTCTAACGATCATGTTGGCGACTGAACTGCGAGCTTCGAACATTCTGGTGAACGCCGCATGCCCAGGCTGGGTTCGAACGGACATGGGAGGAAGCAATGCGCCTAGATCGGTGGAGGAAGGGGCGGATACAGCCGTCTGGTTGGCAACGTTACCGGACAATGGGCCTACGGGAGGCTTCTTCCGCGACCGAAGAAAGATTCCGTGGTAAACGAAGGAGCGGCGCTTGTCGAAGCGGACCCTAGAGGCACGGCTTCAACTAATTATCGAACGGCTTGAGGCAATCGAAAAGACTCTCGGCGAAAGGGTTACGGCTGATGGCAGCAGCGCGCCAGAAGAACTAACCAAAGCGGAAAGAGAAAGGAAGATCGGCGGAGGCAAAAAAGCTACTTCACGGCGAAGTAGACGTTGATGGCACTTACTGGCGAAGGTCTTCACTCGGCGTAATCGTTAGCCTGACCAGCCGCTCTCCTCTTAGAATGCCGATCTCGATTGGTTTTCCAATTGCGTCTTTTGTCAGCCGACGGTAGAGTTCATTGTGGCTTGTGATTGGTGAGCTGTCGAAGGATACTAAGATATCTCCTACGACTAGGCCTGCTTTCTTGGCGGGGCTGTCCGGTTCAACTTCAAGTATCAGCAGTCCCGCTTCTTGGTCTAATCTGGCGTCCTCGGCGAGACGTTTTGGAAAGCTTATCACGTCCGTGCTGATTCCGAGATGAGCCATTCTTACCCGGCCGTCGCTGATTAGGGAGCTGATCGTCCCTTTGACTGCGTTGATGGGAATTGAGATGCCTCGCGAGTTTGTGTAAGCCACGTTGAGGCCGATCATCTTGCCTGATGCGTCAACGAGCGGTCCGCCCGAATAGCCTGGGTTCAGAGGTGCATCAGTTACGATCACATCCTCACCCGACCCCGGTCCCCAACCGAGCGAGACCTTAGCGGTGGTTACGATCCCTGAGGTGGTGCTTGGGTTCCCACCGAACGGGTTGGCGAATGCGAAGACAAGTTGGCCGACCTCGGTCGCCTCGGAGTCGCCGACTTCGACCGGTTTGAGACCGGTTCGCTCGACCTTCAGCAGAGCCATATCCAAGTATGGATCATGGCCAACCACTCGGGCCTCAAGTCGCGGACCCTTGGACAGGCCTACCTCGACTATCGAAGCTCTGCCGACGACATGGCTGCAAGTCAATATGTAGCCGTCCTGGGTCCAGACTACGCCTGAACCAAACCCTCTCCGAGACCTAACCCGAACTACCGACGAACCGACCTTGTCGGCCAGTTCCGTCACAGCTTCAGAAAACGATTGCAGTATTTGCAAAGAACCAACTTTACTCATTTGCTTATCACAGCTACTACTGTCCTGCGACCTATTTACTGACGAGGAATACCGGAAAGCCGGTCACATTTATTTGACCGGGAATGGGGAGGGCTAGTCACAAGCGCGTTAGCGTTGCATCCGTATTCGCTAGTTTCAGTCTTCGGGCTCGTGTGCAATTATCAGGCGCCTGATTTCACGAATCTCGACCGACTAGCCCGTGGCAGGGCAAAGGAATAACAAGAGTAATACCAACTGTTTCAGAAGAAAGCTGAGGGGTAAGCCGTGAAAATTGGATTAATGGTCTTCCTGGCGAATGACCGCGAAAACAACAGCAAGCGTCCGTATGATACGATCCGCGCAGTCGCGCAAAAGGCGGAAGCCGATGGGTTCGATAGCATCTGGCTCGCTGACCACCTCTTATACCGCAATCCTGGTGAGCCGACCCGGGGAATTTGGGAATGCTGGACTATCCTAGCAGCGCTGGCAGAAGCGACACAACGTGTGGAGATCGGCACGCTGGTACTGTGTAATTCCTTCCGCAACCCGGCGATCCTCGCGAAAATGGCGACGACCGCCGACGAGGTAAGCCACGGGCGCTTGATCCTGGGTGTCGGCGCGGGATGGAACGAGCCGGAGTATCAGGCGTTCGGGTTACCCTTCGATCATCGCGTGGACCGCTTCGAAGAAGCCTTGCAGATCCTCAAGCCATTGCTGCGTGAAGGGCATGTGGATTTCGCGGGACAGTATTATCAAGCGCGAAACTGCGACAATGTTCCGCGCGGTCCGCGCTCGGAAGGGCCGCCGTTGATGGTGGGAGGCGAAGGTCCGCGCATGCTCAAGTTAACCGCAAAGTATGCCGACCTCTGGAACACTGGCTATATGGGCAAACCTGAAACAATGGCCGAGCCGCTCGCTAAAATCGAGGCCACGTGCCGCGAGATCCGGCGCAACCCGGCGACAGTTGGTATCACGGCGTTTATCGGCCTCTGGTTCCCCGATCTTCAACCAAAGAAACCGAGTTTCTTCAACAACCCCTTGACAGGAACGGTGCAGGAGATCGCAGCGACAATGCGCGGTTATGCGGAACTCGGCGTGAAGCATATCATGTTTCAATGCGAGCCTTACAACCCCGAAACGCGCCGGAGGCTGACCGAAGCCCTCCAACTCTATCGCGGCATGGAGCGACAATAAGGGCGCAATTTCGAATATAGAGGAGTCGGGGGATCTATGGGATGCGAGTCCACCAATATCGTGGGTTCCAAGGCAGCCGCAGTGTGGTGAATCAAGTTGAAGCGCCCGATTTGTTGGACTGAGATGCTTGACCAGGAGAACTATTCCCTCAAACGCCGCGACCAATCCTTTACGGGTTTCTGTTACACTTTTTTTCACAAACAAGTAAAAGCTCTTTTGCGGCCAATGCTCAAAACCAGAAGAATGCTAATTACTACTAAGTATGCCGGGAAGGCATATTGCGAAAACGTCCACGCAGTGATTGCGAGAAAACCCGTGAAGCCACCGAAAGCTCCAGCCAGGTACGGCCATGGTGATTCTGTCTCTGGATACTGCCACCCCTTTATGAGCGTCGGAACTGAGGCCAGAGCGTCGCTCAAAATTGCGAACACAATGGCAATATCTGGGCCCCTCGTCGCTGCCCAGAAAACTATGGCCAACGCTGACAGTGTTCCGCAAGCGTAATCCAGTTTGAACAGCTTCCAATGAGCTCCTTTTACAGCAAAGGAGGCGGCGAAGATCAATAGTGGACAGAAACCCGACATAAACACTGGGACAGCCGCCAAGCCTGCGCCACTTGAAACTTCCGCAGCAAAACCAATGATCGGCGCCACCGCCCACATCAGCCAGGATACTCGGTTCGGCTTCACACGCCCCTTCATCATCGACCTCACGTAGACATACGTAGAAACTAAGAATGCTGCAGCCGCCAAAAAAACTAGATATTGCAACATATTCTTAATCGCACATCAGGCGGCAGAGTGCCTAACATATTAGAACCGATTCTCTGACTTTCACTCTACCATGATTCACACACGCCAAAATAGCGCAGGAGTGTGTTGTAAATCGGAGCAGGAGAATAGCATGACGGATTTGAAGCAGTTCGAGGATCAAGAGTTTTTGAGCATTGAGACATTTCGCAAGAATGGCATCGGTGTTAAGACCACCGTTTGGTTTGCTCAGGAAGGCGATATGTTGTATATCTGGACTGTCGGTGACTCGGGCAAGGTTAAACGGATCCGTAACAACGCGCGGGTTGACGTCGCGCCGTGTAAGAGGTTTGGAACAATAACAGGCGAATGGGTTGCGGGTCAGGCTTCAGTGGATCATTCAGCTGCCGCAGTGCGGCACGTTGAGATCCTGTTGGGCCGGAAATTGGGGTTTGTGTTCGCTATGTTCCGGCTGGTGGATCGACTGAGGGACCGACTGACAGGAAAGCAACGAGTTTCTATCAAGGTGTCATTAAGCTAGAACGGTATGAGAAAGGGGCTTTATCTCACAGAACAAGCTCGATTCGTCTACCTCCACTATCCGTACGTCAGCGTTGAGGTTGGCGGTCAACGCTTGGAATTCCTTAGCATCCACGGTTGTCGCCGTGAACCCGTCTCTGCATGCGATGACTCCGTCCATTGTCCTCTCATAGTCAATCTCTCCCAGGAGTCCGGCCTCCGACTGGAGTTCAAACCATTCAAGCCGGTGTTTCCAGAACTTGTCAGTGTAGCTCGAAAAGAGGACAGTGCCGCCGGCTCTTGCCACACGGATACTTTCACTGATGAGTGTTCGCTGATCCAGATGAAAGGCAGAAATCCCATTTTGGATGCAGACTACACAATCGAAAGCCTGATCGTGGAAGCCTAGCGTAGCCGCGTCCATCCGAGAAAGGGAGCAGTTCGAAAGTGTATAGAGGGTTTCCTGCGCGAACGCCAGACTGGGAAGAGATGTGTCGATTCCGACCACCGACCCTGCTTTCTCCGCTAACTTCGGTAGAACCCTCCCATACCCACATCCGAGCTCGATGACCCGGTCTCCATGGCGAATCTTCTCCAGCACATGATTCACTTCGGCGTCAAGATATTGCCTGACCCTAAGAGGCGCGATGTCGTATGCCTGTTTGAGTCGGACAGCAGAGAGCTTACGTGAGTAGTACTCTTGCACATGTACCCACCTCGTAAACAATTGACTCCTACGGAAACCGAATGTTTGCGCAACATTATTGGGCTTGCCATTAAGATGGATTAACCTTGATTGTGTGCCTGCTTTAGGGTTCTTATGTCGATCTTTTTCATTTTGAGCATTGCGTTCATGACTCTTCCCGCCTTCTTCGTGTCCTTGTCGTTCAGTAGCTCGCCCAGGATGGTGGGATTGATTTGCCAAGACAAGCCATACTTGTCTTTCAACCAGCCGCATGGCCCTTCTTCTCCGTCTTCGGAGAGCTTCTTCCAGAAGCGGTTCACTTCCGACTGGGTCTTGCAATCAACGGAGAACGATATGGCCTCGGTGAACTTGAACTGCGGCCCACCGTTGAGCGCGATAAACCTCTGCCCATCCAGCTGGAATTCTACCGTCATCGTTGAGCCGGGAGGTCGTCCGTGGACTCCTTTCCCAGCCTCGGTGTAACGGGTAACCTTCAGAATTCTTGAATTCCTAAAAATAGAAACGTAAAATTTCGCTGCCTCTTCGGCTTGACCATCGACCCACAGGAAGGGAGCGATTTTTTGCATATGTGTCTCCCACGGTTGCTTTCGAATCGTTGTATTTTAACTGCCGGTGGTGGTGCGCACCAGTAGACCCACACACAATATACTATTCAGTTTCCTACGTGACTTTCCAAACCCTAGTCTTGGAATCCACACCTCTGAAATTACCAAATAATAGGAACGCACGTTAAGGTTGTTTGTGATGTCGAATGCTATCGATTAGTGATTGCGGATTAGTGGTTGAACCCCAGCTGGGCATGGGTTTCCAGGAGGTCGTGAACTGGGCGAGGTATGCCGAACGGAACGGTTACGGGTACTTCTTCCGCTCCGACCACCTTATGCCTACTCAGGGGGATCTGAATAGGGATTCACCGGAATGCTGGATCACTCTAGGCGCCATCGCCGCAACCACGAAGCGCGTTAAATTCGGAGCAATGGTCTCACCGGTCGGATACAGAAACCCCGCCTTACTAGCCCAAATGGCTTGCAATCTCCACAACTACACTAAGGGCAGATTCGTGTTAGGGGTGGGGGCGGGTTGGTATAAGGAGGAATATGCGGCTAAGGGATTTCTCTTCCCAGAACTCAAAGTCCGTCATGACCAGTTGGGTGAAGCACTCAAAATCATTAGGCCACTGATCGATGGAAGACGAGTTAAGTTCAAAGGGAAACATTTCAGGGCTAACACAGTCTGCTACCCTTACCCTCGCAGTAGAATGCGCCTGATTCTGGGTGGCTGGAGCAAATTCACCCGACGCGCCGCAGAAGAATACGCGGAGGAATTGAACCTGTGGAACGGGTTCCCAGAAGACTTCCAGAAACTCAAACAAGAAGTAAGCGGTAGCAAGCGGAGGATTGAACTCTCGAGAGCCGGCTTCTTCTTCCTCGACGAAACCTCAAAAGACCTACAAAGAAAACTCAAAGCAAAATCACGTCTCCTGAAAGAGGTGGATCTACCCACAAGCATAGAGGGATTAAGGGAGCATGAAGTACTCTGTGGGAACATTGACGAGTTCACCTCCCAAATGAGAGAGTTCAGTGATGCTGGGGTAGTGAGATTCTATTTCAACATCCTCGACCCGGAGGATACGCGGATGGTTGATCTCTTGACGAAGACACTGAAGCACCTTTAGAGGCAGAGAAGATTAGTCTTTAAGAGTAAATCATCTGTTGTTGAATGGCTGCTTGGTGAAGATCAGCCGTCGGTTCGCTATTACACATTGGTTGACATTCTGGGGCGAAGGGAGGCCTCTTCGAAGACTCTCCGAAAAGGCTGGGCTAGAGATTCTGAACCTACAGAACCCAGCAGGATACTGGGAATCAGGTTATTGTATTCTGTCCAAGCCAGAGCCCGAAGGCGTCACAAGGAATTTCAAGGAGGTGGAGAGGAGATTCGGTTCAGGTTTCCATGATAAATATGAGCGGATTGTGGAGAAACTTGAGACATCCTTCAACACCAACGACAAAGGAGGTGTTTGAAGATGCCTAAGAGAGAAAAAAGCAAGAAGACCAAAGCGAAATCCAAAGTGTATTGCGTCGTCTGCAAGAAGCTCATACAAGGAAAACCAAGCGTAATGAGATTACAGATTACTCATAAGAATCCTAGAATGATGGAATGCGCAAAGAAGGTTGGATTCACGTCACCCACCTGGGATTTGGAAGAAGAAATGCAAGGCACGATGCATAAGCAATGCTTCAACCAAGCCATGCTGATCTGGGAGATCGCCTTCCACACAAGGGCTCTCAGTCCACGTCGCCACCCCGGTGAACCCCCTCACCCACCCCACCTTGAATGAGACGTGAAAGGCGTAGCATTTGCAACAGGCGATTCCGCAGAACGAGTGTTGTTAGTTTCATTTTCATACCACTCTCTGTAACTCTGATATTCTACGTTTAACTCCCTGTCGCCGTTGATTTCCCCTTCACGTTATCTTTTGAACTGCCACGTTGGTCGTTGTTTCAGTTTGTGTACCCATAGTGGTGCGCACCGTTCGTTTGAGTTTCTTGGGGGGTGGGTCTCGTGGTGCGGGCATGCAAATTTGAACCGCTGCACGTAAACTGACCCGAAAAAAGCAAGACGTTAAATCAAATTATTGCGTGGCTCGAATGAGCGAGTTATGGGCAGCCGGTTCAGTTAATGGTCCAATTATGAATCGATTTTCTTGATGAGAGAATCTTGCTGATCCCGTGCGAGTTTCTCACCGGGAGAGCCCTTCCAGCCTCGAGCAGTCATCCATACGTTGTAAACGTGAATATACACCGCTACAACGAGTACGAGTAGGAACCCGATCGTAAGGTACTTCAAGTTCGGATCGTAGGGAAGCATGCCGCCAAACACTGTAGCCATTCCGACGACTCCAATGTTCATCAACCAAAACTGCAACTTCGCAAGCCGCATGCTATGTAGGTAAGCATGGGAGAATGACGGGACGAAGAGGTAGGACAGGCCGAAGATCATAGTAGCTACGAAGCCATATAGTTGCAAGAAGTAGAATCCAGTCAGGTCAAATGAGATCAAATGCGTAAATGTCAGCAGTAAGACCGTAACGCCTACCGCCAGATACACGAGGCTCGCTGTCACATACTTGAGACTCAACTGCATAACGACGGCGGCCACAGGACCTTGAGACAGCCTAACCGCCCACTGAGAGTGGGATGAATTGGACGATGTCTCCATCTCTTAGCACCGCGCTCGGTTTTGAAGAGATCCCGTTGATGAGGAACAGCATCGTGCCCATCATTTGGGCCATCTCTGGATGCCTTACGACGCAGGTGTTCATCAGATCTTGGAGTAAAGCCGGGGATTGAAGGACGAATTCCTCTTCGCTCAGGTCAGTGTACTGCGCCATCATGGTGTAGTATACTTTCACGTTGATGAGTGAAGCCCTGCTATACGCTCCAATCAGGAGACCCGATGAACCGGCCGAATCCTCTTCGCCGTCTCTGAGAAGATGTGTGTTGACTAGTCCATCTGAGATCAGAAGAACTCCAACACCGACGGCAATCGAACCAGCTAGCCGAAGAAAGGCGCGCCTTGACTTCAATTCAATTTCAACCTCGCTACTGCTGATATCGTTTGCTCACGCCTTATCGCTAGGTCGCTTGAGGAGACGACTCGTCTTCTCTGCCGGGCTTGGCAAGCACGAGCATTATTGCAACCAGGATAACCACTCCCATGGCGCTGAAGGCCACGATGGCTCCGCTTCCAAGGCTTGTGGTATTGGGACCTACATATCCGGATAGTTGCGACGCGCTTGATCCAGAAACCGAGGTTACGGTAATTTGTCCCACCATGTAGGGATGCACGATGCAGTAGTACTGGTATGTCCCCGGGGTTGTGAATGTGTAACTCCAACTTTGACCCGGCCCGATTAACGCCACCTTACCAGTAAGCGCTTCACCGGAGGAATCGAAAACTCGAAGGTTTGCGGGTTTAGGCGAGTTCGGATCACCCTCGGTAACCGTATGCCCAACCGAGTCTTGGTTCACCCATGTCACGGTCGTTCCGGCCGGGACAG
>Ga0187778_10003515_pt1 | contig 10493 bp, 9 predicted proteins | sample 1015_Q2_SP5_20_M_FD_132418 | JGI IMG/M metagenome (GOLD analysis project Ga0187778, IMG submission 132418) | Tropical peat soil microbial communities from peatlands in Department of Meta, Colombia - 1015_Q2_SP5_20_MG | ecosystem: Environmental > Terrestrial > Soil > Wetlands > Peat | place...
ATTTCACGCATCTGGTCGACGATGTCTTGCGGATAGGTGTCGGTGTGTTCGAGTTCCGGTGCGCTGGGAATGATTTCCTTGTCCACGAATTGCCGCACCGTGGTGATGATCTCGGTCTGGAACTCGGTAAGCCCCAGCGTCTGGGCGAGTTTGGTCATGCGGTGCCTTCCTCTCCCCCAACCGAACAGGCGATCGTCTTCGCGTCCACTAGACGTGCGATGTCAGCCGGGCTCAACCTCAAGTACTCGGTGAGGACGTCGGTAGTGTCCTGCCCCAGCGTGGGCGCGGGCATGCTCACCGGATGGGCGCCGTCGAAGGCGGTCGGCATGCCCGGCGCGAGATAGTCTCCAACACCCTCTTGGTGCAGCCGGGAGAACAGTGGGTTGGCGGTCACCCGTTGATCTTCGGCGACTTGCGCGAAGGTACGGTACCGCTCGAACAACACCGTGGTGGCTGAGAGCACGTCCGTGATCTCGTCGGCGGTGTGATCGGCGAACCAAGTCGCGAACAAACCGGTTAGCAAATCGCGGTGTCGGTAGCGGTCGCCTTCGTCGTTGAAGTCCGCCCCCAGAGCTTCGGCGAGCGCCGACACCGCAGTCCCGGTGCCGGTCACCTCGACCAGGTCGCAAAAATGCTGTCCAGTCAAGGTCACGACCATGAACGCGACGCCGTCGCGACTGGTGAAGTCCTGGCCGTACTGGCCGTAGATGGCATTGCCGAGACGCTGGCGCTCAGTCCCATTGATCTGTGGCTCGGTCAACAGCCCGAGATTTCCGGCGGTGGCGAGCGCGACATCCTCCAGTGCCAGGCTGATGCGCGCACCCACGCCATACTGGTCACGGCGGCGTACCGCGGCGACGACAGCGAGGGCGGCGTACAGGCCGCAGCAGACATCCCAGGCCGGCAGCACGTGATTGATCGGGCCCGCGTGGTTCACCGGACCGGTGACGAGCGGGAACCCGATCCCAGCGTTGACGGTGTAATCCACGCCGGTGGAACCGTCACCGCGGCCGAGCAGCTGAACGTGGATGACGTCCGATCGCGTCGCCGTCAGACGCTCGTGAGCCAGCCAGGGCAGTCCAGCGGCATTAGTCACAACTATGCCGTCGCCTTCGACGATCAGCCGCTGAACCAACTGCTGACCTTCGGGTAAACACAAATCTATTGTCGCCGAGCGTTTTCCCTTGTTCAGACCGGTCCAGTAGATCGACACACCGCTCGCCGCCAGCGGCCAACGGTAAACGTCGGAGGCACCGCCGATCGGATCGACACGGATCACCTCTGCGCCGAGCTGACTCAGCGTCATACCGCACAACGGTGCGGCCACGAAGCTGGACACCTCGACGACCGTGATACCGGTCAGCGGCAATGCCGTCGTCGGCGCAGGATTGGTCACTGGGGCTCGACCCGTTCGAAGACGGCGGCAAGTCCCTGACCGCCGCCGATGCACATGGTCTCCAAGCCGTAGCGCGCCTGGCGCCGATTGAGCTCGCGGGCCAACGTGGCCAGCATCCTGGCGCCGGTCGCGCCGACCGGGTGGCCGAGCGAAATTCCCGAGCCGTGCACATTGGTTCGCTCACGGTCTGCGGCCGTGAAATTCCATTCCCGCATCACCGCAAGCGCCTGTGCGGCAAAGGCTTCGTTCAGTTCGATGAGGTCGATGTCGCTCAGCCGCAGCCCCGCCTTGGCGAGCGCAACCTCGGTCGCCGGTACCGGCCCGATCCCCATAACGCTAGGCGCCACGCCCGCAAGGCCCCACGACACCATGCGCACCAACGGCGTCAAGCCCACTTCGTCGGCTTTTTCAGGTGTCGCCACCACGCACATGGCTGCCGCGTCGTTCTGCCCGCTGGCGTTACCGGCGGTGACTGTCGACTCCGGATCATCTGCCAGCAGAACAGGTTTGAGCTTGCTCAACGATTCCAGGGACGTGTTGGCGCGCGGATGCTCATCGGTGTCGATCAGTTCCTCGCCGTGCCGAGTCCGCACCATCACCGGAATGATCTCCTCGGCGAAAATGCCGTCCTTTTGCGCGGCGATGGCCCGCTGGTGTGACGTCACCGCGAGCTCGTCTTGCTCGACTCGCGAGATGCCGTACCGGCGGCGCAGGTTCTCGGCGGTTTCCAACATTCCGCCCGGCACCGGATGGTGTCGGCCACCGGCGGTTGTGCGGCCACGAGCGAGCCCATCATGCACCGTGACGCCGCCGCGAGCGCCGCCCCAGCGCATATCGGTGGAATAGAAGGCGACATTGCTCATGCATTCCGCGCCGCCGGCGACGACGAGGTCATTGTCGCCAGCGCTCACCTGCATCCATGCCTGAATTACCGCCTGCAGGCCCGACCCGCAACGGCGGTCGACCTGCATACCTGGAACCGTCACCGGCAAACCGGCATCGAGTGCGACAACACGGCCGATCGCCGGTGCCTCGCTGTTGGGATAGCAGTGCCCGAGGATGACGTCTTGCACCGATTCTCCTGCGATTCGTGTGCGGTCGAGCAGCCCTTTCAGCGCGGTTACGCCGAGGTCAACGGCGGTCTGCGACTTGAACATTCCGCCGTAGCGGCCGATCGGTGTCCGCACCGGTTCACATATGACGGCTGAGCGCATTCGCCCTCCCTCGATTCACATAAACCTGCCGCCGGTCACCTCAAGCACCGTCCCCGTCATGTACGAGGAAAGATCGGAGGCCAAGAACAAGGCGACGCTGGCCACCTCGCTGGGTTCACCGGCCCGGCCCATCGGGACCTCGGCGAGCTTTTCGTCCCAGATCCGCTGCGGCATGGCCTCGGTCATGGCTGAGCGGATCAACCCGGGCGCAATGGCGTTCACCCGCACACCGAGGTGGGCGAGCTCCTTGGCAGCGGCCTTAGTCATGCCGACGATCCCGGCCTTCGCCGCCGAATAGTTGGTCTGGCCGACCAGCCCGACCTTGCCAGATAGCGATGACATGTTCACGATCGTGCCCTGTTTGTTCTCGCGCATGATCGCCGCGGCCTTGCGGGTCCCGTTCCAGGTTCCCTTCAGATGCACCGCAATGACTTCGTCGAACTGCTCCTCGGTCATCTTGCGCATCGTCGCATCGCGGGTGATCCCGGCGTTGTTGACCATGATGTCCAGGCCACCGAACTGCGTGACGGCGGTCCCCACCAGGGTGTCGACGTCGGCGGCCACGGTGACGTCGCAGCGCACCGCTAAGGCGACGTCGTCGCCTCCGAGCCGCTTCGCGGCGACCTCGGTCGCATCAAGATTCAGATCACCGAGAACCACCCGGGCGCCTTCGGCGACGAACCGCTCCGCTATGGCGAAGCCCAGACCTTGCGCACCACCCGTGACAATCGCGGTCTGACCACTCAGCAACGACACCCGCCACCGTCCTCTCGCCGTCATCGACCCCAACCTCGCCAGGCATCATATTTCATATATGATCCCTCCGACGCCGGGGCGCCTTTTCAAAGGTGCCACGGACTGTAAGCTCCGCCTTGCTCGGCTCAGAAGGAACGTAGAGTTATGGCCACTGCCCTCGTCGACGACGACGATTTCCGGGAAATCCTCACGCAGACCCGCCATTTCGTCCGCACCGCCGTCGTCCCCCGCGAGCAGGAGATCCTGGCCGAGGACCGCGTGCCGGATGACCTGCGCGACCAGGCCAAGAAGATGGGCCTGTTCGGGTACGCCATTCCTCAGGAATGGGGCGGACTCGGTCTGAACCCGGTCCAGGACGTCGAGCTGGCGATGGAGTTGGGCTATACGTCGCTGGCGTTGCGGTCCATGTTCGGCACCAACAACGGCATTGCCGGCCAAGTCTTGGTCGGGTTCGGGACCGACGAACAGAAGGCTCGCTGGCTGGAGTCGATGGCCTCCGGGGACGTGATCGCCTCCTTTGCGCTGACGGAACCGGGCGCGGGATCGAACCCGGCGGGCTTGCGTACCAAAGCCGTTCGTGACGGCGACGATTGGGTGATCTGCGGACAGAAGCGGTTCATCACGAATGCGCCTGTCGCCGACCTGTTCGTCGTGTTCGCGCGCACCCGACCCGCCGACGACAAAGGTGCGGGCATCGCCGTCTTCCTGGTCCCGGCCGACACGCCGGGCGTTGAGGTGGGCGCAAAGGACGCCAAAATGGGCCAGGAAGGCGCGTGGACGGCCGATGTCAGCTTGACCGATGTCCGGGTCTCGGCCGGCGCCCTGGTCGGCGGCAGTGAGGACATCGGATACCGGGCCGCGATGATTTCCTTGGCGCGCGGTCGGATTCATATCGCCGCCCTGGCCGTGGGCACCGCGCAGCGGGCACTCGACGAATCCGTGGCCTATGCCGCGACGGCGACACAGGGCGGTACTCCGATCGGCAACTTCGAGTTGGTGCAGGCGATGATCGCCGACCAGCAGACCGGCGTGCTGGCCGGGCGCGCTCTCGTCCGTGACACCGCACGGCTGTGGGTCAGCGGCCAGGACCGCAGGATCGCTCCCTCCGCGGCGAAGCTCTTCTGCACCGAAATGGCAGGCAAAATCGCCGATCTCGCCGTGCAGATTCATGGTGGCAGCGGATACATGCGTGGCGTGCCCGTGGAGCGGATCTATCGCGATGTTCGGCTGCTGCGGCTGTATGAGGGAACCAGCGAGATTCAGCGTCTGATCATCGGTGGAGGGCTGGTCAAGGCCGTGCAACATCGGCAGTGACGACGACTGGAGACTCGGAAACCGACTATGATTAAGCATCACAGTGGAAACCAATCCGCAGTTAGCGCATATGATCACACTATTTCTTCCCCGCTGGGTTGCCGAGCCGGAAGATATTGCCTACGCTGTCTGCTGGCCAGCGAGCGACGAGTCGCGAAACGTCATTGCCGCTCAGATCTCAGTCGATCAGGGCTCCACGCAATACTGACCTCTCCCGTGGGATGGATAGACACGCCAATCATCCCGTCTATCATAATGATTCGTCGCTGTAACGTAATGTGCTTCCGTAATTGGGTGGACGTGCACCTCACGATAGCACTGTGACATTTCAACAAGGACCCACACCCGAGAGGTCGCCAATCAGGCTTTCAAATGTCGTTGGCAGGGCTATCCCGCCGCACCATTTAACCACCAACGGAACTTCCGCCGCGAGCGCATCAGTCGAAAAGGACCTCTCCCCCAATCCGGAACGGCCGCATGAGCGGCTACATAAGCCCGATAAATGATGTTGTCAGACAAGCAAATTGTGCGCAGTTAGCTTTCGACGGCTTGCATGATGGCTCGCAATCGGATGATGCCGCAGCACCAAGACGGCACAGGATACTCGAGGCAGGATACTCGAGCGTGGCGCGGGCACGCTGGTAGCCGCGGCACAACCGCTCCGCGCGTCTTGCTGCCACTCATCTCTGCATGCGCGGTCGCGCAGCCGGTAGTCCAGTCTGCGGAGAAGAAATAGATATTCGTCACGTATCAACGTCACGTCGTCCGCATCGATTCCGTAGACCCGGGTCCAGAACGCTTCCCAAGGGGCTATTGAGCCAAATATATGCGCCACGTTAAAGTGCGCTTCGGTCCGTCCCATGGGCCCAGGAAGGCAGCCGATGATAGGGATCGAACGGCTCCGATACGAGGGCCAGCGCGAGAGCGGTCTGGCCGCGCGTCGCCTCGGAGGAATCGTCGTCGTCCTGCTCTTGATTTGTTCAACCATGCTCGGCCTCGAATCCGCACATGCTGACGGCGGAGACGAACCGCAGTACGCGGATTTTTACACCCCGCCGGATCCGCTGCCGCCGGGTCAGCCCGGTGACCTGATCCGCACGGAGCCGTCGCGGCTGGTGCTGGAGCCGTCGGGCCAGTTGGGTGCGATAGTGGCCACCGGCACCCGGATCATGTACCGCAGCACCGATGCGCGGGGCAACCCGATCGCCGTGACCGGCACCTACTTCGAACCGGACAACCCGTGGCCAGGGACGGGGCCGCGGCCGCTGATCAGCTACGCGCCCGGAACTCAGGGTCAGGGCAATCAGTGCGCACCCTCGCGGATGTTCAACCAGGGCATCCACTACTCGGGTGGGTGGGACATCATGTTCAATTACGAGGAGTTGTTCGTCGCCACGATGGTGGCCCGCGGGTTCGCCATCGTGATGACCGACTATGAGGGCCTGGGCACCCCGCCGATGCACACCTATGTGAACCGCCTCGCCGAGGGCCAGGCCGTCCTCGATGCCGCCCGCGCGGCCATGCGGCTACCGGAAACATCCTTAGATCGGCACGGACCGGTGGCGTTCTGGGGATACTCTCAAGGCGGCGGCGCGGCGGCATCGGCCGCCGAACTGGCACCCTCCTACGCTTCCGAGCTCCATATCATGGGGACCTACGCCGGCGCCCCAGTGGCCGACCTGAAAGAGCTCTTGCCTTACGCCGACGGCAGCGCATTGGTCGGCGTGGTCGGCTATGCCCTCAACGGCGCCATGGCCTCCTATCCCGAGTACGCCGACGCGATCCGCTCCAAGCTGACACCGCGCGGGCAAGCCATGCTTGATTCGGCGTCCCGCCAGTGCGTCGGACAAACCATCATCGATTTCGCCTTCCGCCATCTGCAGCCCTACTTCAACGAAGACATTTGGCAAGTGATCAACGAGGAACCGCTCAGCACCCTGTTGGATCAGCAGCGCCTCGGACGGTACAAACCCAACGCGCCCGTGCTGATCAACAGCAACCGCTACGACCCACTGGTGCCGTGGACCGCGGCCAATCAGCTCGGCCGCGACTGGTGCGCCCAGGGCGCCGACGTCGAGTTCCGCACCAACGAGGAACCACCGTTCCTCAACAAGCTTGTCGTTAACCACGCGCTACCGATGCTCGTAGATGGTGAGCCGGCCATGCAGTGGATCGCTGCCCGCTTCAACGGCGAACCGACCACACCCAACTGCGGCCAGTTCTGATCTGGAAAGTTTTTTGCCAGGGGGTCATCGTTAAGCGGCGACTGCCGACGTTCATGCCGTCGTCCGGTCATCAGCCGCGATCCGGCCGATCAGGTTCACTGTCTCCAGATCACGGATCGCCTGGCAGCCCCGCCGGAGCATGGTCAACACCATATCGTCCCCCCGCTCGATGGCCGTGGCAAACGCGAACCCCAGGGCGGCGATCAGGAGCGCTTGCGGCATCCCGAGTCGGTAATCACGCCAACAGGTCTCGCGGTCATAGTCGGTCACGCCATAGATGGCTAACGTTCGGTGATACTCGTCGACAAGATCTTGTTCGATCGCTGAGCGCAGCGTCGGCTGCAGGCTGGTTGAGGTGAAGTACGCGAGATCCCGTCCGGGCAGCCCCACGCCGAGCGTTTGCCAATCGACCACGGTGACGCGGCTGCATTCGGGATCGAACAGCATGTTGTCGAGGCGATAGTCGCCGTGCAGCAAGGCGAACCTGTCCGGCTCCGCGAGCAGCCAGGGCGTCACCAAGCCCATTGCGGTCGTGAAGGTTTCGCTGTCAGTCGCGCTCAGCCAGTCCCCGAGCTTCTCCAGCGTGATGTCGGCACTCATCCGCGCGACGTCGCCGAGCCCCTTGGCCGACGCCTCGTCCGGGCGCTGAAAGGCGACGTCGGGGAAAGTCCAGCCAAACCGGATCGCACCAGCTGGGCCCGTGCAGGCCGGCCAACGCGGTGACCGCGAGCCGCGCCTCCTGCTCGCCGCAGCCCGCGATCTGGTCGCCCTGCACCGCCGGGGCCTGATCGGCGAGCAACAGAGCGTACTCCGCACCGTCATCAAGGATGTCACAGTAGAAGCACTGCGGTGTCGGCACCCGCACGCGGTCAGCGACCGTCGCGTAGAACGTGCATTCACTGCGATAACCGACGGTCATGCACGGTGTTGTCCCGGGCCGGTAGTTTGATCACGAAGGTCTTCGGCAAGCCATGCGGATTCGTCGCATAGCTGGCCGACACGCGCAAAACACGCCCCGGTCTGCCCGGTGCCAATCGCGACGACATTCACCTCTAACACCTCGACGGGTGTGCGGCCGCTGCTGAGCACCGCCGACAGCCACTCGCGGGTGACGTCGCCCGGGTAGCGTGGAATGAGTATCGGGGCGTTCAACCTACGTCCAACCGCACCTCAGCCGATGCGGTAGCACAGGCAACGAGAGCGACGCGTTCAGTGCCTCGGACAACCTGCCCCCCAGGGACGACGGGTACACGGACGATCACGCCCAACGGTCGTGTCAACTGTAAGCCATACGGCATGAGTTGCGGTCGACTTGCCCGGAATGGGCTCCTGGCGCACGCCGAGCCCGGACCACACTCGCCGATCTGCGAGGCTCGTTGCGTACACCTGGAATCTCTAGGCCACGAACTTGGCGGCTCTAGATGGTGTGTCGCAGGTGTGTACTTGGTGTATGTCTCGCACCAACATCGATCTTGATGACGACTTGGTCGCTGAAGTGATCCGCAGGTTCGGAGTGGCGACGAAAAAGGAGGCCGTTGAGCTTGCTCTGCGGCGTTTGGTCGGTGTCCCGCTGACCCGTGAGTTCCTGCTCGGACTCGAAGGTGTCGGCTGGGAAGGCAACCTCGGGGATTTACGCAGCGAGCAACCCGACAAATTCACATGATCCTGGTGGACACCCCGGCTTGGATCGAATACTTCCGAGCCACCCGGTCGGCCGCTGCGGTCGAAGTCCGCCGACTGCTGTCTGAGGAAACGCACCAGATCGCAATATGTGAGCCGATCGCGATGGAGATCTTATGCGGCGCAACCGATAACAGCACACAGGCAGGGTTCGAACAGCTGGTGAACGGCCTGCCCTCGTTGAGCGTCGACAATGCCGTCGACTTCCGAGCAGCCGCCGCAATCTATCGGTCCGCGCGGCGCACGGGTCAGACGATTCGCAGCATCAACGACTGTTTGATTGCAGCAGTGGCGATTCGCCATGCCGCTGGCATCGTTCACTGCGATGCAGACTTCGACGTGATAGCAGGGATCACCACCCTCATGGCCGCATCATTTCGATAGGCACCATTGCCATTCGATCTCGCGTATGAAACGTGGCATCGATGCAGATCTGGCGGTCGTTATTGGCTGTTGGGTATTTTGTTTCGCCTTCGGTTTCGATCGGGATGTCGGTCAACATCTCACCCAGACGTCGAACTTAGCGGTGGCGGCCGGTTATCTGTATCGGACCCGTCAGCCGTGCCGCTGATCGTGAAGCTTCCTTGAGTAAAGGTGGTGTCGGCGTTGCCGCCGTCACCTTCGGAATAGAGGCCGGTAAAGCCGCCCCAGGTTGCGGATATGGACTGATCTCACGTGGGGCGTCGCCGCAGTTTCATCGATGAACAACCCGGCACCTGCCATTTTGTCGCCGATGTCAATCATCTTGAGCCATTGAATCTGAGTGCATTGAACATGGTTCAGGTGGTGGTTGATCGTCCGACTGACGCCATACCTCTCATTCCATTCGTTCGACCCATTGAGCCCGAGATGCCCCCGGCTCGAACGCCTCGCTAAAGTACTGCGTCTCGCGGACCACCTCCCCACCCTCGAATTCCATGATGCTGACCACGTAAAACGGTTGCCCGTCATACGTCAGGACGAGTTCGCTGATCCAAAGATCGCCGCCGCCAAGCATGCGTCGCACGGTGAAGCGTTTCGTGCTCGGCTGGGCGACGCGCGACGCCTCAATGTTGGCTCGACCTCGGATGCGCTCGCCCGATTGCGGATACTCGAGAACTGCATCAGCTCGGTAGATTTGGTGCTCCGTCGCAAAGTCGTTGGCGTCGGAGGCCGCCCAGTGGCGCCGCAGGGCGACCCGCACGTCGTCATCACCCATGGCTATCTCTCCTCCCAGTGGATGCATCAACGTTCCGCCATTGGGCGGGACCCCGACGCACATGTCGATCCCGCACCATAACCCTCTCAGAATCGGTTTGTATTGCTGGCGTGGTGGGAGAACATCGCGGGTCACTGGGAGATCATCGACTCCGAACTGCGGCTACCCGCCGCCGTGCGCTGTGCCATTCGCGACGAAGGTGGCCCGATGCCGGCCACCGAGCCGATGGACGAGTTGCAATCCGCCCCCTCGCTGCTCACGTTGAGCGCGATGGGCAGCCAGTTCGGTGAGTCGTCGGCAACCGCTATCGGCTACATCGTTATCGAAGACTCGACGGGCATAACCGACGCCGACTGCCACTTCTATGCCGACCTGGTCGACACGATTCAGCGCAACACCGCCGACGTCGACTCAGTACAGGATCTGATCAGCTCCCCGGCTACTGCGCCCACAGCGACGAGCAAAGACGGCAAGGCTGTCTACGCGATCGTACGGTTCCGTGGGGGGATGGGCTCGGCGCCGCAACGCCGGGGCCAGGAATTCGTCGATTCGGTGCTGGCGCACCATTCCGCGCCGACCGGCGTCCACGCGTATCTGACCGGTCCGGCTCCCACCATCGGTGATGAGCTCACCACCGAGGATCACACCCTCTTGCTTATCACGGGGTTGAGCGTGGTCATGATCGTCGCGCTGCTTCTACTGGTGTATCG
>Ga0187778_10003516_pt1 | contig 10492 bp, 8 predicted proteins | sample 1015_Q2_SP5_20_M_FD_132418 | JGI IMG/M metagenome (GOLD analysis project Ga0187778, IMG submission 132418) | Tropical peat soil microbial communities from peatlands in Department of Meta, Colombia - 1015_Q2_SP5_20_MG | ecosystem: Environmental > Terrestrial > Soil > Wetlands > Peat | place...
GAACAGGATGCCGGGCAGCCCGGCGAGCTGCCGCGGACGGATGCCCAGATCCTCGGGCCCGAGATCGAGCGCCCAGTCCGATAGCTGGATCAGCCAGATCAGGGCTACGAATGCCAGCGCGATCCTCCAGGCGAGCTTGAAATTCGCGCGCGCCCGCTCGGAACCGGTGTAGGCCGGATCGGGTGTGTGGATCTGCATCGCGCTACAGAATACCAGTCACGACCCGGCGACGTTCTGGTCGCCTCCTGGGCGCTCTCGCCCCTCGACGGGAAAATCAGCCTCTGGTGGCGTGAGCGCGCAATGAGCCGCTGAGTCGCGAAACCGAGCCACGGTCCAACCGCAGGGCCGCTTCGGCGGCCCTGTTCGCATTCCGTCTGGGACTGGCTCGGGACGGCTTTTGCCATAGCGCCCGCACAATTCCCGCCACTGCTGCACCGCCGCATCGCCGTGTTCTTGATCTGCTGCAAGGTTTTGGCGACGCGCTCAACCGACAATTGATGCGTTGCGTCCGCGACGTGGACGTTCCCGGACGCCCAACGAGGCAAGGCTTTGCTGCAGATCATCATTCAAGGCCGAGGCGGCCAGGGCGCGCAGACCGCGGGCAATCTGCTGGCGATGGCGTTCTTCGCCGAAGGTCGCCAGGTGCAGTCGTTCGCGAGCTACGGAGGCGCGAGGCGCGGGACGCCGGTGAGCTCATTCATTCGTGTCGACACACGGCCGATACGCGTTCGCTGCGACATCGAGCAGGCGGATGTGATCCTGTGTTTCGATGCGAGCCTGCTCGAAGCGCGGCTGCTCGCTGCGGCGCGCCACGACACGCTGATCGTGGTCAACTCCTCGAAGACGCCCGAGCAGCACGCCGAAGAGCTGCCCGGTTATCGCGTGATCCCGGTTGACGGGCTCTCGATTTCTCGCCGTCACGGTCTGGGACGGATCGTCAACTCGGCACTCCTTGGAGCGCTCGCGCGCGCCATCGAGGCGCCAAAGCTCGACGTGCTCACCCACGTGCTCACCGAGGAGGCACCGAAGCTGCACGACGCCAACATCGCGGCATGCGAAGAAGGGTACCGCTGCGTCGAGGCGCAACTGCAGGGAGCGGCAGCATGAACGCCAAAGCCCCGGTTCCCAGCACCTGGACGACCGGCACGACCGAGGTGTTCAAGACCGGCACGTGGCGCTCGGCGCTGCCGCAGCACATCCATGCCCCGTCACCGTGCCATGCCGCCTGCCCGGTCGGCGGCGACATCGCTGAGTGGATCGGCCGCGCACGGGCGCGCGATTTTCGCGGCGCGTGGGAGATCCTTACCCGCCACAATCCCTTCCCTGCAGTGGCCGGCCGCATCTGCCACCATCCGTGCGAAGCCGCCTGCAATCGCGCCGGTTTCGACGCCTCGCTCGCCATCTGCCGCCTCGAGCGCTACGTGGGCGACCGAGCGCTGGAGGAGCGCTGGGCTTTCCCGCCGGTCGAAGTCACCCGCAAGGAACGGATCGCGGTCGTGGGTGGCGGACCTTCGGGACTGGCCGCGGCGTTCCATCTGCGCCGGCGTGGCTACGCAGTGACCTTGTTCGAGTCGCGCGCCGAGCTTGGCGGGCTGATGCGCTACGGGATTCCGTCGTACCGGTTGGCGCGCTCCGTGCTCGACGGCGAGATCTCGCGCATCGTCGCGCTGGGCATCGACGTGCGCTGCGGCGACGCGCTGGAAACGCCCGAAGAATTCGAGCGGGTGCGGGCCGAGTTCGACGGCGTGTATCTCGCGATAGGTGCGCGCTGCCAGAAACGTTTGCCGCGACTCGACTACACCAAGCCTTGGGTGATGGATGGCGCCGAGTATCTCGCGCGGGCGAATGCCGGCACAGCTCCGCCGCTGGGCAAGCGCGTAATCGTGATCGGTGGCGGCAGCGCCGCAATCGACGTCGCGCGAAGCGCTCGCCGCGCGGGCCACGAGGTGACCATCCTGGCGCTGGAAGCCACTTCGCAGATGCCGGCGCAGCGCGAGGAAGTCGCCGAAGCGCTGGAGGAGGGCATTGCGCTGCTGGATGAAACGATGCTGGTGGACGTCGTCGATGCGGGCAGCGAAAGTCTTTCGCTCGAATGCGTGCGGGTGCGCTTCGAGGCGGGCATGCAGCGCGGCCAGTTCACGGTGACCCCCATCTCTGGCAGCGAATTTCGCATTCCTGCTGACGCCGTCGTTCCTTCGATCGGACAGGATCCTGACCTTGCGCCGTTGCAATCCGCGCTCGAAGCCGAAGGCGCGCTGCTCAGAGTCGATGAGCATCAGGCGACCAGCCTCGATCGCGTCTACGCCGGAGGCGACGTCGCCAGCATGGCGCGCTTCGTGACCGAGGCGATCGGCATGGGCAAGCGCGCTGCGCGCGAGATCGATCGCGCGTTGCGCGGAAACGCCGGCGGGGATCAAGACGATTCCGGAGCCGAAGGCGTCGTTCAGCTCGCAGCGATCAACACCTTCTATTACCCGACGCAGGCGCGGGCTGCCGAGCACAGGCTCGATCCTGCGCAGCGACTCTCCACCGATGCCGAAGTGCAGGTGGGTTTCGATCTGGAGCAGACGCTTGCCGAGTCCGAGCGCTGCTTTTCCTGCGGCACCTGCATCCTCTGCGACAACTGCGTCCACTACTGCCCGGATCTCGCGGTGAAGCGTGAGGACGATGGCTACGTGGTGCTGACCGACTATTGCAAGGGATGCGGCATCTGCGTCACGGAATGTCCGACCGGCTCGATGAAGATGATCGAGGAGAAGCGATGACCGCGCGCGAACGGCCGATGCTGCTCACCGGCAACCACGCGGTCGCGTGGGCGGCACGCCTGGCGAGGCCCAAGGTGGTACCCGTGTATCCGATCACGCCGCAGACGCCGGTGCTCGAGAAGCTTACCGAGTTCCAGGCCGTCGGGGAGTTCGACGCCGAGGTCATCACGCCCGAGTCCGAGCATTCGGTGATGGCGGCGTGCATACCGGCTTCGCTCGCTGGGGTTCGCGTGTTCACAGCGACCGCATCGCAGGGTCTGCTGCTGATGCACGAGCTGCTGCATTACGCGAGCGGCGCGCGGGCGCCGATCGTGATGGCCAACGTCAACCGAACGCTCGCCTCGCCCTGGGCGTTCTGGCCCGACCAGACCGACTCGATCGCGCAGCGCGACACCGGCTGGATCCAGCTCTACGCCGAGAGCGCGCAGGAAGCGCTGGACACGGTAATCCAGGCGTTCAGAATCGCCGAGCGCGTGCTGCTGCCGGCGATGGTGAACCTCGACGCCTTCTACGTCTCGCACGCGCTCGAGCCGGTGTTGGTGCCCGAGCAGGAGCTGGTCGACGCCTATCTGCCACCGTACGCGCCGCCGCACAGGCTCGACACCGCGAAGGTCGAGTCCTGGGGCAATGTTGTCACGCAGGACATGTACTACCGCCACCGCCAGGCGCTGGGCGAGGCGATGAAGCAGGTCCCCGCAACGGCGCTCGAGGCCGACCGCGAATGGCGCGAGGCGACCGGTCGAGGCTACGGGTTGGTCGAGCGGTATTGCTGCGAAGGGGCGCATAGCGTCGTCCTGAGCATGGGCAGCATGTGCGGCACGGCGCGTGATGCCGTCGATTCCATGCGCGATGCAGGCGAAGCGGTCGGCTTGGTCAAGGTGCGCATGCTTCGACCGCTGCCGACGGAGGCGCTGCGCGCGGCGCTCGCCGGCGTTGCCGAAGTGCTCGTGCTCGACCGTAACTATTCGCCCGGTCACGGCGGCGTGCTGCACCAGGAGTTGCGCGCGGCGCTCTACGGCATGCCCGACGCGCCACGGATCCATGGCTATCTCGCCGGCGTCGGCGGAGTCAACGTCTCGCCCGCAAAGATCGCCGAGTTCGTCCGCAGGGCGAGAACGAGCGAAGCAGAATCCGAGTCGGTCTGGGCGAGGTGAGCATGCAAAAGTTCGAGCTGCGACAGGATCCAATGCTGTGCTCGGGGCACGCCGCGTGTCCGGGTTGCGTCGACGCGCTTTCCGTGCGCCACGTGCTGGCGACGCTGGGGCCAAAGACGATGGCGGTCGTGCCGCCATCGTGCATGGCGATCATCGCCGGCCCGCAGCCGTACAGCTCGCTCAAGATTCCCGTCTACCAGCCCACGCTCGAGGCAAGCGCGGCTGCTGCTTCGGGACTGCGCCGAGCGCTCGACGCGCAGGGTGAATACGACACGCAGGTGGTCGTCCTCGCTGGCGACGGCGGCACCTACGACATCGGATTCCAGTGCCTGTCCTCGGCGGCCGAGCGCAACGAGAACTTCATCTATATCTGCCTTGACAACGAAGGCTACATGAACACCGGGGCGCAGAAATCGTCCTCGACGCCGCATCTCGCGAGCACGGGATCGACCCCCGCGGGCAAGACCTCCAAGAAGAAGAACCTCATCGAGATCATGGCCGCGCACGAGGTGCCCTATGCGGCGACCGCGAGCGTGGGTTTCCTTCCCGATCTCATCCGCAAGGTCGAGAAGGCGAAGGCGATCCACGGCACGCGCATCATCACGCTGCTCATTCCCTGCCTCGACGGCTGGGGGCTGCCCGACAACGCGGGCCTAACCGCTTCGCGCTACGCGGTGGAGTGCGGCGCGTTTCCGCTCTACGAAGTGGAGAACGGGCGCACCTACACGCTCAACCACGCGTCCAAGACGCGTGCGGTGGGCGAGTACCTGGCGCTTCAGGGCCGCTACCGCCATCTCACGCCCGCCGACATCGAAGCGCTGCAGGCCGAGGTCGACGATGCGTGGGCTAGATTGCTGCAGCGGGTCGGGGCCGGGTAGCAAGGTCATTCGATCACTTCGTCGACGGAAACAAGAAAAGCTGGTGGGACCTTGAGCCCCGAGCGCCTTGCAGTCTTGAGGTTGATCACGAGCTCGTAGTCTGTCGACTGCATGACCGGCATGTCGGCCGGCTTCGCCCCTTTGAGGATCTGCCCAATGTAGCCGCCCGCCTGGCGATACATCCAGCAGATGTTCTGGCCATAGCTCATAGCGATCCTCGAAGGGCCCGTATAATCGCGACAGCAAGGGGTGAGGGGCGGTGCTGCGCCAGCCGGGAGCACAGACATGGATTGTTCCATTCGCAGACTTGCCGATGTCGTCGTGGCTGCTCCCGTTGGCCAGATCGATCACCTCAGCGCGCAAAAGCTGCAGGAAGCGCTCAAGCCGGTTCTGGACGAAGCCGCCGCCGCGAGGACGTCGCTCGTGCTGGACTTCGCCGGAGTCGAATACATCAGCAGCATGGGTTTGCGAGTCCTGATGGTGGCAGCCAAGCAGATGCGTTCACACGGCGCGCGCATCGCGGTGGCCGCCCTGCAGCCGATCGTCGATGAGATCTTCGACATCGCGCGCTTCAGGCACGTGCTTGAAGTGTTCCCCACCGTGCGCGCCGCGCTCAAGGAGGTCTCGGAGCCTGCGCTGGCGGCCTACGACGGTGCCGCCAAATGAAGTGCATCCGCTTCTGGGGCACGCGGGGATCGCTGCCGGTCGCGCTCACGGCGGAGGTAGTCCGCAAGAAAGTGATCGCCGCGCTGCGCGGCGCGTCCGGCCGCAGCTTCGCTTCGGACGCTGAGATCGAAGCCTATGTCGATACCCTGGGCATGGCCGTGGCGGGCACCTACGGCGGCCACAGTCCTTGCGTCGAGATCGAGACCGGCGGCAGCGAGTACGTGCTTTGCGATCTCGGCACCGGCGTACGGCCCTTCGCCCAGAGGGCGATGAAGCGCCATAGGCCGGCCTCGCCGCAGGTCTATCACATCTTCATGTCGCACGTGCACTGGGACCACATCATGGGGTTCCCGTTCTTCACACCGGCGTACATCAAGGGCAACCGCATCCGCATCTACGGCGCGCACGCGGTGCTTGAGGAAGCCTTTCGTCGGCAGCAGGCGGCACCGTCGTTCCCGGTCGACTTCTCCGCCCTCGGCGCAAGCATCGAGTTCGTTCATCTCGAGCCCGGGCGATCCCACGGCGTCGCCGGACTGAACGTGAACCTCATGCTCCAGGAGCACTCGGGAGATTCGTACGGCTATCGCTTCAGTTCCGAGGGCAAGACGGTGATCTACACCACCGACTCCGAGCACAAGCTCGCCGATCTCGCCGAAACGAAGAGGTTCGTAGACTTCTTCAGTGACGCCGACCTGGTCATCTTCGACGCCATGTATTCGCTGACCGATACCATCTCGATCCGCGCCGACTGGGGACACTCGAGCAACATCGTCGGGGTGGAGCTCTGCCACATGGCTGGCGCGCGCCACCTCTGCCTGTTCCATCACGAGCCGGTAAGCAGTGACGAGACGATCGCCCGACTGTTGACGGAGACGCGGCGCTACGAGGAGATTTCACGCAAGGGGAATCCACTGCTGGTGACGGCCGCCTACGACGGGATGGAAATCCGCTTGTGAGCGTCGCGACGGCCGAGGGAGCGACCAAGCCATCCTACGGCCGGACCACTGCGGTCGGCGTCGCGCTGCTCGCCGTATTGGCTGCGCTCATCTGGTTCGAGTCGCGCTGGAATCTTCGGCTGCAGGCGGCGTGGTTCGACACCTATCAGCTTCTCAAGCCGCGCGAGGTCGTATCGACGCCGGTCACGGTGATCGAGATCGACGAAAGGAGCCTCGGCCGGCTCGGCCAGTGGCCCTGGCCGCGCACCCTGCTGGCCGAGCTCGTGCGCGATGTCGAGCGGGAGCAGCCTGCTGCGATCGGGATCGACATCCTCATGCCCGAGCCGGACCGGCTTTCGCCGGAACGCTTGCTCGCCCGCGCGAGGCGGGAGGACCCAGTGCTCGCACGCCATCTCGACGCGCTGCCCTCCAGCGATAGCGAGCTTGGGCGCGCGATCGCGGCGGGACCTGTCGTTCTAGGGATTGCAGGCATTTCGGACCGGACCGAGAAGGAGCCGCTCGGCCCGCCGTTCGTGGTCGTCGACCGAGCGAGGTACGGCTTTCCGACGACGAGCGCCCCTGCGAGCCTTCCTCGGCATGCCGGCGCGCTGGCGAATATCGACGAGCTCGATCGAGTAGCCACCGGCCACGGTGTGATCTCGGCCGGTCCCTCGGACGACGTCATCCGGCGGGTTCCGCTGGCGTTTCTCATCAACGAGCGCCCGGTGCCCTCGCTGGCGCTGGAGATGCTGCGGGTCGCGCTACGGGCGCCCGAGGTGCGCCTCCTGGCGAGCGGGCCTTCGGTGGAGAAGATCGCTATCGGCGATTTCGTGGCCGACACCGAATCCGACGGAGAGCTGCGCGTGTACTACTCCAAACGCGATTCCCGTCGCTATGTCTCGGCCATCGATGTCCTCGACCGCAAGGTCGATCCGCTGCGCTTGCGGCAGAAGCTGGTTCTGATCGGCACGACCGGCCTAGCGGTGGTCGACTATCAGAACACGCCGCTGGGCGAGCGCATGCCCGGCAGCGAAGTCCATGCGCAGGTGCTGGAGAATCTCTTCGATCAAACCTGGCTGCGCCGGCCATCGTGGGCTCCTGCGCTCGAGCTCTCGGTGTTCGTGCTGCTCGGAGCCTCGCTCATTTGGGCGACACCGCGATGGAAGCCCGTCAACGCGGCGCTGCTGGCGCTCGGCTGCATCGCGCTTCCCGTCGCCCTGGGCATCGCCGCGTTCCTCACCCAGCGGCTGGTGTTCGATGCTGCGGCGCCTTCCGTCGGACTGCTGATCCTGTTCAGCGTGCTGCTTGTCCTCACGCTCGCCGAGGCTGCCCGCCAGCGCCGAAGGCTCGAGCGCGTCGTCCAGGCGCAGCGCGAGCAGGCGGCCTACATCTCCGGCGAGCTCGAGGCTGCCAAGCGCATCCAGTTGGGCTTCCTGCCTCGTGCCGACCTTCTGCGCGACGATCACCGCGTCGAGCTGGCGGTCTCCATGTCACCGGCGCGCGAGGTCGGTGGCGACCTCTACGATTTCTTCATGCTCGATGAGGATCGGCTGTTTTTCCTTGTCGGCGACGTCGCCGGCAAGGGATTGTCTGCGAGCATGTTCATGGCGGTGAGCAAGGCCCTCTACAAGAGCGCGACCCTGCGCAGCCTGAAGGCGACGGTGAGCGAGCTCATGCGCATCGCCAACGCCGAAGTCTCGCGCGACAACCCGGAGATGTTTTTCGTGACGGCCTTCGCCGGCGTGCTCGACCTCGAGTCCGGAGAGCTTGCGTACTGCAACGCGGGACACGAAAACCCTTATCTGCTGAGCGCGGACGGGTCAGGCGTCGTGCAGCTTGCCGACGCCGCCGGTCCTCCTCTTTGCACCGTCGAAGGCTTCGCCTATGGCGACGGCCACCGGTCGCTGCGTCGCGGGGAGCTGCTTTGTATCGTGACCGACGGCGTCGTGGACGCGCAGAATGGCCGTGCAGAGCGTTACGGCAGCGCGGGGCTGCGAGCCGTCTTCGCGCGCCTGCAGGGAACGCAGAGAACGGCAAGCAACCTGGTCGATTCGCTATGCAAGGACGTGCACGCGTTCACCGCCGGCAGCGAGCCAGCCGACGATGTCACGGTGCTTGCGCTGCGATGGACCGGGCCCGCGGCGGTCAGCTGACCGCACGCGGTACAGCGGTCAGCTCGGCAGCGGCCGAGAGTTGTCGGATACGCAGCTCCTGCTGCGGGAACGGAATCTCGATCCCCGCGTTGCCGAGCGTCTTGAGGATGGCCATGCGTAGACTGTTCTGCGCTTCCAGTCCGATGTCGACGCTCTCCACCCAGGCGTAAAGGCGGAAGTCGAGCGAGCTCTGGCCGAACCCGGTGAACAGCGCCCGGGGCGCCGGCTTCTTCTGCACCTCCGGTACGCTCGTGGCCGCGGCCTCGAGCAGTCGCAGCACCTTCGCTGGATCGCTGCCGTAAGCCACACCGACGTCGATCTCGTAACGGCGCGCGCGGTCGGAAAGCGTCCAGTTTGTCACCTGCTTGCCCGCGAGATCGGAGTTGGGGACGATCACTTCGGCGCCCTGGAAGGTCCGGATGGTCGAGGAGCGGACGCCGATGCGCTTGACCTCGCCGACGACGCCGCCGACATCGATCTGGTCGCCCACGTTGATCGGGCGCTCGAGCATCAGGATCAAACCCGAGGCGAAGTTGTTGACGACGTTCTGCAGACCAAAGCCGACACCTACGCCCACTGCGCCGGCGAGCAGCGTCACTTTGGTCAAGTCGATGCCGAGCGCGGCCATTGCCAGCACGAAGCCGATTACGACCAGCACGTAGCCGACGATCGTCGATATGGCAACCGGTACTCCGGTCCGCAGGCGGAACCTCGGCAAGAGCTCGTAGTGCAGCACGAAGCGCACGAGCTTGGTCACGACCCACGTCAGCACGATCACGACCACCGCGGCAAGTATCGCCTTGAGCGTGATCGTCACGTCACCCACTGTCACGCTCGTGTTCGCAATGAAGGTGCCAATTCGAAGCACATCGTCGAGGGCTGAGTAGGAAAGAGCAAACGTCACCACCCCGCCTGCAGACGCCGCGATGACGACGATCCAATGCAAAGTGCGCAGGACCGTATCTGGTTGCTCCCGCAGGCTGCGCAGCGTCTGCGCTAGTGGTATGGCCACTAAACTCGCAAGGGCGCGATCGAGCGTCCAGGCCAGTGCGGAGAAAACGAGCACGTATCCTGGCGCGATCACGGCGAGAGCCACCAGCGCGAGCGCGAGCCCCACGTATCCTACGAAGCTCGCGACGACCGCCGCAGCGAGCATTGCCAGCTCGGCTTGAAAGAGGCGCCGCAGCGGCACCGCTCGCCAATGCGGGAAGAACGCCCGCAGTGCACCGCGGCGCCAGTCGACGACGAGAGCGGTTCCCAGCGGCACGACCTGCAGCACAAGCAGTCCCCAGTCGACCGCGGGACTCATCTCGGCGATCGCACGGAACTCATTGAGGAACAGCGCGAGAGCAAGAGTCCACACAGTCGGGGGAATCGTCCGTGCGAAACTCCGAGTGGCCACCACCGCCGTTGGCAGCGGAAACAGGAACCAGACGAGACGGTAGAAAACGAAAGGTACCGGCGACGGCGCAAACAGGTTGGTGAAGGCGATTGCCACGCTCAGCGCGCCACAAGCAGCGACGGCCACGGAGAGACCCGGCCGCGCGGACCGCTCGCGTGTCGCTGCAACCGACCGACGCAGGAGAAGGAAGGCGAACGTGACCAGCACAAGGAACAATGCGGCGATTCGCTCGCCGAACTGCCGCAAGTAGTCGAGGAGCTCGTAGCGCATGAGCTGGGTATCGGCGCGCAACTCCTCCAGAGGAAGCCCGATAGCCCCCGGATGCCAGATTGGCGCCCCCACGGAGGTGCGTAGCGCTGCCCACAAGCGCTCCCTGCGTTCGGCAACGTCACTGCGCAGCGAGTCGAGCTGCGACTGCTGCCGGACAGCGTGCTCGTACGCGACAAGGAGCTGGTCGCGTCGCGCGACCAGACGCTCCCGCAGCGCGGCGAGCCCAGGACCCATCGCGTCGATACTGCGCTGAACATCTGCTGGCGCTC
>Ga0187778_10003517_pt1 | contig 10483 bp, 9 predicted proteins | sample 1015_Q2_SP5_20_M_FD_132418 | JGI IMG/M metagenome (GOLD analysis project Ga0187778, IMG submission 132418) | Tropical peat soil microbial communities from peatlands in Department of Meta, Colombia - 1015_Q2_SP5_20_MG | ecosystem: Environmental > Terrestrial > Soil > Wetlands > Peat | place...
AAAGACTAACGATATTAATCGTTTTGAACGCTGAAGTCAGCGCAAATCCTGCATACGTTTATAATAAGAAGATTCGACCTTCCGTCTCGAAGCTCCCTGAGGGGTGGTTGCTCGTAATCATTAGAGGAATGAAAGACGGAAAGCTCTTCAGTAATGTCCACGGAAACCATTGTTGTTCGCGGTGCGCGGGTCCACAATCTCAAGAACATTGACCTTGAAATTCCGCATAATTCACTGACGGTCGTCACCGGCGTCTCGGGATCGGGCAAGTCTTCGCTGGCCTTCGACACCATTTATGCCGAGGGACAACGCCGATATGTCGAGTCGTTGTCAGCCTATGCCCGGCAATTTTTGGAGAGGATTGAGAAGCCGGACGCTGACGTGATTGAAGGCATTGCTCCCGCGGTCGCGATCAGGCAGAAGAACAGCACTCGCAACCCGCGTTCCACCGTCGGCACGGCTACCGAGATTTATGACTACCTGCGCTTGTTATTTGCCCGAGTCGGTAAAACCTATTGCGTCAGCTGCGGGCAGGAGGTCAAGAAAGACACGGTAGACGAAGTGGCGAGTGCGGTTCTCGGATTGAGTCCGGGTACTCGCTTGAAGGTGTTGTTCCCGCTGCAAACGCCGCAGCAAGCCCACCGTGATCGGCCGGTTAAGGCTAAAAAGCACAGCCGTGGGCGAAAGGAGTCCGAGGTTGCTGTGCCGGACCAGTTGAAAGCCCGGCTCCAGGACTTGCGCACTCGCGGGTTTAACAGGCTCTATCAGAACGGCAAAGTCTTCGAGTTTTCGACTCCCGAGTCCCTGCTGGACATCAACTTCACCCAACCGGTCTTCCTGCTCGTCGATCGCCTGGCAGTATTACGCGAGGCCCGAGCGCGGATCGTCGATGCGATCGAGATCAGTTACCGCGAATCCGGAGAAGTGATTTTCGAGACTGCGCAGCCGGAAGGGCAAGCGTCGGAGCGATTGCGTTTTTCGCAACGTTTTGAATGCAAGCGATGCCACATCCGTCATGAGGAACCGGAGCCGCGCTTGTTCTCATTCAACAATCCCTATGGCGCATGCCCGCGTTGCCAGGGTTTTGGCAATACCATTGACTTTGACCTCGACCTGGTGATTCCCGACAAATCGAGGACCCTCGCAGACGGCGCGATTGAGCCGTGGACGAAGCCCAAGTACCGTAGCCTCGCGACGGAATTGAAGCGCTTTGCCCGGCAGGCGGGGATTCCGCTGGATGTCCCGTGGGCCGAGCTAGACGCCGAACATCAACGGTTGGTGATTGAAGGCGAAGACAGATTTCCTGGAGTGCGCGGCTTCTTCAAGCACCTCGAGCGCAAGAAATACAAGCTGCACGTGCGAGTTTTCTTGAGCCGTTATCGCGGTTACTCACTTTGCTCCGACTGTAACGGATTTCGCCTGCGGCTGGAAGCGCGACAGGTGAAAATCGACGGCAAAAACATTTGTGATGTTTGCTCCATGACGATTGAGGAAGCTTCGGGGTTTTTCGCCCGTATGCAGTTGAGCGAGCAGGAAGCAGGAATTGCGGGCAAACTGCTGCAGGAAATACAGGAGCGGTTGCGGTTCTTGAATGAAGTGGGACTGGAGTACCTTACGCTTGATCGATTGTCTTCGACGTTGTCCGGCGGGGAGGCACAGCGCATTCAGCTTGCAACCTCTCTGGGGTCGCGCCTGGTGGGGACCCTGTACGTTCTGGACGAGCCGTCAATCGGGCTACACAGCCGCGACACGCACCGGCTGATCAAGATTTTGCACGATCTGCGCGATCTTGGGAACACGATCCTGGTGGTCGAACACGATCCCGACGTGATGCGTGCTTCCGACGTCATCCTCGATCTCGGACCAGGTGCGGGGGAGAACGGTGGGAAACTCATCGCGGCCGCTACTTTTGAGCAGATAAAGAGGATACCGGGGTCTCTCACTGGGCGTTACCTTGCTGAGGAATTACGAATTGCTGTGCCGGGGGCCCGGCGCTCGCCGGGAGCTCAGCAGATCAGAATCTTTGGTGCGCAGGCCCACAACCTCAAGAATCTGGACTTGGCTATCCCGTTACGCATGCTCGTGGCTATCACGGGGGTCTCGGGATCTGGCAAGTCGACTCTTCTGCATAACGTTGTGTTTGAAGCATTGTCGGCGGCAAAGAAACAGAGCAACGGCACTCCCATCTCGGGAGCTTGGGACCGCGTGGCAGGCGCCGAGTTCATTGATGATGTCGTGTTAGTCGATCAATCGCCCATAGGGCGCACTCCGCGTTCGAATCCAGTCACCTACATCAAGGCGTTCGACGGAATCCGCGAACTCTTCGCTTCATTGCCTGAATCGAAGAAGCGAGGTTTCACGGCGGGACATTTCTCATTCAATGTCCCCGGAGGAAGATGCGAAGTATGCCAGGGCGATGGGGTCGTCACCGTGGAAATGCAGTTTCTCGCGGACGTGGAGCTGGTTTGCGAGGAGTGCAAAGGGACTCGATACAAACCGCAGATTCTGGACGTACGGTATCACGGCAAGAATATTCACGAAGTACTGAATCTGACGGTACGCGAGGCGCTGCAGTTTTTTGCCAATGCTCCGAAAATTACCGACAAACTCAGAGTGCTCGATGAAGTGGGGCTCGGATACCTTAGGCTGGGTCAATCTGCGAGTACGTTGTCAGGTGGCGAAGCCCAGCGAATGAAACTCGCTGCACATCTGCAACCGGCAACACGGGAAATCAGCCGTGCCCGGCATGCGCATGTTTTGTATATCTTTGACGAGCCGACGACGGGCCTACACTTCGACGATATCAGCAAACTACTTGCCGCTTTTCGTCGTCTGATCGATGTCGGCGGGTCGATTCTCGTCATCGAACATAATCTGGAAGTTATCAAGACCGCTGATTGGGTCATCGATCTGGGGCCTGAGGGCGGCCAGCGCGGTGGCTACATCGTTGGATCGGGAACTCCTGAGGACATTGCCAAATTACCGCAGTCGTACACGGGACAATTTCTGGTGCGAGTCTTGAATGGCAATGGAGCTTCGCGCAATGGCAGCAAGTAGGCGATTGCAGATCGCGTCCTCGCTGGCCACAGTGTGCCTGGGCATACTGTGTGCACCCATCTGCGGTCAGTCGGTGCGACATCATGGGATTGCTGAACAAGACTCGTCATTCCCGCCGGCTTTGACGCAGGCGGAGACTGCCATTGAGAAAAAGGACTATCAGTCTGCTCAGCCGCTTCTGGAGAAAGTTGTGGCCGATAATCCACTGAACTACCAGGCGTGGTTCGATTTGGGATTTGTCTATAACGGGCTGGGGAACAGCCAAGAGGCGATCGCGGCTTATCGCAAATCAGTCGGGATTAAGCCTGATGTGTTCGAATCCAATTTAAATCTGGGACTCATGCTGGCAAAGGAAGGTGACTCGGAGGCGGAACAATTCCTTCGTGCTGCGACTAGTTTAAAACCTACCGCGAACGTGGATGAGGGTCATGCGCGTGCTTGGCTGTCACTTGGTCATGTCCTGGAGAACAGCAAGCCCGCTGCGGCGATCGAAGCGTACGAGAAAGCGGCAGCGCTGCAACCGAATAATTTGGAGCCTCGTCTTTCCGCAGGTCTGCTGCTGGAGAAAAGTAACCGTTTCGCAGATGCGGAGCACGAGTATAAGCAGGCGCTCGATACTGACCCCGCATGCATCGACGCCCTGACTGGGATGGCCAACATTTATATGCGAGGGAACCGGTTTAGCGATGCAGCCGAGGTTTTGCAGAAGCTGGTTGCGCTACATCCGAATGACGCCGCAGCTCACATGCAACTCGGACGTGTGCTCGCTGCTGAGGGGAAAAAGGAAGAGGCCATTCCTGAGTTGCAAACCGCGATTGAGCTGGAACCGAACGATCCAGCGGTTGGGCAGGACCTGGCAGATCTCTACGCCGCCACGAAAAAATACGACGAGGCGCAAGCGCAGTACGCGTCTCTACTGGCGAGCAGCCCGAACGATGCTCAACTGCATTATGGTCTTGGGCTGGTGTTATTGAAGGAGAAGAAATTCGCGTTGGCCCAGCAGGAGCTGTTGACTACCGTCAAGCTAAAGCCGGATTTCGGCGCAGCTTACGGTGACCTTGCGGTCGCGGCCAACGAAAATAAGAATTATGAGTTGGCCATCAAAGCTGCGGATGCGCGCGCCAAATATCTGCCCGATATTCCCGTCAGTTATTTTCTGCGGGCCACTGCTTACGATCATTTGCGCGACTACAAGCAGGCGGCAGAAAATTACCATAAGTTTCTGGAAGTTGCACGAGGGGAGTACCCGGATCAGGAATGGCAGGCCCGCCATCGCCTGATAGCAATCGAGCCGAAGAAATAAGTATGCGGAGCTTCTTCATAGCCGTGAGCATAGCGTTGGCTATGGCAGCCGCTTCTGGCGCTGCCAAAGAGCAGAGCCTGCAAGATCTGATCGCGCGAGCAAACGCGGCTCCAATCAAAGACCAGCCAAGTCTTTACAGTGATATTGCGGAGCGGCAGTTTAAGTCCGCTGAAGACCTGTACAATCAAGGCAAGAACGATGACGCCCGTGCCGCAATTGCCGACGTGGTGACGTATTCACAGAAAGCGCATGATGCCGCCGTCCAGTCAGGCAAGAGGCTAAAGGCCACTGAGATGGCGTCAAGGAAAATGTCGCATCGGCTGCAGGATCTGAAGCTCACATTGAACTACGACGATCAGGCGCCGGTGCAGGATGCTGCAGACCGGCTGCAAAGCATGGCGGAAGATCTCCTGACTCACATGTTTGGGAAAGGAAAATGAAGGCTCCAGCGCAGATTCTCCTGTGTTCTGTTTCGCTAGTCTGCATTTTCCTTGTCACGACCGACGGGCAAACCCGCCGCGAACCCCTCAACCCGGTTGAAATTGACAAATTGAGGGATGCGGCCCAGGAACCTGAGGCACGGATTAAGCTCTTCGTTCAGTTTGCAAGGGGGCGTCTGGCTAGTTTGGAGCAGGTCCGAGCGGATGCCAACGTCGCCGACCGCGCCCAGCAAACCCATGATAAGCTGCAGAACTTTCTTGATGTCTACGACGAACTTAACGACAACATCGACACCTTTGTGGACCGCAAGGCGGATCTGCGTAAGCCGTTGAAAGCGGTGATCGAGGCCGACACTGAGTTTCAGGCCAAGCTGCGAGCATTAAAGAGCTCTGTAGGGGGAGGCTCCGAGGAGGCACAGAAGTATCAATTTCTGCTGGATAGTGCGGTGGATGCGGTCGATGGCGGCGCCCAGGATCATCGCAAGCTGCTTAGCGAACAGGAAGAGGAATTCAAGCACAGGAAGAAGCAAACGCAGCAAAGCCAGACGGTATCAGGACTGCAACCCACTCACTAATGATCGATATCCATTGCCACATCCTTCCCGAAGTTGACGATGGCCCCAAGGCCTGGGAGATATCTGAGCAGATGTGCCAGATGGCGAAGGCCGACGGCATCGAGCATATCGTCGCTACGCCACACGCCAACCATCGTTATCAATATGACCGAGCACACCTGGCTGGAGTGCTGGAGTCATTGCAACAGCGAATTGGGGACCGGCCGCAATTGAGTTTGGGCTGCGACTTTCATCTTTCGTACGAGAACATACAGGATGCCGTGGCGCATCCTGACCGTTATGCGATCGGCAACAGCCGGTACCTGCTGGTTGAACTGAGCAATTACAGCATTCCGCTGCAGATCGCGGAAACCTACACAAGGCTTATAGGAATCGGTCTAACACCGATCATCACCCATCCTGAGCGCAACCCCATCCTTCAGCGCACGCCGCAGAGAGTTCTGCAGTGGGTTGAACTGGGTTGCGCAGTCCAAGTGACTGCATCTGCGGTTACGGGGGCATGGGGAGAAGTTGTATTACGGACTGCGGAATGGCTGCTGAAACGGGATGCCGTGCACTTCCTGGCCAGCGACGGACACGACACGAAACGCCGCCCGCCGCTAATGTCTGAAGCTCGCGAGGCAGTAGCAGAGCTTTGCGACAAAGATGTTGCAGAGGCCCTGGTGAAGGCAAATCCTCAGGCGGTCATCCACGCACAGCCGCTGCCATACCTGCCGCAGCCGCTAATCGAGCGATAATTTGGCGCCCGTCATTTCTGTGGCCGAGTCGAGGTAGTCTCATTGGCGGACGGAGTGGGCGGAGCACCGTGGGCCGACGGTTGGGAGGTCATTGCACTTTCGGGATTCAGCAAGTGCTGGTGGTCTGGCCCCAGGCCTAGTTTAATCAGAGCCCGTGAATCTGGAGTCGTCTTGGTCTGCCAGCCATTGTCAGCCTGGTATTTCTGCATTGCAGCTTGCGTGGTGCTGTCCCAGACGCCGGAAGGCTTTGCGCTTAAGTAATGTTCGCGAACCAAGGCCTGCTGGATCTGCAATGCACGTTGAGAATCGATACGTTGCTGGCCTCGACGGGAGCTTCTGCGTGCTTTCTTGTGGCTGGTTTTATGTACGCTTTTGCTTTGAGGAGTTGCCGCGGCGGTTGGTTGGTGGATGGAGTCGGCCGCCTGCATCGGGCAAACGAGCGCCAACATTAACGCAATGCAAGCAATTAGCGAGATTCTTGTTGGACACCGATCCACCAGGAGGTCACCTTAACAAAAAGAGACTGGCACTATCATGCTGGAATCCGACAGCTTACTGCCAGTCTCTAAGGTACAAGCCACTTACGGAAGAGTACCAGCCAGGAATATGGTACCGTCCTGCCGTCCCGCGCCACGCTGCCGAACGAGGAATACGACATCCTGGCCACTCTTCAGTCCTGACGCGACCCGATTGAAATCTTCCTCAGAGTTAACCGGTTGTTTATTGATCTCGAGGATCACGTCGCCTCGGGTGAGGCCGACGTCATCTGCAAATGAGCCCGGCTTGACATCGCGAACAATGGCGCCCTTTCCCGCGGGAATGTCAAGGCGATCGGCGTAATCGTTAGTCACAGCGCCCACAGAAAGCCCCAATTTGCTGGCTTTCGGCGTTGCTTCCTCGCTGCCTTCTTCGTCTTCGCCCAACCGTGCGGCAAACAATTTTGCGCGATCAGCAACAGTTACCGTAACCTCTTCCTTCTTGCCGTTGCGGATAAAACCGAGGGCCACCTTGCTGCCGGGCTTGCGGCTGGCAATGTCGGAAACCAGTTCGTCACCATTCTTTACCGGTCTACCGTCCACGGTGGTGATGGTGTCCCCGACCCTCAACCCTGCGGCTTCGGCAGGCGTTCCCGGGATTACATTGGCGACCGTCACTCCGTTCCCACCGCCATACACGCGCGCTATGGCCGGGTTTTCCTGAGCGGGAAACTCAATACCGATGGAGCCGCGGGCTACGCGGTGATCGGGGCTAATGAGTTGGTTATAGACGCTAACGACGGTATTCGACGGAAGGGCAAACCCCACCCCAGCGTAGGCATTGGTGTCAGTGAGAATCGCGGTGTTAATCCCAATAACCTCTCCAGCCATGTTGACGAGTGGCCCTCCCGAATTGCCCGGGTTGATGGCGGCATCGGTTTGAATAAAAGATTGAAACTGACGGTTCGGCACGATGTTTCGGCCTTTCGCGGAAACGATGCCCGCCGTAACCGTCTCGTTCAAACCAAACGGGCTGCCCACCGCCAAAACCCAGTCACCGACCTGCATGCTATCTGAATTCCCGAGTTTGGCGACAGGCAGGGGCTTATCCACGTCGACCTTAATCACGGCCAAGTCGGTCTCCTGGTCGGTACCAATCACCTTGGCATCGTGCAACACGTTCGGGGGATCGTCCTGGAGTCTAACCCTTACCCTGTCCGCCTTTTCTACCACGTGACGATTGGTCAAAATGTAACCCTTTGGGTCGACAATGACGCCGGAACCTAAAGAATGTTCCCGTATCGGTCCCTGGTTCTGCTGCCCGCCGAAGAAACGATCGAAGAAATCATCGAAGGGATTCTGATCGTCGCCCTCACCTTGATCGGGCGGCATCCCTCGGCGCCGATGCGGGTTCTTGATCGTAGACTCGGTGTTAATATTGACCACGGAAGGTTCCAACTGCTTCGCGATCTGGGTGAACTCGTTTGAGAGTTGTGTCGGGGAGGGCACTGATAGCGGGGAAGGGGAATCGGAACTCTTCTTGTTTTCCTGGCCTCGAACTCCCTTAGAAATTACTGTCCCAATGAGAATGCCGAGGCCCAAAGTAACCAATATCGTCAATGCGTAGGCTGCTCGGTGAGTTCTCAGGCGCAACCAGAGGCCGCCTGCGTGCGGATCCATACGTTTACTTCCTCCAAGCGTTATTCAGCTATTTGGATTATACCGTTTCGCAGATAGCCGCACGAAAACATGCCCGCTCGGCCAAGAAGCATAGTGCTTTGATCATGGAATAAACGAAGCAGGTGCTCTGGATGCTAGTGCCAACGCTTCAAGCAATACAAAAAGCGAAGAGTTAAGGAGCTGACGAGAGGGCAGCTGACACTCGCTTAGCTTTCGCGGCACGTTCTCGTTCGATGCGTTGAATCGTTTCGCGGAGCCAATGTTTCAGCGCCTCCTCCAATTCAATCTGTTCCCGCTGGCGCTCCATTGTATACACCGTCTCGCCTTGTGTGTTCAGCGGGATGTGATGGCAAGGGACTTTCTCATCCCGATACTTGAGCGGAACGAAATCAGTCAGCAGGCACTCGCCACAGGGATGCGGGGCTGACGAGTCGTTGAAATTGATGCAGGATGGTGAGTCAAGAAAGACCGAAGCTGGCTTCCAGGGAGTGCGGACGGAGCGGCCATAGCCGCCTTGCTCCAGGAAATTCAATTCAAACTTGAGCACCTCCAACACATCGCGCTTGTCGTCCGACATAGTCCACCTCCCCGGTGACCGAGGCGAAATCCATCACGTAATGGCACTCATTCTGGGCGCAGTTGCACAGCCTCGCCGTGATTGTTCTCACGACTATCGGTGACGCGCATCACACCGTCCCTGACGCGGTTGCAGCATGCTGAAAATAAACAAGTTGGGAGGATCTCATGGAAAGCACCTACAGTTATCATGCGAGTGCACACTTTCATCAGTACGATCGTAGTTTTGTGTCAATTGACCAGGGAGTTCCCCGGCTGGTCCACTTCTCGGCTCCTCCGGAATTCGGTGGGGAACCGGGCGTGTGGACTCCAGAACATTTCTTGCTGGCCGCTGTGGGTTCCTGTTTGATCGAAACCTTCAAAGCTGTGGCAAAAGCATCAAAACTGGAATTTCAAGGAATCGAAGTCGGGGTCGACGGCGTAATCGAAAAAGAAGCCGACGGACTGCGTTTTACCAAGATTTCGATTCGCCCTGTGCTGATCATCTATCACGACGCATCCCGCGAGCTTGCGGCGCGCGTGCTTGCGAAGACCGAACGAAGTTGCCTTATTGTTCGATCGCTATCGTCCGAGACAGCGTTCGACTCGAAAATTTTGATCGAAAATCCCGTGCCCGCCTAAGGAGCGTGACACATCTACACCCGAGTTTATCTACCTCCCTGTAGAGGAAGAAGTAGGGTGTAATTTCCACTCCCGCCATTTCCTGCGGGTGTAAAATCAGAAGGTAAGGGACCGGAAATCTTCACGGGATCTGCTCTCGTGATCCGAGGCCTGGGATGAATGTCCACTTCAGCTATAAAGACCGCAAGACTCCAGACGTCGAAAAAGAAATCAACCACCTGATCGAAAAGCTGGGTAAACGGCTGCAGGTCTTTCGACCGGAGTTGGTGCATTTGAAAGGGCAGATCGAGCAGAATTCTGCCCGCGAAGGTATGGTGGTGAATCTCAATTTGAGGTTGCCGTCCGGGCAAATGGCGGTGCAGAAGTCGGCTTCCACTGCATCAGCAGCCATGAAGGCGGCCGCTGAGGATTTGCTGCAACAGATCAGTAAGCACAAAGATATTTTGCGCAACTCGCGTAAATGGCCGCGCCGACGGGTGGCGGATTTCCGGCCGCACGCGCAGGTTCCGTTTGAACAAACTGTCGCGGCGGTCCAGGTACCAACAGCCTCCTCGGAAGACATACGTTCATACGTGAACGCGAATCTCGGCCGCCTTGAACGATTTGTAGAGCGTGAACTGTATTTCCGCGAAGCAGCGGAGGAGATTTCTCCTGACTCCCTCACCAAGGAAGAGGTTATTGATGAGGCCATTGCCCGCGCGCTTGGTGATGGACTGGAAAAGCCCGAACGCCTTGCGTTGGAGCCGTGGCTCTATCGGCTGGCAATGAGTGCCATCGATGATTTATCGGCGGGAGCACCCGAGGATACGTCACCGGTGCACCTGGAAGATTCCGCCCGCAAGCCTAACGTGCGGGCTTCCGATGAGTCTGAATTGCAGTTTCATCAACCCGATGAGACTTTGACGGGCGAAAATGTTATCGCGGATCGCAGAACAGCTACCCCCGAGGACATCGCTTCCTCCGATGAAATGATCGCACTCGTGCAGTTCGCGCTGGAAGGCTCGAGCCGCGCGGATCG
>Ga0187778_10003522_pt1 | contig 10479 bp, 12 predicted proteins | sample 1015_Q2_SP5_20_M_FD_132418 | JGI IMG/M metagenome (GOLD analysis project Ga0187778, IMG submission 132418) | Tropical peat soil microbial communities from peatlands in Department of Meta, Colombia - 1015_Q2_SP5_20_MG | ecosystem: Environmental > Terrestrial > Soil > Wetlands > Peat | place...
CGCCGCGCTGTGGAGCAGGGCCGAAACGGGTGTCGGCCCTTCCATCGCGCTGGGCAACCAAGAGAAGAACGGCGTTTGTGCCGACTTGGCGAATATGCCTATGAGTGCGAGAACAAGCAACACGCTCAGCGCCCATCCAGCAGGAGGAGATGTCAAGAGGGTGCTGATGCTGATGCTGCCCGTGAACGCGTATGCCGCGATCGAAAAGAGGAGTAGTGCCTCGCCCGGTATATGGGTGAAGAAAAAGACCTTCTTCGCAGCCTCATTCTTCACTGGGTCGGCGTACCAAAACCCGACTAAAAGGAAGGAGCAGATACCGACGATTTCCCAGCCGACATACAGAACGAACCAATTGGCCGCGTTTACCAGCATCAACATGCCACCGATAAAAAGCAACATGAGGAAGTAGTAGCGTCCTCTTCCGCCCTCGCCCTGCATGTAGCAGTTTGAGTACCACACGATGATGCAGCCCATCAACGCAACCACAAGTGAGAATAAAAGGCCAAGCGCATCCATGCTAAAGGAGAAGAGTGGTACGCCGAATAACAGTACGTTTGGCACTACGGCCGTTACGCTTCCAGTGTAAAAGACGGCAAGGACTGAGGCGAATACAAGGGTGGCAAGCGCGATGACCGTTGAGAGATAGTCCACCGCTTTCGAGCGCGTGAAGCTTCCCAGAATCAGGGGCAAAACGGACAAGATAGCCGGAGTAAATATCAAAGCAATGAGAAAGTCAGCCATCGATGCCATAAAAGCGACTCCGTTTGTGGATGAGATAGATGTGATCGTTACTTATTAAACTGACGATTTCTTGTCGCACCGCTTCTCGGCACCGTCAGGTGGCAATTCCTTAATCGGCGTAGAGCTCTTTTAAGAGGTTGTTCGATCAGCTACTGACAGTAAGAATGCTTATATCGAAAAATAGCGTCCTAATTTCAAATTAAACTCTTTTTTTTAATTATGAATGATTTCCATAATAATCTCAAAGCGTAACCTTTAAATAGGAGCGTCTCGTGGTACACGAGACAGGACGAGATTACCAGACCGGGGTATCTAGTTGCAGAAATCGAAAAAAAAGCTCCAAAAGGCGCTCTTTTTGTCGGTTATAGTGCTGCTTGTCGCAGCGCTGGCTATCTCACCGGCAGCGACAGCTTCCAAAGCGCCGTCGTATCTCCCTAAAGCAACGTATCGCGAGAGCAGCGAAGCGCAGAGACTCATTAACGCGCCGGGCCCACATACGTACATGGATTTCAAAAGTTGCTGGGCAAACGACGCTCAGATCGCCTCGGCCCTTGCGAAGTACGACGTGGTCGCGCTACACTGTATCGAAACGCCGCAACACATTCAAGCAATCAAGGCAATCAACCCCCACACCGTTGTCCTCGCGTACTTCAACCCGCTATTTGGAGGGCAGGAGGGCACGCCTCACACTGAATGGTATCTGAGGGACGCATCGGGCAACACCCACCCAAGCGGCTATCCCAACGAACCCCTCATGGATCTGACGAAGCCTGGATGGCAGGCCATGTGCGTCGAGATCTGCAAGAAAACGCTCGCGAAAGGCTTCGATGGTATCGTTCTCGATAACGGTCTTTCCTCGCCAAACATCCTCTACCCAGGAAGTTGGCCAGGTTCAGACAGCCAGTGGGAATCAAGCACGATCCAACTTTTCCAGAACATAAAGCAGGTGGCTGGAGACAGGATCGTGATCTATAACGGCGCGTACTTCATTCCCGGCTACGTTGGCGCGGTTGACGGATGGATGGACGAGGGATTCCCGTTCTATAAGGGATGGGACAACTCCATCGGTTTTGCCCTCGATGCGTCGACCAAAGGGAAGCTTACCCTCTTCTATGCGCAGGGAAGCGCTGCGGACCGTTACTTTGTGTACTGTTCTGCTTTGCTGACCGACGGATACTTCTTCTACGCACCGACAGGTCTGACACCGATGGGTGGGCCGTCGTGGTTTAGCGATTACGGCGTACAGCTCGGAGCCGCACTGGATAAAACTCATAAGGGTGGCGATGGAACGTGGCAACGTGACTATCAGTACGGAACCGTTGTGGTCAATCCGAACACCAAGACCGCCCGCATCGACAAGAAATCGGGCCAAAATGCGCGGTGGCAAGGTACTCCAACGCCACCAGCATGGAAACCCACCGTAAAGCCCAAACCAACTCCTTTTTACAAGCCAGTGACGCCACCAGCATGGAAACCCACCGTAAAGCCCAAATCAACTCGTCTTAACAGCGTGGCGAACAAGCGAAAACCCCCGTACGAGCGTCCACTGTTTTGGCACTGGAAACTTCACCAGCCAAAACTGCGGCGTTCATCCCGCTCAAAGCCGCCGCAGTTCAGATAAGTAAACCGCAGACTCCAATACCAAAGGCCACCGTAAAGTCCAAACCAGTTTCTTTCAACAAGGTAGCGAGCAAACCACACCTTGTAACGTCACAGATCGTAAAGGCATCAGCAGTGTCAGCCGTAAAGACTGCGAGCAAGCCGAAAACCCAAAAGCTAGCATCAATCGCATTAGCTGCAAAAATCTCACCAACACATACCCCAATGCTGACAACGCCGATCAAAACCGCCGCGATGCCGCAGCCTCCGACGCAACCCGCTGTACTGCCATCCCCAGACAAAACACCAGAAAAGACGCTCAAGCTAGAACGACAGGTCGTTCCTGCGGTGGCATCATCAGAAAAGACAAAAGGCAGCACACCAGCGCTCGCGCACGCATCGCCGCCACAATCTGTCGGTGCATCGCACGGCACGCCTGTCTCCGCCGCGTCGACACCAGTGGCAGCACCAGCCGACGCACACGCGAACACAGCCCCTGCTACGGTACCCCCCTCATCATCGCCGAACAACGCGGCAAGCTTGCCGCCGCAGCCGGTTATCGAGTTCTCGTTGCTTGGTCTCGGATTGCCTGCGGTTCTTGCGGGTATGATCTATCTGTTTATACGGAAATAGCGATCATGCTGCCGCCACCTCCTTTCTTCTCGGCTTAATAAGCTTCATTCTTCTGCCGAACCGATCACTCATCTCGGGCAGTGCTTGATTCCACAGAGACCACGGCCCTCGTTGCTGTGCAACATCTCACACCTCTCAACGCCATAACGCGTCGCTAAGCACGATACGCCTAGCCTTGAAAAGGTTTATAAATTAAGGTCCGAAATGTATTGAAACGGGTGTGCTAATGCGTATAGCGTTATTGGGTGGCACGGGAAATATAGGGGAAGGCCTAGCACTTCGCTGGGCTCCAAAGCACGCTGTCGTTATCGGGTCGAGAAGTGCTGAAAAAGCTGAGGAAGCGGCGGCGTCGTGTGAAAAGCGACTCCAAGAACAAGGCGTAAGCTGCGAGATGTTTGGCGAGGAAAATGTAAAGGCGATAGAAGACTGCGACGTGGCGGTAATTGCGCTGCAGTATCAGTACGCAATCCCCACCGTCAAGCTAATTAGCGAGGCTCTCTCTCATGATGCGATAGTGATATCCCCTGTTGTACCGATGACCAAAGATGGCTTTATGCGCTACATCCCTCCAGAAAGATACGGAAGCGCCGCAGTGGAGATAAAAAGTCTCGTTCCTTCGCAAGAAGTCGTCGCGGCATTTCATACAACGCCTGCAGCACGCTTAATTGATCTGAGAGACAACCTTGGCTTAGATGTGCTCGTCTGCGGATCTGAAAAGCCAAAAGGGGTCGTCATGGGGCTGATCAAGGATATCGAGGGACTCACTCCCTTTGATGGCGGTCCGCTAGAGGCAGCGTGTCTAGTCGAGCCAATAACCCCTCTCTTGATAAACGTATCAGCGAGAAACAAAATCAAGAACAGCTCCATCCGCATAATCGGGCAAAGCAGCACGTGAATAAGGTGTGGATGCTATTTACGCGGTGCGCAGCGTTTTTCCTGTAAGCCCGTCTATCCGTACGCGTCTGTGTGAGTCCTCGCTCGTGTAGAGCGCCTCTAAGACGGGTGAATACACGATGCTCATACCCACCACGTCACAGCTTGGGTATAATCCTTTTATCAGCTCTCTTAATTTCTGCCTTGGGAGACGTGGCGGTATAGCGTGTTCTGAGCGCCCTTCCTTGAGTGCTAAACCTTCGGTGCTCTGTGAGAATAGCGCCTTCGGATAGCTGATATCCTGAAGGGGAAAGTAACTGCCATCGTTGACGCTGATAAGGTGCCTCTCTTCGAGCTTTTTTAGTCTTGATTTGATGCCTCTCTCAGGAAAGGTCTCGTGCAGTTTGGCATAGTCGACGCCCTTGTTATTCAAAATGAAGTCCATTAGCTTCAGTTGCCGGGAGCTTAGATCCATAAGATAGGACAGATTTCTGGATCGACGGCGTAGTCCGTTGGCGCTCAAAATGTCTGCGGTGATTGCATCAATCAAGACAGTATAATCGTTAAATCGCGTGCCTATAAGCCTTTTTTTGATCTCTCGGATAGAGACAATGAATATCGGCAACATCAACAGTTTTAAATCATCCACGCGTTCGCTCTTGCCGAAAAACTTGAACTGCTTGCGTCTGTTGTTGTTCAACGCATCAACGACCTTTGCCTCATCAAACAGTATGTATCGAATCGTCTTGGTTCCCTCGGCGACGTCAAGCGCTAATCGCATCCGTAACTTCTCGCTTTTTATCGCCACGCCGGGAGCACGAACGCCATCTTTCACCAAGAGCTCCGATTCAGAATCAACCTGCGATCTGATGGTGGGTGTCATCCCTCCGTGAGGCGTTTGTTTCTGTCTTACTTTGACAAACGTCGGGTCAGAAATGGCTCCTTGAACGTAGAAGTTCCCCGGTTCCAACGCGGTAAGCTGACGCGCATCATCTAGGGAGGAGAAAAATATCCGAACTGAGTCGATATCATTTTTTAACGTGAGTTTGCCTATGAACACGTTATTGCACTGACTGAGCACGTTCTTGTTGACCAAAGCAGGCCTCTGGGTAGCAAAGAGTACCCCGAGACCTCGTTTCCGACCTCGTCTGCTTATGACTTGCAGAATGTCAAGCCCACGCCCTCTCTGCGGAATAAAGATGTCTGCCTCTTCAACGATAATCAGGAAGGGATTTTGCTTATGCAATCCTTGTCGAAATAACTCCGTCGCGACCCGATAGATGCCTTCTAAGAACGCGTTTACCGCTTTTGGGTCTGCCTCTGAAACGTCGAGTACGATTTTGTGCGATTCTTCGATTATCCTTTTGATGCACTCTTCATCAGTGGCGATGCGGTCGACATCATCGATGACGACGATGCCATTATGACCGGAGAGCCCTGCATACTCGCCTTCAGTATCGACAACCACAAATCCAAGACCATTCGCTGCTAACTCTTCGCAGATAACGCTAACGAGATAACTCTTGCCGCTTCCGCTCTGCCCGATAACAGCGCTTCGTTCCGTTACGATATATCCCGGATCGATCCAGAACGATTCTCCAACATGGAGCTCCATCGTTTCAACATGGCTGTTTTGTTTGATATAAGCTTACTTGTGAAACGATGAGTGAGGTGACAAACCATCACGACGTCTGTGATCGGCGCGGCATCTTTTCGGCGCTCGACCTAGTCTGAGAGCTAGCGGTCACTTTTGTTGAATGATTAGCGTCACAATATCGTTATCCGCCAGAACATAGTCTGACCCGACGCGCTGCCCCGCATGTCGTACTCCCGTGCCCCACACTTGCGCATACCTCAGCCGCTGACAAAGTCGTTCATGCACCACGTTACATACGTCCGTTATCGTGGCGTTATGCCGCAGGATCAGTGGATTCTTCATGTCGGGCGCTTTGCCCGGCGGTTTGAGGTACACTCTAATGAAACCCAGCGTTTCAAAGATCAGATCTTTTAGAACTTCGATGTTGATGTTCTTTTCGGCAGAAATGTGGATATCCCCAAAATTAATCTCGCCAGGAAATTGATCTATCTTGTTGACGACCGTTATTGCCGGCACATACCGCCGGCTAGAAATCAATGCATCGACAAATCGGTCAACGGTGATATCTTCCTTAAGGATTACGTCGGCGTTGTGAACTCTGAAGTCGTGTAGAATCCCCTTGATCGTAGCATCATCAAGCTCTGTCGTACCAGGCATCTTACTGACGGCGATGCCCCCGCGAGATTTCTTGAGTATTGTGACCTTTGGCGCCTTTTCGTTTATCCTAATTCCGGCGCTGTATAGTTCAGTCTTCAGCAGAGTAAGTTGAGATTCACCGAAGACGTCGACGACGATTAGTATTAAGTCCGCATTTCTCACTACTGAAATAACTTCTTTGCCTCTGCCTGTTCCGCTAGCCGCCCCGCCTACTAATCCGGGTACGTCGAGCACTTGGATATGTGCACCTTTGTGCACCATGGATCCTGGTATGACGTTCAGCGTCGTGAAATCATACGTGCCGACCGGTGATTTTGCGTTGGTTAGGACATTGAGCAAGGTGGACTTTCCCACGGACGGATAGCCGACGAGCACGCACGTTGCGTCACCAGATTTTCTAGGAGCATAGCCAATCCCCTTACGGGAACCCTTCGTCTCGCGTCTCTCTTTCAGCCGCGCTATTTTTGCCTTGAGGCGGCCTATGTGCAGTTGCGTCGCCTTGTTATACGGTGTGTCACGAATCTCTTCTTCTATCGCCGCGATCTGCTCTTCTATACTGTTCACGTGACTTTTGCTCATCTCTGACATTTATAGAATCTCTCCAACCGATGCACAGTCAGAGATCTCCTGCCAAAAAGAGCTACGATTTGCTTTGGGCATGGATCTTCGTGTTTACTAAAACAAGTTTAGGCTCATCTCCCTGTATCGAGACGAGGTAGACGTGCGGATCGTTAGAGGCCATGCATTCCATCCACTTTCTGTGTAGAGTCCCACCGGAAGAGATAGGCGGCGATCCATTTTTTGCCCGTAGTTCATTAACGTAGTGCACAAAATCCGATTCTGAGAGACGCGCCACTTTCGACTTCGTACCGATATTACGTGACCACCAAACTTGGAGCTCCCTCTTGATGTCATTGATGAACCCGACGTTTGGCACTTTGTTCTGAAAGCTGTCAATCACTTCGACGTCACAGTCGTCTTCGTCCAAGCCATAATAACATATTGCCACGTATTTGGCTAGCTCTCGGTCGCGTTTGCCCAAAATAAGCCCCATATTAATATTCGCGATCAAAGTATTTCAATATTGTGTAATACGCCTGATTTGCGATGATTTTGTCTGTGATAGTCACTGATCGCCTCCGTTTTACGAGTGGTGCATTATTGTGGAAGTGGATACATCAAGGTTTAGGAGACGCGGCTGAATGCAATTCAATAGTCTCAGGACTATCACTTGAAGCGCGCAGAGAGAACTAAACAAACATACTTCCGGGCTCGAGATATCGATCGGGCTCTAGGCGTTGAACCGAGGATGCAGACCTACATCAGCAGTTCCAACCACTCATGAAGAAGTGAACAGGATTCTGGAGTGCATGCTTCGCGACAACCTATGCACGGTGCTATCTTGCCGTCCACTAGGAGGATATCGTACTCGTTTTCTTCGATCGGTATCACGTTCATTTGTTCTTAGTCCTCTTGACCCTGCTGCAGCCCAACGGCGCTTGCTTGGCGGCCTGCGATCTTTTCCCTATCAAAGTGGCTATAGGCATCCATCAAAGTAGACGTCAAGTTCCAGTCTACTCTTAATCGTTTACAGGATTGAGAAGGATGATGTTATTGCCACGAAGTACGACTGACCCGAGCACCCTCGATTTTTGGCCGTCAACGACTTCTGTGGTATTTGTAAGATGTAAGTTGAGATAGTCATCAGCGCCCATTAATAAGCCCTCAAGCACACACTTTTCACCCTTCATTTCAACTTGGATCTTGGAACCAACTAGATTTTGAACTTTCTTTGATGGAAACAATCTGAATCCTCACGTTACGTTGGTTTTACGGATACTTTAATATTGTGTTTGCCTTTATTCGCGACGCATCGTTGCTAACGCTGATATCGTCCGCGGCTGAGCCTATTATTCAGTCTTGTTGAGTAGGAGCAACCTATAAGTCGTCGAGTTAATTGTAGTCTTCTCCACTTTTTTATATCGAAGAACGCGTTGTGCTGCTTGTGAGTCTTTCTTAGGTTAAATCGCAACTGAGAACGTTTATTTTCATATACTAACATGTGGGCACTCCCTAAGAGCTCTTGTATTCTATTGAATAGTTCCCTTTTAGAGTAGAGGTCGTGCTGCTCTATCGAACTATTCACGTTGGCGAAGTCTGTCACCTGCCTGCACTCTCAGAAGCGTCTCTCGAGCCCTAATAGGCCGTGTCCCGCAGCACGCCACCGCAGCACGGGTGGGATAGGTCGCTCTGCTCAATAACCCGTTAGCCTGAGCGCAGTCACAAACAGCGTTATGCAAGCCCCAACAGGGCTAAGTAAGAGCGGTGTCCCCTTTCCGCGAATAACAGCGTCGAGCTGCGCTCGGATAGTGCATTAAGCATAACAGAAAGCTCCCATCGTTCAATTTTAGAAAACGGCGGCATCAGACGCCTCTGGCACACAAGGAGGTGCTATGCAATGAAACGACAGCTCATCGCATTGCTTCTGTTTACGGTGATGGCAGCCCTCTGTTTTCGGCGTGCTTCGTATGACAACAGCACCGAAAACCGATGCAAAGCTTTCGACTACGCTCATACTTCCGGCACAGACGAGCGTACCGGTAGTAATCAAGCACGTAGCCTTTATGGTGAAGCCGACGTACAGCGCCGGAAGAGGAATACCCGGTGAGCCGGCCTACCTCCATCAAGGAGGAAGAGGGGTGGTTGCGAGTGGCTCCACAAGCGCTCAGGGCTATGGGGTGTTGTGGTCGACGCAGTGCTCGATGGATCCCACGTATACCGCTGACTGGTACTATGCCAGATTCAACGGCGATGTCAGGTGTAATCCTGCGGTTAGCAGCCGTGTCCCTGTGATGTGCGTGGTTTGAATACGTTAACGTAGGATCGCGCCACACGAAACCCTTTATGTCCCTAGACGCCGGATCGTTTGGCTGGAGCTGCAACTTCAGCCTCCGGGCCGAGCCCGCGAACGCGCTGCTGAGGACGACGAACAAAGGGGCCGGGAACGATGGCCAAGGAAATACGCCACTCACGAGCGATGGCGGCACCACGCCCTTCAGTCAGGGCGAGGACAAGAACGCACTTTGCCCAAATGAGGAAACCGGCGAGCCACCACAAAGACAGCCACCAGAGCCGCCTCAAGACGTGCCGCAAGCAGCCTGCACTACAAGCACAAGAGATGCCACCAGCACAACCATCGGCACGAGGGGGGCTCATGGTGGGTTAAGCTGAGAGGCCGCTGGGTTGCTGCATAACGTTACGCCGAGCCGCGAACTTGTCAATGGACGAGGGGCCGAGATCGAACACGAAAATACTTGCAGAAGAACTAAGAGCAAGACCTCGCTCGCGAACGACTAATACTTGCGCCGCGCTCTTCGCTAACGCTTACCCGGGTTCGGGGCCATTTTTAACCATGCACAATGACTGCATAACAGTTGACGAGCTCATTCTCGAGATCGTAGATTACAAGAACAACTACGCCGAGGTCGCCGTCGAAAAGCTGAAGCGGCTGTGCTCGCAGAGCTATGGAGCATACGACTACCTGCAAGATCGCGTGCACGATGCGTGGCTTCCGGACTACGCGCGAAACCGATTGCGAGACGTGTTATTGAGCATAGACATACACTTACACGCCTTTCAGGAATACGGGCGGTAATATCCAAGAGCCTAACAAAACAGTAGGGCGCATCTAAAAAGAGACAAAGAAGCGCGGACAAGACAAAAAGTTCGCTGTTATTGACTTTACACTGGCAAATAGGAGATCGTCAAACTCGCACACACACATAAGAACAGTGAGCGATGTGGCGCAATTGTCTGGCGTCTAATAGTCGTGCCCGCGTATGTAATGGTGTTCCTCGCCTGATGCGGTCAGTGGGTCAACGTGTATGACCGCGTCATCGAGATAGGACAGATGATCGAGCAGATGGTGGCGCACCTCCGTAGCGATCCCATGCCCTGCGTTCACCGAGAGCGATGGGTCGACCGCGACGTTCACTTCCGCACGGAGCCGGTGACCGATCCACCTCACCCGCACCTCACTGACGTCCTGCACGCCTTTAACGTGGGCTGTCCCCTCTCTGATCTCGTTAGGGATAGCGGGATCGATGCCATCGATCAGACGAATGATCACCAGCTTCCCTGCGTCCCAGACGACGCGGAGAATTACCACGGTGATGAGGAGGCCGACGATCGGGTCGGCGAGCGGATATCCCGCGTACACGCCGAGCGCACCAGCAAACACCGCAAGGCTCGTGAGGCCGTCGATGCGGGCGTGGTGGCCATCGGCGACCAACGCCGCGCTGTTGATCTCTCTCCCCACCTTGATGCGAAGCTGGGCGACAGCTTCGTTGCCCGTGAAACCAATAAGCGACGCAACTATC
>Ga0187778_10003525_pt1 | contig 10471 bp, 10 predicted proteins | sample 1015_Q2_SP5_20_M_FD_132418 | JGI IMG/M metagenome (GOLD analysis project Ga0187778, IMG submission 132418) | Tropical peat soil microbial communities from peatlands in Department of Meta, Colombia - 1015_Q2_SP5_20_MG | ecosystem: Environmental > Terrestrial > Soil > Wetlands > Peat | place...
GCTAAGGGTGAGGAATTCCTTGGCTCTTGCCCATTCGTGATATCTTCATGAAAGATATTAAACTCACAGATAAATTCCATCGCACCGTAGATTACCTGCGTATCTCCGTTACCGACAGGTGCAACCTCAGGTGTATCTATTGCATGCCTTCCGAGGGTGTCAGGCACGTCGAACACAGGGATATCCTGTCCTATGAGGAAATTACAAGGATCGTGAGAGTGGCCTCTGGCCTCGGGGTAAGAAAGGTCAGGATTACAGGGGGAGAACCTCTTGCGCGGAAACATATTAGCCGTCTCATTGCATCCATCAGAGAGGTCCCCTGGATAGACGATCTGAGCCTCACCACCAATGGAGTGCTCTTGGAACATTATGCAAGCGAGCTGGCGGGTGCGGGACTGCACAGGATAAATGTGAGCCTGGATTCCCTCAAGCCCGAAAGGTACCGGGAGATCACTCGCGGGGGAGACATCTATCGGGTAATAAAAGGGATAGAAGCAGCGGAAAAGGCCGGGCTGATGCCAATAAAGATTAATATGGTGCCCATCAGGGGATTTAACGGAGATGAGATCGGGGAGTTTGCGGGGATCACGCGGGATACTCCCTATCATGTGAGATTCATCGAATTTATGCCCATCGGAGGGAGGGAGCTGTGGAGCCCTGAGAAATATATTGCAACCGATGAGATAAAAGCCAGTGTAGAACGGATTGGCTCTCTTTACCCTGTTCGGATGCGCAAAATAGGGCCAGCCCGATATTTCAGGTTCGGAGACGCCCCGGGTGTCATAGGATTTATCAGTGCATTGACGCACCATTTTTGCGGAGACTGCAACCGCCTCCGCATCACTTCTGATGGGAAGTTGAGGCCTTGTCTCTTCTCTGAGACAGAAATCGATTTGAAACCCGCGCTTCGGAGCAGCTCGACCCCTTCTGATAAGGAGATCGAGCGTCTGCTCAAGCTCGCGATAGAAATCAAACCGGAAAGACATATGCTCGATAAGAGCAGAGAGTTGCCGCCCCCTGGCTCACCATCATACCTCGCCTCCCCTCTCAAGCCCATGTCGAGAATAGGAGGATAAATGGGGCTCACACACCTCGACAAGAGCGGAAAGATAAAGATGGTAGATGTTACAGGAAAACGGCCTACTGAGAGGGAGGCCACTGCACGGGGTTCTGTGTATGTGAACGCGGCGACACTGTCACTGATAGAGGACAAGGCTATGCCCAAGGGAGACGTCATTGCGGTAGCAAGGATTGCCGGAATACTTGCCGCAAAGAAAACATCAGACCTCATACCCCTGTGTCATCCCCTCAACGTAACCTCAGTTGATGTCACTATCACTGCTGACAAAAAGGAAAACAAAGTGGAGGTGGAGGCAAAGGCTAAGACCATGGGGCAGACTGGGGTGGAGATGGAAGCATTAACCGCTGTGTCTGTTGCAGCACTGACCATTTATGATATGTGTAAGGCGGTAGACAAAGAGATGACTATTTCCGACATTATGCTTATGGAAAAGCGCGGAGGGAAAAGCGGAGAGTTCAGGAGAAGCAAGATGCCGAAATCTAACAAACATTCTCACTAACGACACTCGCACTAAAACCTGCGGGCTCCTTTCTTTCTATGTGCTCTACCTGCGATCGTCTTGTCCGGAAATGAATGTTCAAGCACTCAATGGGAAAATGAGCCTTGTCTTAATTCCCAAAATAATAACCCCGCATAAAATTTGACAATTGCGCCTATCCATGATAAAAGCTAATTAGGAGAGGAAAAGTCCCGGGAAAAGCGATCATTTGCCGAGCATAAAAGAACTTTAATTTGACGAAGAATGTTCAATGGGTTGATTGAACTTAAAAGAAAAAGGCTATGATTACTGCCGAAATAGTGAAAAAACTGTCTTATCTTTTTATTGTGGCAGTCCTCTTGATTGGAATAGGCATATCCATAGGAGCCTATACTCTCGTAAAGGGATGGGAAGGCCAGAAGTTGTGGACAGAGTTTTATCAGGCTACGGAAAACCGCCATGCGTCGCTCCAGAGACAAATCGACTCTGACTTGCAGGCACTTGTATCACTTCAGGCTTTCTACCGTAATTCGGCGAGGATTAGTAGGACAGAATTCAGTGGTTTTACAAAGGCTCTTTTGGTGCAGCACACCAGTGTTCAGGCTATTGAATGGATACCGCGAGTACCGTATTATCAGCGTGAAGAATTTGAAAAGGCTGCGCAAAAAAATGGCTTTCCTGATTTTCAAATTACCGAACGTACGGCTCAAGGGAAAATAATAAGAGCGGGTGGACGCGAAGAATATTTTCCTGTGTATTTTGTTGAGCCAGATGGAAGCAGTGAGATTGTCCCGGGGTTTGATCTTGCCTCTAATCCGGCGATTAAGGAGTCTTTGGAGCAGTCCCGTGATACGAGAGAACTCGTTGCGACTGTGCCTTTAATAGCGGGCCAGAAGTCTGTTGGTCAGTCGGGGTTCTCCGCTTTTTGGGTATTTGCACCGATAGACGAGAAAGACGCCTCGAGAGATTCTGTTCAAGCCCATCGTGAAAACCTTAGAGGCTTCACTGCAGGCTTCTTCCGGCTCGGTGACATTGTGCGGGCATCCTTGGAATATCTGGAATCGGCAGGCATCGATTTTTATATTTATGACCAGTCCGCATCGAAAGGTGACCGTTTTCTTTACTTCCACCAATCACGTACACGAAAGAGGGCAATTTCGCCCATGAGCGATCAGGAGTTGAAATCATTTAAGGGCATCAAATACACCAATACGCTCAATGTGGCGGGACGGATATGGATGGTTGTATATGTGCCGACACCTCAGTTTGTCGCAACGAGGGAGTCATGGCAGCCTTACTATGTTCTCTCGGTTGGATTGGTGCTTACCGGTCTTCTCGTGAGTTACCTCTGGTTTAGTATCAGGCGAGCAGAAGAACTGTCAAAATTAAATGTCCAACTCCTCAGTGAAATTGCCGAAAGGAAAAGTGCAGAGGAAGCATTGAACGAATACCGCATGCACTTAGAGGATTTGGTAAGTGAACGCACCGCTGAACTATCAAGGGCAAATGAGCGTCTGCAGGAGGACATTGCTGAGCGCAAAAAGATAACAGAGAAGCTGCGGGAAAGCGAGGAACGGTTCCGCAGGATTTTTGAAGATGGTCCGCTCGGAATGGTGATTTCGGATCAACACTATAGCGTTCTTAAAGTCAATAAGGCACTCGCTGAGATGTTAGGGTACTCGGAACAGGAGCTCTTGGAGTGCAATATTGAAGATATGACCTATCCTGAAGACGTGGAGAAGAGCGTAAAGTTATCAAGACAGGTGCTCAGAGGGAAAATGCCCCTTTTTTCCTTGGAGAAACGCTACGTCAAAAAGTCCGGAGAAATTCTCTGGGTCAATCTTACAGCTACTGCCATTCGCGATGAAGAGGGAAACGTGCTCTACGCCATGGGTATGATTGACGATATCAGCAAACGAAAGGTCGCCGAACAAGAGAAGGAACTCCTTATCTCCCAGCTTCAAGATGCACTGGCTAACATCAAAACATTGAAAGGCTTGATTCCTATATGCGCATGGTGTAAGCAGATACGTGATGACAAAGGATACTGGAAAAAAGTGGAAACATACCTGGAAGAACATTCAGATGCCTCCGTTACTGCTGGCATATGCCCAAAATGTTTGCACAAGGAAGACCCAGAAACATACGAGGAGGTATTTGGACATGAAAAGGAATCAGGAGTCTCCAAAATAGAGCAGGAATAAAATTGCTGTGCCACACGATTCCTGCCTTTACCACTTCCACCAGAGCATTTATTAGGAATCCATCAAAAGCCCTCTCACCACATTCAGGTTTCTCGGGTCATCCTCCTCGCTTTTTTTGGGAGTCTCGAGGATCAGGGGAATATCCCTTAATGAAGGATGACGAATGATCCGTTTCAACCCTTCCTTTCCGATCTCTCCTGTCCCTATGTGCTCATGCCTGTCGACCCTTGCATTAAAGGCTCTTTTCGAATCATTGAGATGCATGAGTTTGACTCTTTCAAACCCAATTTCCAGTTCAATCTCCCGTACAATCTCAGCAAGCCCTTCCTCATTTGAAAGATCATACCCTGCCTGGAATGCGTGGCAGGTATCCAGGCATATCCCAGCCACAAGAGCATCCCCTGCGGCATCCGAAAGCTCTGCCAGATCCCTGATCCTTGATGAGATGTCTCCCCTCTCCCCGGCGGTATTCTCAAGAAGGAGGCGCGCATTCCATGGGTGATAGCGGGAAACAATTCTCATCGCATCACTTGCCCTCATCCGGGCATTGTCTTCACTGTCCTCTGATGCGCTGCCCGTATGAAGGACTACATACTCGGCACCCAGGGCATCTGCCAGCTCCATTTCCCTGATCAGAAGTTGCACTGATTTATCAAGAATATCGGCACGCAGGGAAGCAAGATTGATAAGGTATGACGTGTGTATGAAAACCGGTTCGATGTCAATCAGTCCCCTCAGCTCCCTGAATCGTCTCACCTCTTCGTCTGAAATCCTGCTCACATGCCATTGTCTCGGGTTATGAGAAAATATCTGCATGGTGGTGCATCCCAGTTCCCTTGCTCTTTCAAGGGACAGATGCGCGCCGCCTGCGATTGATGTGTGCACGCCCAGTCTTCTCACCGTATGAGCCCTTTATGGTATAATTATAAATCTTCTTCAGTCGCCCTGCGCAAAGGTATGAAAAAACAATACGCAATTGGCATAGACCTTGGAGGAACCTATCTGAGGATAGCCTTGGTATCCGAGGATGGGGAAGTTGTCCAGAAGATTAAGATACCTTCTTCTGAGAATATTGTGGAATCCCTTCAGGGATCCATCCGCACATTGCTTATTGAAGGGGTAATCGGAATTGGTTTTGGCATTGCAGGACTCATTGACAGACAGAAGGAGACTGTGGTCGAATCCCCCAATCTCCCAAGGATCGAAGGCCTGGACATTGCCGGTATTCTAAGAAACACCTTCAATCTCCCTGTGGTCCTGGAAAATGATGCCAACGTGGCTGCCATGGGGGAAAAGTGGATGGGTGAGGGGAAACCCTTCAAGAATTTTGTGCTTTTGACTCTCGGGACAGGGATAGGTGGCGGACTTATCTACAATCATGTGCTCATGGACATAGCTGCGGAAATAGGACATATGAGCATAATGGCCAATGGGGAGAGATGCTCGTGCGGGAACTATGGTTGTTTAGAGGCATACGCGTCTGGAACAGCTATTCTTTCCCGTGCCATCAAATCACTCGAAGATGCTGCTGAAAGCGCAGTGAGAGAATCCTGCAAAGGGAATATCTATAAATTGACCCCTGAAGATATTTATAAGGCTGCCCTTGACGGTGACACCCTTTCTAGGGAAATCCTGAGAGATGCAGGGAGATATCTCGGCGTGGGAATATCAAACCTTATCCATGTATTCAGCCCTGACGCACTGATACTTACAGGAGGCCTCATCGGGGCCTGGAACATCTTTATACAGGAAGCGATCAAGGAGGCTTCACGCCGCACCTTTAAGCAGCTGTTTGAAAAAGTGAGCATTCTCCCCTCATCCCTTGGCGACGATGCGGGTATCCTTGGTGCCTCTCACCTCGTCTTTGCATGCCAAAGAACATAAGAAATTTTTCCATAATCGCTCATATCGATCACGGCAAATCCACCCTCGCTGACAGGCTCCTAGAATACACAGGGGCCTTGAGTTCGAGGGAGATGATGGAGCAGGTACTGGACACCATGGATCTCGAGAGAGAAAGGGGCATCACCATAAAAGCCCATGCGGTCAGGCTCAATTACCGGGCAGGGGACGGACATGACTATATACTCAACCTTATTGATACTCCGGGTCATGTGGATTTTTCTTACGAAGTTTCCCGAAGCCTTGTCTCCTGCGAAGGAGCCCTCCTTGTGGTGGATGCAACCCAGGGGGTTGAAGCACAGACCGTGGCAAATGCGCACCTTGCCATGGAACACAACCTTGAGATGATCCCTGTCATTAATAAGATCGACCTTCCCTCAGCAGACCCTGAGAAGATAAGAAAACAGATAGAGGATATTCTCGGGATCGAGAGTACGGATGCCGTACTTGCCAGTGCAAAAGAAGGGATTGGCACAGAGGAAATACTGGAGGCCATTGTGAGGAGGATTCCACCTCCGGGGGGAGATGACTCCAAGCCCCTCAAGGCCCTTATATTCGATTCCTGGTTTGATAATTACCAGGGCGCAATAGTCCTTGTGAGAATATTCGATGGAACGGTGAAGGCCGGGACCAGGATACGGCTCATGAGCACTGGAAAGGAATTTGAAGTGTCCCAGGTGGGGATATTTTCCCCAAAGATGGAAAAGGTGGATGGGCTTTCTGCAGGAGAGGTGGGATATCTTATCGCCGGAATCAAAAGGGTCAGTGACACCAATATTGGTGATACTATCACGGATGTGATGAATCCTTCAAGCGATGCGTGTCCAGGATACAAGGAGATAAAGGCTATGGTGTTTTGCGGCCTTTATCCCACAGAAACCCAGCAGTATGAAGGCCTCAAAGACGCCCTGGAGAAACTCAGGCTCAATGATTCGTCCTTTACTTTCGAGCCAGAGACGTCCACCGCCCTTGGTTTTGGTTTCAGGTGTGGTTTCCTGGGGCTCCTGCACATGGAGATCATCAAAGAACGCCTTGAGCGTGAGTTCGGGCTCTCCCTCATAAGCACTGCACCCACCGTCATCTACCGGGTGACGACAATAAAGGAAGACGTAATATTTATTGACAACCCCACATTACTTCCGGAACGGTTTCTCACCATAGAGGAACCCTTTGTGAAGGTCACTATATTCGTGCCGCAGGTATATATCGGTTCTGTCCTCGACCTCTGTCAGGAGAAGGGCGGGACGCAGAAAGAATTCACCTATATCGGCAAGGAGAGGATTATGGTGGTGTACGATATCCCTCTCAATGAGATTCTGTGGGACTTTTACGACAGGCTGAAATCAGTATCAAAGGGATATGCATCCATGGATTATGAGTTCATAGGATACAGGGAATCGAGTCTCACAAGACTCGACATTCTGCTGAACGGTGAGTCCGTGGACGCCCTTTCCTTGATAGTTCAAAAGGACAAGGCGTATTATAAAGGCAGACAAATTGTGGAAAAGCTGAGGGAGGTCATTCCGAGGCAACTTTACGAAGTGGTGATACAGGCAGTAATTGGAAGCAAGGTGATCGCGAGGGAGAGTGTGAAGGCACTCCGCAAAGATGTCCTTGCGAAGTGTTACGGCGGCGATATCACCAGAAAGAGAAAGCTCCTTGAAAAACAAAGGGAGGGGAAGAAACGAATGAAGCAGGTGGGGAGAATAGAGATTCCCCAGGAGGCATTTTTGTCGGTCTTGAAGGTAAAATGAAGGGACAGGAGGAGTATTGCGGGTGAAGAAAAACAAGAAGGAATTAGTGTGGGAGTACACAAAGGCGATTGTCACAGCCCTTTTGCTTGCCCTCTTTATCAGGGCATATTTTATCCAGGCATTTAAGATACCATCGGGGTCTATGATCCCGACTCTGCTTATAGGCGACCACATCCTCGTGAATAAGTTCATTTATGGCACCACAATCCCCTTCTCTGATAAGAGAATCCTTGTCTTTAGGAGGCCAGAAAAAGGTGATATAATAGTCTTCAAATATCCTGAAGACCGCAGCAGGGATTTTATAAAGAGGGTCATCGCAGTGGAAGGCGATGTAATTGAATCAAAGAATAAGGTCATCTATGTGAATGGGAAAGCCGTGAGTGAGCCTTACACACAGCATACAGACACTTCCCTTCGGCCTAGGGGTATTGAACCGCGGGACAATTTCGGGCCGTATACCGTTCCAAAGGAAAAGTATTTTATGATGGGAGACAACCGTGACCAGAGCTATGACAGCAGATACTGGGGATATGTGGATATGCGAGATATCAGGGGAGAGGCACTCATTCTTTACTGGTCGTGGGACAGTAAGAACCATTGGCCGAGATTCGAAAGAATAGGGAGGTTGGTCAAATGAGACATCTTCGTAGCAGTGACGGCTTTGTAAAACCATTGCTGGTCATCGCGATTATGGCATTCCTCGTGTATTCTGGTGTCCAGTTCGGAATCCCCTATTACCGTTATTCAGCCTTCAAGAGTGAAACGAAGGAGATTGCGCGTCTCGAACTGGGACAGATCGAGAAGACAAGAGCCCAGGTATATGAAGCTGCGCAAAATCAGAAGATACCCATTGAGGCAGAGGATATCCAGATTACCCAAAAAACCCACACTACCCGCATCCAGACCGCATGGTCTGTGGATGTGGATATCCTTGGCCTTTATCAAAAGACACTGCACTTTACAGTTGACGTGGAGGAATGAGGTGTTTACAGGGCTCATTGTCGAAATGGGGACTGTGGTGTCCCTGAGAAGGAAAGAGGCCGGGGCTTTCCTCACGCTCTCAGCAGATACCTTAGCAAAAGATGCAGGTATCGGGGACAGCATTGCGATCAATGGGGCCTGTCTTACTGTGGTGGGGCGTGAGGGTTCGCTACTATCTTTCGATCTCTCTGACGAGACGGTCCGTTCCACAAACCTTGGGCTGCTCAGGCAAGAAAATAAGGTAAATCTTGAGCCCTCACTCAGGTCTGACGGGAGACTTGGCGGACATTTTGTAACAGGCCATGTAGATGCTGTGGGAAAGATCAGGACAAAAACATTGGTGGGAGATACCTTTAAGGTGGTGATCGATTCTCCGGAAGAAGTGACGAGTCTTCTTGTGGAAAAGGGTTCTGTGGCAGTGGACGGTATAAGCCTCACAGTGGTGGACGCAGCCAGGGACAGCTTCTCTGTGGTAATAATCCCCCATACCGCTCGTCTTACCACTATCGGGTTCAAGAATGCAGGCGATACTGTGAACCTCGAGGCCGATATTGTAGGGAAGTATGTGGCAAAGTTTCTTCAGGGAGACCGTGTGGAGAAAGGAAATAATGATGCACGATTTGTCAGGTCCCTGAAGGCGTCGGGATATATTAAGGAGGAGTAGACTATGCACAAACACAAATTCAATACCATAGATGAAGCCATAGAAGACGTTGCAAACGGTAAGATGGTTATCCTTGTTGACGACGAGGATAGGGAAAACGAAGGAGACCTCTGCATGGCAGCGGAAAAAGTCACACCTGCTGCGATAAACTTTATGGCAAAATACGGAAGGGGGCTCATCTGCCTCTCCTTAACCCCCCAAAGAGTTGAGGAACTGCAACTTCCCATGATGACCGATGAGAATACCTCCCAATTCGGTACCGCCTTCACGGTGTCCATTGAGGCAAGAAAGGGTGTTACTACAGGGATCTCGGCATCTGACAGGGCAACCACCATTCTCACTGCCATTGATCCCAAGATGGGTTCAGAGGATCTTGCGAGACCGGGTCATGTCTTCCCCCTTCGCGCAAAACCCGGGGGTGTGCTCCAGAGGGCTGGTCAGACAGAAGGGTCGGTGGACCTGGCGAGGCTAGCAGGACTTTACCCTGCGGGTGTTATCTGCGAGATCATGAGCGATGACGGTACCATGGCACGTGTCCCTGAGCTGATAGAGTTTGCGAAACGCCATAGCCTGAAGATCGTCACGGTGAAAGACCTCATTCACTACAGGACCAGGACCGAACGCTTTGTCAAAAGAATCTCGGATGTCAACCTTCCCACTGACTATGGTGAGTTCAGAGCTGTTGCGTACGCCAACGATATGGACACTAATATTCATATCGCCCTCATGAAAGGAGAGATTAAGCCCGAGGAGGCGGTGCTGGTGAGGGTCCATTCAGAATGTCTTACCGGAGATGTCTTTGGTTCGAAGCGGTGCGATTGCGGAGAACAGCTGCATAAGGCAATGGAAATGATTAATAAGGAGGGGAGGGGGGTCATCCTCTACATGAGGCAGGAGGGAAGGGGCATCGGACTTGCAAACAAGCTTAAGGCATATGAACTTCAGGACAGGGGACTGGATACGGTAGAGGCAAATATAAAGCTGGGGTTTAAGCCCGATTTAAGGGATTACGGAATCGGCGCGCAGATACTTGTTGACTTAGGGGTGAGGAAGATGCGGCTCATGACGAATAACCCAAAGAAAATCGTCGGCCTTGAGGGATATGGCCTGAAAGTCGTCGAAAGGGTGCCCGTAGAGAGTAGTCCCCACGAACGGAATATTATTTACCTCAGGACAAAAAAGAAGAAGCTGGGGCATATGCTGGACAATGTGTAACACCATGATATCCTGTTTTGTTCGAGAATATCTCATCCTGTACGGTGCGGTGGCTTCCCATGGATAGAGAAAAAGCAAAGATTAAGCAGCTTGTGATAAAGAACTATGGCGCAGTCGCAACGGGCAGTCCCTCATGTCTTCCCCAGACAAGCTGCTGTGCTGCGGGGGCAGGCGCACAGACCCTCCTTGAAA
>Ga0187778_10003526_pt1 | contig 10470 bp, 11 predicted proteins | sample 1015_Q2_SP5_20_M_FD_132418 | JGI IMG/M metagenome (GOLD analysis project Ga0187778, IMG submission 132418) | Tropical peat soil microbial communities from peatlands in Department of Meta, Colombia - 1015_Q2_SP5_20_MG | ecosystem: Environmental > Terrestrial > Soil > Wetlands > Peat | place...
CGGCGCGTCCCCAACGCAGGGACATCTATCATAGGGTCCAGGGCTTCGTCAACGCGTCGGCCCACGTGGCGGATCGACACGGGGCTACCCGGCGGCCGCCGCGCGCCCCCGCGCCCGCCCGCGCCCCCACGGGGCGGGCGGCGCGATTGACAAGGGCGGCCCCGGGGCATAGGCTTCCCGCCCGGCGGGTGGCTCGCCGCGGAAAGGATGCGCGGGGGTATGGAGACGGCGGAGATCGTGGTGGTGGGGGGCGGGATCGTGGGGTGCAGCATCGCCTACCACCTGGCCGCGCAAGGGTGTAAGAACGTCGCGCTGCTGGAGAAGGATCTGGTCTGCTTCGGGTCCACCGGCAAGTCCGCCGGGGGGATCCGCGTCCAGTTCTCCAGCGAGGTGAACATCCGTCTGTCGCTGGAGGCCCTGAAGATCCTGGCCCGGTTCAAGGACGAGCTGGGGGTGGACCCCGGTTTCCGCCAGACCGGGTATGTGTTTCTCGCCACCACGGACGAGGAACTGGCCACCTTCCGGCAGAACGTGGCGCTCCAGCAGCGGTTCGGTATCCCGGTGGAACTCCTGGCGCCGGATGAGATCCGCCGCCGCGTGCCCGTCCTCCGCGTGGACGACGTGGCCGGGGGAACCTTCTGCCCCTGGGACGGGCACGCTTCGCCCCACGAGGTGACCCACGCCCTGGCCGCCGGCGCGCGGCGCCTGGGGGCGCGCATCCACGAGGGCCGAGCCGTTACGGAGGTGGCGGTGGAGGGCGGCCGGGTGGTGGCGGTGGAGACCTCCGCCGGCCCCATCGACTGCGGGGCCGTGGTCATTTGCGCGGGCCCGTACGCGGGCCACGTGGGCGCCATGGCCGGGGTGGAGCTGCCGGTGAAACCCTTCCGGCGCCAACTCTTCGTCACCAAGCCCCTGGGCGGGACCCCGGAGGCCCTGCCCCTCACCATCGACTTTCACCGCGGCTGGTACTTCCGCCGCGAAGGCGAAGGCATCCTCTTCTCCGGCCCCAAGGACGCGGCGCCCAGCTTCAACACCCACGTGGACTGGGAGGACCTGGAGGCCATCGTGGCCACCGCCATCCACCGCGTGCCCCTCCTGGCCAAGGCCGAGGTCCTGCGGGGGTGGGCCGGCTCCTACGACATCACGCCTGACCATAACCCGCTGCTCGGGGCGGTGCCTGGAGTGGGCGGGCTCTACGTAGCCGCGGGTTTTTCCGGCCACGGGTTCATGCACGGCCCCATCGCCGGCCGGCTCATGGCCGAGTTGATCCTGGGCGGGAAGCCCAGCATCGACATCTCGCCCTTCGCCCCGGACCGATTCGCCCGGGGCGCCGCCATCCCGGAGCCCCTCACGGCCGCCCAGTAGATCCGGCACGCCTCCCTGCCGGACGCGGGCCACGAACTTCCGCGGACCCGCGCGGAAGCCGCGGAACCGGCAGCGGTGTGAGGACCCCTGAAGCCCTCGGGGCCCATCGGTCCCGCGATGCTCTCCAGGGCTACCGCATGACTTCCCATCCGGATGCCCGGGCCACCTAATATGGTGGGCGCCACCACTGGCGGCGGATGAAAGAGTCTAATTTCACCATTTCGGCGCACGAGTCAACTGCTGGAAAACATATGCAAAACAACATGTTACGAGCCATCCGTGGGCTCTGCGCAAACTTGGTCTACGGCTTGCTTTCTCCTCTACCGCACGCCTCGACTATCCCAGCATACTGATGAGCAGCAGAGGAACATCGCAGGGTTGTTCGGTTCTGGGAGGTTATCTGTGATCAAGGTTGGGAAGGAGGTGGTGAAGAGGTCGGTTTCGAAGGTTGGCGTTCATCCACACCGGTTGATAGAGGAGAGGAGCCGAAATGAAGGTCAGTAAGGTCACGGCGTCAGTAGGGATCGCCGCCCTCGTCCTTGCTTCATCGGCGCCTGGGTTCACGCAGCAGGGCGGCACTGCCTGCTCGGTGGAAATCGCCCAGGTTCGCGCCCAGATCTGGCGCGCACAGGCTGCCATGGATATCACCCAGGAGACGGCGGCGGCCCCGCAGCGCGGCAAAGCGCTGGCGTCCGCGCAGAACCCCTCGCAGGGTGAAGTCTCTGCCGGCCGCAGCACCATGCCCGGTCAGAATGAGGTCTCCGGCGCCGGCCGCAGCACCATGCCGGGCCAGAACGAGGTCTCCGCTGGCCGCGCGCTGGCCGCGGCGCCTGGCTTCACGCCGGCCGTCGGGCCCGCCTCGGGCGTGGGCCGGATCTCGAGCACGGCCAACGCGCAGTTCCGGGTGCTGGCCAGCGATCAGGACCGGAAGGCTTTCGTGGACAACCTGAACGACCAGGAGCGCCGCCTGCTCTACCAGACGCTCACCAGCACCTATAAGAAGCGCCTGGCCTCGGCGGCGGGCGACCAGAAGGAACTCGGCCAGAAGGTCTCCGATCAGGATGCCAAGGCCTGGGCCGAGAAGATCGCCACGGACCGCACCGGCCTGAGCAAGAAGATCGCGAAGGCGCGGACGCTGGCCCGGAGCGCTTCGGATCTCTGCAAGAAGGGGGATTCGGAGGGCGCGGCTGCCAAGGCCAAGGAGGCCATGGAAGCCCTGAAGTAACTCCCGCGATCCAGACCACCGCGCGCCGGGAGGCGGGTATCCCCTGCCTTCCGGCGCGTACTTTTTCCGGAGGCCCCACACCCGGTGGCGGCTCCCGCGGGACGGCCACGCACCCGCCCTCACCATTTGTGTTGCTTGACAGGACGGAGGGTTCCGGCACAGTCTAGAACGTCGGCGCGACGCGGCCCTGCTTCACACCTGCCCTGCGGCGCCCGCAGTCGCCACCCGCTCGTGGGAGTGCCATGAAACGCACAGCCCTCGTTCCGGCCGTCCTCGCCGCGGCCCTGGGCATTCCCGGCCCGGCTGCCGCCGACGATCTCACCAGGGATCTCGCCATCCTCAGGGCCAAGCCGGCCACCGTCCTCATCCTCACCCAGGTGGGCGGGCAGGCCCGCACGCGCTGCGGCCCGGGCCCCTTCCAGGACGTCACGGTGCCACCCCTCGGGAGCACGGGCACCGGCTTCATCGTCCACCCGGATGGGTGGGTCATCACGAACGGCCACGTCGTCCAGCCGTATTACGAGCCGGGCGAGGAGCAGCTCCGCCAGGGGATCCTCCGCGCGGCCATCCAGCAGGCCTGCGTGGCCCCCATGGAGGCCGCCCGGGGGGCCAGGTTCGCCCCGGCGGAGCGCTCAGCGCTGATCGATCGCCTGATGGCCGTCGCGGCGAAGGACGCCAACGTCACGGTGCGAAAAGCGTTGACGGTGTTCCTGCCCAGCGGGAAGAGCCTCCCGGCCGAGGTGAGGGTCTACAGCGGGCCCATCGCCCCCGCGCCCACCGAGCAGGAAGAGGCGCGGGCCGCGGCCATGGGCAGGATGGCCGGCCCGCCCAGGGGTGGGCGTGACGTGGCGGTCCTCAAGGTCGCCGCCGCGGGCCTGCCCGTGGTGCGCCTGGGGGATTCGGACCAGGTGCGTGTGGGCGACCCGGTGCTCATCCTGGGTTTCCCTGGCGTGGTGCTCCAGCACGAACTGCTGTCCCGGGCCACCCGGACCGAGGCCTCCGTGACCTCGGGGGAGATCTCGGCCCTCCGCAAGGACGCGGAGGGCCACCCGGTGCTGCAGACCGATGCCGCCGTTTCGTGGGGCAATAGCGGCGGCCCGATGGTGAACGCCCGGGGCGAGGTCGTCGGCATCGTCACCTTCATCTCGCTGACCGAAGGCGGCGCCGGCCAGGCGGTGCAGGGGTTCAACTTCGCCGTGCCCATCAACATCGCCAGGGAGGTGGCCCAGCCGGCCGGCATCGACTACCGGACGGCGGGCCCGTTCAACGCCCTGTGGGATGGCGCCCTGGAGGATTATGCCCACGGCTATTTGGCCTCGGCCATCGGCAGGCTGGAGCGGCTGGAGAGGCAGAACCCGGACCAGCCGGACGTGGCACGCTTCCTCGGAGACGCCAGGGCCCGTTACGCCCGCCTCCCCTTCTATCGGCGGAACCCGGCCTGGAGGTGGGGCGCAATCGCCGTCGCCATGGCGGCGGGGATCGCGGGGACGGTTTTCATCGCGAGGCGGCGCGGCAAGGAGCGGGCGGCGGCGATCAAGCGTCTGGCCCGGGAGGAAGTGTTGACCCTGCTCCGCTCGGTCCAGGCGGGCGGGGGCCTGCTGCCCGCTGCGGCGGGCGCGGGGGGCGGGCCGGCCCCGCTAACCATCCTGGACGTGCGGACGAACGAGGCCGTCTCCCACCGGCCGTTCGAGCTGCCGGGGGCGATCCACATCCCGCCCGACGAGGTGCTGGAGAAGTGCAAAACGCTCCCGGTCACCGACAACCTGGTCTTGTATTGCGACTGACCCGATGAAGCCACCAGCGCCCGTGTGGCGCAGACGCTGAAGGAGAAAGGCTTCATCGGCGTGCAGGTCCTGGACGGCGGGCTGAAGGGCTGGATGGAAGCCGGCCTCCCCACGCGGACGGCCTCCTGAGCCCTGCGGCGGCCGGCGCTGCGGCCCGGCCCTGGTTCAGGGTCAGGCACGTGTTCGCCCCTGCCGAATCCCCTTTCTCCCACTGCCTTTCCCGGTCTTTTCGTTCTCCCGCCCGCGTGGCTCCTCTCCGTCAATCGGTGACGGCGGACCCTGTTGCTCCCGTTGTGCCTTAACGGTGAATCCATTCTGGCACAATGCCCGGCTCCGAAGGGGTACATCGGGAACTCAGCGGACCATCGACTTCAGTTTGGCGGGGGCCCCGTAACATCTCGATGGCAAAGGCCCGACGGGGATCCGTCCCCGGATCCCAGGGCACCTCATCGCCTGTTGGCACCCGCCTTGTAACCCCCGTTGATCGTCGCCGACGCCCATGAAGGCTGGCGGCACCGGCGAGTAGCCGGACTCGACATCAAACCAAGGAGGAGGGAAGGACCATGAAGAAGATCGTGATCACCCTGGCCGCTCTGCTGGTTGCGGCTCCTGCCTTCGCGAACTGGCCCACCCCGGTGGAACCGAACGGCCCCAACTCGGGTGCGGGCCGCGACATCATGCTGCCGCAGGGCGAGGCCTCCGGCGCCGGCCGCGTGCTGGCGTCGTTGGAGAACCCGTCGCAGGGTGAAGTCTCCGCCGGCCGCAGCAGCATCGCCCTCCCGCAGGGCGAGGCCTCCGGCGCCGGCCGCAGCATCGCATAGCGGACCACCTCCGGCGACAGAACAGCGCGGCGGGCCCGGCACCGGCCGGGTCCGCCGGCTGTTTCTGTGTCTTTGCCAGGCTGCTGAAAAAGGCCCATCTGCAAAGTAATCTAGGTGAAGGGGAGACATGTCACTATTGAAGCGCCTCGTTATCTTGCTGGGCATCCTCGTCCTCGGGCTGGCGGCGTATCTGGTGCCGCGGGCGGTCGCGGCCGGTCCGGATCTCCTCCCACGCGCCGCGCAGAGTGGCTGCGCCTGCTTCGCTTCGGGCATCGAGGTCCTGACGGATTGGGCCAGCCTCCTCGACGAAACGGCTCAGGGGGAGATCGCCCCTGTCCAGAAACCGATGCCCTTCGACTGTGGGGCCGGCGAAGACTGGCGCCACCACGTCCCCTGACGCTGCGGTGCGCGCCGCTGCCGTGCCCGGCCAGCCGGCAGCTCGCCATCACCGCGCCCCGGGCGCCCATCCACGGCCCCGGACGGAGCACCCCGTCGCGGCATCTTATCCCCGTTCGCCGCAGCCCAACTGCCGTGGCCGGCACGTCCCCGGCCTGGCATCGTAACTTCCACCGCGAGAGCGCCCCGGTGTAAAATGATCAGCTCCTGGTGGGTCGGCCCGCCGCCTGGCGGGACCCAGACCCTGGAAGCCCAAGATGGGGCAGGGCCCCACGGGCATGATCCATCGGCCCGCCTCCGCGAAAGTGGGTCACGATCAGGGCGGTCAATGGACATCCGGGCGCGAATCATGGCCACGCACCCCGAACGGAGGATACGATGGCGCAGACGATGAAGGCGATTCGCTTCCACGCTACCGGCGGGCCCGAGGTGCTGAGGCTCGAGGACGTGCCGGTGCCCGCGGCGGGGCAGGGCCAGGCCCTGGTGCGGCTGCGCGCCACCGGCGTGAACTTCGTGGACATCTACCACCGCCGCGGAGACTACCCGCCGCCGGGCGGCCTGCCCTGCATCACCGGACAGGAAGGGGCGGGCGTGGTGGAGGCCGTGGGCCCCGGCGCGGAGGGCCTCCGCCCCGGCGACCGGGTCACGTACACCGGCGTGCCGGGTTCCTACGCGGAATACGTTGCCGCGCCCGCGTGGCGGCTGGTGCCCATCCCGCCGCAGGTGTCCTTCGAGCAGGCGGCCGCCATCATGCTCCAGGGTATGACGGCCCACTATCTGCTCCACGCCGCCCATCACACCCGCGCCGGCGAGACGGTGCTGGTGCACGCGGCGGCCGGCGGGGTGGGGCTGCTTGCCGTGCAGATGGCGAAGATGCTCGGGGCCCGCGTCATCGGCACGGTGTCCACGCCCGAGAAGGCCCGCCTGGCGCGCGAGGCCGGCGCGGACGAGGTGATCCTCTACACCCAGGCGGACTTCGCCGAGGAGGCCAAGCGCCTCACCGACGGGCGCGGCGTGGACCTGGTGCTGGATGCCGTGGGCAAGCCCACCTTCCAGAAGGGGCTGGAGGCCCTGGCGCTGCACGGGCACCTCATCGTGTACGGGCGCGCCGCCGGGGCCCCCGATCCCTTCCAGCCCCTGAGCCTCATGGGGAAGGCGGCCACCGTCACGGGGACCAGCCTGGTGCACTTCACGCTGACGCGCGAGGAACTGCTAGAGAGGGCGGGGGCCGTGCTAGGCTGGCTGGCCCAGGGGAAGCTGAAGCTGACCATCCACAAGGCCCTACCCCTGGCGCAGGCCGCCGAGGCCCACAGGCTCCTGGAAAACCGGAAGACGGTCGGCAAGCTGATCCTTACGCTCCCATGAGCCCTGGCGGGGGACCGCGCCGTACGCGGGACCACAAATCGAGCCGGGGCCGGGAACTTTTTGAGGCCCTCATGCCGTCTAAGGGGATGTTGAGCACCTTTTTCTTGCCCAGGGTGCTCGAAAAGGTCCAGATGCAAGGCGGCGCGCGCAGCGAGGCGCGAGGCGTACTTGTTCCGTACGTCGCACCGCCGCGCGAGCGCGCCAACGCCCCAGCCGCTGCCGCCAGGGCAGCGGGGAGAGACGTTGGGCCCTTTTCGGCAGCCTGTTAAATGGCTGTGAAGGACGTCCCCCGCGAACTCCTGGTTCGGTGCATCGAGGGCGATCGGGACGCCTTTGCGCCTATCTACGAGCAGTTCAAGGGCACGATGCACACGCTGGCGTACCATATGCTGGGAAACCGGGCCGACGCGGACGAGGCCACGCAGGAGGCCTTCCTGGCCGCCTGGCGCGGCCTGGGGGCCTTCCGCTTCGAGTCCGGTTTCGGCACCTGGCTGTACCGGATGGGGGTCAACGTGTGCCTGGAACGCCTCCAGCGGGAGGCGCGCCGGCGTGCCCTGGGGAACGGCCACGGGGCGGGCCTGGCGCGGGCGGCAGAGGCGGCGGCCCGGGCCGAGGCGGAAGGCCCCGGCGCGGACGTGCGCGCGGCCCTGGCCACGCTGGACCCGGCGTACCGCGCCTGTATCATCCTGCGGGACCTGGAGGGCCTCTCGTACCAGGAAGTCGCCGAGGCCTTGGGGGTGCCGGTGGGCACGGTGCGGTCGCGCATCGCCCGCGGGCGCGAGGCGCTGCGCGCCGCCCTGCGAGATTGGGAGGGCGCCGGCGCATGATGCACCTGTGGGTCCGCCGCCGCCTCTCGGCCTCCCTGGACGGGGAACTTCCCGCGCGTGCCATGCTGGCGGTGGAGCGGCACGTGGCCCGCTGCCCGCGCTGCGCCGGGCGCCGGGAGAGCCTGCGCCGCGCGCGCGCGGCCGTGCAGGCCGCCGCGCGCTCCGCCCCGCCGCCGGAGGCGTGGGTGCGGCTGCGCGATCAGATGGTCGCCCCGGCGCCGCCCGCCACGCGCCCGGCGCCCCGCCGCCGGAGGCCGGCCTGGACCCTGGCCGGGGCCGCGGCCGGGGCGCTGGCGGCCCTGGGCGTCTCGCTCTACCTGGGGCTCGGCCGATCGCCCTCCGGTCTGCGGCCGCCCGTTGCGCCCCGGAACGTTCCCTCGTTCGTCACCACGGCGGAGCTCGTGGATCAGGAGCCGGTCTCGCTCTCGCCGTCCATCGAGCTGCTGCTGGTCGCGCGCGAGGATGGCGAGACGAGCGCGGGGGAGGAGCGATGAGCATCGGGCGTTACGCCGCCGCCGCGTTCCTCGCGGTTGCGGGGCTCGCCGCGGCCCCCGCGGCCGCCCCCGCCGGGGGCGACAAGATCGTCTTCCGCTTCGAGCGCGTGCTGGCCGAGCTGGATCTTACCGAGGAGCAGCGGGCCCGCGTGCTGGGTTTGCGCCAGCATTTCGAGGCCGATATGCGCGCCCTCACGGAGGCCCTGCAGCGGCGGGCGGCGGACCTGCGGGGGCGGATCGACGAGACGCCCGGCGAGCCGCGGACCATCGAGGAGCTGGTGCAGGAGATCGGCCGGACGCAGACGGAGATCCTGCGCGTGCGTGTCCGCGCGATCCGCGACCTGCGCGAGGTGCTGAGCCCGAGGCAGCAGGCCCGCTTGAGGGAGCTGGAGGAGAGCATGCGGCGCGCCGGCGAGGCCGCCGCGCCTAGGTAGCCGTCCGTCACCGGAGGACGGGTGGCCTCCCGGAGCCCGGGCGGGCGCCACGGAGGAGTGGAGTGATGCGGAACGTGCGCGGTCTTGCCATCACGGTCCTGGCCCTGGTCGTGGCGGTCGTCCCCCTGGGAGGGCGAGTCCGGGCGGCCGAGCAGGGCGGCGCTCCTCTCGTGTTCCCGCTGCCGGCCGCGCCGGCCCCGGTGGATCCCGAGCTGGCCCGGATCAACCAGTCGCTGGTCCGCCTGGCGGATCGGCTGCGCCCGGCCCTGGTGCAGGTGCGCCGGGTGGGCGGCCCGCCGGCCGAGGCGCCGCATCCGGGAGAGGAACCCGACGGGCGGCAGCCGCGCCGTGGCATCGGGTCCGGCTTCATCGTGTCGCCCGAGGGGCACGTCATCACCAACGACCACGTGGTGCGGGGGGCCTCGGCCGTGGAGGTGCGCCTGCACGACAGGCGGCGCTTCAGCGCCCGCGTGCTGGGATCGGACGCGCGCACGGACCTGGCCGTGCTGAAGATCGACGGCGCGGCGAACCTGCCCGTGATGCGCTTGGGGGACTCGGACGGGCTTCGGGTGGGAGAGCTGGTGATGGCCCTGGGCAACCCCTTCGGCCTCGAGGAGAGCGTGAGCCTGGGCATCGTGAGCCGCAAGGCCTCGCGCGCGGGGGCGGCGGGGCCCGGCTACCAGTTCATCCAGACGGACGCCGCCGTGAACCCCGGCAACAGCGGGGGCCCGCTGGTGAACATGGCCGGGGAGGTGGTGGGGGTGAACTCCGCCGCCGCCGGCCGCGGGAGCATCGGCTTCGCCATACCCTCACGCGTCGTGCAGGCGGTGGTGCCGGTGCTGGCGGTCAAGGGCAAGATGGCCTGGGGATGGCTGGGCGTTTCCATCAGCGACGTGGAGCTCGACGCCGCGGCCGCCGCCGGGAACAAGCCCCCCGAGGCCGGGGCCCTGGTCCGGGGCGTGCGCCCCGGCGAGCCGGCGGCCAAGGCCGGCGTGAAGCCGGGGGACATCGTGGTGGAGGTGGACGGGCAGGCGGTGAAGGACCCGCGGGACCTGCAGCAGATCGTGGGGAGCCTGCCGCCGGGGAAGGCGGTGCCCGTGGGCGTGCTGCGGGGCGGACGCCGGGAGACGCTCACCGTGCAGATCGGCGAGGCCCCCGACGAAGTCCAGTAAGCATCCGCCCCCGCCAAGGCTTCCAGGGCGGGATCGGGAACCTGGCGGCGCCTCCGGCGTTGGGAAGTGTAAACGGGATGTTGGACCAAGTGACGGGGTCTAGCGATGCCAGCCAAGATTGACCACGGAACGCGGAAGGAGAGCATCCGGCGGCTCATCATCGCCGGCAAGTCCAACCGGGATATCGGGGCCACCCTGGGCCTGGACCTGCGGACCGTCGATCACTACATCCGCCGCTACGGCCTGGCCCGCCTGCGTCGCCGCCTGGGCATCCGGACGGCGCCCGGCCGGCCGGCCCCCGTGCCGACGGGCCGCCGCGAATGCCTGGGCTGCGGCGCGGCCATCCCGGCCAGCGGTGGGCGCTGGCTCTGTGACACCTGCCGCGCCCGCCGGGCCTCAGGCAGCCGCGGCGTGCCCGACCACTGGCTCGAGACCGCCGGCCACAGCTAGAGCAGGCCGCTGAAAAAGGCCCATCTGCTGCGTTGGCGCGCTCGCGCGGCGCTGCGACGTACGGACCGAGTACGCCTCGCACCTCGCATCGCGCGCCGCCTTGCATCTGGGCCTTTTTGAGCAGCCTGGGCAAAAGA
>Ga0187778_10003529_pt1 | contig 10465 bp, 7 predicted proteins | sample 1015_Q2_SP5_20_M_FD_132418 | JGI IMG/M metagenome (GOLD analysis project Ga0187778, IMG submission 132418) | Tropical peat soil microbial communities from peatlands in Department of Meta, Colombia - 1015_Q2_SP5_20_MG | ecosystem: Environmental > Terrestrial > Soil > Wetlands > Peat | place...
GCACATCGGCGGGCTCGGGCGGCATCCGCTGCCCACGCCGGCCGAATTCGCGGCGCGGATGGGCGAGGCCGGCATCGGTGACGACAGCCTCGTCGTGGTGTACGACGACGCCGGGGCTGGCGTTGCGGCCCGGCTGTGGTGGATGCTGGATGCCCTCGGCCACCGCGAGGTCGCCGTCCTCGATGGCGGCTGGCCGGCCTGGCTGGCCGCCGGGCTCCCGGTGTCGACCGAGGTCGTGGCCTGCCCGCCGACCACCATGACCACGCGCGCCGAGTGGCCGCGGACGATCGAGCGGCGCGACCTCGGCGCGCGGCTGCCGTCCGTGCTGCTGCTGGACGGGCGAGCCGCCGAGCGGTATCGCGGCGAGGTGGAGCCGGTCGATCCGGCCGCCGGCCACATCCCGACGGCCGTCTCGGCCCCCATCGCCGGCAACCTGGGGCGCGACGGGCGCTTCCTGCCGCCGGCCGAGCTGCGGCGCCGGTTCCAGGAGCTGGGGGCCAGCCCGGCCCGGCCGTCCGACCCGACGCCGACCGTGGTCACGGCCTGCGGCAGCGGCACGAACGCCTGCCAGACCGCGCTCGCCATGCGGCTCGCCGGCCTGCCCGACCCGCTCGTCTACATCGGCTCGTTCAGCGACTGGTCGCGGGCGGGCCAGCCGGTGGCGACGGGTGACGCTCCCGGCGCGCAGCCGGGCTGAGCGGTCTCAGGCGGCGTACAGGGTTAGCATCGCGGCCGCCGTGCGCGCCAGGCGAGCACGCAGCTCGACAGGCTCGATCACCTCCACCTGGGCGCCCACCCGCAGCAGGTCCTCGTGGGCGGTGTCCAGGCTTTCGGTGAGGAGCGTCACCTCCAGCCAGGCTTCCGGGTCGTCCGGCAACGGCTCGGGCACGCCCTCCAGCCGACCGCTGCCGATGGCGTAGCGCAGCGTGCCGAGGGCGGCGCGCTGCACCCGCAGGCGGACCGCCACCTGGCGCAGGCTCGATTCGAAGACCTCCGTGCTGGAGCCCCAGTAGGCGCCCAGGTCGAAGTCGATCGGCCGGTCGAACGACTCGTCAAGCTCCGTCGCTTCCAGGATGCGCGAGACGCGGTAGGTGCGCAGGCTGCCCTCGCGCCGCGCGACGAGGTACCAGATGCCGGCCTTCAGGACAAGGCCGAAGGGCTCCACCGTGCGCTCGACCGGCCCGGGTCGGCGGTCGTAGCTCATGTGCACCCGATGGCCCTCCCACACGGCCTGCGCGATCGTCGCCAGGGCCGGCAGCTCCTCGTCTTCCTTGAACCAGCCGGGGGCCACCAGCAGGAAGCGCTCGCGCACACGTGAGGCGCGGCCACGCAGCTCGGGTGGCATGGCGGCGAGGACCTTGAGCTGGGCCGCCGCGAGCACCGTGCCCAGGCCGAGCTGCGCGGCGGCGCCGCCCAGGCCGGAGAGGAAGAGCGCCTCCGCCTCGTCGGCATTGAGGCCGGTCAGGCGCGTGCGATAGCCCTCCACCAGTCGGTACCCGCCGGACGGGCCGCGCTCGGCGTAGACGGGGATCCCTGCCGCGGCCAGGCCCTCCAGGTCGCGGTAGATCGTGCGCAGCGAGACTTCCAGCTCGTCGGCCAGCTGGCGTGCGGTCAGCTGCCCTCGTGTCTGCAGGAGCAGCAGGATCGCGACCAGTCGACTCGCGTGCATGCGCGCATCCTACACCTATTGTTGCCATGGACTGTCAGGTACGTCTGAGACGATCCGGACACCAGGGAGAAAGCCTTTCAGGACCGCGGTGGTGGCCCCGTCCCGCGCCGCAGGGAGACCCCAGATGATCGATCCCCAGAGCTGGATGCGCATCCGCCAGCAGGACCGCGACCTCGAGATGCAGGCCGCGCATCGTGCCAACCTCGTACGTGGGGTCGGCGGGGGTGCGCGCCGCCCCCCCGCCCTGCCGCTCGGCCCGCTCGGCCGTTCCGTCGGCCGCACCCTCGTCCGGGTCGGCCTCTGGCTGATCGTGACCGAGTAGGACACGCAGCCCGTCGACAGGCCGTCCGACGCGCCCTACAGATGCCCGCTGATCCTTTCAGAGGTCCGCGACCGTCGGTTCGTGACGATCCGTCGCGGTGGGATCCTCACCGATGCGGAGCGTTGGACGCCACGACGCCGGCGGCGTAGCGTCTGCGTGATGCGACCGCTGCGCTACTCCATCAACGTCACGCTGGACGGCTGCGTCGATCACCGGGTCGGGATCGCCGACGAGGAGCTGCATCGCCACGCGACCGAGAACGTCGCCTGGGCGGATGCCCTCCTCTTCGGCCGGGTGACCTACGAGATGATGGAGGCGGCGTGGCGGCGACAGCCGCCGCCGGCGGTCGTGCCCGACTGGATGGAACCGTGGATGGAACCATTCGCGCAGACGATCGACGCCGCGAAGAAGTACGTCGTGTCCGGCACGCTGGAGCGGGTCGACTGGAACGCCGAACTCGTGCGCGGCGACCTGGGCACGGCCGTCCGCCGGCTCAAGCAGGAGCCGGGCAACGGACTCCTTACGGGCGGCGTGAAGCTCCCGCTGGCGCTGGCGGAGTTGGGGTTGATCGATGAGTACGAGTTCGTGGTCCACCCCAGGGTGGTGGGCCACGGCCCGACCTTGTTCGCCGGCCTCTCTCGATACCTGGACCTCAGGCTGGTCAGCCGGCTGGAGTACGCCTCCGGTGCGGTGGCGCTGCGCTACCAGCCGAGGGACTAGCAGCCGGAAGCTGAGGCAAGCCGGTGCGGGGGGCACGCCGGCCCGCAGGCAAGCCTGCGCGAAGCCAGACCGAACTCGCCGGTTATCCGCACAGGTGATGCTGCTCGGATGCCGGCACGCGAACGGGCGCTCGACCGCGCTTCTCGGCGGGCCACGCAAGCTGTCGTCACGATGGGCCAGGAGATCCACGATGGCAGGGTCAACCGCGACCTGACGCTTGCGGAGGTGGGTCGCGCGGTGGGTCTGTCGGCCGCCGAGGTGAGCCGGATCGAGCATGCTCTCCGGCCGCGGGTCAGTGTCTGGCATCTGTTCCGCCTGCTGGCGGCCGTCGGGCTGGACCTGTCGATCAGGGCGTATCCCGGTGGCCCACCGATGCGTGGCGCCACCCAGGCCGCGCTCCTCGCACGGTTTCGGGCACAGCTCCCACCCGATACGCGCTGGGTGCACGAAGTCGCGCTCGACCTGCCAGGCGATCAGCGGGCGTGGGACGCAGTGGTCCGCATGAGTGGCCTGCGGATCGGCGTTGAGGCCGAGACCCGCCCGCGCGACCTGCAGGACCTGGCCCGGAGGCTTGCCCTCAAGGAGCGCGATGGCGACGTCCACCGCGTCATCCTGCTGCTCCTTGACTCTCGGTCGAACCGCGATGCGCTCCGGGCCCCCAATCCGCTCGTCGGCTCGCGCTTCCCGGTCGACCGGACGGTGGCCCTGGAACGACTCCGCCTGGGCAAGGACCCGGGCGGCAACGCCATCCTGCTGCTGTGATGCGCAAGGATGTGTCTTGGTTCACCAGCCAACCGGGTTCGTGGCAACAGCACCTTCACGCGCCCGCTTGACGGATCACCACGCGCGATCTTGCCTGGGGAGCAACCAAGCGACGGGTCGGCACCCTGCGTGTGGGGCGGAAGCCCTGAGGGCCGGGTAGAGCCGCCTGGACGATGAACGGATCCCTCCGAATCGGTCGTTCAGCCGATAGACGGCCGGTCCGCGAGGCCTTCGTGGGTCCCGGGGCCCGTTCGAAGCAAGGACTGCCGCGGCGACGAACGCCAAGACGGCGTCAATGTCCGTTGCTTGCTTCAGGGGTAAGGATCGCCCCGGGGGCGCCGCGACGAGGTGTCGGCGGCCGCGGTCGCGCTCAGGCGGGCACGGCGGGCGCGTTCGCGGCGGTCGGAGAGCCAGGTCAGGACGACGATGAACGTCGCCCCGGCCAGCGCCAGTGCGGCCGGACGGTAGACGGCTAGCCAGACGCAGACGAGCAGGACCACGACCGCGCCCAGGAGCGCGATCGTGACGATGGACAGCGGCCGGCGCCTCAGGCGCATGGTGTCAGGGCCCTGCGGCGGATCGGGCAAGGCCCCTCAGCCGCACCGGGCCACGGCCCCAGCCGCACCGGGCCAGGGCCTCGGTCGCGTGGTGGACGGCCGTGGCCCGGCTCGCCCGGCTCGGGGCCGCCGCCCCTATTCCAGGTAGTCCTTGAGCTTGCGGCTGCGCGACGGGTGGCGCAGCTTGCGGAGCGCCTTGGCCTCGATCTGGCGGATGCGCTCGCGGGTCACGTTGAACTCCTTGCCCACCTCCTCGAGCGTGCGGGCGCGGCCGTCCTCCAGGCCGAAACGCAACTGCAGGACGCGGCGCTCGCGGCCGGAGAGCGAGTCAAGCACGGCCTCCACCTGCTCCTTGAGGAGCTGGTGGGAGGCGGCTTCGGCGGGCGCCAGGGCGGCCCGGTCCTCGATGAAGTCACCGAGGTGCGAGTCCTCTTCCTCGCCGATGGGCGTCTCCAGCGAGACCGGCTCCTGCGAGACCTTGATGATCTCGCGGACCTTGTCGGGCGTGACCACGATCTCCTGGCCCTTCGACATGGCCTCGGCGATCTCCTCGACGGTCGGCTCCCGGCCCAGCTCCTGGAGCAGGCCACGCGAGACGCGGATGAGGCGGTTGATCGTCTCCACCATGTGGACGGGGATGCGGATCGTGCGGGCCTGGTCGGCGATGGCGCGGGTGATGGCCTGCCGGATCCACCACGTGGCGTACGTGGAGAACTTGTAGCCCTTCTCGTAGTCGAACTTCTCGACCGCGCGGATGAGGCCGATGTTGCCCTCCTGGATGAGGTCCAGGAACGACATGCCCCGGCCGATGTACTTCTTGGCGATCGACACGACGAGCCGGAGGTTGGCCGACGTCAGCTGCTCGCGGCCCTCCTTGCCGATGCGCACGAGGCGACCGCGGCGGTCGCGCGGCTTGGTGGTCGGATCCGCATCGGGGTCCCAGCCCATCTCGAGCATCAGCTCGGCGTCGTGCCCGCCCAGGATCCAGCGGGTCAGCGCGTCGTGGCCGATCAGCCGCGTCCAGTCGTACAGGGCACGCAGGCCCGCGTTGTCGCGCGACTCCAGGTCGCCGTTGTGGACGGCCAGGTAGGACCAGTCGACGAGCTCCGTGAAGTGCTCGGCGTCGGGCGCCTTGGTGTACTCGGTGACGAGGTGCTTGGCCTGCCGCAGCAGGGCATGGGTCGCCTCGGTAGCGTCCTTCTGGGCGCGCGTGAGGTGCAGATCGGGTGGAGCCTGCAGCAATCCGTCCTGCTCGGCCGCGGCGAAGGCCGCGCGCACGACCTGGTCCGACTCGACGGTGAAGGGCAGCCGATGGGCCGCGTGCTTGGTGCGGGTCTTCTTCTCGGTGTCGTTCTTCGTCCATTCCCACAGCGACAGGACGGCACGCCATGGCTCCTCGACGATCTGCTCGCCGAGCTCGATCGCCTTGGCCAGGACGACTTCCTCTTCCGCCGTCAGGAGGGGCACCTTGCCGATCTCCTTGAGGTACATGCGGACCGGGTCATCGATGCCGATCATGTCGGCGGCGATGGCCTCCAACTCCTCCTGGGTGGGCTCGTCCGCGTCCTCCTTGGTCAGGATGGCGGGCGGCTCCTCCCACGGCTGCTGGCCGGCCTCCTCGACCGAGACGGCCACGCCGAGCTCGGCGGCCACGCCCTCCAGGCCAGGCACGCCCAGGGCGGCCTCTTCCGCCTCGTCCTTGGGAGCGACGCGGTCGTCATCCAGGCCGCGGCGCTTGCCGCGTTCGAGGACGGCGGCGACGAGCTGGGTGTCGAGGGGGTTGGTCATCGGGCGGGTCCTCCAGCGGGGGTGGCGAGGGGTCGAGGTTCGGGAGTGGGTTGTGGATCGGGGCTGGTCAGGGTCGCGGTGGCGGTGGTCCGGCCGGGGTGCGCCCGGTGGCGGGCCAGCAGCGATGCCTCGCTGAGGCGACGGTCGAGGTCGTGGCGAGCGTGGTCCAGCTCGCGCACGGCGTCGCGCAGGCGGCTGGCGGCGGCCGTGTCGCGGTCGGCTTCGGCCTCGGCGAGCTCGGCGCGCCGGAAGTCGAAGAGGTCGGCCAGGCGGCGCTGTTCCAGGCGCAGGAGGCACTGCTCGACCGCCTGGTCCAGCGCCGCGTCGCCATCAGGATCGGGATCGGTGCGGGCGTAGAGCGTGCGGGCCAGGGCGGCCAGCGTCGGGTCCAAGGCTTCCAGGAAGCGGTCGCGCCGGAATTCGCCGCCAGCATCCGCTTCCCGATCGGCCAGGACGCCCCGCCACAGCTCGCGCGCGGGGGTGGTGATGAGGGCGTCGGGGGCGAGGCGCTCACTGACGGCCGGCTGGAGCTCGGGATGGATCAGCAGCAGGCGCAGGAGCGTCAGCTCGACGGGGTCGAGCGCGCGCGTGACCGACTGCGGGTCGAGCGCGTCCGGCGTGGCGAGGACCGCGTCCAGGTTGATGCGCGCGCCGGCGTGCGCCTCGCCATCCACGCCACGGGCGCGCGGCGAACCTGCACGCGGCGCACCCGGCCCGACGGCCACGCCCGGCTGGCGCAGCTTCTCGTTGATCGAGCGATCATCCACGCCGCTGCGGACCGACAGGTTGCGCACGTACAGCTCGCGGCGGACCGGGTCCACCAGCGAGCGCAGGATGGGCGCCATGGCGCTGACCAGGCGGTCCTTGCCGCTCTGGGTCGTGGGCGGGTAGCGCCTGGCGTAGTGCTCCAGGAGGTAGTCGACCACGTCGACGACATGCTCGGTCGCCTCGCGCCAGGCCGCGGGATCCTCGCGGATCACCTCGTCCGGGTCCTTGCCCTCGGGCAACCGGACGACGCCCACGTCGGTCAGCCGGCCGCGATGCGGCGAGCGCTCGATCTCGCCGATCAGGCTCGACAGCTCGGTCGCCCCGAAGGTGCCGGCACCCTGCCCTGCCGGGTCGACGTCATACGCGAGGGCGATGGCCGGCGCGTAGCGCGTGGCCAGCTCGACCTGACCGGCCGTGAGGGCCGTGCCCAGGCCGCCGACCACGTTCTCGAAACCCGCCTGATGGGCCATCAGCGCATCCGTGTAGCCCTCCACGATCACGACCTGGCCGGCCTTGCGGGCCGGCGCCTTGGCGCGGTCGATGAGGTAGAGCGTGCGGCTCTTGTCGAAGAGCAGCGTGGCCGGCGAGTTGAGGTACTTGGGTCCGCGGTCGCGAGCGGGCGCGCCATCGGCAGCGGCCGGCGGCGCCGCCTCGTCCAGGATGCGGCCCCCCAGGCCGGAAGCGCCGCCCGACGCGTCGCGGATGGGGAAGATGACGCGGCTGCGGAAGCGGTCGTAGACGGCCGGCCCGCCGGCGCGACGGCGCGTGCTGCGGATGACGAGGCCGGCCGCTTCCAGCTCGTCCTCCGACACGTTGCGCTTGCTGATGAGGGCCCTGGTCAGGCCGTCCCAGGCGTCGGGCGCGTAGCCCAGCTGGTGGGCCTGGATCGTGGCGTCGGTGAAGCCGCGGCCGCGCAGGTAGTCGAGCGCCCGCTGCCCGACCGGGCTGGCCGTGAGAGCCGCGTGGTAGAAGGCGATCGCGGCCTCCATCACGTCGCGGAGGCGCTTGCGCTGGGCGTCCTCACGGGTCGTCCGCTCGTCGAGCTCCACGCCGGCGCGCGCGGCCAGACGACGGAGCGCCTCGGGGAACAGGACGCCGTCACGCTCCATGACGAAGCTGAAGACGTCACCGCCCTTCCCGCAACCGAAGCACTTCCAGGTCTCGCGGGCAGGCGTCACGACGAAGGAGGGCGTCTTCTCCCCATGGAAGGGGCAGAGTCCCTTGAAGGAAGCGCCCGCCTTCTTGAGCTGGACGGTCTCGCCGATGACCTCGACGAGGTCGACCTTGTCCTTGACGGTTGCAGCGATGCCTGCGGTCGTGCCGGTGTACCCCTGTTGCGTTGCTCGTGGTGCTGTCGGTGCCGGCCCCTTTTCCCGCGTCAGGTGCCAGACACACTCAGAGCCGTGTCAAGTCTTGACACGGCTTCCCGTGGCCAGATTCTGCTCCGAAACACGGCGTCTGTCAAGACCTTGTCAATACCCGGAGGGAGTATCCCAGCGGATCGCGCCACCCGCCTAGCGACGTCGCGTCTCTCCGCCGCTCGCGCCGAGTCCCGTTAGCCACTTGCCTATCAACCCCATCACTGATCTAAGCACGAGCGAACCGCCTAAGGCCCGGCGACCCCCGGCCAGTGCGCCCTAACGGTTTCCTCGAGCGTCCCCATTCATACACCGGACCGCAATGGGCCTTAAGCACGCGGTCTGGCGGTGATTCCCGTACTCGGCGAAGGCTTGACGGACCGGGTTGTGCTCCCAGTAACAATGTGGACGATACGGGCCGCGCCAAGCAGCGACTTGCTGAGAGATCATCCATGGCTGCTGGGTACGAAGTCCTCAGTCTCCGCCAGCCGAAGGACCTCCACAGGGTCGGGTGCCTCCTGGGGCTTGATCGCGGCCGACCGCTTTCGCGTTGTCACACGTTCCACCCACACGCCCGCCGGTCGCCTGAGCGACGCTAGGGGGCGAGGGCCTGCCAGGTGACCCCGCCATCCGTGGTTGCATACAACACGGCGTTCAAGCCGTCCCCGGCCGGCCACCAACCATCGATGTCGTCCACGAACTGCGGCCCTGCCTCGTGGCTGGTCGGCGGGACGGCCACGGTCTGCGTCCAGGTGGCCCCGCCGTCGTCGGTGTGACGGACAGCCGCATCGCTGAAGGCGACCCAGTGCTGCTGGTCGATGACCGAAACCCACGAGAAACCAGCTGGCAACGCTGCGACGTCCGTCCAGGACGAGCCCGCATCGGACGTACGGATCAGGTGCGTCACCGAGCCGCTGTCGCTCTGGAAGTCCACCGCGACAACGCCAGTGCGACCATCGGCGAACACCGGCTGACCGAAGAACAGCTGCGCACGCGTAGAGCCGGCTGGCAACGAGAACGCGGCGTTCGTCCATGTGCGTCCGCCGTCATGCGTCATCGCGATTCCGCTGCCCACATCGGCGTTGACGACCACGCCATCGTTCGGCGTGGCGAAGGCGATGCTGCCCTCGAGGCCGACGCTCCCGCCACCGGTCGGGCGGTCGACTGACCAGGTCCGGCCGCCATCGGCCGTATAGAAGAGATCGCTGTCGTTGGCCCCTTTCGCGAGGTCGCCGCTCAGGAAGGCGAAGCCATGGGCCGCGTCCAGGAAATCGAACTGGACCGGCGGCAGGATCTCGCCGAAGCGGTTGATGACGGCCTTCGGGAGCTCCGACTTTGCCCAACTCGCCCCACCGTCGGTCGTACGCCAGATGTCGATGCGACCGTAACCAGGGTCGGTCGGGGCGGTGAACGTCTCGGCGAACGCGATCCAGCCGTGCCGAGGATCGGTAAAGGTCACGCCGAGCGAATCGCCCCTGGAGCCCGCGAAGCCGCCGGGCGCGGTGAGGTCCGACCAGGAGGCGCCTCCGTCGGACGTCACGACGAGTTTCTGGTCGGTCCATGCCCAGCCATGACTGGCGTCCAGCAGACCCGCGGCCTGCACGTTGGCAGGCGCTGCTTGCGTGGGCGCGGTCGGGACCAGGCTCACGGTGGTCGTGGCCGCGTCGACCGGGGCGCTGAACGTCAGCGCCAGCCCGCGTCCCACGTTGGCTGCGTCGCAGGCCGGATACGGTCCCTCGGTCACGGTCATCGATGCAGCACCTTGCCCGATCGACAGGGTGGAGGTGACGTCACAGATGACGCCACCCCAGTACAGCCACACCTCGGGGCTCGGCTGGCCCCCCGGGTTCCACGCCGTGATGTCCGATGTCCCGTACTCAGCCGGGATCCGCGTGCCGGCCGGCAGGACGAGCGGCTGGGCGCCGGTCAGCGACCCCGACTGGTCGTCGATCGTCACCGCGACCTGGTGAGTGCCGCCGAGGGGCACGGTCACCGTCGTCGCGGTCTGTGCCGTCGGAGCCGCCGAGATCGTGGTCCAGCTACGACCGCCGTCATGGCTCGCCTCGACCACTTGCTTGCCGGCGTTCCCATCCCAGGTCAAAGCGAACCAGTCCGTATCGGTCGGGAGCGAGATCGATGCTGGAATCACGACGTCGAACTGCCCTGGCTGGCCAGCCAGCCAGGATCGACCACCATCGGCTGTGCGTTGAGTCTCGCCGCGGACGCCCCACCAGGTGCCCACTCCGTCCGACCGCATCGCGATACCGGCGAGCGTATCGCCGAAGTCGATGGAACCGACGGACGGGCCAGAGCCAGGGATCGAGACCCCGGCACGAACGGTCCACGTCGTGCCCGCGTCCGTGGTGCCCAGGACCCACTTTGGAGCGGTCCCGCCGGCACTCGGTCCCGTGCAGCCGACCCAACCGTCGTGGGCATCCGGGAAGCTCACCGCGGCCGGCCAGCCGCCGGTCGGACAGGGGTTGCCGCGGCTCGACCAGGTCCGTCCGCCATCGGCGGTCGA
>Ga0187778_10003531_pt1 | contig 10464 bp, 8 predicted proteins | sample 1015_Q2_SP5_20_M_FD_132418 | JGI IMG/M metagenome (GOLD analysis project Ga0187778, IMG submission 132418) | Tropical peat soil microbial communities from peatlands in Department of Meta, Colombia - 1015_Q2_SP5_20_MG | ecosystem: Environmental > Terrestrial > Soil > Wetlands > Peat | place...
CCCTCAAGCGCTCAGCAAGAAACAAATCGGGGTCTGGAGGCAAAGCAGCTATTTTTCAAGACGTTATGTTGCCGTTACAAATAGAAACAAATTGTCATCGTTTTAGTGCTTGCTCGCTAAATATGAGAAAAAAATTGATTCCGGCCGACGTTCGGTATAGCCTATTTATGTGTAGCGAATTTAGCGTTCCTTAATACCAAGAATAGGGTCCTCATCCGTTCGTATGGGCCCAATTTTTTTAGCTTTTGATCTTTGAGTCGGGGCCGGATGTCGCTGGAGCTCGCAAAGCGGTCGGTGTCCAAGAGCAACTGGATATCGTTGCAAGTCGACGGGCTGCTGTTCTTAGGAACATTGTTGCTCGCGCTTGCCGCCTCGAAGTCTGTGGGCGGAGCGCTGCCGCCAACATGGGCGAGCCCACTCGACGTCCTTTTGATCATCGCCTTTTCGATTTCACTGATCACGGTCAATTCGACCATTGGTCTGTATCGGCGCGATAGCGTCAAACGCGAAAATGTCTGGATTCGTGCGCTTGGGGCCGCCGCACTCGGAACAACCATCCTGTACATAGCGGTGCGCGCCCTTGCGCCCCCACTGTCTTGGCACATCAACACGCCGTTTGCGCTGCTTCCATATGCGGTACTCATCGCGTCGTTGCGCCCGCTGCTCTTTGCCTTGCGCCAAGCCGGCGTCGGCCAGCGCCGAGCCTTGATCCTCGGCAACAGCGCCGATGCGCTGACGGTGCAGGAGCGCCTGTCCATGAGGTGGGATCAAATCGTCGAGGTCGTCGGTCTGCTACCGGTCGGCGACCAGGAGCCCGACGGTGCAACGGGATTGAGGGTTTTCGATCGCAACACGAATCTGTTGGAGCTAGTGTCCGAACTGAAAGTCAACGAGGTGATCGTGGCGGCGCGTGAGCAGCGAGGCGGAGTTTTGCCAATGCACGAGCTGCTGGAGTGTCGCATTCGCGGCGTTCGCGTCGTCGATCAGACGGATTTTTTCGAGCGCGTGCACGGCGAATTTCCCCTCGAATCGCTCAAGGCCAGCTGGCTCATCTATGGCCACGGATTCGAGCAAGGTCTCAGTCGCCGAATTGCCAAGCGCAGCACGGATATCGTCGTCTCAAGCATATTGCTGGTGCTGAGTCTGCCGGTCATGGTACTTGCGGCCATCGCGATCAAGCTCGACGGACGCGGCCCGCTAATTTATCGGCAAGAGCGCGTCGGCCAGGGCGGCCGTAGCTTTCGGGTTCTAAAATTTCGCAGCATGCGTGCCGACGCCGAGCGCGACGGCGTGGCGCAGTGGGCGGACACCGATGACCCGCGCATCACCCGCGTGGGTCGGTTCCTTCGCAAAACGCGCATCGATGAACTGCCCCAGCTCTTCAATGTGCTGCGCGGCCAGATGAGTATCGTCGGCCCGCGCCCCGAACGGCCGGTGTTCGTCGACCGGCTCAAGCGCGAAGTGCGCTTTTACGACGTGCGCCACAGCATCAAACCGGGACTTACCGGTTGGGCTCAAGTGCGATTCAGTTATGCCGCTTCGCTGGAGGACTCACAGCGCAAACTGCAGTTTGACCTGTACTACGTCAAGAACCACAGCTTGACGCTGGATGTACGGATCTTGTTTGAGACGGTGCGCGTCGTTCTGCGTGGCGAGGGCGCACGTTGAGATTTGATATTCCCTCGGCCTCGGGCCAAGAAAGTCCTGCCGGTATCGCGCAAATCCAATAGCTTGGGCCGGTCGAGGCGGCGCCGCCCGTCCTCGGCGCTTCTGTTAGTCTTGCGGCAACTTTTTCCCAACAAACATGACTGAACCAGCTTCCAATACGATGACCGTTGTTGCCGTTGTAGGACTCGGATACGTAGGCCTTCCCCTCGCGGTGGCCTTCGGCACAAAATTCCGCACTATCGGATACGACCTCTCCCAGGCCAAGGTGGACGCCTACCGGCGGCACGTCGATCCGACGGGCGAAGTACGAACGGAGGCACTGCGCGGCGCGCATCTGCTCGAGACAACGACGGACGAAGCGCAGCTGCGTCACGCCGATTTCATTGTCGTGGCCGTGCCCACGCCCGTGGATGACGCGCACCAGCCCGATTTCTCGCCTCTGGTGGGAGCGAGCAATGCCGTGGGCCGAAATCTGCGGCGTGGCGCGACGGTGGTATACGAATCGACGGTCTATCCCGGTGCCACCGAGGAAGTCTGCATCCCCTTGCTTGAGCGCGCTTCGAACCTGAAATGGAAGAGTGATTTTTTCGTCGGGTACTCCCCCGAGCGCATCAACCCTGGCGATCAAGAGCACACTCTGACGCGAATCACCAAAGTTGTCTCGGGCGACAGCCCAGAAACGCTCGAGCGCGTCGCCCGCGTCTACGGCACGATCATCGAAGCGGGCGTGTACCGCGCATCGAGCATCAAGGTCGCCGAAGCGGCCAAGGTCATCGAAAACACCCAGCGCGACTTGAACATCGCATTGATGAACGAGCTTTCACTTATCTTTCACCGGCTCGATATCGACACGCTCGAGGTTCTGCAGGCCGCGGGAACCAAGTGGAATTTTCTTCCGTTTCGTCCGGGACTCGTGGGCGGCCATTGCATCGGCGTGGATCCGTACTACCTGACCCATAAGGCCGACATGCTCGGCTATCACCCGCAGGTCATTCTCGCGGGCCGTCGCATTAACGACAGCATGGGCCATTACATCGCGGAACAGACCGTCAAACAGATGATCCAGGCGGGTTTTCCGGTGCGCGGTAGCCACGTCAACGTGCTCGGACTGACCTTTAAGGAAAACTGTCCTGATCTGCGCAACTCCAAGGTCATTGACGTGGTGCGCGAGTTGCAGTCCTACGGCGCGGTGGTGCACGTACACGACCCGGTCGCGGCTGGCGCCGAGGCCGAACACGAATACGGAGTGCAGCTGGAGACGTGGGAGGAGTTGCCACGGGCGCACGCCGTTGTGGCCGCCGTCGCACACGAGGCATTTTCGGCAATTGATCGCGGAAATCTCGATGCCAAGCTCGTGGCAGGTGGCGTGTTTGCGGACGTCAAATGTCACTTCGACGCCCAGGACCTTCGGCGCCGGGGCTACCACGTATGGCGACTGTAGTGCCCTCGACGCCGGCAAAAGCGCAAACCGACATCGAGGCCGTCGTTGCCGGGCAGGAGCATCGCTGGTTACTGACCGGTTCGGCGGGGTTTATCGGCTCACACCTGCTCGAGACACTGCTGCTGCTCGGACAACGGGTCACCAGCTTGGATAACTTTGCCACAGGTCACCGCGCGAACCTCGAGCAGGTGCGTGAGCGCGTGGGAGCCGCGGCTTGGGCAAAGCACGTTTTCCTCGAGGCCGATATCGCCGATGCGGCAGCCTGCCGCGCCGCCTGCGACGGCATCGATGTTGTGTTGCACGAGGCCGCGCTTGGTTCGGTGCCCCGCTCGTTGCAAGATCCCCTCGCATCGCACCGTGCTAACGTCACCGGTTTTCTCAACATGCTGGTTGCGTCGCGCGACGCAGGCGTGCGGCGTTTCGTTTACGCCGCTTCGAGCTCTACCTACGGAGACCACCCCAACCTTCCCAAGGTTGAAGACGCGATCGGCCGACCGTTATCGCCGTACGCGGCCACCAAGCTTTTTGACGAAATCTACGCCGAGGTATTTGGCCGCTGCTATGGCACGCCGACGATCGGCTTGCGCTACTTCAACGTCTTCGGACCCCGTCAGGACCCCAATGGCCCCTACGCGGCGGTAATCCCCCGCTGGGCGGCGGCCATCATCAGTGGCAAACCGTGCGTGATCAACGGCGACGGCGAAACTTCGCGCGACTTTTGCTACGTTGCCAACGCGGTTCAGGCCAATTTGCGTGCGGCACTGGTCAAAGATGCAGCGAGCATCGGACAGGTGTACAACGTTGCGGTCGGCACCCGAACCACGCTCAAGCAACTCCACGAGCATCTGGCCACGGCATTGCAGCAACTGCGGCCGCAGTTGCGCGTGTGCGCACCGCAGCATGCACCCTTTCGAGCAGGTGACGTGCGCCACTCCGAGGCTGATATCGGTAAGGCGCGCCGCTTGCTGGGCTACGAGCCGCGCTACGATCTGCGGGCAGGCCTGAAGGCATCAGCTCCCTGGTATCTGGCGCACGCCAACGCGGCTCAGTGATGTGTCCCGCCGTGCGGCTCTTCTTCGTCATGTCTGCCAATGCCGACTGTAGGCCGCAGGTCGGAAATTGGGCCGGAGTGCCCGTAAAATATAGGAGCCGGCCGCCTGCCAAAGGAGGGGTTTGATGATTTTCCGTAGCAAAGCGATCCACCCGCGCGCCGCCACGTGGCCGCTTGCCGCGCTTGCGTGGGCGTGCCTGCTGTCGGCCTGCAGCAATCTGCCGGATGCGCCGGCGAAAGCGCCTATTGCAGCGCACAAGTATGTGATAGGCCCGTTGGATACGATCACGGTGACCGTCTGGCGCAATCCCGAGTTGTCGGTCACAACGCAGGTGCGACCCGATGGCCGGATTTCGACGCCCTTGGTCGAAGATCTGCCAGCGCTGGGCAAGACGCCCTCGGAGCTTGCCCATGACGTCCAACAGGCCCTGGAGAAATTCGTCCGCGACCCCATTGTTTCGATCGGCGTCAACGGCTTTCAGGGACCCTACACCGAGCAGATCCGGGTAATCGGCGAAGCGGCCAAGCCGCAAGTTATCGCCTACCGGCAAAACATGACGCTGCTCGACGTGATGATCCAGGTAGGCGGCTTGACCGATTACGCCGACGGAAATGGGGCGATCTTGGTGCGCGGGGCGGAAGACGGCAAGCAATACCGTGTGCACCTGAAAGACCTGGTCAAGGGCGGCAAAATTGAAGCCAATGTCGAGGTCATGCCGGGCGACGTTTTGATCATCCCGCAAAGTTATTTCTGAACCTTCGGGCCACTTTGATGAAACTTTCTTCCGATTTGCCTCTGGATCAACTTCACGGCGTTCAAGCGCAGATCGACATACTGCGCGACATGTGGGGCCGACGCTGGATCGGTGTGGTGATCGCGTGGGTCGCAGCACTGGTACTGGCGCTGGTCTTGCTGCAAATTCCGGATCGCTACGAGGCCCGTTCGCGCGTACGCGTCGACACCGAGACGATGATCAAACCGCTATTGCAGGGCCTTACGGTGCAGCCGGACATCGACCAGATGGTCGCAATGCTCGCGCGCACGCTGATTAATCGGTCGAATATCGAGCAGCTGATCTCCTCCACGGGCATTGCGAACGACCTAGCGACTCCCGAGGAGCGCGAAAAGATGATTGACCAGTTGACGCGCGGCATCAAGGTCAACGTCACCGGAGGAAAGAATCTCTATGACATTTCGTATCGGGATACCGATGGGCAGCGCGCGCAGCGCATCGTCGAGCAGCTCGTGGCGATTTTCGTCGCCTCCGGTGCCGGCAACAAGCGACACGACACCGACGAAGCACGCAAATTCATTGACGAGCAAATTGCCGTATACGAAAAAAAGCTCGAGGAGTCCGAAAACAAGCTGAAGAACTTCAAAATACGCAACCTGAACGTCACCGGAGGCTTAGCAACATCGGCAAGCCAAGATTACTTCACCAAGATCTCGGAGACGCAGCAGACACTGACTGGGCTGCGGATCGAAATCAGCGCTGCCGAGCGGGCACGAGATACGCTGCAGCGACAGCTTGCTAAGGAAGAGGCGGCGCGCTCAGCGGGAATCGCCTCCGCGATAGAGGTGCAAGAACTTGACAGCCGCATCGGTGCGCTGCGCAAACAGCTCGACGAGTTGCGGCGGCACTACACGGACGAATATCCGGACGTGCAGGCGGCCCAGAAACTCCTCACGCAGCTCGAGACCGAGCGCCGTCAGGATCTGGAGCACCGCTCCACGGTAACCTCAGTACCGGCGAGCGGGGCGCCTGACACCGCGGTACAGCAGATCACGGTCAAGTTGGCCGATGCCGACGCCACGCTTTCGTCGTTGCGCGGCCGCTTTGAGGCCCAAAATGCCAGGCTGGCAGAACTTCGCGCCATGGCCGGGCGCATGCCGCAGATGGAATCAGAGCTAGCGCAGTTAAATCGCGACTACGACGTGATAAAGAAAAACTACGAGCAGCTGGTCCAGCGGCGCGAATCGGCTTCGATATCCGGTGATGTGGACGCGGACGCCCGGCTGGCCGAATTTCGTGTGATCGAACCCGCGCGCCTAGATCCCAAGCCGGTCTCCCCGAGCCGCAGTGTCTTGGTGCCGCTCGCGATGCTGTTGTCGTTGGGAGTGGGCGCGGCGGCCTGCGCGTGGATTGTTCGACTTTTTCCCGCCTTTCGCAGTTCGCGTGACTTGCGTCGTGTCGGGGGGCGCCCGGTGCTCGGTTCGATTTCCCTTCTGGTCGATGGTGCCACCTTGGCGCAAGAAAAGCGCCAGAACATGCTATTTGCAGCAAGCGTTGGTGGCCTTGTTGTGCTGTACGGCGCGTGGGCGCTGATCCTGTACGTGCAGCAGCTACAGATAAGATAGGCGTTGCTCGACGCGACCGCTACGCGCCGCAGCCCTGGGGTGGGCACGGGCGGGCTTCCCCCGCCCCATTGCGTATGCGCCGTTGGAAGCTCGGTCGGCTCATCCGACATACTTTCACCTATACGATCGCTAGCCTGCTGCTGACTGCTGCGGGCCAAGAACCCGAACGGTCGCGAGTTGCACGAGAAATCCGTGCAAAAGATTTAAAAACCTTCCCTGTACGACCACGCGCGTGCCAACAAGGCCTGCGCGGCATGCGGAGTCAAAGCGCGGGTCCCATTTCTTGACCGCGAGTTCTCGGACGTGGCGATGTCCTTCCGCGCGGATGTGAAGCTTCCGAGAAACGCTCAGTATCCACGCCCGATCGAGAGGTGGCCGCTTTGAAAGCCTTCGAGGGCTATCTTTCAGAAGCGATGCTTTGGCGGTCAAAGAACAGTTTTTCGACGCCGTCGAATTCGGCGGAATCGATCGCCTCAAGAGGTCCGTCGCGCAGCACATCTCGGACGGCACGGTGCGAGGCGAGGCCGAGTACTTTCGGGTTACGACACCGGAGACGAAGGAGGCATACCTATTTCGCCAGCGGTTCGAAAGGCACTTTCCCAGCGCGCCCGCTTCTGTCAATTGCATACCTTGCGAACGAAGCGTGGCGTCGTTGATGAACGCGGTCCGGTAGGTCTTGCGGCGCGTGCTGCCGACGGCCACCCTCGGGCCATGCGTTACATCGCTCCCCCACAGCTGCCCGGACGGCGCGTTGGCGAAGCGGCGCCGATCCGGGTCGGTGGGCGGGTCGGCGGACTTGCGCATCCGCCCCGCGAGGGTGAGCAGGCGGCGCACCGTTGTGGTCCACACGCCCCCGATCGGCGGCGATGACGCCCCGCACGCGCAACGTGCGCACGAGCAACCGGATCGGCAGCTCGGGGATGGTTCCTCTTTGAGGCTGAGCAGCGCGTCGGGCACCGCCTGCGGCAGCGCGCGCGACCGGCCGCGGTTAACTCACAGCTTGGGCAGCAGCGCCTCGAGGCAGCCGCGCCGCTACAACATGAGCCCGTCGCGCAGCTTCTTGACCGCGACCCGGCTGCGGGTGGTTTCGGGGACACGACGGTCGAACTACAGGCCCTCCGCACGCCCTCGCACTGCGTAGTAGACGCTCCCAACCCACTCATGCAGTAGCGCCGCAAACGATTCTGGTCCTCCATTGTTCGGCAGCCACGCCCGCCAAGTTGGGCGCACCAACTGCTGGTAATCGCAAGGATAGGGACTTAGTTGCAGACCCAGGCCTCGAGCAACTGCCAATGCGCGGTGCATGTGCAACGCGCTGGTGACGAGCCAAATCGTGTCATGGGGTTCGGCGCGGATCAGTGGCGCCGCAAAGGCCAGATCCTCGTACGTGTTGCGCGAACGGCCCGATCTTAGAATTGCCGACTCCGGAACACCGAGCTCAAGCGCGACGCCCGCCATGGTGGCGGCCAACGACCGGCTCTGATCGTCGCCGGGCCCACCAACCAAGAGCAGTTTGCCGCCGGTATTTCGCCAAAGCGTCACACCGGCATAGATACGCCGCCACCCGCTGAGGTCCAGGCGCACCTGCGGCGCTACTTGATCGGACCACAGTTCCCCACTCGCTAGGACCACCACCAGTGTTCGCGGCGACTTCGCGATCGCAATGGGCGCCTGCGGATCGCCTTCGATCTGCCGCACCGCCAGATCTGCGATGACCGGAGTGCTCAGAAGCCAGCTCCAGACAGCCAACACAGTGATAAGTTGCCGTCCGCGCCATGCGAAGGTCGTCCGAGGTTGGCGCCAAGCCCAGATCGCCAGCCCGACGAGAACCGCGACCAGATACGCCGGCATCGGCAGCAGCAACTCGCTCCAGTCGTTCAGCAACAGCATTCGGCCCGTGGAGTACGTAATCGGCGGCGTGACGGCGATACCGCCCTCACGGCAGCGCCATCGCGCCGCGCGGCAGCACAATCATGTAGGCGTCAACGTCCAGCTCGCTGGGCGTGTCCCAGTTCGAATTGAACAGGATCCTGGTGAAGTCGCGGTTCACCGATGCTTGCGGCTCGGTCCAATACTTTGCATAAGCTGCATGGTCATGCGCCAGATTAAGAATTTTCGGGTTGCTCTTAAGCTGGACCGCGAACACCTTGCGGTGCAGCCATTGCGGCGCACTGGACCAGGGCAGCGGCACGCGGCTGTAGTCCGCGTACGTTGACATCAGCACCCATCCGGGCTGCCCAAATGCCTTGCCGGAAAAATGCATCGCTGTCGCGGTATGCATCTGGTAGCTGTTGAACAGGTCCGTCCGCTCGCCGGTGCGCAGGTTCACCATGTAAACGGGGCCGCCGCTTTTCTCGTAGTCGACCGAGACGTAAACATCGTCTCCGTCCGCCGCCCGCGCCAGATCCGAGTGCTCACCGTTCTTGGCCAGCGGTCGCTCGCCTTTCAGGTCCCGGGTGAAGACGAACGGCCCTTCATCCCAACCCACCACGACGTAATTGCCCGACGGGCTCATGCTGAGGTGGTCCGGCCGGCTTCGGCCGTTCGCCTTGAAATCGTAGATCGCCAGAATGGTGTCGGTCGTCAGGTCGTACGTGAACATCCCGAGGCCGTTCCAGTCGGCATCATCGACCTGAAACGCCCAGTACCGCAGATCAGCCGACGGCGAGCCTTCTGAACGAGTCCAGGCCGTGTAGGCGCCTGGCCACTGTTTCTTTAGCCGCCGCTCAAAGTCGCCGACAATCCGCACCTCATCGGTGCGGACATTCAATTCGTACAGCTTCATTCCCACCCCATCGCGCGGCACGAAATACAACAGGTCGGGATTGGTCGGATGCCACTGCGGTTCAGCGTCACCGGAGAGCGCCCGCAGGGGCTTGAGGTAGCGCAGGGACGCCGCGTCATACAGGTGCCAGGCTCCGTCGTAGGCGATAATGAACAGCTTGGTGTTATCCGCATTGAACGCCTGCCGGCGCGAATAATCGTTCCGTGCGAATCCCGTCGGTGGTTCACGGTCATGCGCGGTCACCCGAACCACACAGGTACCGTAGACCGGGTCTGCGAAGGGCTCGCCCTTCTCCGGCCGCGCGAGTTTCGGGAACTCGTCGCGGCGTTCTCCTTCGGTCGCATGCCAACCCTTGGCGTAGATCTTCTGGCATGCCTGTTCGACCGGCTCGCCGCGCGCGGCCGCCGCCGAATCCGCGCCGTACGCCGACGACTGGGTGAGGATCCCAGACGCGAGCAGCAACAGCACGCGCCTCAACGCGGAACCCCCACGGGCGCGACGGCAGTGAGCTGTTCGCCCGCTTTGGCCGATGACGCAGCCTTTTCGGTGCTTCTGGTTTCCAGGGTCATCGTGTAGTAGCGGGCCACGATCCCCGACAACATCCAGAAGTTCGCCATGACGTTACCGTCGAAAAAACGGCTTCCATACAGGTTGGACAGGACAACCGCCGCCACAGCGGCGGTGTAGCCGTGGCCGAGAATCTTCGTTTCTTCGCGATCGTCGAGCAGCTGGACGCTGCGGCCGAGCCGAAACAGCGCAAACATCAGTAAGGCGAGCGCCACTATTCCTCCTAAGCCCGCTTCGGTCATCGTCAGCACGAAAATATTGTGCGCATCCATATTGCTGTAGGTCGGCGCGAACTCTCCGATCTCGCGCTTGAAATGGTTTAATCCGATTCCCCAGGGGTTGTGCGTGATGAGCTGGGCGGCGCCCGACCAGATCTCGAACCGACTCTCGGTGCTTTCGTCCAGCCGGGTGTTGCCCACCTCGTCCGTCTGCTCCGTCATCACGATGCGATCGACCACGCCCTGCGGGACCCAAGCATCGTACTTGACGACTGCGAAGATCACAATGGTAGCAAGTACGAGATTGCGTCGCAGCGCCAAGTAGATCATCAGCAGCGCGATGATGAAGTAGGCCTGCCGCGAGTACGTAAAGAA
>Ga0187778_10003534_pt1 | contig 10455 bp, 8 predicted proteins | sample 1015_Q2_SP5_20_M_FD_132418 | JGI IMG/M metagenome (GOLD analysis project Ga0187778, IMG submission 132418) | Tropical peat soil microbial communities from peatlands in Department of Meta, Colombia - 1015_Q2_SP5_20_MG | ecosystem: Environmental > Terrestrial > Soil > Wetlands > Peat | place...
CCCGAGTCCCTGACAACTTCTCCCTGCATGGCCTCTGTTGCTTCATCTAGGGACATCCCTTTCCTCCAGAACTCCTTCACCTCCTCGACCCACCTTTGGACCAGTTCCGTTGTCCTGTCGAAGACCCAGTCTACGTCTCTCCTCGCTCCAAAGTGGGGGACAAGGAGCTCTGAGGGTTTAGTCTGCCTTATGGTTTCTATGGTCGCTACAAGCTCAGATGGGTTAAAGCTCGGTGGAGGGGTGGTAGGGATTAGCGCCTTTATCCCGGGATAGACTATCCCGACCGCGTCCGCAGTGAACATCGCCTTCGTTCGATCTAAGATGATGGAGATCTGGTGAGGGGCGTGACCGGGTGTGTGAATCAGAGTCGCGCTCAGGCCGTCCCCGAGGTCCAGGTTCGTCTCCTCCCCGACCGCCGTTATCCTGTCTGGTGGTATCGGCTCCGGGAGGCCGTACAGCGCCATTATCGCCGAGCCGAAGACCTTGGTCGAGCTTTCGATCAGTCTCGTTGGGTCGACAAGGTGAGGGGCCCCCCTCTCATGTGCCATGACCTGCGCGTTGGGCATCTCTTTCAGTAGCCTCCCAGCCGCACCGGCGTGGTCAAGATGGACATGCGTTGGAATGATGTAGCGGATGTCGGTCGGCATCACTCCCACCTCGGCCAGGCCCTTGAGTACGCTCTCGTAGGACGAGGCGTAGCCGCAGTCCACAAGGGTAGCTTTCGGCCCCTTCACCAGGTATGCGCTGACTGCGCCTGGTTGACCCCAGGCGTAGGTGTCCAACATATAGACGCGGTCCGAGACCTTCGTCGCGTACATCTCAACGCTCCTGAGAGGGTCCACTCGGGTTCCCGAATTCGAATGCGAGCGACGCCAAAGACGCGGCACCGAACTTGAGGACGTCCTCGTCCACTTTGAACTTGGAGCTGTGGTTCGGGTAGACGCACCCCTTCTCTGGGTTGCGGGTCCCGAGGAAGTAGAACGTTCCCGGGGCCTTCTGGAGGAACCTGGAGAAATCCTCCCCTCCGAGTATGGCCTCGACCCTTCTCACCCTGGTCCCGGGAATATGCTTGAGGACTGAGACGACCTTCTCAGTGGTTTTTGGATCGTTTACGGTCACCGGGTAGGCGTCCTTCTCGAACTCCACCTCCGCGTTGGCGCCGAAGGTCCTGCAGACTCCCTTTGCCACCTCCTCGACCCTTTTCTTGGCCAGCTTCCGCGTCGCCTCGTCCAGGGTCCTGATTGTCCCGTCGAGTGTTGCCACATCTGGGATGATGTTTTCTTTCGTCCCGGAGTGCACGGCGCCGACGGAAATCACGAATGGGCGCACCGGGTCAATCATCCTAGCTGACACCCCCTGAAGCGCTAGAATGACGTGGGCCGCCACGTAGATAGGGTCCACAGTCTCATGGGGCGCCGAGCCGTGCCCTCCCCTGCCCACTATCTTCACCTTGAAGGTGTCAGGCGCAGCCGCGATCGCTCCCTCCCTCACCCCGAACTCCCCGGACCTCCTTGTGGATTCTATGTGAAGGCCGAACACGAAATCGACCTTTGGGTCCTTCATGGCCCCGTCCTCGATCATGGGCATGGCACCTCCTCTCCCTCCGTGCTCTTCCGCGGGCTGGAATAGGAACTTCACCGTCCCGTACAGCTCCTTTCTGTGACCTGACAACAACCTTGCCGCGCCTAGCAGCATCGCGACATGCGTGTCATGGCCGCAGGCATGCATCACCCCGTCAACCTTCGACCGGAAATCGACGTCCGATGTCTCCTGGACCGGGAGACCATCCATGTCAGCCCTCAGCGCCACCACGCGCCCCGGTCTCCCTCCTTTCAGAACGCCGAGAACCCCGGTCTTCCCGACGTTCCGCCTCACCCCAATCCCAAGGGACTCCAGCCTGTCTGCTACTAGCTTCGATGTCTCAACCTCGTGATACGCAAGCTCCGGATGCTGATGGAGGGCCCTCCTCGTCCTGACTATCTCAGGCTCAATGTGCTTGGCTTCAGCCAGGAAGTCCACGCACGCCGCCGGCCACAGCGCCGATAAAAGCTCACCACAGATACGCGTCGCGCATTGGCTAAAACATGAGTGAACCCTGAATGTTCAGCGGGGGTAGGTCCTCCGGGTCCACCCTCAGTTCGACAAGCAGGGGCTTGTCTGACTTTCTCGCCAAGAAATCCAGCCCTTGGTGAATCTTGGCGTCGTTATCGACGACTATTCCTTCGGTCCCGAAGGCCTCCGCGACCCTGGCAAAGTCGGGGTTGGAGTGCGTCGTCCCGAAGATCCTCCCCATCTTCTGAATCTTCTGCCTCATTAAGAGAACCCTGTAGGAGTTGTCGTTAACGATGACGACTTTCACTCCGATTTTCTCCCTCACCGCTGTCTCGAGGTCCTGCATCGTCATCATGAACTCGCCGTCACCCATCACTCCGATGGTCTCTCTTTCAGGGAACGCAATCTTCGCACCGAGCACCGCCGGGAATGCGAACCCCATGGAGCCCATGTTTGTGGCCGCCAGGAACGACCTGCTTGAACGAACCTTGAGGAAGGAGTAGGCATAGAGAACGTGCAGGCCCTGGCCAACAGCTAGGATGGTGTCCCGTGGAAGGCGTCCGTCCAGAGCGCGGAGGAACTTGGCCGGATTCACAAACCCCTCCTTCGTCCGCGACTCCGCTTCTTTCAGAAGGGCATCCCACGCCTTTCTCTCGCCATCGATTCGGCCCCTCCATTCTTCCCTCATCTGCTGTGGGGCGGCCGCCCGCGCCAAGTCCTGCACGAACTCTGTCGCGTCACAAGCTGCGTGCATCGCACACGGCACCGGCTTTCTGTCCCAGAGCGGGTCCAAGTCTGCTATGATTACCTCCCCTTTTGGCGTCAGGTTGAACCCATAGGTGGACACGTCGGAAAGACCGCAGCCTACGCATAGGACGGCGTCTGCCTCGACGAGGGCGCTGTCCGCTACCCTGTTCCCCCCACCAAACCCTATCCTTCCTAGTGCCAATGGGCTGTCCTCGGCGACCGCCCCACGGCCATTTCCCGACGAAACGACGGGGACTTCGACTCGCGAAAGAAGCGCCTCGAGAGCCTCCGCACCTTCGGGGGTGTTGATGCCTCCTCCCACCACAATCAGGGGTCTTTCAGCCCTCGCCAGCAGCTCTGTGGCACCCGCCACCTCTGCTTCAGTTGGGGCCCTAGCCGTCCGTGTCGTAGGTCCTATCACAGCGCTCCCTGCCTCAAGGCTCCACACATCTTCAGGCACCTCAACGAAGGTTGGCCCGTAGGGCGCAGACCCCGCCAGTGAATAGGCGTCTGCGAAGATTCTGGCGGCCTCCGAACCCCTCTCCACCCTCCACGCCTTCTTGACGACGCTTGCCATCATGGCTGATTGCGGCACCTCGAGCCAGGAGTCCATTCCGACCATCCTCCTCTTTACCGCCCCGGCGACGAGCACCATCGGAGAGCCATCCTTCCAGGCGTTCGTGACGCTAATCAACGAATTCAGAAACCCGGGTCCGCCGTGGACCATCGCGACCCCCGGCTTGCCAGTCAATCGCCCTTCGGCGTCGGCCATGCTGACAGCGACCTGCTCATGCCGCGTGGAGACGTACCTTATCCTGCTCGACGATAGAGCGTCCATCAGTTCGAGGATAGAGGTGCCGATGAGGCCGAACGTTTTCGTCACGCCGTAGCTCTCAAGAGAGCGGACCAGGAGCTCGGAGACCTTCATGGATTCACGACGTTGATTGGCGGCTGCCCCCTCGCCACCCTAACCACGTTATCCACCGTCGTCTGGATTATCCTGAGCCTGGCGTCGTTGGTGGCCCCGGCCATGTGCGGTGTCAGCACGATGTTCGCTCCATCCCTGGCGGCGGAAAGCAGCGGGTTGTCCTGCGCTATGGGCTCGGTTGTGAACACGTCAACCCCTGCCCCACCGATCCATCCCTGTGTGACCGCCCTCGCCAGCGCCCCCTCGTCGGTCAGCTCGCCACGCGAGACGTTGACGAAGACAGCATAGGACTTCATGAGCCTGAACTCCTTCTCCCCCATCATCCCACGCGTCTTGTCCGTCAGCGGAACGTGTATGCTGACGACGTCGCTTTCGGCCAGCAGGCGCTGCAAGGGAAGGTACGTGATGCCGAGCTTCTGCTCATCGGGCTCAGGGAGCCTGGCGATGTCCGTGTAAACGACCCTGGCGCCTATTGCCTTCGCCCTAGCGGTAACCTCCTTCCCTATCCTCCCCATGCCGATGACCCCCCAGGTCTTGCCGTAGACCTCCGCGGCAATATTCAGAAGTTCTTCCTGCACCCAAGCGCCCTCCGTTATCCTCCTGTGGGCGTAACCAATTCGCTTCAACAAGTCGAGTGCAAGTGCCAACGTATGCTCAGCCACCGAGACCGAATTCGCTCCCCCTATGTTCGACACCGGTATCCCCTTCCGCCGGCAGGCTACCAGGTCGATGTGATCGTAGCCGGTGGATGGCTGGGCAATCAGCTTGACCTTCGTCATGGCGTCGACCATTTCTGAAGTAATCGGAATCTTGAACGTGTAATCCCCGATCACCACGTCGGCGTCCCGGAGCTCGGCCTTCAGCTTCTCCATATTCAGTTCGTTGACGGTCTTGAAGTCCGCTTCAATCTTGTACTTCTCCATGCTCTCGGCGAAAAAGAGCCGAATGAGGCCCTCGGGCATTGGAGATAGGATGAGGACCTTTAGCACGCGGCTTCGGGGTACTCTACTGATTTAACGATTCTGACCCATGCCGAGATGAGAGGCTCACGCTTTTAGGGTGATTCACTGTTCCTTCAGCCCTTGGCACTATCAAACGCCTCGAAAGCGGGCGTTGCGATATTCGTAGGTGCCGTCCAGTTCAGCATCTGCCTAGTCCTATCCGAAATCGTCTACAGTGTCAATGGTCCGCTCAACACATCTGGATCGGGAAACACAACAGGATACATATACAGCGTAGCCAACAACTACATCAGCGACCTTGGCGCTAATTGTCGCACGAGTTGTACCTCAGTGCCCTCGGCCTACTTGTTCGATGCTTCGATAGCCCTCCTTGGCGTCCTTGTCATAATAGGGGCTTACTACCTTCACAGGGCCTACCGCTGGATGCCAGCCACAGCAATGATTCTGCTCGCGGGGGTAGGTGCTTTGGGGGTAGGCCTATTCCCAGAGACAACAGGTATTTGGCACATCATTTTCTCTGACATGACATTTCTCTTCATTAGCCTCGCGGCGATCGTAACAGCTAGGTTCCAAAAGAAGCCAATGCTCTACTTCTCTGTCATTCTTGGGCTTGTGACTTTTGCGGCGATGTTCCTCTTCCTTGGAAGTAACTACTTCGGCCTTGGAGCGGGCGGGATGGAGAGATTAATCGTCTACCCGGTGCTGCTCTGGTCAATCGGGTTCGGCGGCCACTTGATGGCATCGGAAGACGCTCGAATGGCGTAGAACGGCTACCAACGAATGAGGCGCATGGGTGAGCGTAAGCGCCGAACCTGGTCGATAGGTCGGGAGGCTGTGCGCCGAACTCTAGGTTTGAGTCCCTTCGGTGATTAGCGCTCTGGTCCCTCCTATATGGGGGACCTCCTACGAAACTACTTTCCTGAACTGGAATAGAGTGGCAGCAAATGTCAATACTGCGATAACCCCAATTAGAACGTACGCGGAGACGAGGGAATCGAAAGTCAATCCTCCCACAACCAGATTGCGCGTCACGTCCGAGGCGTAGCTGACAGGGTTGTAATTGGAGAAGGTCTGGGCCCACGAGGGAAAGAAGGAGATGGGGAACATCGCGCTGCTGATGAATATCAGCGGAAAGAAGAGCACGCCTCCTAATGCCGAAATAGTTTCCGTCTTCCGGGTTCTTATCCCAACAGTGAGAAAGATACCAGAAAGTGCAAATTCGAAGAACGCCACCGTCAGGAGGATGAGCAGGATTCCTGGTAGCCCAGAAGAGAACTGAACTCCCATCAACAAGGCGACGACGATGGTTATGATCGATTGCGCAACTGCCATAAGCATGTCTGTCACCAACCTTCCGAGCAATATCGCTGGCCTCCTAACCTGTGTCAGGAGCATCTTTGACAGGAACCCAGAGTTCAGGTCGTTAGCCAAAGAGACTCCACCGAGCGGGGCACTTATCATTGCATTCAGCATGATTACTCCAGGCGTCAGGTAGGCCAAGTAGCCGCCTGGAGCACTAGGTATGAATTCGCCGAACTTGGTCAGCAACTGAGAGAAGAGAACCAAGAAGATTACGGGAGTCACCAAGTTTGTGCCCAGGAGAGTGGGGTTCCTGACCAGCTTTGTCAGGTATCTTTCCAACAGGGATTGTGTATCATAGAGTATTGTCATTCGAATCAACTCACATAAGGAATGGCTCCGTATCCCTCCTCGACAGCTCGTCGGCCCTGATTCGGCGTCCTGTCTTGCGCAGAAACACGTCGTCCAGGGTTGGAGAAGAGATGCTGAGGAAGGATGGCCGAATGCCGGCCCGGTCAAGAGATGTGATTACTCCCGCAATGATCTGCCCGGCACTCTTTGCATATGCGGTGACTCCGCCGTCAGAGTCCATGACTTCGATGATCCCTGGCACCGCCCTGAGGATCTCCTTCGCCCTGGGTTTCACGGTAGCATCTGTCAAGGTGAGATTGATGGTGTCGCCCCCTATTGACTCCTTAAGCTCCGTTGGAGTGCCGTTGGCGATCAGCTTACCGTGGTCGATCACTGACAGCTTGCGGCAGAGCCGGTCGGCCTCCTCCAAGTACTGGGTGGTAAGAAAAATCGTGATGCCCTCATTCTTGTTTAGCCCTTCCAAGTACTCCCAGATGGCAACGCGCGACTGTGTGTCTAGACCTGTAGTGGGCTCGTCCAGGAAGAGAAGCTTTGGCCTGTTGATGAGGGCGGAGGCGAGGTCCAGCCTTTTCCTCATTCCGCCGGAGTAGCGGCCGGCGAGCTTCTTCGCCACATCCTCGAGTTGTACAAGCTTCAACAGCTCAGCAATGCGTTCGTCGAGGACCTGACCGCTCATCTGCTGCAGGCGCCCCTGCAGATGCAGGTTCTCCCACCCCGTGAGGTCCACGTCCAAGCTGGTCTCCTGGCTCAGAACGCCAACGACCTTCCGAATCTCCCCTGGCGACTTGTCAAGATCGAATCCCGAGACGGACACTTTGCCTGAGGTCTTCCTCAGGAGTGTGGTGAGGACCTTGATTGTTGTGCTCTTCCCTGCGCCGTTCGGCCCGAGAAAGCCGAAGAACTCACCCTCATCGACATTGAAGGAGATACCCTCCACTGCCCTCGTCCCATCCCTGTAGACTACAACCAGATCCTCGGCAGAGATGGCCTCTAGCGTGTCGCATCGCCCTTCTGGCCCCTTCACGTCGCCTATATAAGTTAGACGCCCCTAACATCTCTCTGCGCATCGAACAATTATCGCGCCGCCGAACCGAGTGATGCATACCGGGGGGATGGGACTTCCGCCCAACATGTGGAGGGGATTGTTTCACATGTCTGAATCCTACCAACTGCCGTCTCAATACCAGCGTAGAACCGTTTCAGGAGGGATTTGTTACCGGCGTGGGGGGGCTCATCGAAAGAGAGCGGCCCTTCAAGAAAGTTGGAGGGTAGGCTGGGGTCCCCCACGGCCTCAAATTGCTCCTCGCGGGTCGGAGCGACCCCATGCTAGCTCGGGGTTTGAATTGCAAACGGCAAATCGAACCTAAGGTTCAGAACGAGACGTGTGCGGGGGTGGGAACCGGACTTCAGATTTAGAATCGCACCCCTGCTCCGGCCCGAGCCACTCCAGGAGGTTGAGGCATAACCGGGGTCCACCCCCTGTGCGTGTCCGAGGAGCAACGCTTCAAACGTCTTAAGAGTCAACATGTTAATGGCGGGTCATGAGAGCGCCACCGAAAGGCAGCAAGAATGAGCTCTACAGTTTCTTGGTTGAAGAGTATGACCACCCGTTCAAAGGATGGGACTTCTCTTACATCATTGGAACAGGGAGGATGAGCGAGAGTCCGAGGAAGTGGAGCTACGGCAGCATCGTCCTATCGAGAATCAGACGGTCAAACGCATTGCTCGACATCGCAACAGGAGGCGGCGAATTGCTGGCGTCACTTTCCCCATTGCCTCCGGTGACCTGCGCTACGGAGAGCTACAAACCGAACATACCAGTGGCGAGGGAGCGTCTAGAGCCCCTTGGGGTGCAGGTTTTCGAAACGGAAGAGAACTGTCTGCTCCCTTTCAATGATGAGAAGTTCGATTTGGTGATCGACAGGCACGAGTCCTATTCACCTTCAGAAGTATTCAGAGTTTTGAGGCCAGGTGGCTGGTTCGTGACTCAGCAGGTGGGCGATAAGAACGACATCGATTTGAGGAAACTCTTGGGCGCGACAAGATTCAAGCCTAATCCATGGAACCTGAAGTTAGCCGCAGGCCAGCTGAAGAAGTCAGGATTCATGGTCGTGGGTCAGAGGCAGGGATATCACAGAACGCGGTATTTCGACCTAGGAGCACTGGTCTACCACCTCAAGGCCGTTCCATGGATTATTCCGGATTTCTCAGTGAAGAGGTACTTCCCCGTCCTAACGAAGTTGAATAACCTCGTCGAAAGGGATGGCTATCTGGAGGTCAGAAACCACCGATTCTTGGTAGTCGCCGTGAAGCCCTGATCGCTTGTGTTCGGATCCTAGGCGCGCTCTACTGAGATGCGCAGGTTCCGCACCAAAACTCAGGTAAGAGTCGGTCCCGGTCTATCCGTTTCATTAGACGTCGGATGCGGGGGGGGTGGGATTCGAATCCAGCATGTGGGGCGGGAAGTGCTGGAATCTTTAAGTCGAACCCGAAGGCAACTTTCCGAAGGCAAGCACCCCCACAACGGCTTTATCTTCTGCAAACTAGGAAAAGAACCAACTTGCCCCCGGGAAAACGAAGGTTGGCGGCGATAATGTTTACAGATATGGTTGGATACACGAGGCTCACCCAAACCAACGAATCGCTCGCTATGCGCCTACTGAGAACGCACAACAAACTCATTCGCCAAACTCTATCTCGTTTTGGGGGAAAAGAAGTCAAGACAATTGGTGATGCATTCCTCGTGGAGTTTGGAAGCGCCCTCGATGCCACCAAATGTGCAGTTGAGATACAAAGGGTGATACACAAGCATAGCAAGAAAACAGATGAGAAACTGCTCGTCCGAATCGGAATTCATGTCGGAGATGTAATTCATCGGAACAGGGATGTGTTTGGTGACGCAGTGAACATAGCTTCGAGGATTGAGCCTCTCGCTGATGGTGGCGACATCTGCATATCGGAGCAAGTGTATGTCCAAGTCCGGAACAAAATTTCCTTACCCCTAGCTAAGCTTGAATCCCCCGACCTCAAGAACATCACCTTTCCGATGGATGTGTACAAAGTGGAATTGCCTTGGTCAAAAGTCGAAACGAAGCCCAAGGCGGGGATAGCGACGCCACTTGTCAGCGTGCCCAGAGCGGAAAAACCCGACTACGAGCAAGTCGACCGTCACTCGGTTGGGAGAATCATGCTGAAACTGACAATGAAAGATCGACTGATAATCGTTAAGCTGAAAAATGACACCGAAATTCCAACTGTACTCGCGAGATTTTCCGAGACGGTAGATTACGGCCGAGGCGAAACATTGCACATTGTATCCGCGGTGGAAACAGTGTCCCTGGTAATCGACTCTACCAATTTGGAGAAGCTAAGGCGAACGATACCAGAGAAGAACATTCTGCGGGTCTATCCTGGGTTAGCAGAAATAGTGATCTCATTCCCCGAAGAAACAATCCTCGCACCTGGGATTGTTGCCACGATATCAGGCGAGCTTGCCAAGAACAAAGTCAACATATTGGAATATTTCGGCAGTTCGCCTCAATCAATCATCATCGTTGACCAAAAAGACGCTCTGAAGAGCTACCAACTACTGCAAAGGCTTACCACTGAAGCGAGGAGTGGCTCGGCGCTTCGGACGATTGATTAAAGGTGCGGGGGGTGGGATTTGAACCCACGAACCCCTCAGGGAGAGGATTTCTCGGAGTTTCCTGCTTAAGTCCTCTGCAGTTGGCCTAGCTTTGCTACCCCCGCGAGGCCCGCGCGGGGGTCTTCCGTTATTAAGATTGGAGAGTCAGGCGACTGATCTGAGAAGCTCCTTCAGGTTCTTGGTGTTCATGACGTCTTTCGCCTCCAGCCATGCCCGCCTCGCAACGATGACTCCATAGCTCATGTTATCCAGCTCCCCCACGGAGTGCGCATCCGAATCGACCACGATGGGAACCCCTTCCTCCATCGCCTTTCTCGCCCAGACTTCGTCTAGGTCCAACCTATCCGGCTGCCCGTCGATTTCCAACATTTTCCCGTTGTCCTTTGCAGTGCGAATAACCTTGTTCAGGTCGATGGGATTCCCTTCTCTTCTCCCGATTAGCCTGTTCG
>Ga0187778_10003535_pt1 | contig 10454 bp, 8 predicted proteins | sample 1015_Q2_SP5_20_M_FD_132418 | JGI IMG/M metagenome (GOLD analysis project Ga0187778, IMG submission 132418) | Tropical peat soil microbial communities from peatlands in Department of Meta, Colombia - 1015_Q2_SP5_20_MG | ecosystem: Environmental > Terrestrial > Soil > Wetlands > Peat | place...
ATCAAGTGGTCGATGATCGACAGATCGTGAGGAGCAAGATCCCAAACCACATTTACGTCGTGCTGAAACAGCCCGAGATTCACGCGAGTGGAATCGTAGTAGTACAGCTTGCCCAGCGTACCGTCTCGCAATAGTTGCTTGATCTTTGTGACCGCGCCGGTGAACAGGAAGGTGTGGTCCACCATGATTTTCAGATTCTTTCGTGCGGCCAGCTCAATCAGTTCTTGTGCCTGAGCTGCGTTGCTGGTGAACGGCTTCTCTACGAAAATGTGTTTGCCATGCTGGAGGGCCGCTTTGGCCAGTTCATAATGCGTCCAGACCGGCGTCACCACAGCGATGGCGTCGATCTCGGGCGAGGACATCAATTCCGCCGAATCGTCGGTCAACCGCACCCCAGGATAGGCTTTCGCGACTTTCTTTCGTGCGGCCGCGCTCTTGTCGCATACCGCGACGACGTCGGCTTGGTCCAGGCGGTTTAGGTTCCGAACCACGTTCGGCCCCCAGTACCCATACCCTACAACGCCAAACTTAACCATAACTTCACTCCCATTCCCTGGCATTGCGTTCGCACTCCGAGTTTTTGCGAGACTTGTGAGCATATTTTGAGACGGATCGTTATTAGGCAAAACCGGGAGAGGATTGTCTAGTGCGCGCCTTCGCCAAGCACAACTGCCCCAGGCGTGCGCCACAGGATCTTGATGTCCATCCAAAGGGACCAGGTGCGCGCGTAACGCAAATCGAGGCGAACCATCTCATCAAAGGTCACGCGGCTGCGTCCGCTAACCTGCCAGAGACCAGTGATCCCGGGCTTGGCCTCAAGCAGACGCCGGCGATGCCACAGATCGTAAGCTTCAACCTCATAGGGGACTGGCGGCCGTGGGCCCACGAGCGACATCTCCCCTTTGAATACGTTGATGAACTGCGGCAACTCATCCAGGCTGGTTCGTCGCAGAAAGGCACCAACTCGCGTGATCCTCGGATCCTGGGTTAACTTGAACACTCCTTCACCATTCCCGTTGGATGGGTTGCGTTGTGCCTTTCCAGCAATCAATCGCGTGACGTATTCCTTATGAATATTGGCGTCATTGCCGACATGCATGGATCGGAACTTCAGAAAAACGAATGGAACGCCATGTTGTCCGATACGCCGTTGCCGAAAGAAGACTGGCCCTCTAGAAGTTGCTTTGATGGCCAAAGCGATTCCAAGAAACAGAGGAGTGCACAAGACAAGGGCCAACATGCTGCCTACGATATCCATGCCCCGCTTCAGGGCACCCGAGATCCGCCTTGCGGCGTTCCGCTTCGATAGATCCGGGTACAGTGGAGGATTGCTCGGACGTTTCCGCATCTCGAGATCCCAATCTTCGGGAAACACGTGGAACGAAATCCTGAATTGCTCGATACTCAGATTGCTATGCAGAATCTCGTTCAACCGGGCAGTCATTGCGGTCACGATGGTCGCGCGATCGCCTGCGCCAATTTCGGTAAACATACCTCCCGCGACGCGATCGCTTTCATACCACCCAATCACATCGGTCTCCCGCGTGGATGCCGAGAGAACGGCCAGCAGCTTACCCAGGTTCTCGCGAACGATCTCGGACTGATGCCCTACACTATCCACCAGCATGAGCATGAAGGGCTTGCGAGACCGCTCGGTTCTCCTCCGCTCCAGCGAAATCACCCGATGAAAAGTCTCCTGACTGAGGATTTCGCGAGCAGGGGACGACTCGCTCCTTTGTGGAATATCTACGTTGTCAAATGAACGACGCAAAGTCACGACTTCTTCTCCTGAATTCTGCCTTTAGGGCAGTTCGAGGATCGAGGACGAACAAACAGGCACTGGTTTGAGCCTGGACTTAACTGTTGAGGGGAGGGATGTGAACAGGGTTGTTAAGAGTACGCATCGACAACAGCTTGCTGGGAACGGGCAATCTACTTCGCTCGTTGAGGAGAATACCGCTGGTAATAGTTCTCGTTGTCTGCGCTGCTGCAACCATTCAACACAACTCCCAGGAGGTCAGACTTTTTCAAAATCTCCAAACCACGCTGCAGCGATCTTTTCTCCGTGACCCCCTCACGCGTCACCAGCAAAGTTCCATCTGTCATCCGAGCCCAGACGGTGGTGTCGGCCAGGGGGAGCAAAGGCGGAGAATCCACAATGATCCAGTCAAATACGGGGGCTAATCGGTCCATCAACTGGGAGAGACTGCCCGACTGCATCAGTTCCAGCGGATTCGCTGGCGGATCCCCCGCGGGCATGAGCCAGAAACCCGGGCCGTCAAGGCGGTAAATATTGGTTATGGCGTGGCGGTCACCCTTGAGCCATTCTCCGAGCCCAGCCAGCCGGCCTAGGCTAAATTGCTGTGCCAGAGTCGGCCGTCGCAGATCGCCTTCAATGAGGAGCACCTTCTGGCTTCGCTGGGCCAATGCACCAGCCAGGTTCGCCGAAACCAAACTCTTTCCTTCCTCGGGAATGGTGCTGGTGATCAGCACCTTCTTCAACGGCCGATTCTGCCGAAGATGTCGCAGGCGAACACCAAGGAACCGAAACTTTTCGGCGGCCAGACTGTCAGGCGCGGTTAGGAACACAAGCCGAGTCGACGGCATAGCACTCACTTCCAAAAAAGGAAATTCTGCCAGAAGGTCAGCTGTCTTCTCCTGGTCGGGGGCTTTGGCGCCGCCACCCGAGGCCTTGGCGAGTGGAGCCTGGATGACCACCGGCTGCTCTGCGGGTGCGTGATCGGTGAGCTTCTCGGCCCTCGCAGCCTCGAAGACTTCCGTGGCCACCGACAACATGTCCGGGTGTTCGACTCCGGTCTGCTCTACTCCAGACCTCTGCAGAGCATCAAATATACGGCTCATTCTTATGGGCTCCCGCGCCGAATGTCCCTCGGACGCGCTCTTGACGATCTTGTGCATTTTGCAGGTACGAATAGAGTTCCAGAAGAGTCCGAGCCGCCCGCTCGACTTCCTCCGAGCGAATCCCTTGTTTTTTGTCTTCGGTCGCCGACGGCTGCTCCACATCGAGGCGGAAGTTGTCGGCAATCTCTTCGACAATTTCCGGGCCGATGCTCTGCGACTGCGCGGCGTAACCGTGAATGAGAGCGTTTTCGCAGAGCGTGTTGATCAGGCGAGGAAAACCGCGGGAGTGCCGGTGAACCTCAAGAATTGTTTCCATCGGAAATATCTGCGAGGGATTCGAGCTTCCCGCCAGTTTCAGGCGCCGATGGACATAGCCGCGCGTCTCTTCGAGGTCCAGTGCCCCGAGGCGTGAGCGCAGCGCGATGCGCTGCTTGAGTTGCCGCAAGTCACTGGAATCGAGCTTCTCATCCAGCTCTTCCTGGCCCACAAGTAGTATCTGGAGGAGCTTTTGGTCCGACGTTTCCAGATTGGTCAGCAGCCGGATTTCCTCCAGCACCTCTGTCGACAGATGATGGGCCTCATCCACCACGAGGACCGTCGTGAAGCTCTTCTGATGACGACCAATCAGATACGTACTCATGTCGAGCAGAAGCTCGCCCTTCGATTTGCCGGCGGTGGGAATGTGGAAGTCCCCCGCGACGTACTGCAGGAATTCCATGGGGTTCAGGCGAGGGTTGAATACGTAGGCATAGGCAACGTCAGGTTGGTTCAACACCTGCAAAAGGCAGCGGACCAGGAGCGTCTTGCCCGTGCCGACCTCGCCAGTCATCACCACGAAGCCTTTTCGCCGGCGAACTCCATAGTAGAGCGCCGCCAATGCCTCATTGTGCTTCTTCGTGGCAAACAGGAACGACGGATCAGGCGTGATCTCGAAAGGGTTCCGCTGCAGCTTGTAAAAGGCTTTGTACATGGCAGAAGTTCACCCGCGCAGATAGCTGAACGCCGATCCCGCCAAGATGAAAGCAAACACCAGGGCGGCTGTCCCCCAGCCCAACCAGGACTGCCTCTTCGCGCGATCGGCATCGGATGCATTCACGATTGCGGGGATTTCAGCAAGCACGTTGGCCGGCAACAACTCCTTGATTTCCTTTTCCGTGTGCAATCGACCGTCCATCATCTCAAAGGCTGCTACGAAGATTCCACCCAGAGCCAACCCCGCGCCGAGCCCTATGCCGCAGAACCTGAGACGATTGGGAAAATCCGGCTTCTGAGGGAGGCTGGGAGGATCAACCATTCGAAATCTTTCTCCCTGTTGAAGTAATTCCATGCTCGTCGCCATCTTCGACTCATTTTTCTTCTTCAACAGTTCGTCATAGGTCGCCTTGGACTGGTCGTATCCACGAGTCAAGTCAGCCAACTGCTGCTCGCGGATCGGCTCCTGGTTCAGACGTCCCTGATAGTCCTCGACCTTAGCCTTCAATGTCGCAATCGAGCGTTCGCGGTTGGTGATCTCGAGTTGATTCGATCGCAGCTGGCTTTCGACGGGAGCTAACACGGTCGCCTGCGCTGGATCGGCAGTCTGGTTGGTGGGAGTGGCGGCGTCCGGACTGTCGGTCGTACCGTCGGGTGTCTTTGTCTTCAGACTCGCGAGAAGTTGGTCTCGCATCTTCTCAGTCTTCGCAATCTGTTCCTTCAGCTTGCGAACATCGGGATGGTGATCGGTGTAGTGGGAGCTCAGATCAGCGAGTTGCGCTTTGAGCTTCTCCAACTCCTGTTCGACCGCCGCTGGTCCGATGGAGATAGTGCCGTCCGCACTCTTCGCCGGAGCTTGCATCGCCCGGTACTGGTCGGCCAGGGTTTGCAGATATACGCGCTGCTGACGGGCAGCATTAAGAGCGTCTTCTTCAGTCTGAAGTTGAGATTGCAGGCCTTGCAGAATCTGGAGATTGCTAGTCAGTTGTCCGGGCATTTCCCCTACGTGCTCAGCCTTGAACTGACGAACCCTGTTCTCTTGATCTGAAAGATCTTTGCGGGCCGCTTCCAGTTGGTTTTCGAGGAACTCCGTGGTGTCGGTTGACTCCTTTTGGCGCACTTCGAGGTTTTCGTTAATGAACAAGTTGGTCAATTCACTTGTGACATGCTGCGCCATCTCCGGGCTGCCCGAGGAGTAGGAGACATTGAACGCGGTAATCTGGTTCAGTTTGTCGCGTACCAGTTCGATGTCAATATCTTTGCGCATGAGTTCGACCTTCTCGTCAGACGAGCGATGGGCGTGCTTGCCAGAGTAGAGATCGAACTGATCGATGATGTGCAGAAGTCTGGTCCGGCTGAGAATCTGCTGAGTGATGCTCTGCATCCGCTCCTGCAGGTCGTCGTTGACGTTCGGCGTAACATAATCCTTGGGCATCGTGGGTTGCTCGACCAGGATCAGCGTTGTCGACTCGTAGCGCGGTGGGAGAACCCAACTTGCGGCCCACACCGCTGTCCAAGCGAGGAAGAGCGGTATCAGGAAATGAAGGTGGCGACGCCGCACCACCCCCAGGTAACGCTCAAGGTCAAGGCCCTGCGATTCTTTCTCGTCCAGATCGTCTACCATAACTATCTTCCTAAGGCCGCTGCAAATTGATAGGAGAGGGAAACAAATTCCCGGTTCGTGTTGGGAACTGAGGAAATGACCGCCACGTCGCTATAGTCCTGGTGGAGTCGCGTGTATCCGAGCTGCAAATTCATATGCTGGCCGAGGCGCTGCTGCAACGACGCGGTTCCGGAGATCGAGTGGCCGTTACTGGGCCCCGCTACGAATTTACCTAGAAGATCATTTTGAGCGTATCCCCCTGTCAAGGATCCACTGAGGGTCTTGGCAATTCGTTGCCGTACTGACGCATTAACGCTGTCCAGTTGGACCGGACCCAGCAACCCTCCGCCCCCAGCGATGCTGTGCAAGTAGCTCAAAGCGAAACTGTTGGACTGCCCTTGCCAACTTACGCTTCCACCCGCCGCTGGTGTCCATTCGCGTGCGGGCAATACCGGAGCTGGCAGCACCGAATCCGAGTGTTGAGGCCCCCCGAACAGCGAAATCGAAAGTCGTGGCGTCGGATAGACAGTATAGAAGAGCAAGGCAGCGTGAGTCTGCGTTTCGCTGATTCCGCCAGTCGGATAAGAGATCAGTCGCTGGTATTCATAGGTGGCTCCGAAGTAGTTGATCTTCGAAACGCGAAGCGAATAGAACGCTAATCCCGCCTGGGAGCTACTATCGAATAGGCCTGGAACTTGCGCCTGGTTCGGATAGTGAAGATTCGTGAACGTTCCGGCCGCCCCAATCATGCTGTTGAGGCTGAACTGGCACGTCAGGCCGAGGTTTCCCAGGTTGCTGAGCTGATCAGCGATCGGCGCATTCACCGAAAAGTTAGCGCCTTCCGCACCACCGGAGACTCCGCCGGAAGAAGCCAGATCTGGCTGGTTAAACACACTTGAACTTTTCTGCACCCTGTCCCGTGCGCTGAAAGTTACGTAGGGGCTCAGGCGATATTCAAACTCCACCAAAGCGTTTTGGTCAGCTTCGTTCCGAGAACTGAGGCGCTGATAAAAAGTAAAGCCTGGAGCGTACGTTAACAGCAAATGCGACCGCGGAGTCGTCTCGTCCAGAGCCAAACTGGGCGCCAGGGAATAGCTGACATCGCTCACAGGGTGACCGTTCACGGCGCCCACTGCGTTGTCAGTGTATGCGCTCGTAAAGGTCATTCCGCCACGCAAGTAATTGGAGCGTTCTTCGGACGTGAACGCGATCGGATACGTTTGGCCACTCACCGGGGGCGGGGTCAACATACGGTCGCCGCTGCTCTTGGTATTGTCAGCACTGGTGTCCACGCCATATGCAGGAACAGGTTGCGGAGAGGTGCTGCCTTCTTGAGCCCATACTGGCGCAACAGCCAGCACGATGAGTGCCAGGCACATTCGCATCTGCGGCATCAGGTCAGGGAACAACAATCGTGTCGTGCGGCTGCAATTTGATGTTTTGCGCCGGGTTCTTACCCTTGACCACTTCTTTGTAGTTAAAGGGAATTCGTGCCTGGCTCCCGTCAGGGTTCTGTCGCAGAACATAAATCGCCTTCTGTTTCGCAAAATCGCGAAAACCACCGGCGAGGGCAATGGCATCCAGAATGGTCGGTGAGTTGGTTAGGGGATACGAGCCCGGCTTGCTCACCTGGCCCAGAATGTTAAATTTCTGGCTATTGATTTGTTGAACGATCACCGTGACTTCCGGCTCAGCGATGTAATTCTTCAGCCTATCCGCGATGTCCTGTTCCAATTTGAGTGGAGTCCGACCGGCAGCTTGGATTTCTCCCGCCAAGGGAAGAGAGATCTTTCCATCTGAGCGGACAGGAATGGAACGCGAAATATCCGGCTCCTTCCACACGTTGATGGCCAACACGTCGTCGTTACCGATCACGAAGCTGTCGTCGTGACCTTTTGGTGCTGAGGAAGCATCCGCAGTCTTGACGGGCTGTGCCGCGCTAGTTTGCGCTGCGGAATTTTCCGAGCCCTGCGCGCACAGTAAGGTCGACATGAGAGCCCAGGCCGACAGCACAAGCAGCTCGCGTACCCGGAGTCGATTGGCTGTGGTTGTCATGGCAGCTCCTTGACCTTTTGGCATCCTCGAGGTCGATCTCAATTCGACTCACCGTTCCATTTCGCGCCGTTTCCGGGACGGCCGAGCTTTGTTTCGTGCATGGGCGAAGCGCAGGAGTCCGACGCGCTCATATGATACTGATCTATTTTGTACAGCAGTGTACGATAACTGACTTTGAGCAGCCGTGCTGCTGCTTTGCGATTCCAAGCAGTTTTCTCCAAGGCCACCGCGATCGCATTCTTTTCGGCCTCTGACTTGACGCTCTGAATTAGAGATTTCAGGGACTTTGGTGCTGCAACGTCCGTGTCGCCTCCAAATTCCTGCTGCACAGTTGCAGGCAGTCCTGATGCTTGCGATGCGCCGTTGCCATAGTTTCCTGAACCCACCTCGAGACCACTTAGGAGGACCTCTTTGTCTCCTGCGACCAGATAACGCTTGACGAAAGCCTCTAGCTCATGGAGATTCCCCGGCCACGAGTGACCTACGCAAGCGTCAAGAACCGCTGCAGAAAATTCTCGTGGGGGAAGGCCGTAATGGTGAGCCAGCTTGTGCATGTGATATCGCAGCAGGACTTTGATCTCTTCTTTCCGTCGCCGTAGCGGAGGCACGTGGACCGTGAAGGCGCTGAGGCGATAGTAAAGGTCCTCGCGTAGTCTCTTATCCTCCAGGGCCTGCTCAAGTCTTGCACTACTGGTAGCTAGGACGCGAACGCCCACCTCGACGACCTTGTCTTCGCCTGGCCGCACGAAACGCTTGTCTTGCAGCACTTGTAAGAGTCTCGATTGCAGGGCGAGAGGCATCTGCGTAATCTCTTCCAGCAAGAGTGTGCCCTTTTCGGCGAGTTCGAGTTTCCCAGCGCTGCTTCGGCCGCTTCCATTCCCGGGGCCGTTGGAATGCCCGTTAGGTCGGCCGAACAATTCGATCTCCAGCAGCTCTCCCGGCATGGCCGCGCAGTTGACGCGGAAGAGGTTGAATCCAGAATGCACGGAAAGCTTGTGGATAAGCCGAGCCAGCGTCACCTTTCCGCTGCCCGTCTCTCCCACGATGAGCACCGGAACGTCAGCTTGTGCCAGCAGTTCTGCCTGCGCCCGCAACTTCTGCATCACCGGGCTGACGCTGAGAAAGAAATCATCGTCGCCAAGCGCTTCGATGTCATCGCTCGCGATGTCCACTTCTACGCCTTCAGACGGGGCCTGGAGATTTCGACAAACCACAGATTCGAGGCGCTTCTCATCGAACGGCCTGATCAGAACCACTTCGGCTCCGAGACGGATCGCCTCTTTTTCCCAGTTTGCGTCTTCCGGATGTCCCACCACAATCACTGTCAGATCAGGGCGGAGCCTGCGCAGCCAGCGCAGAACGTGGATACCATCGCCGTCACCTCGAGGAAGATCCAAGAGGAGCAAATGCGGTGCGATGCCCTGTTGTACGCGCTCCATAGCTTCCCAACCACTGGCCGCTGTTTCCAGATGCCAGGAGTTGGACTCTCCCAGCAAATAGAGTGGGTGCAGCAGTGTCATGTCTCGGCTGACGACGAGTACACGCCGGGTCTCGGCGATGTTCTGGGTCATGGCTCTTAGTGTTTTGGGAAGATGCGAGGCGCTGGCGGAGAATACCGTTTAAGAGCGGTTAGGTCTTGGTCTTCAGACCGGTTCAACGTCATATCCTTCCACGCGAACTGCCAATGATCTCTGGATTGCGTCGATCGAGATCACCAATGTAGAGTCCCCGCTCCGCGAGACCAAGATGCCCTCAACGCCATCCAGGGCTCCACTGCGGACCCGCACCCGCTGTCCGATCTGGAGAAAGGGATGACAAGACCAGGAAAGCCGTCCTTCGAGGATCGCACGAACTGCTTCGATTTGCGTCTCAGGGATCGGCGTCCCTTCGCCTCGGTTGCCGACTATGTTAAACACTCCGTCGGTGCGAAGCACTCTCAGGCGGTCGACCTTCGAAGGCGCGAGCTTGGCAAACAGATAACAGCTGAACAGGGGAAATCGGATTTTCTTCTTGCGGTCGCTCCAGCGACGGAGCTCGGTGATCGTTGGCAAGAAGGTCTGAATCCCACGCTCCTGCAACCGCTGTTCCACCAGTTTCTCTTGATGAACCCGTGTGTGCAGGGCATACCAGGTTTCAACTTGCATCCCGACTGGAGCAAGCGTCTGTTGAAGCACCAACGACGGTTCATAACAAGCAGCCATAGCTTCGCCCCATGAGTCACACCCCGCGGTTTGACCCGATTCAAAATTGGAAAAAATGACGTCTAAGCGGTTTGGGGATTACAAGAGCAACTCGCGCTGGGGGAACGCGTTGGAAAAGCTAACGCACATTGCATGCTGCTGCAAGAGGTACAACACCTCAGCAGCACACGTCTCTATCATCAGGGAGTATTTCGGTCCTCGCTATGGCCCTTTCGGGTAGGGCCGTTCGTCTCCGTCACTCTCCGGCTAGACCCGGATGGGTCCACCCGATCTCGTGTACCGGCACCGGCCTTATGCCTTTGCCAAATTCTATCTAACATATTGATTTTATTGATGATACGACGCGCTCCGACGTGAGCATTGATGGCTCTGCAGGTTTCATCCTAAGGACTGGAGACGCTGCGGGAGCCACAGGTTGCAGAGCCTTGCAGCAGGTCGCAATTTTTCAGCAGAAAAGATCTTGTTTTCGTCACCGTTGTTGCGATACATTCAATGCCCCTCCCCCACGTTCCGGTCGAGTTGTCCGGAATTGCAATAGTCGCAGAGTTCGGACGATCGGTACCAACGATAGTTGGCCGCAGAGTCCCTTGAGAGTTTTGCAGTGTGGAGTGTCGTCAATGGAAACCCTCTCTGGCCGAGTACTAAGGAAGATCAATGTTCTAGTGGCAAATAACTCTCGCATCCACACTCAGCTTTTGTCGGATGCGCTGCAGCGCGACCCGAGCCTTGCTGTGATTCGGTGGGACGGTGACGCTGCGACC
>Ga0187778_10003537_pt1 | contig 10453 bp, 9 predicted proteins | sample 1015_Q2_SP5_20_M_FD_132418 | JGI IMG/M metagenome (GOLD analysis project Ga0187778, IMG submission 132418) | Tropical peat soil microbial communities from peatlands in Department of Meta, Colombia - 1015_Q2_SP5_20_MG | ecosystem: Environmental > Terrestrial > Soil > Wetlands > Peat | place...
GCCGATGCGCCCGCAGATGTCGCACTGGCGGCTGTTCCGCCGTATCGTGTCAGCCACGTTTCGCAACACGCTGTCTCCGGCATCGTGCCCGAACGTGTCGTTCACAGTCTTGAACTCGTCGACGTCCACCATCACGATCCAAAACGGAAATTTGTGGCGCAGTGCGCCGGTCAATTGCCGCCGGCCCCATTCTTCGATCGCTCGGCGATTCGGGAGATTGGTTAGGCTGTCGGTGAGAGCAAGCTGCTGCAGCATTAGATTTTTCGCTTCGATCTCGCGGTGCAACTCCACGATTCGCCGGCCCGTGTTTACGCGCGCCGCGAGTTCCTCCGGATTGAAAGGCTTGATCACGTAATCGTCGGCCCCTGCCTGAAGTCCCTTGACGACCTTGCTCTTGTCGGACACACCCGTGAGCATGATGATGTACGTAATTCGCCCTCCCAGATCGGTGCGAATTTTCTCGCACAATTGCGGCCCGCTTAAATCCGGCATCAGCCAGTCGGTGATGACGATCCCCGGTTTGTGCTCGGCGAAAACAGCTAGAGCCTCTTCGCCGGTTTTGGCCGGCAGCACTGCGTACTGCTCCTTATCTAAGGCATTCTCAACGAGCTTCCGTGCGACGGGTGAGTCGTCGATCACCAGCACCGGCATTGGCTGCTTCGCGGCGCTCGCCGGCCGCTGCACTTGCGGACTGGGTGTCGCAACAGCAGCCTCGTCGCTCGATTTTTGGCTGGAAATGATGTGAGTGGCGTCCATAGGTGCCGCGCCCAAGCGGCGTCAGGAGTCTCCGTGAATTTTGGTCACTGCTGGATCACGCAGCAACCACCTGAGAATTCTGCGATGCGTCGTTGGTTCCGGGCGAATTCGAAGCCGCGGAACTGCCGGAGGCCTGTGCGGAAGCCGCTTGGTTCCCACTTCCCGACAGAGTCGCCGTAAGCTCTTCGATCTGCAGTTTGAAAGCGACGTATTCCAGGCTGCTGCCGCTCGCTCCTTGAGAAGAAGAATTCGAGCTGCTTGCCGTGCCTTGACCACTATTCCCGGAGTTGCTCCCATTTCCCTGCACCTGAACATCAACTTCAGAGAATTGGAAGCTTAGCTCCTCAACCTGCAGCGTACCGCTCGCCGGGGTCGAACCACTTCCGCTCGTGCTCGGCGTCGCGTTCGTCGCAGAGTTAGCTGCGTTTTGCGAATCTGTGCCGGTCGACGATGGCGTGTCGGTGGCCGCGCTCGATGTCGTCGAGCCAGTGCTCCCGGACGCAGCCGGGTCGCTTGTTGCGCCTGAAGCTGTTTGCGAACTCGCTGTATCGGCTGCCGAGGCATCGGACGCAGATGTCGGTGTCAGCGCGCCGACCAGTTGCGCGAGCGCCTCGAAATCTCCGACGATTGCGTTGAACGCCGCCGGGCTAAGCCCCTCAATGAGCTGCGCAACTTGATCGAACACGCCGATCTGTTGTTGATTTAGACCGAGAGCGGCCAGCGCGCTGTTCAATCCCTGGAGCGCGTTTGAATCGTTCGAATTTGCGTCTGTTGCTGCCGTTGGATCGCTCGTTACTACGCTCGCTGCCGCAGCAGCGGTTGTTGTGCTTGTAGACGGATCGGTTGTAGTCGGCTGCGTCGAACTCGTGGTTCCGGCGCTCGTAGTCGGAGAATCGGATGGTGAACTGCTTGCAGTTGGCTCTCCAGCTGCCGCAGTCGTGCTCGCCGACGAACTCGCCGTCGATTGCGATGCTGTTGTAGTCGGATCGGCCGGCGATGATGACGACGACGATGGCGTCTGTCCCACAACAAAGGTGCCCGAGAGCGCAAAAATCACTTCGCTGACCGAGACCGTTCCTCCGTTTCCGCCGTTGGCTTGATCTTGCCCGCCCGAGCGCGTAAAACGGTCACCCTCGTGATGCCCGCTCCGGCCATTCCAATCCGCGCCTGACCCGCGGTTCCAGCGATGGCGATCTTGAACTTGCTGAAACCATTGGTTGTCCGCGCTCTGGCTGCTGGTATTTGATACACCCGTTGTATCCATAACTCTTCCCCCAGTGCAGGTCCGTGCCCCCACCAAGCCCCCCGGAAGCCGCCCGCGACCCACGCAGGGCTCAATGGTCTTCCCAGGGAAGAACCTGCGACGTCCATTTCATCGGCAAATTCATGGAAATCTTGAGACATAGCTCACTCCGACTCCTCGTTGCGCCCAATTTGTTGACCGAACTTTAACTTGCGTTCCGCAAGTTAAATTGCTAGTGTGCCCGGCCATGCTCCGCAAGCCTCCTCCGAAACGTCGCTCCGCGTGCCCAGTCAGCGTTTCGCTCGAGGTTTTCGGAGATCGCTGGTCGCTTTTGATTGTTCGCGACCTGATGATTCGCGGGTTTCGTACCTTCAAGGAGTTTGAGCAATCGGGCGAGGGCATCGCGACCAACATTCTTGCGGACCGGCTCCGCAAGCTTGCCTCCGCCGGGATCGTCACCGCTGAGCCGGACCAAGCCGACCGGCGGCGCGTTAGCTACCGCCTCACGGAGAAGGGGATTGATCTTGCGCCGGTCCTGCTCGAATTGCTGCTTTGGGGTGCGCGCCACCAGCCCTCCCTGGCGCCGTCCGGTTTGATCGACGCGATGGCCAAGCACCGCGAGCAGATCATCCAAGAAGTTCGGCGTCGCTGGAAAAATCACGACCCGACCCCGCTGCAAGTGGATGGCGAATGGCGTCTCCCATTCTGATTGCGCCGCGCGATCTTGGCTCGATGAAGAATTCGATCCTTGGGGCGAAGAAGAAGCACACTTCGAAAAGGAGCGGTCAATGAGCAAAGTCAGAGTCTTGGTTGGCACTCACAAAGGTGGATTCATTCTTACCTCCGATGGGAAGCGCCAGAAATGGGACGTCGCCGGCCCGCTCTTCACGGGTTGGGAGGTCTATCACATGAAAGGCTCTCCTGCCGATCCCAATCGCATCTACGCTTCGCAGACCAGCGGCTGGTTCGGTCAGATCATTCAGCGTTCGAGCGACGGCGGCAATACTTGGGAGACTCCGGGCGGTGAGAAGCTGCCCAAGCCCGGAGAGTTTCCATCGGGTCAGAGCAATAAATTTGTCTACGATGTTTCTTCGGAAACTGGCAAACCGCTTACCACTCACCAGTGGTACGACGGCACGCAGCATCCCTGGGAATTCAAGCGCGTCTGGCACCTCGAGCCTTCATTCAGCGATCCGGACACCGTCTACGCGGGAGTCGAGGACGCGGCCTTATTTCGTTCAACCGATGGCGCGCACTCGTGGCAGGAACTCGCGGGCTTGCGCGGCCACGGCACCGGGCCCAAATGGCAACCGGGTGCCGGAGGAATGGGGCTCCACTCGATTGTCCTGGATAAGAGCAATCCTCAACGCATCTACATCGCGATTTCCGCCGCCGGAGCGTTTCGCACTGATGATGGCGGCAAAACCTGGAAGCCCATCAACCGCGGTCTCCGATCGCCCTACCTTCCCAACCAGGAAGCCGAGGTAGGCCACTGCGTTCACCATATCGCCATGAGCCAATCGCGTCCAGGCGTTCTCTACATGCAGAAGCACTGGGATGTGATGTGCACCGACGACGCCGGCGACAACTGGCGCGAGGTCAGCGGCAACCTCCCCACTGATTTCGGCTTCGTTATCGACGTCCATGCGCACGAGCCGGAAACGATCTACGTCGTCCCGATCAAAAGCGACTCCGAGCATTTCCCGTTGGAAGGAAAGTTGCGCGTCTTCCGCAGCCGCACCGGCGGGAACGAGTGGGAGCCGCTCACGAAGGGCCTGCCGCAGGAAAACTGCTACGTCAACATTCTGCGCGACGCGATGGCCGTCGATTCTCTCGACTCGTGCGGCATCTATTTTGGCACTACTGGTGGACAGGTCTATGCGTCGGCCGATGCCGGCGATACCTGGAGCGCGATCGTGCAAAATCTACCAGCCGTGCTGTCGGTGGAGGTGCAAACGATCGCATGATCCGCGTGATGCTTCCACAACATCTTCGAACTCTGGCCCAGGTGGACGGCGACGTCGAACTCGATGTCGCCGCCCCTGTGACCCTGCGTTCAGTCCTCGATGCTCTGGAAGAGCGGTTCCCCGTGTTGCGCGGCACTATTCGCGATCACGGCACGCTTCAGCGCCGCCCGTTTCTAAGGTTTTTCGTCTGTGAAGAGGATTGGTCGCACCTGCCGCCGGACACTCCGTTGCCCGAGGACGTCTGCTCCGGCCGCGAGCCCTTCATGGTGATCGGAGCGATCGCCGGCGGCTGACGCTGACTCCAGCCGATCAGCCTAGCCGGAACACGACCTTTACGTCGTATCGAATGGAGACGGGCTGGCCATCCAGAATCGTCGGCTGGTACCTTTGCGCCGATACGGCCTTCAGCGCCGACTCCAGCAGCAGCGGCGGACCGCTCACGACGTGCACCTGCGTCACGTTCCCTTTGTCATCGATGACGGCTTCGATCACGACCGTTCCCGAGACGTGCGCCTGTTTCGCAATGGGCGGATATGCGAGTGGCGGGTTGTAGACCAGCGTAGGCTCTTTCATCCCGCTGTAGATGCGGATGGGACCTTTCGGCTTCTCAATAGGAGCGGGCGGGGGCGGCGCTGGGCCCGTGATCGATCCACCCAACACATCGCCCGTTCCTCCCGGCACTCCACCACCCATATCCGAAATAACGGGCGCCGCCGCGCCCGCATCCGGCGCGGACTCCGCAATTTTCTTCGGAATCACAGTCGGCGCCGTAAGCTGCGCATGCAGGAACGCTTGCTTCGGAATGCTTTGCAGGTGCATCGCAGGCGGAGGCGGTGCAGCGGGCGGTGGTGGCGCGATCAGGACGGTGTTATTGAATTTGTATAGATCGATGCCTTCGGTGAAGAGCAGCGGTACCAGCAGCAACAATCCGATGACCGCAGCCTGAAGGGTGAACGCCAGGCCTGCTCGCGCCGCGCGCTTGCCGCGGTCGCGTGTGTTTTCTTCGATGAGCGCGCTCGACAGAAAGCCTTGAATGCGCGTTGCGGTAGGAAAAGAAGGACTCGGAACACGCTTCCGCGTGTAGTTGTTTTCTAGACCGACCTGCCGAAGTGCACCTGCGCCTGCGTTGGACCCGGACATCGTGATCTCCTTTTCCAAACAGCGTAGAGGCCGTGCAGGACCGTCAGGAATCTCTCACCGAGATCCGTAACCTGGCCCCACAGCGCCACCGCTTGACTAGGGCGGTGGTAACACATCTCTCCACGTGGAAAAGCGAGATGCCCTTACCTACACCGATAAGTCTCTTTCAGTTTGCAGACTCAGTACTGAAACCGCAAACTCAAAGATCGAATCATTCCCATTGAATCCGCTGATGATTTCGTACTACTTCGCATCTTGTTCTGATTACTCACCTTCGGGACCGCGGCGAGTTCGTCGGCCGTGTATGCCTTGTCGCCGGTAGCTAAGCTGCACTTTTCGCATGAGCTGACGAGAGATGTGCTTCTCTATGGATTTTGGACGGAAGAATTTTCTGCGAAGGAAGACTTACTAGTTTCTTTATCTACGCCACATCTTTCGCAATCGCCGGAATGATCGCGCGCAACAGCGCCAGAAACTCCCCTTTTACACGCTCTCCAGTTTCCAGTACTTCTTGATGGTTCAATTCGCGGTCCAAAATTCCCGCTGCCATGTTCGTGACGCAAGAAATTCCCAACACTCGAATCCCCATATGCCGCGCGGCGATCACCTCGAGAACTGTCGACATCCCGACCAGATCCGCCCCAATCGCCTTAAGAAATCGGATCTCTGCTGGCGTCTCAAAGCTCGGCCCTTGCAGAGCCACGTACACGCCTTCGTGCACCGTCAGACCGAGCCGCGTTGCCTCGCGCAGCGCAATGTTTCGATACGCCTTCGTGTACGCCTGCGACATATCCGGAAATCGCGGTCCGAATCGTTCGTCATTTGGTCCGATAAGCGGATTTTTTCCTTGCAGGTTGATGTGGTCGCGAATCACGACCAGCGCACCCTGGTTGTACTCGATATTGATCGCGCCAGCCGCGTTTGTCAGAATCACGGCCCGAATTCCAAGCCTGCCCAGCACGCGCATTGGAAAGACGACGTCTTTCGGCGAATATCCCTCGTACATATGCACGCGCCCCTGCATTGCCGCCACGGGCACGTCGCCAGTCTTTCCAATGGCCAACTTCCCGGCATGGCCCTCCACCGTCGATTGTGGGAATTCCGGAATCTTGTCGTAGGGAATTCGTGTGGCAGACGCGAGCTCGTCCGCAAACGCTCCAAGCCCTGAGCCGAGAACCAGCCCGACTTTGGGTCGCAGTTTCGTTTTCGACTGAATGAATTTCGCCGCGCGCGAAGCCTTTTCGAATTCGCCGGCTCTCGCGGCTTTTCGAGGGCTCATTTCAGCATGATTCCTACGATAGAGGCGGACATCAGGTTGGCCATCGTTCCCGCGAGCATCGCCCGGATGCCGAGCCGCGCTAGTTCCCCTCGCTTGTTCGGCGCGAGCGCGCCGATTCCGCCGATCTGAATTCCAATCGAGCTGAAATTCGCGAACCCGCACAGCGCAAACGTTGCGATCGTGAACGACCGCGGATCAAGCGTCGCCTGCATGGGACCGAGCCGCTGGAACGCGACCAGCTCGTTCGTCACCATTCGCAATCCCATTAGATTTCCAATCGTGCCCGCGTCGTGCCAGGGCACGCCCGCCAGCCACGCGATTGGCGCGAAAATCCATCCGAAAACCTGTTCGAGGCTCGACGGAAACCAGCCCGCGCCATGAGCCGCCAGCACGCGATGCGCTCCCCCGAAGCACGCGTCCACCAGATACACGAGCGCGATAAACGAGACCAGCATCGCCGCCACGTTGAGTGCAAGGTGTAACCCGTCGCCCGTGCCGCGCGCAATCGCCCCCAACAGATTCGGCTCGCGCTCCATTTGCGCCATCTCGACGCGCCCGGCCGTGAGCGGTGTCTCGGTTTCAGGCACGAGCATCTTCGAAATCAGGATCGTGCCCGGTGCGGTCATGATGACTGCAGCGAGCAGGTGTTTCGCCTGCACGCCATAGGCGACATACGCTCCCATCAGGCTTCCCGACACGTGCGCCATTCCGCTCGTCATGATCGTCATCAATTCCGAGCGCGTCACCTCGGGCAGAAACGGACGAATCGTCAGCGGCGCTTCTGTTTGCCCCATGAAGATGCTCGCTGCCACGTTCAACGATTCGGCGCCGCTCGCGCCCATCAAGCGCGTCATCAGCCACGCCGCAATACGAACAATCACTTGCATGATTCCGAAGTGATAGAGGATCGCGAAAAATGCGGAAATGAAAATGATGATCGGCAGCGCCTGGAAGGCGAAGATGAATCCGCGAGGTGAATTCTGCAGGCCCAGCTCGCCGAACACAAACGACGATCCGTAATACGAAAAATCGAGGAGTTTCGTGGCGCCGCGCCCCAGAAACGCGAAAATGTCCTCGCCGAGCGTCCATCGCATCACGAAAAAGGCTAACGCGATCTGCAGCCCCACGCCCCAGCCGACGGTCTTGTAGCGAATCGCGGGCCGGTTCGTCGAGAAAATGAACGCCAACCCGAGGATCGCCGCCATTCCGAGTACACCAATAAACCGGTGCATCTACGCTCTCGCTCCCCGCTTAAAATGGCCGGTAGTATATGGTTCGCGGTCTTGCTATACAAGCTCCGCTCATCGATGAAGGCTTGTCGTCCCGGATCCGGTCGCGCTATGTGCGAACGGCAGCGGGGGATCTGCTTTTCGTCCCCGGTGCAACGCTCCCGCTCTAAATGACTCTCGCTTCCGCCAGCGACGCCGATATTTTTCTCTGATACTCGTGCGCCTTCGCCAGAATCCCGGGCTTGTCCATCGTCGTCATTACCCGGCCGTCCATCACAACCTTCCCGTTGATCACCGCGGTCCTCACGTCGTGCGCGTTCAGCGCATACACCAGCAGCGAATAGACGTTGTACATCGGCGTCGAATGGGTCGCGTTCGTGTTGATCAAAATCAGATCGGCCTTCTTGCCCACTTCGAGCGACCCGATTTGCTTATCGAGATGAATCGCGCGCGCCCCGCCAATCGTCGCAAGCTCCACTGTTTGCCGCGCGGGCAGCGCTCGCGGGTCCATCCGCGTCACTTTCTGCAGCTTCGCTGCGATGTTCATCTCCTGAAACAAATCCTGGTTGTTGTTGCTCGCCGCGCTGTCCGTCGCGAGTCCGACGGGTTCTCCCGCGGCAAGCAAGTCGACTACGGGCATCACACCACTCGCGAGCTTCATATTGCTCGATGGGTTGTGAATCGATCCCACACCGCGCCGCACCAGAGTGGCAATATCCTTCGCGTCCACCCACACGCTGTGTGCCGCAATCACATCCGGCCCGAGCAATCCGATGCTGTCTAGGTAGGTGACGGGCGACGCACCGTATTTCTTGCGGCTCAATTCGCTTTCAAACGGTGCTTCGGCCACATGAATCAGAATCGGGGCGCCGTTTCGCCGCGCCAGCGCCGCGGCTGCCTTCAGATTCTCGGTCGAGAGCGTGTAAATCGAGTGCGGCGCCACCGCTGGCGTGATCAGCGGATCGCCTTTCCACTTGTCTATGAACTTCTGAATGTACGCAAACGCCGCTGCAGGCGTCTTGTGATCCGGCGCCGGGAAATCGACCACGGTCTGTCCCAGCACGCCGCGCATCCCGGCTTCTTTCGTGACGCTCGCGACCACGTCTTCGAAGTAATACATGTCCGCGTACGTCGTGATCCCGCCACGCAACATTTCGAGCACTCCCAGCCGCGTGCCCCACAGTACAAATTCCTCCGTCACGTTTCGCGCTTCCGCCGGGAAAATGTATTTTTGCAGCCAGTCGTTGAGCGAGTGATCTTCCGCCACGCCGCGAAACAGGCTCATCGCCGCATGCGCGTGTCCGTTGATCATTCCGGGCATGACGAGCGCCGTGCTCGCGTCGATCGTCCTCGCGGCTCGTGCACCCCGTTCGATGTCCGCGCGCGGACCGACCGCGGTGATCGTGTCGCCCTCGATAGCGACCGCACCATCCTCGATCACGCGGAACTCCGCGTCCATTGTGATCACAGTCCCGCCGCTGATCAGCAGGTCCACGCTATTTCCCACCCACGAATTGCAGCGTATATGCAGTCGCCGGATCAAACTGCTTGTCGATCACCTTCAAATCCAAAAGCTGCTCGTACATGGTCTGCCACCGCTCCGCCTTCATCTTGCCGAGCTGTGCTCCGTTCGGCTCTTCGCCATCGACAAAATGCCCGTCGCGCAGCGCCTTCCATGTGAATTCCACCCACTCCGGATTGAGCGCCGGATTGAGCTTCACGATCGTCGCGTGCGCCGCGGTCGGATCGTTCAAATAGTCGCGCCACCCGCGCACCGACGCATCCACGAATTTCCCCACCGCATCTGGATGCTGCTGCAAAAATTCCCGCGTTGTAAACATCACGCGGTACGGATTGTATCCCGCGTCACTCGTCAGCAGGACGCGCGTCTCGATCCCCGCCTGTTTGGCGAAAAACGGCTCCGATGTCGCAAACGCCTGCTGGATGTACTGCGGATCGGCGATGAAATTCGCCACGTTCATCATCGCCGGAACTTCGTGCACATTCGTGAGCTGGTATTTCTTCTCGATGAACTGCCACCATGTCGATCCGGTCTTGATCGCGACGATATGCCCGTTCAAATCCGCGAACGAATGAATCGGCGACTCCTTCCGCACCATCACGCCTTGCGGATCGTGCTGCATCGTCGCAGCCACGGCGACCAGCGGCTGCCCATCGGCAATCGACTCCAAGATTTTGTCCGACGAGCTCATCCCGATCTGCGCTGCGCCCGCCGACACCTGCTGCTCCATCGTGACGTACGGTCCGCCGGGCACGATGCTGACGTCGAGCCCGGCAGCCTTGTAGAAGCCCTTGACGAGCGCCGTGTAGAATCCGCCGTGCTCCGGCTGCGGATACCAGTCGGCTTGCAGGACGATCTTCGTCAGCTCCGCACTGTCGGAAGAATGACGACATCCGCCAACCAGCACGCTCGCAAGAATGGAAATGACGACAGGAGGAATCGATCGGAAGGGCTTGCCCATGCGGAAGACTATCACAGCCGCTATCCCTGTCGGAAGCCTCTGCCTCGCTCGGGCAATCTCTTTTTTCTGAGCGCCGCCGTGTTAAAATCCCGCATGGCGGGCGCCAAACCGCGACGTACAATCGGTTCCCTCCGTGACCAGGCGCGCATGCGCGCTCTCTATCGCTTCACCGCTCGCACGCTTCGGACCTCTCGCCCGGTTCCTTTCGGCGCTCTCATTGTCGAAACGCTCACCGGCAAACTCCTGATGCAAGCCACCAACGCCGTGATGCGCGAAAGCGATCCCTCCTCTCACGCCGAGGTCCGCACCGTCCGCCTCGCTTGCAAAAAGCTCAAGCGACCGTCGCTCGCCGGCTA
>Ga0187778_10003538_pt1 | contig 10453 bp, 12 predicted proteins | sample 1015_Q2_SP5_20_M_FD_132418 | JGI IMG/M metagenome (GOLD analysis project Ga0187778, IMG submission 132418) | Tropical peat soil microbial communities from peatlands in Department of Meta, Colombia - 1015_Q2_SP5_20_MG | ecosystem: Environmental > Terrestrial > Soil > Wetlands > Peat | place...
ACATTCACCACATCGTACGCGCTTAGTTTTCGTGCGACGATACTTGGGCGAAACGTTCTGTGTCCACCAACATTGACGCCTCGCAGGAAAACCACGAGAGCCATACCCACGGATTATGGACGAAAATGCCAACGCGTCAACCATAAATCACGACAAGACGAAAATCGCCGATACTCAATGAGTTCTATCGCCCGATAAACACCAACGAGGCGTTCTTCCAAGACATGTAGAATCGAGAAAACCAGGATCGAGCAAGAGCCGCCATGCATGCTGCCGTTCTGCACACACTCGGAAAACCACCACGATACGGGCAATTCCCCGAGCCAGTCGCTGGTGCGGATGAAGTAATCGTGCATGTTCGCGCCGCATCGCTGAAACCTGTCGACAAGCAGTTGGCCAGTGGCTCGCATTATGCCAGTCCGCGTGAACTCCCGGTAATCTGTGGCACGGACGGAGTCGGCCAACTCAGCGACGGCCAACGGGTGTTCTTCGGCGGAGCTCGACCGCCATACGGCGCCATGACGCAGCGCACAGTTGTGCCGCGTGCATTTACCTTTCCGATACCAGAAGCGATCGACGACGAGAGTGCAGCTGCACTGCCTAATCCCGCGGTTTCCGCTTGGCTCTCGCTCACCCACGGAGCGAAACTGGCACCCGGCGAACATGTCTTGATCCTCGGTGCTACGGGCGTGACGGGCAAGCTGGCCACGAAAATAGCCAAGCTTCTCGGTGCGGGTCGCGTGGTCGCTGCAGGACGCAACCAGGAGGCCCTGAGCACACTGCGTAAACATGGCGCAGACGCGACTATTCGCCTTGACATCCCTGCGCAGGAGCTCACGGACGCGTTTGTGCAGCAAGCCGGTGAATCCGGTTTTCAGGTCGTGATCGATTACGTGTGGGGCAGTCCCGTCGAAGCGTTTATGGCTGCACTCACGCGGAAAGAATTTGCGGTCATCAAGTCGGAGACTCGATTTATTCAGGCCGGGGAAAGCGCCGGGGCGACGATCTCACTCCCGGCAGCTGTGCTTCGTAGCACTGCGCTGACCATCCTCGGGACTGCAGGTATCCCCGCCCGGAACATTCTGGTGGATGCGTTACAGAAGGTTATGGCGCACGCTGCCAGCAGAGAGCTTCAGATAGACACCGAGCGGATTCCGCTTGCTGATATTGAGAATGTCTGGACACGCGATCAAGGCCGCTCCCGCTTGGTGATCATTCCATAGCTATGGACTGTCCAGTCGCCAAGTGGCTGTGTTGACAGCTACCAGGAGCCATTCGTCAGTTGGCGATAAATCGCAATTGCACTCAAAATGCCGAGGCAGGGGTGTGAGCGTCGTGGCCTATTCTCGTGAGGGAATTTCTTTCCCTAGATCGGTCCCCAATCCCAGGACACTTCGGGAGAGCAGTAAGCTTCGGTAATTTTCACGGTTACAGAACCTTGTTTCTTCTTTCCCGTACGCGGAACGACACCCACGCGAATCGTTCCGCTGTTATCCGCCTTGATGAGGAAGTTAGTGGTCGTGTCTGATGAGAGACGGTAATGAACATCCGTGTTCGGCGGGTATCCAGTGCCAGAGAGAAATGCCAGAGTGAACTCTTTCGGGTAGTGGGTGTTGTGACGGAAGGCTTGTCGGCATTTGGTGGCCAGCTGAGGGCCTTGAAAAGAGTGCCTGGAGGAACTCCCTTTACGAAGATGTGATACTGAACGACGAGATCCTGCCCCGACTTGCCTTTGCGCGAAACCTCCTTCGCCTCGATTGACATGCCTGGCGGCACCATCTGCTCTAACCCGACCTCTATGCTCATGAGACGTTGGACAAGTTGCGCGACGCTATCTGGAGTTATCTGGGGCTTCTGCCCACGTGCCATCCCGACGGCAAGCACTAAGAGTGAGGGAACCACCGCAAGCCACGCGCGGCGAGGAGCGTACGTGAGGATCGTGGCCAGGTGTCGATAAATCGCCATTTCACTCATAATTCGGTTTCATGCGCTAGTCACTTCTGCGGCGTCCATCGACCTTGCCAAGTGTGAACAAGAGATAGTCAACAGTTGCATCTGCCACGTTGGAGAATTCCTGAATGCACTCGTATTTCGCATCTCTTGTAAACCAACCCTAAATCCGTTAGCCCAACTGGATCCTAACATCTCGGTCTTAGAGTAAGACAATGCGATAGTGGGAGATAGCTGCAGACTCCCGAACGTCAGCTGGTGAAAAATCGCAATTACACTCAAGACCGGCCGTCGAGCAGTTCTCCAGCGTCTGGCCTCCGCTAAAACCGTTCGAGTAGAATAGGGGTTTGCCGCTGAATTCGGCGGCCATTGACCACTTCGACGAGGAATATCTTGGCCACGACCGCTCCGGGGATGCAAACCGCGCCACAATTACCGAATCATAAGGTCAAAATCAAAAAGCTGGGACAGCGCTCCTGCAATGAAAAGGACGCCAAAGGCAAATTTTGTGGTGGGCATCTGAAACGCTGGTTTTACATGAGCGACGTTCTTGAGCAGGAATGTGGGGACGTGGAGAAGGCCTGGGGACGCGATGCCGAGGTGTATCGCTGCGAGCATTGCAAGACTTTGTATTTGCCGAATCCCGAGGAATCGCGGACCAGCGTGGCAGGTGAAGGACAAACCTCGGTATTTGGGCTGACGATTCCGGGCAAACAGAGGTAATACTGCCGAGCTCGGCTCGCCGGGACAGGCGAAACGCGTCTCCCGATAAGAGGATGGGCGGGCGGGGCGCCCGCTCAACGCAAGCAATCATGAAATCCGAGCTGATTTACGACTGGAACCAGATTCATCCGGCCTCGCTGCGGACCACTCATCATGTATTGCTAAATGACGAGACTCTTCGCGACGGCTTGCAGTCGCCCTCGGTCCGCGACCCCTCAATTGACGAGAAAATCGCGATTCTTCACCTGATGGAAGCATTAGGGATCAACTCGCTTGATCTCGGCTTGCCGGGCGCGGGCCCCCGCGCACTGGAACACACAGAAGCGTTGGCGCGCGAGATCGTTGCGGACAAGATGAAAATCCACGCCAACTGCGCCGCGCGAACCTTAGAGGGCGACATACGGCCAATTGCCGAGATCGTGCAGCGGACGGGATTGAAGATCGAGGCGGCGACTTTTCTTGGTTCCAGCCCGATCCGCCGCTACACCGAGGGCTGGAGCGATGATTTTCTGCTGCAGACGACGGAGACAGCCGTCAAGTACGCGGTGTCTCTGGGGCTGGACGCGATGTACGTCACGGAAGACACGACGCGCTGCGATCCAGAAATGGTGCGACGGCTGTACACGGCAGCAATCAATTGCGGCGCGCGGGCGATTGTGATCTGCGACACGGCGGGACATGCAACGCCGATGGGAACCTTTGCCCTGGTGCGCTTTGTCGTGGAAGAAGTAGTTAAGCCATCGGGCGAAACAATACGCGTGGATTGGCACGGCCATTGCGATCGCGGCCTGGCAATCGCAAATTCCATGGCGGCGTTGGTTGCGGGCGCCGACTGCGTTCATGCGACGGCGTTGGGGATCGGGGAGCGCGTCGGCAATACCCAGATGGACCAGATGCTAGTGAATCTCCGCCTGATGGGGATTCCGCCGTGGGCAGACCAGGACCTGACAAAACTCAAAGATTACTGCCAGGCGGTGTCGCGGGCCACTGGCGTCCCCATTCCGATCAACTATCCGGTGGTGGGCGAGGATGCCTTCCGCACGGCAACCGGCGTGCATGCCTCAGCGGTAATCAAAGCTTACAAGAAAAACGACGTCGAACTGGCAAACACGGTTTACTCGGGCGTGCCTGCGCATGTGTTTGGGTTGGAGCAGATCATCGACATTGGCCCGATGAGCGGCAGATCGAACATTCATTTTTGGCTGGAGCGCCATGGAATATCCGACAGCGACGAGTTGGTCGAGAAAATTTATCGCCGGGCCAAGGAATCCAATCAAGTTTTGAGTGAGGCTGAAATCCTTGAGTGTGTGAATGGCGCGGAGATGCGTTGAGCCGACGAGGAAGCGAGCCCTAAGCGCCCGGGATGGCAAGCTAATGACTATGCCAGAAAAATTACCAACGCCGGATGACCAGCTGCAGTTCGAGTTCAATCGTTGGGCCGCCGAAGGTGAAGGCGAAAAGATGGAGCGCCATCACCTTAACATCACCGAAAAAACCATCCAACTGATGGACCTTCGCCCCGGCGAACGGGTTCTGGATCTGGGTTGCGGAGCGGGATGGGCAACGCGTCTGTTGGCGCGATTGGTGGGGGAAGGCCCGGAAGGTTTCGGCCAGGTGATCGGGGTGGATGTTTCCGACGAGATGATTCGCCGCGCCCGCGCCACCTCGACCGACTTTGAAAATATTCTTTACGTGTGGGGCTCAGCCCAGCAGATTCCGTGGGAAGAGAATTTTTTCGATAAGGTGCTCTCGGTCGAATCGTTCTACTACTATCCCGACCAGGAACGCGCCTTGGCAGAGCTGTTTCGGGTGATGGCGCCGCATGGACGTCTGTTTATCCTGATTAATCTCTACAAAGACAATCCATACTCGCAGCAGTGGGTCGACAATCTGAAGGTACCGGTGCACGTCCGATCCGAGGCAGAGTATGTTGAGCTGCTGAAGAAGCACGCTTTTGAACATGTAGAGGCACGGCGGATTCAGGATGACACACCTACTCCTGATGATTACCAGACCAAGTCATTCCACAGCCTGGAAGACCTGCGAGCGTTCAAGCGCATGGGCGCCTTACTTCTAACGGCTTCGAAGCCCAACGTGCGAAATCCCGCACCGGGCTACACAATCTATTAAGAAGAAGCCAGGGCCTATTCTTTCAGCCGGTTGTACTTCTTCAAGATGTCGCGCAAACGATCATGCGGTAATCCCTGAACGGTGTGGTTGTTAATGCCGGTCATGGTGTCGGCCGCCACCATCGCGTTGACAACCGCCTCCTCGGTAGCCTGCACGGTAGCCAGGAAAATAGGGTCAAGCTGTTCGTTGGGCAGCATGGTGACCTGATGCAGCCCCTTAGAGCCGGCGGCACCGGAATTCGCGGTTGAGAAGGCGATGAAGATGTCGCCCGATCCGTCACCGGAGTAGCTGCCATCTCTTCCTAGCCCGAGCGATACTCGTCGAGCCACGCGTTTGAGTTGAGTTGGGATGAGCGGAGCGTCGGTCGCCACAACCACGATGATGGAGCCTGTATCGTCGTTGTAGACGTGGCCGGGAATTTCCTTTCCCACGGGAACGCCCGCGATGCGGAGTTGGTCGCGGCGTCCGTAGTTGCATTGCACCAGCACTCCGACGGTGTAGCCGCCGTGCTTGGTATCCAGCACGCGGGAAGAGGTTCCGATTCCCCCTTTGAATTCATTGCAGATCATTCCAGTGCCCCCGCCCACACTGCCTTCCTCTACCGCCCCGCTGCTGGCGCTATCCAAAGCATGAAAAGCGTCCTCGGGCTTAACGTGAAATCCGTTGATATCGTTCAAGTAGCCATCCCACGTCTCAGCTACCACCGGCAAGGACCACCAGTAGCCCTCCATGTCTGGATGCCCATGCTTTACCCTCCAGGCAATGACCGCGTCGCGCACAACGCCGACGCTGTGAGTGTTCGTGATCATCACCGGCCCTTCGAGGAATCCGGAATCCTCCACCCAAGTCGTGCCAGTCATCTCGCCGTTGCCGTTGAGAGTGAACCATGCGGCAAAAACTGAATTTGAAGAATCCTTGCCACGCGGCAAAACGGCGGTTACGCCCGTGCGAATCGGGCCAGCACCCACTTTCAGCGGGCCATTCCCTGAGATCAGCGTGGTCTGGCCGACTTCCACCCCTTTAACGTCAGTTATTGCATTAATTGGACCGGGAGTCCCGTCAAAGGGAACGCCGAGATCGCGGGCGCGCGGCTTGCTCTGACTGATGACAGGTGCAGCGGACAAGAGAAAAAACAAAGCAGAAATGCCGATCGCATTCCATCTTTTCAGCATCAGATTTCTCCGCGAGAGAGTATAAAGTACTATTTATATTTACTCGGTGACAGTCGAATCGGAGGGCAAGGTGGAAGGTTGGAAACGCGCCTTATTGGCTGGCTCAGTTGGAGCATCTGTGATGATGTTCTTCAAGGGGAAGACCACGGCGGGAGTAATCCTGGCGGGAGTCGGACTAGCGACGTTGGCGTCTGAGTATCCCGAGAAATTCGCTGAGATTCGGGAGAGACTGCCGGAGTTCGTGGAACGCGGCAACACTTTTTTGGACGTAGTGTCGAGGGTTGGGGAAAGGCTGGCAGAAGCAGCCGAACATCGCGGCTCGAACTGGTATGAAGCACTAATACGGAGCTGAAGCCAGGCCCACTCCAGAGATGAGCCCCGAAAGCAAGCAGAAGATCCAACTCGCGCTGGTGCTGGCTATTGCGATCGCTGGTGCTCGCACGGCTTATATTTTTTATCAGCGCCATGCGGCAAAGATCGAGCAAGCCAGCCAGCAGGCACCGCCGCTAAATCCCGATTATTACGTCACCCCGAAAAAACTTTATCCCTTTGATCTCAAGTCCGCACAGCAACTGACGCAGCAGGCGGTTTGGGTCAAAGAAGGGTACCGCTACACCTATTATGCTTACGAAAATCGTCGCGCCGATTTTTCGCATGAAGCCGGACAACTGCTGCCGCTCGAAGAATTGCACATCAAAGACGTTGTTCTGGATCGGACCCCAGGATCAAGCGACGAGCGGCAGATCATGGCTGCCTTTGAGAGGAATGGAAAGACCTACGCTGTGCCGATTGGCTCAGTGAAGAGCGGCAATTATCAAATCTATTCGGACGAAATGTTCTACATTCAGGATCCGCATGAGCTTTATAAGCATTGGTCGCCGGATGTTTGGCAGGCGATCGATCAGCACCAGGTCAAGCCGGGCATGAGTGAACTGCAGGCCGATTTTGCGATTGGGATGGGAATTCCCCAGCCCTCCAGCAGTGCGGAAGTCAAAATCGTGAATTACCCGAACGGCGGCAAGCCGTTGAGCATTACATTCCGGGATGGAAAAGCGGCTGAGATCGGGCCGGGCTAAACCGGCATTTCATTTGAGCTTGGACGAGTTCTCATCTGCCGTTTTCGTTTCATCAACATGAATGACGCCGTCCTCGTTCGTATAGAACGAACGATGATCGGTATCCTGCTGCTTGGGAATGAGCACCAGTTCGTACCCATCCTTGCGCTGCTGAAACTGAACGGTGTAATCGCCGCGGTCTGGGTTCAGCATACGTCTGGTGAAGTTTCCCGTGTGGACAAGATCGGAGAGCGAGGCAGCGTACTTGTTGTTTTTCTTGTTGTAAAGCTTTTGCGCACGAATCACGGTGCGCATGTAGCCAAGAGCGTTGGCTTCGGACTCGGAGCGGGCGGGATCGCCGGGGAACTTGGGCTGATATGTAGTTGGCGGCGGGGCACTCGGAGCCGGGGTGCTCTGGCTCTGCGCCGCCAAATGAAGGGTACCCAGGATACATGCCGCCATAACGGCGATCTGTAACAGTCGTATTGGCATCCGCTTTAGTCCTTTGGCTCTTATTTTTTCATGTTACTCCCGTAATTTTAGAATGCGTTACGCACTTTGTCGCGGCTGGGGATACGGCTATGCTAAGCCTATCCATCATTCTGGGTATGCTATGAAATCAGCATCTGCCACGAAAACTGCCTTAGCAAAGAAAAACCCGATCCGCATTGCCGTCGTAGAAAGCGATCCTTTGCGATTTGTTGGGTTCAGGGCGTTGTTTGACAACGAGCCTGATTTTGAGCTGATTGCCGCCACGCTGCCGGAAATCAGCCTGCTGCAAAACGTCAGTCTGATCCTGCTGGGCAATCGCAACGGCCACAATCTGTTTGACGTAATGGCCAGCCTGAAAGCCACGCGACCCGATCTGAAGATCATCGTGACCGGCTCCGGGGTTGACGAGGAAACGATCCTCAAAGCCATCGCTTCGGGGGCGAAGGGTTACGTGGATGAGGCGGCTTCACCCACGGAATTTGTGCAAGCTATCCGGGTGGTGAATGACGGTTCAGTTTGGGCACCGCGGCGCGTTCTCTCCATGTTCATCGAGCGCGTTTCCTCGGCTCCCGGACGTGTGTTCCCTGCTGGGCGAGTGAGTTTTACCGATCGCGAAAAAGAAGTGTTGGACATGCTCGTGGCGGGCCGGTCCAACAAAGAGATTGGAGCCGCGCTGGGCATCGAGGAGCGGACGGTAAAGGCGCACGTGGCCAAGCTGATGCGCAAAGTTGGCGTGCAGAACCGCATTGCGCTCTCGGTGCATGCCATCACCCACTCGCTGGTATCCACGAAGTAGGTTTTTCGACCCGATAAGTAGACTAGTCTGCCAGCTAAGCTACGCCCACCATTGCGATCAGACAGGCGGATTTTGAGTGTAATCGCCCATTACAAAAGTCACCACTGGTAGCCCGTTGGACAACCCAGGTCGCAACAGGATTAGCATCCTCGTAATCTCTCGACTGGGGCCCCAAAGCTGCAGAATAGCGACCTATGGAAAAACTCAATTGGCGTCGACTCCTTCTGGGCGGTGTGGCAGCCGGAGCTGTTCTAATCATCCTCGCGAGTGCTTCTTCGGCACTCTTGATGGCACAGCCAAGCCTGGGAAGAGCCCTGCATGCCTTTCGTCCATTCTCAAGTGGCCTTGGTGAAGCTGTGTTTTCAGTTTTTGTGTTCGTATTTCTGGGTGTGATTATGACCTGGTGCTATGCGGCACTTCGGCCACGCTTCGGCACTGGTCCAAAAACCGCAGCTATAGCAGCTTTTACCGTGTGGCTCATTCTTGCCGGCCAGATGTTGATAAGCGTGGCTGTATCCGAAGTGACCCCAAGTCTTCCCCCCGGTCCCATGTTGCCGATGCTGTATCTGGCGATCATCATTGCTGGCACCGAGGCTGGCGCGTTCATTTATACGGAATAGCCGTGTAATCGGAACATACTTGGTGCAAAATCCCTCTGGCACCGACTGACTCTCACGAAGATATTTTAATGTCCCTCCTGTGGCACTCCGATATGTTCGCGGGAGCGAAATTCTATTCCGGCAGGTACAGCTGAAGGTATCGGCCCCGCGTAAGGCCCTGGCTTCGGCAGAGGTGACGCCAAAAATGTACAAACGAACAGGACGAGCGGTACAAGAATGACCACAGCCACAACCGCGACATAAATGCGTGTGCTGCTCATTCGTAGACTCAAAGACACGATCGTGCGAAATCACTCGACTTTGATAATCGGGAAATCGTAGGTCTCCGGGGCGAGGTAAGTCAACGCAGCTCAGCTATGCAACCTTGGGGATGACCGTCGAAAAATCCCAATTACAGTCAAGATCCGCCATGCCCCCGCGTCCAGTACCGGTGGGCGCGGTGGACACAACTGAGAAGTAACAGCCGGGTTGGCACTCTTTGGTAACTTGCGCGTGGCGAAAATAGGTTTCTAAGCTGAACTGGTGCGATTAAGGTCCTTAATGCTGTGTCGGCAGCCGGAAACGGTTGCGCTTGCCGTGCGTGCATGCCGGGAGCTGGGGGTTGAACTGCAACATTACTCCAGCGCGAAGGCAGCCGTGGAGAATTTTCCGCTCCACAGTTTTCAAGGAGTGATCGTTGACGACCAGGATGGACCTGGGGCGGCGTTGTTGCTAAGCGAGGTCCAAGGATCCGCACGGGGCAAGAACACCCTAATAATTGCGCTGGCAAAGCCCGATGCAGCTCTTGATGCCGTCTTCGGCGCTGGAACTCACCTGGTTATTTATAAGCCACTGACGCACGAGAGATTACGAAACGGGCTTCGCGCCATCAGCACTCTGATGGGCCGTCGACGGCGGCGGGCTTCACCTCGCTTGAAAGTGAACCTGACAGCGACCCTTACCGTCAATGAAGCGGAAAAGATTCCAATCAGGATTCTGGACATCAGCGTAGGCGGGGCGGCCATTTCCGTTCAACGGCCATTTTCCACAGTCAGGTCCCTGGCACTCAGTTTTGCGCTTTCGGGAGAGCAGCCCACAATCACGACGGCAGCGGAGTTAGTGTGGAAAGACGTTCGGGGTAACGTGGGAATCGAATTTCTGAATACCGATCCTGAGTTCGCTAAATCGATGGCAGCTTGGATGAAGACGCATTCGACGCCACGGTAGAGTCGTCCTGCAGCGCTGCGAATCAGGATCGGGCCTCTCGGTTCTTAACGCGCGCTTAAACGGGCCCCAAGTTACTAAGGTACAGTGACCCTGGTAATCTTGCCGCTTCCGTGCTCTTCACCCATACTCGCTTCACCTACCACAGAACCTGGGAGACGGGGTTGGGAGCGGAGATTAGGATCACCGTTGCCGACCCCGAATTTTTTTGCCCATCAAGTTCCCAGATAGTTAATAAACGCCAAAAAAGACCGCAGCTTTCACAGGAGCAACCTTTCTAGAATCGGGTTAAGACTCCGCAGAGGAGAATCA